>Ga0256914_1002930_pt1 | contig 13888 bp, 11 predicted proteins | sample HulkmetaG_FD_191571 | JGI IMG/M metagenome (GOLD analysis project Ga0256914, IMG submission 191571) | Hydrothermal chimney microbial communities from Main Endeavour vent field at the Juan de Fuca Ridge, Pacific Ocean - Hulk | ecosystem: Environmental > Aquatic > Marine > Hydrothermal vents ... | reverse complement strand
GTAGCCCATGGCGGGCAGGAGGGCGCCTATGCCGGGGTAGGTGGCGAAGGTATCTTTCAGTTTACCCGTGAGGTAGGGGCGTGGATCGATGATCGCGGACGCGCCGTATTTCTGTGCGGCGACGGTGCCGGCGCCGAGTCTCATGCCGCCGTGGGTGAGGGTGGGGCCGTCTTCGACGACCAGCACACGGCGGCCGCGTATCACCGCGGGGTCGTCGACACGGATGGGTGAGGCGGCGTCGATGACGGTGGCGGCGGGGGCGGCTGCGGCGATGTTGCGGCGCAACTGTTCCACCGCGGACGGCTCGGCGGTGTCCAACTTGTTGAGGATCACCACGTCGGCCATGCGCAGGTTCACCTCTCCGGGATGGTAAGAGAGCTCATGGCCGGCGCGGTGCGGGTCGGTGACGGTGATCATCAGGTCGGGCCGGTAGAAGGGGAAGTCGTTGTTGCCGCCGTCCCAGACGATCACGTCGCAGCCGGCGGGGTCGTTCTCGGCGGCGCGCAGGATGGCCTCGTAGTCGACCCCGGCGTAGATGATGTTGCCCCGGACGATGTGGGGTTCATACTCTTCCATCTCCTCGATGGTGCAATGGTGGCGGGCCAGGTCGTCGAGGGTGGCGAAACGCTGCACCTTCTGTACTGCCAGGTCGCCGTAAGGCATGGGATGGCGTACGGCCACCACCTTCAGGCCGCGGTCCATGAGGATCTCGATGACACGGCGGGAGGTCTGGCTCTTACCGCAGCCGGTGCGTACGGCGCCGACGGCGATCACCGGCTTGCTGCTGGTGAGCATGGTGTCATCGGGCCCCAGCAACAGGAACGAGGCACCCGCAGCCTGCACCACCGCCGAGAGGGACATCACCTTCGTATAGGGCACATCACTGTAAGAGAACACACACACATCCACCCCATACTCTCGTATCAGACCGGCAAGCTCCTCCTCGGGCAGGATCGGAATACCGTCGGGATATAACGACCCGGCCAGCTCCGCCGGATAGACCCTGCCGTCAATATCGGGTATCTGGGCCGCCGTGAAGGCTACCACCTCATACGCTTCGTTGTCGCGGAAGAATGTGTTGAAGTTGTGAAAATCCCTTCCGGCCGCTCCAATGATGATCACTTTTCGTTTTGTCATGGTCGCATTTTTGTGCTATACAAAATATGCATAAAAATACATCATGCTTCTTAAAATAAAAAGTCCGCCGGAGAGTTTTTCTGTAAAAAAACAGGATGTTTCTCAAGCAGGTGGTCCGGCGGAGAGGAGAGGGGAGAAAAAAAGGTCTTGTCAGCAACCCTTTTGGCACAATTTTCGTCTACATTATGACAAGCGGAACGGATCGATGAATTTTTTGGCACATACCTTTCTGTCGGGAGATTCTGACGAGATCAGGATCGGCAACTTCATTGGTGATTATGTGAAGGGGAGCGATTTCAAGCTTTATCCTGAGGGGATCAAGAAGGGGATCATTTTGCATCGTCACATCGATTCGTATACTGATTCGCATCCGGTGGTCCGGCAGAGTATCTCACGGCTGATGCCATTGTACCACAAATATGCCGGGGTGATCATCGACATCTTTTACGATCATTTCCTGTCGGTCAACTGGGATTTCATCAGTTCGGTGCCTTTGCCGGAGCTGGCTGAGCTGACGTACCGCAACCTGCATGAGCATTACGATATACTGCCTGAGCCGATCCGTCGGGTGGTACCTTCTTTCATCTTCAACCGCTGGCTGGAGGCGTACAACACCATCGAGGGCATCGAGACCGTGCTGAAGAAGATGAGTACCGTCACCACCCTGCCCGATCTGACGCTTGAGGCGATACGTTCTCTCGAAGAGAACTATGAGGCGTACCAGAACGAGTTCTTCGCTTTCTTTCCCGATATTGTCCATTATGTGACCACGGCTTTCGACATCGAGCTTTTTCTTGCCGAGAGCTTCCTTCTGGAGTTTGATGAGGCTTTCCGGAAACGCGGCTGAGCAGACCGTGCATGGGGGAAGCCGGCGATGTCCGGCTTTTTTTTTGTCAGAAGGTCATCTCCAGCCTGTCGGCATCCAGGCGGAGGAAGATGAAAAGCAGGATGGTGAAAGCCCAGAGGGAGGAGCCGCCGTAGCTGAAAAAAGGCAGGGGGATGCCAATGACGGGGAACAGACCGATGGTCATGCCGATGTTCACCAGCACGTGCAGGCTCATCACCGAGAAGACCGAATAGCCGTAGATCCTGCTGAAGGCGGAGCGTTGTCGTTCGGCAAGATAAAGGATGCGCAACAGGAAGAGCATATAGAAGGTGATCACCCCGAAGGTGCCCAGAAAGCCCCACTCCTCGCCCACTGTGCAAAAGATGAAGTCGGTGCTCTGTTCGGGTACGAAGTTGAACTTGGTCTGTGTCCCGCGCAGGAAGCCTTTGCCGGTGAGCCCGCCCGAGCCGATGGCTATTTTCGATTGGTTGACGTTGTATCCCGAGCCGTAGGGGTCCGACTCGATGCCCAGGACGATGTTGATGCGTGTGCGCTGATGGGGTTCGAGGATGTTGTAGAACACATAGTTGACCGAGAAGGTGAAGAGCATGGCGGTGATGAGCACGGCGTAGAGCAGGGCGGTGCGTACCAGTTTCCTGCGGTAGATCACGGGCAGGAAGAGGAGGAAGCCGATGAGGAGGGTGAGGAAGGTGGCGTTGTAGAGGGAGAGGGTCTGGTGCAGCAGGCTTGATGCTCCCCAGAGGGTGAGTCCCAGGGCGAGGAGGACGGCCGTGCCGCGCAGCGTCAGCGCCGGCCGGCGCTCCAGCAGGAGATGCACCAGCAACGTCAACACCAGCAGGGCGGCCAGCACCACCGTGCGGTCGAGCACCAGCGTGACGATGAAAAGGACCAGGAAGAAAAAGCCCAGCAACAGCACCTCGGCCCGCAGACCCTCGCGGTACAGCACCAGGATGAAGGCCGTGAATACAAAGGTCGAACCCATATCGGGCTGCAACATGATGAGCACCGCCGGGGTGAAGATGATAAGGGAGGCTTTCACCAGGTCGCGGAAACGCTCGATACTCACATTGTATTCACTGAGGTAGCGTGCCAGGGCCAGTGCTGTGGCTACCTTGGCAAACTCCGACGGCTGCAGGTGCAGGCCCCCGATGGAGATCCACGAGGTGGAGCCGTGGATGGTGGCGCCGATGACCAGCACGGCCACCAGCAACAACAACGACAAAAAATAGAGCGGCCAGGCAAAGAAATAGTAAAATCGCGGATGGAGCGTCAGGATGATGAATGCCAGGGCCAGTGCCATCAGGATCCAGTAGAACTGCTTGCCGTAACGCATGGAAAAATCGAGCAGACGGGGATGAGCCTCATTGTATGCCGAGGAGTAGATGTTCATCAGCCCGAAGCTCACCAGCATCAGGTACATCAGCACCGTCACCCAGTCGAGACGGGCCAGGAGGTTATTTCTTTTCCGTTCGATCATGCGGATGGATCAGGTCGGTCTTGCGGATATACTCTTCCAGCCAGGGCCGTGTGATCTTGCCTTTGAGGTATTTCTCGATCATCAGCGAGGCGATGGGGGCGGCGTAGGTGGCGCCGAAGCCGCCGTTCTCGACATAGACACTGATGGCGATGCGGGGGTGGTCCTTGGGGGCGAAAGCCATGAAGATGGAGTGATCCTCGCCGTGGGGGTTCTGGGCCGTGCCCGTCTTGCCGCATACGCGTATGTCGGGGATGTGGGCGATGCGGGCGGTCGAGCCGGTACCCGGCTCACCGTTCACCACCAGGTCCATCCCCTTGATCACCACGTCGAAATACCTGGGATCGATGGGGACGGTGTGCACCTCCCGGAAGCGGGCGTCGAGGCTGTCGGTACCTTCTATCTCCCGCACCACATGGGGTGTGAGGTAGTATCCTCTGTTGGCCACGGTAGCAGCCAGATTGGCCATCTGCAGGGGGGTGAGGCCCAGCTCCCCCTGGCCTATGGCCATCGAGATGAGGGTGAGCGAGCTCCAGCCGTTTTTGTGATAATAGCGGTCGTAGTAAGAGGTGTCGGGCAGGTAGCCTTTCATCTCGTGTGGCAGGTCGATGCCCAGCTGCTGCCCGAAACCGAAAGTCTGGAGGTAATGCTTCCACTGGTCGAACGACCGGTAGATGGAAGGGTAACGCGGGTTGTCTAGGATGTTACGGAAGACGTTGCAGAAATATGCGTTGCAAGAGTTCTGGATCGCCTCGGTAAGGTTGAGGGGAGAGCGGTGGTTGTGACATCCCACGTGGATGCCGCGGGCGTAGTAACCGCCGTGGCAGGCATATTCGTTCCAGGGATGGAGCACCTGTTCCTGCAGGCCGATGAGGGCGTTGACCACCTTGAAGGTGGAACCGGGGGGATAGCTGGCCATGATGGCCCTGTTGAAGAGGGGTTTCAGCGTGTCGGCAGCCAGGAGGGGGAAGTAGTGCCGTCGTTTGCGACCTGCCAGCAGGGCGGGGTCATAGCCGGGTGAGGAGACCATACAGAGCACCTCGCCCGTGGCCGGCTCCAGGGCCACGATACTCCCCACCTTGTTGTTCATCAGGTATTCGCCGTAAGCCTGCAGGTCGGCATCGAACGAGGCCACCAGGTTGGATCCCACCACTGCGGCGGTATCGTAACGGCCGTGCTGATACGATCCTTTGATGCGGTTGTGGACGTCGACCAGGTAGATCTTCACCCCCTTGCGGCCCCGCAGGACTTTCTCGTACGACCGCTCGATGCCGCTGATACCGATGTAGTCGCCCATCTTGTAATAAGGATCCTGTTGGATGATGCGCTCGGTCACTTCACCCACGTAACCGAGCATGTGGGCAGCGATGTGCCGGTGATAATGACGCAGGGTACGGGGCTGGACATAGAACCCGGGGAACTTGTGCATCTTCTCCGACAGACGGGCATACGAGGTGGCGGGGATCTGCTTGACCAGGATGGAGGCCTTCAGACGGGAATAACGGGCGGCTTTTTTCAGTCCTTCGGCAATGTCGGAAGGGTCCACACCTGTAAGACGGGCCAGCTCGGCCGTGTCGAAAGGCTCCACCTGGGAAGGGATCACCATCAGGTCGTAAGCTGCCTCGTTGGAGACGATCAGACGATGATGCCGGTCGTAGATAAGTCCCCGTGCCGGGTACTGGGTGACATAGCGCAGCACATTGTTCGAAGCGCTCAGCCGGTACGAAGGATCCAGCACCTGGATGGTGAAGAGCCTGATGAGGTAGATCACTGCGATCAGCACCACCAGGGCGGCGACCACATACTTCCTTCCCGCATACTGGCTGGTATCTTTCATTCGCGCCGGTTTTTCAGGACGAACAGCTGGCCCAGCAGCACCAGGACCAGCGTGAAGGAGGTGCTCCCCAGCACACGCAACAGCGTGCTGAAGAAATGATGAAAGGTGAACACCTCAAAATAGAAGAGGAAAAGATGATGGACCAGGATGAGAGGAATGGTGTATTCAAGGAACCATCCCAGACCGTAGTCGGAGATACCCGGGCGGGTGTTGGGGGTGTAGCCGTCGCGGGGGGCGATGAGCTGCAGCACGCCGGGACGCAACCATGCCATCAGCACGGTGGCCGCCGTATGTAGACCATACGTGTGCTCGAAAAGGTCGATGGTGAAACCCGTCAGGAAAGCCAGCAGCAACAACAGCCACCCCGGCGTGTCGAAAGGCAGCACCAGGATGAAGAGCACATACAGGAAAGGTACCGTATACCGGCTGATCTCGATGTTGTCGAGCAACACCACCTGCGTCAGGACAAGTACCACGAAGATGAACGTGTATCGTAGGATGGTATTGATCATTCTTGCCGGAGTTTTTGCTGTTCTTCCTTCTGCAGGTTGCGGATCACATCCACGTAGGTCAGGTGCCGGAAATCGGTGAAGAGCCTGACTCGGATGATGTAGAAGTTGCCGTTCTCCACATGGGCTTCCTCGACGGTGCCTATGGGGATCCCCTCCGGGAAGAGGGAGGAGTAACCGCTGGTGACCACTGTATCGCCGGGAGAGACCTCCACGTGATAGGGGATCTCGCTGAGGATGACCGTACGGTAATCCCGTCCGTCCCACGAGATGGTGCCGAAATAGTTGTTCTTTTTCAGCTTGGCGCTGACGTGGAAATTGAGGTTCAGCACCGAGAGCACGGAGGTGAAGTTGCGTGTCACGCCGGTGGTGATGCCTACGATGCCTTCAGAACAGATCACGCCCATCTCGGGTTCGATGCCCTGGTCACGTCCCTTGTCGAGGGTGAGGTAGTTGTGCATGCGCGTGACGGTGTTGCTGATCACGCGTGCCGAAGTGAAGAAATATTTCTGGCGGTGTACGGTGTCGTGCTCACTGAAGAAGAAAAGGTCGTCGGAGCGGTAGACCCGCTGCAGCTGGTTGCGCAGCATGGTGTTCTCCAGTGAGAGCTTGCGGTTGGTTTCCACCAGATGGAAATAGTCGGTGAAGGAGCTGACCGTCTCGTTGAAGAAAGCGGCGATGTTCTCTGTGAAGGCGACGAACTTGGCCTTCTGGTAGAAGTTGTACCGGACGCCCATGGAGACGGCGATGGTCTCCAGAACAAGGAAAAGGAGGAAAAAATGGTACCGGTATATCAGGTTGAGCAGGTTCCTCATTCACGGGCGTCTGGCGTAGGTTTATCTCATCAGGAAGGAGAACTTGTCGACGTTCTTCAGGGCTATTCCGGTGCCGCGGGCCACGGCATGGAGCGGGTCTTCGGCGATATGGAAAGGGATGTTGATCTTGTCGGTGAGGCGTTTGGCCAGGCCGCGCAGCAGGGCTCCTCCGCCGGCGAGGTAGATGCCGTGCGACACGATGTCGGCATACAGCTCGGGGGGTGTCTGTTCCAGCACGCCCAGGATGGCCGTCTCGATCTTGGAGATCGACTTGTCGAGGCAGTGGGCGATCTCCTGGTAGGATACGGGCACCTCGATGGGCAGGGCGGTCATCAGGTTGGGCCCGCGCACCACGAAGTCCGGTGGCGGGTCGTCGAGGTCGGGCAGGGCCGACCCTACCTGGATCTTGATATCCTCGGCCGTGCGTTCGCCCACCTTGATGTTGTGCTGGTGGCGCATGTAGGCCTGGATGTCGGCGGTGAAGCCGTCGCCGGCCACGCGGATCGACTTGTTGGTGACGATGCCGCCGAGGGCGATGACGGCGATCTCGGTGGTGCCGCCGCCGATGTCGACCACCATGCTCCCTTCGGGGGCTTCGACGTCGATGCCGATACCGATGGCGGCGGCCATGGGCTCATAGATCATGTAGACGTCGCGTCCGCCGGCATGTTCGGAGGAGTCACGTACCGCACGTATCTCTACCTCGGTGCTGCCCGAAGGGATGCAGACCACCATCCGCAGGGCAGGGTTGAAGAGACGGGGCTTGGTGTTGATCATCTTGATCATGCCCCGGATCATCAGCTCCGCCGCGTCGAAGTCGGCGATCACCCCGTCGCGCAGAGGACGGATGGTCTTGATGTTCTCGTGTGTCTTGCCCTGCATCTGGCGGGCTTTCTTGCCGATGGCGATCAGCTTGCCGGAGTTCTTGTCGATGGCCACGATCGAAGGCTCGTCGACGACGATCTTGTCATTATGGATGATGATGGTGTTGGCTGTTCCCAGATCGATCGCGATCTCCTGCATCAATAGTGAAAAAATTCCCATATCCCTTGTTCTGCTTATCGTGTTTATGAATGATCAGTGTCTGAAATGTCGTATGCCGGTGAACACCATGGACATATCGTGTTCGTCGCAGAAGTCGATGGAGTCCTGGTCGCGTATGCTTCCTCCCGGCTGGATGACGGCGGTGATGCCTGCTTCGTGGGCCACCTCCACCGAGTCGGCGAAGGGGAAGAAAGCGTCGGAGGCCATCACGGCGCCGCGTGTGTCGAAGCCCATGCGGCGTGCTTTCTCGATGGCTTGTTTGAGGGCATCGATGCGGGAAGTCTGGCCGATGCCGTGGCCGATGAGCTGACGCTCCTTGACCAGGACGATGGCATTGCTCTTGGAGTGTTTCACCAGGATGTTGGCAAAGAGGAGGTCGTCCACCTCGCGGGGTGTGGGGGCGCGGTGTGTCACCGTGCGCAGGTCGTCCCTTGTCTCGGTGGCGGTGTCGCGTTCCTGTTGCAGCACGCCGTTGAGGGCGGTGCGTACCAGCGTCGGGGCGAACGCCTGGTCTTTCCTGACGAGGATGATCCTTTTTTTCTTGGTTTTGAGGATCTCGAGGGCTTTGGGGGTGTAGGAGGGGGCGATGACCACCTCGAAGAAGAGCTTGTTCATCTCGAGAGCTGTGGCCTCGTCCACCTCGCGGTTGGTGGCGAGGATGCCGCCGAAGGCCGAGACGGGGTCGCCGGCCAGGGCGTCCTGCCAGGCCTGCAACACCGTGGGCCGCAGTGCCGCCCCGCAGGCATTGTTGTGCTTGAGGATGACGAAGGCCGTCTCGTCGAACTCGGCGATGAGCCCCTCGGCAGCGTCGATGTCGAGGAGGTTGTTGTAGGAGATCTCCTTGCCGTGCAGTTGATCGAACCAGGCCTCAAAATCGCCGAAAAAGAAGGCCGACTGGTGAGGGTTCTCCCCGTAGCGCAGCTTCCGCCCTCGGGGCAGGCTCAGCCGCAGCTGAGGCAGCTGTTCTCGTTCGTTGAACCAGTTGAAGATGGCCGTGTCGTAGTGCGAGCTGACGGCGAAGGCCTCGGCCGCGAAGCGCCTGCGCTGCTCCAGCGTCGTGGTGCCACCTGTCCGGAGGATCTCCAGCAGGGCCTCGTACTGTCGCTGGTGCGAGATGATCAGCACGTCGCGGTAGTTCTTGGCCGCAGCACGGATGAGCGAGATGCCGCCGATGTCGATCTTCTCGATGATCGCTTCCTCACCGGCACCTTCGGCCACGGTCTCCTCGAAGGGATAGAGATCCACCACCACCAGGTCGATGGCGGGGATGTCGTATTGCTCCATCTCGGCACGGTCGTCCTCAAGCTCCCGGCGTCCGAGGATGCCTCCGAAGATCTTCGGATGGAGTGTCTTGACCCTCCCCCCCAGGATCGAGGGGTAGGAGGTGAGCTCCTCGACCGTCTGGACGGGGATGCCCTTGCCGGCAATGAAACGATGGGTGCCTCCCGTGGAGAGGATCGTCACGCCCAGCCTGTCGAGCTGACGCACGATGGCCTCCAGACCCTCCTTATGGTAGACCGAGATGAGCGCCCGGGTGATCTTTTTTTCCATAGTGGTTCGGGTTCAGCATGTTCGGTGGTCCCGGAAGAGCCGGGATCCGGCGTGTAAAATTAGGTAAATTTATCCACAATCGACCGGTGGTAAAACAAATTATTTCAATGAAAAAAAGAGTTTTGCCGTTTGGGGCCGAATGTGTACTTTTCGGTCACAAAAGGGAGTAGAGATGATCTTTTTCAGGCTGCTCCGTGAGAGTTTCCTTTTTGCGATGCAGGCGATCCGGGTGAACAAGCTGCGGACCTTTCTGACGTTGTTGGGGATCACCATCGGCATATTCGCGATCATTTCGGTCTTTACCGTGCTCAACTGGATGGAGCGTTCGATACGTACGAGCATCGCTTCCTTGGGGAGCGATGTGTTGTATGTGCAGAAGACGCCGTGGATCACGACCCCGGACACGAAATGGTGGGAGATCATCCGCTGGCCTGTGCCGACGCTGGAGGAGTACCGTCAGCTGAAGCAGCGTTCGCGGCGTGCCGAGGCGATGAGCTTTGTGGTGGCGACCAAGGTGACGGTGCAGCACCGGGGCGATGCCCTGAACGATGTGGTATTACTGAGCGCCACTCAGGATTTTGAGGAGGTGCGTTCCTTTGAGATCGTCCGGGGACGATATTTTTCGCCTTTTGAGTCGAAGAGCGGCAAGAACAGGGCGGTGCTGGGGTATGAGGTGGCCCGTGAGCTCTTTGGCGGGGAGGATCCTGTGGGAGAGCGGATCACGGTGCGGGGACACAAACTCCGTGTCATCGGCGTCTTTGCCCGTGAGGGGGCAGGTGCCCTTGGTGACCAGGGGCTTGACAACGTGGTGCTGGTGCCGGTCAATTATGTCCGCAACCTCATCAACCTGCGGAGCTCTTCCCTCAATCCCTTCATCATGATCAAGGCCCGCGAGGGGGTCTCGCTGCTGGAGCTGCGTGACGAGATCACCAGTCTCCTGCGCAGCATACGTCGCCTGAAGCCTTCGGCTCCGTCCAATTTTGCCATCAACCAGATCTCGATGCTCACACAGGGCATGAACTCCCTCTTTGCGGCGATCAATATGGGCGGTTGGATCATAGGAGGTTTTTCCATCCTGGTAGGGGGGTTCGGCATTGCCAACATCATGTTCGTCTCGGTGAAGGAGCGCACCCGCCAGATCGGTATCCAGAAGGCCCTGGGGGCGAAGAACGGGTTCATCCTGCAGCAGTTCCTTTACGAGTCGGTGATCCTCTCGCTGCTGGGCGGGGTGATCGGCCTGCTGCTGGTGTTCCTGGGCCTGCAGGTGGCCAACCATCTTTACGATATGGACATCACCATGACCCTGGGCAATGTGGTCCGCGGGCTGCTTATCTCCGGGGTCATCGGCGTGCTCTCGGGCTATACGCCGGCGCGTCAGGCGTCACGGCTCAATCCCGTGGAAGCGATGGCCGTGGTTTTCTGATGCAATGACATGAGACCCAAACGTTCGCTGAGCCAGAACTACCTGCAGGATCCCAACATCGCCCGCAAGATCGCCGGCATGCTGCGGGCTGCAGATGCCGATCATGTGGTGGAGGTGGGTCCCGGCCGAGGGATGCTCACCACCTTTCTCGAAGAGCGTTTCGGCGAGCGGCTCACGCTCGTGGAGGTCGACGCTGCCTCGGTGGCCTGGCTGCGCGAGCGTTTCCCCGCGCTGGCTCCGCGCATCGTGGAGGCCGATTTCCTGAAGTATCCTCTCCCGGAGGGACGTGTGGCTCTCATCGGCAACTTCCCTTACCATATCACCAGTCCCATTTTTTTCCGTGTCCTGGAGTACCGCGACCGTGTGACAGAGGTGGTGGCGATGGTACAGCGGGAGGTGGCACAGCGGCTGGCGGGGCGTCCGGGCACAAAGGAATACGGGCTGCTGAGTGTGCTGCTGCAGACGTTTTATGAGGTGAAGTACCTGTTCACCGTGGGGGAGCAGGTTTTCTATCCCCGGCCGAAGGTGAAGTCGGCGGTGCTGCGTCTGGAGCGCAACGGCCGGGAGAAGCTGCCCTGCGACGAGGAGTACTATTTTCGTCTGGTGCGTCAGGCTTTTGGTCAGCGGCGCAAGACATTGCGCAATGCCCTGCGGGAGATGCTGCCTTCCCGTCCGTTGCCGGAGGAGATGCTCGGGAAAAGAGCCGAACAGCTGAGCCCTGCCGACTACCTCGAGCTGTGCCGTGCGTTGCAGGAACAGGAGGACGAGAGAACGTCCTGAAAAAGCCTTCCGGGAGAGGGAGTTTCATTTTGCGGATTTTGGGATTATCTTTGCCGCCGATGCAGGAGTTCGATTTCGACCGGATCATCGATCGCCGCGGCACCTTTTCCTACAAGCACGACGGGCTGAAGAAGGTGTTCGGGCGGGAGGATGTGTTGCCTATGTGGGTGGCCGACATGGACTTTGCCGTGCCGCCGGCGGTGCAGGAGGCCATCCGGCGCCGTGCCGCACATCCCATCTACGGCTATACTTTCCGGCCGGAGGAATATTATGACAGTTTCATCTCCTGGTTGCGGGAGCGTCACGGCTGGCAGGTGGAGAGGGAGTGGATCGTCTACACACCGGGTATCGTGCCGGCGCTCAACATGGCGATCCAGGCTTTCACCGCGCCGGGCGACGGGGTGATCCTGCAGTCGCCGGTGTATCATCCCTTTTTCCATGCCATCGAGCTCAACGGCAGGCGTCTGCTGAACAATCCCCTTCGCCGGGAGGGGGATCGCTATACCTTTGATCTGGAGGGGCTGGAGCGGGTGGCTCGCGAGGCGCGTCTGCTGCTGCTGAGCAGTCCGCACAACCCTGTGGGGCGCTCTTGGGACGAGGAGGAGCTGCGTCGTCTGGGAGAGATCTGTCTCCGCCACGGGGTGGTGATCGTCTCCGATGAGATCCACGCCGACCTGACGCTGCCGGGGCACCGTCATGTGCCGCTGGCCACGCTCTCCGGCGAGCTGGCGGCATGTACCCTCACCTGTATGGCGCCGAGCAAGACCTTCAACCTGGCGGGGCTGAGCACCTCGTCGGTGATCATTTCCGATGCGGGGTTGCGGGAACGTTTCCGCAGCGTCATCGAGCGGCTGCACCTGGCGGGAGGCAATCTTTTCGGCATCGTGGCCTCCATCGCCGCCTACCGGGAGGGAGCACCCTGGCTCGATGCCCTGTTGCGCTACATCGCCGGCAATATCGCGCTGGCGGCGGAACGCGTCGGGGAGATGGAGGGGGTGAGGATGACCCCCGTGGAGGCGACCTACCTGGTGTGGCTCGACTTCAGCGGTACAGGTATGGATGCTGAGCGTCTGAAAAAGTTCTTGGTCGAAGAGGCCCGCGTGGGAGGCAACGACGGTACGATGTACGGTCCCGGCGGCGAAGGGTTCGTACGACTCAACCTGGCCACCCCGCGCAGTGTCGTGGCCGAAGCCTTCGACCGTATTGCCCGTGCACTGAAAAAAACAAGAGGATGAATACCCTTTCCGCTAGAAAAGTACGTCTGATCCTGGAAGACGGCACCGTCCTGGAAGGCCGTTCGTTCGGTTATGAGAAGCCGGTATCGGGAGAGGTGGTCTTCAACACCGCCATGACAGGCTATCCCGAGAGCCTCACCGACCCTTCGTACAAGGGTCAGATCCTGGTGCTCACCTATCCGCTGGTGGGCAACTACGGAGCTCCCCGCGAAGAGATGGAGAACGGCATCCTGAAGTTCCACGAGTCGAACCGCATCCACATCCAGGCGCTGGTGGTCTCCGACTATTCGTTCCGTTACAGTCACTGGAACGCGCAGGGCAGTCTGGGGCAATGGCTCAAGGAGAACGAGGTGCCCGGCATTTTCGGCATCGACACGCGGGCACTGACCAAGAAACTGCGGGAGAAAGGGACGATGCTGGGCAAGATCGTCTTCGGGAAGGAGGATGAGGTGGATTTTTACGATCCCTCGAAAGAGAACCTGGTGGCGCAGGTGAGCTGCCGCGAGAAGCAGGTGTACGGCCGGGGCAGCAACCGCATCCTGCTGGTCGACTGCGGGGTGAAGTACAACATCATCCGTTATCTCCTGCAGCGGGACACGACGGTGATCCGTGTGCCGTGGGATTATCCGCTCGATGAAGCGGAGTACGATGGTCTTTTCATCTCGAACGGTCCCGGGGATCCCAAGCTGTGTGAGGCCACCATCGAGAACCTCAGCGGGGCGATCCGGGGCGACAAACCCATCTTCGGCATATGCCTGGGCAACCAGCTGCTCTCGCTGGCTGCCGGAGCGGATACCTACAAGCTGAAATACGGTCATCGCAGCCACAACCAGCCGGTACTGGAGGTGGGGACCGACAAGGCTTACATCACTGCCCAGAACCATGGCTATGCCGTCGACAACGATACGCTTCCCGGCGACTGGGAACCGTTGTTCGTCAACATCAACGACGGTACCAACGAGGGGATGCGTCACAAGCGCAAGCCTTTCTTTTCCACTCAGTTCCATCCCGAGGCGTCCGGCGGTCCCACCGACACCGCTTACCTGTTCGACGAGTTCGTCGATACCGTGGCACGCTACCGCAAGGGATGAACCTTCCGGCGATCTTCCGGGGAAAGTGTCCTGTAATTCACGAAAAATCAGTAAATTGCAAGAAATCTACGTAGGGAACTACGTAGGGGGATACGTAGATCATATTGTATATATAATTATTGTGCAGTCAATTACAGGGACGAGG
>Ga0256914_1002929_pt1 | contig 13898 bp, 14 predicted proteins | sample HulkmetaG_FD_191571 | JGI IMG/M metagenome (GOLD analysis project Ga0256914, IMG submission 191571) | Hydrothermal chimney microbial communities from Main Endeavour vent field at the Juan de Fuca Ridge, Pacific Ocean - Hulk | ecosystem: Environmental > Aquatic > Marine > Hydrothermal vents ... | reverse complement strand
AGATCTCCCGGGCCTCGCGGGTGGTGTAGGAGCCGCTGTAAAAACGGGAGTCGACAATATGACCGTTGGGATTACAACTCTTCATGGCGGTCGTATCCATGGGATTTCAGCTGCAGGCTGCGGGGCTCCTCCCGGCGTTGCTCGGTTATCTCCGCAAGGGTCAGATCAACGATGCGTTGAGCCTCGCCACCGTACCATTCGGGATGATCCAGGCAAGCCAGGTCCCGGCGGCTGAACAGTCCGCCGATCTCGGGGTCGGCCAGCACCGCATCCTTCAGGGTGATCCCCTGCTTTTCTCCGGTTGCGGTCAGGGTGTGGAGTTTTTCCAGGGCCCCGGCCTTTCCCAGTGAAGCGCTCAGCTGGAAGAGCAGCCATTCGGTGGTGATGAGGTGCGAGCGGCCATGGAGGTTGGCACGCATCTTTTCGGTATCGACCTGGAGACCGTCCAGGACGGAGCGCATGGCACAGGCGGCATAACCGGTGTGGATACAGAGCTGCGGGATGAGCAGCCATTCGGCCCAGAGGTTACGGGGATCGCGTTCATGTTCATGGGCAAGGGAATCGAGCATGGTGCCGGTCAGGCCCTTCACCAGCCTGGCCGTGGCCACGATCCGCTGGCAGATGACCGGATTGCGCTTGTGGGGCATGGTGCTCGAGGAGAGGGCACCGGGGGGAGCGGGTTCCGACAGCTCGCCTATTTCCGTTTTTTGCAACTGGACGATTTCACCGGCGATTTTTGCCAGGGTCGCCACCAGCAGCGAGAAGGCGGCGCTCAGTTCGCCGATATCGTCCCGGCTGGTGTGCCAGGAAAGGGGGCGGTGTTTGAGGCCCAGCAGGGCCATGGCGGTAGCGGCAATTTCGAGGCCCTGGTCACCCAAAGCGGCATAGGTGCCCACCGCACCGCTTAGCTGACCGTAGTCGAGGAGATCCCATAACCGTTTGATCCGCGTGATGTGGCGCCGGATTTCCGCAGCCCAGATAACGGCCTTGAGGCCGAAAGTGGTGGGCAGGGCCTGTTGCCCGTGGGTACGGGCGACCATGGGAGTGGCGCGGTGGGTGTCGGCCAGTTGCAGGCAGATTTTCTCCAGATGCCGAACCTCCGGATAGAGCAGGGACAGGACCCGGCGCAGGGCGAGGATTTCACCGGTGTCGAGTACATCCTGGGTGGTGGCGCCGAAGTGAACGAAATCCGCGGCCTCGCCCCTGCAGGCCTGGCGCAGACCGGCCAGCAGGGGAACCACGGAGTTGCGGCTGCGGGCGTATTTTCTGCGAACCAGGTCTAGATCGATGGCGCCGAGTTGCGCCCGGGCAGCGATTTCCCGGGCTGCGGCGGCCGGAATAACCCCATGCCGCGCCTGGGCCGCGGCCAGGGCTGCTTCAAAGTCGAGCCAGCGCTGGTACACGGCCTTTTCGGCAAAAACAGCCTCAAACTCCGGGGTGGAGTAGACATGGGCGTTGATCCGGTAGTCGAAAGGATGGCTGGTCATAAGCTGGGAAGCGGTTCCATGGGTGAAAGGGTATATGGACGACTGTCCGGCATAATCGGAGTTGCCGCACAGATCCGTAAGGCCGCCTGCCGCGGCGGAATTTTTTCCGCTTGGCCGTAGCGCAGCAGCCGGCCGACAATGGCGGTCATGCGTTTTTCCACATGTTCCAGGACCTCCTGGACGGTGGGGGGATGCCGCGGCCCAAAGAGCCCCTGCATGGAAAGCGATCCGCCGCAGCCGGCAACCATGTCGGGAACCAGCAGGATTCCCCGTTGATCAAGAATTTTTTCCGCTTCCGGGGTGACTGCCAGGTTGGCGCCGCATACCACGGCACGGACACGGAGCTTTGCAGCGATACGGGAATCCACGCTTTTTTCCACCGCAGCGGGAATGAGGATATCGCAGGGCAGGGTGAGGATATCGTCCCGCTTGCCGTAGACGGCGGATGGAGCATTGTCCGGAATGAGTCCGTCGCGGCTTTGGGCAAGCAGGGGTTCCAGGTCAAGTCCTCCGATGGCCGCCAGGCTCTTTTCACGGTCCGCCAGCGCCGTGACCATCACCCTTGCCCCGGCAAGGAAAAAGGCGGCGCCGGAGGCCAGGCCGCCGAAACCCTGGATGGCGACCCGGGCCCGGTGGCGGGGAATGCGTAAATGGTCAAGGGTGGCCAGGCAGGCCGCGGCCAGACCGGCACCGGATCGCAACCGCCCCGCTGTGGCGTGGGCAAGAGGCTGATCGAGCAGGGCGAGCCGCTTCCTGAAGTCGGCCTCGTCGAGCTCCTGGGCCCGGGCAACGGCGATTTTCCCGGAAGGGATCCCCAGCTCACCGCAGATCGACTCCAGTTCCGGCATGGTGGTGTTCATGTCCGGTCCCATGGAATAGCGGTCAAGGACATGGGGACGAATGGCCCTGAGAAAGCGGCTCAGGGCCGCCCTTTTACCGGCGGAGGTGGGATCGTAGTCAATACCGCTTTTGGCGCCGTCGGCCCGGATGCCGGTGATTCGCATCTTCAGGGTCATGGTGGCGGCCAGTTGCTCCACAACCCCGCGGCTAAGACCCGGTTGCACCCGTAAGCCGCCGGCGCAGAGCCGGTGGGAGAGCCGGTGGATCACCAGCCAGCCCTTGAATCCCTCCAGGGGATCGGTGTATTCGAGTACCAGATCCGGTTGTGCTGCTATGCTTTCTTTCACGCTCATGGGTGATGATGCGGTGCCGGATAACGGGGTCGGTCCGTGATGACCAGGGGTGTTTCCCGGGCGGGATCGCCCTCGAAAAAGGCGCGGATGGAGGGAGAACTGATATCGACCATGGAGATGATAAAGGTGAAGAGGTTGCTCTTTTCCGCCAGCAGCGTATCCAGCCGGGTGGGCGTGTCGCGCCGGGGATCTCCCTTCCAGGCGACCACGTGCATGTGATAGGTGCCGAAGATGAGGAGGTCTTCCCGGTCGCAGCGGTTATAGCACTCCATGAGTTCGGCGGGGTCGGTGATCCAGCCTCTGTTTGCCGTCGGCGTGGTCGAGGGAACGGCGTGTCGAGTCAGCATCTGATCCATGTAGCTCTTGAGCGGTTCCCTGTTTCTGGCGTTTTTTTTCACCGGCAGAACCCTGTCGATAACCAGCTCGTCACCGTGGCGGCTGCCGGCGAGGATTCCATAGGCCCGTGGTACCGGACTTTCATCCGGGAGAAAATCACCGGCAAGTTTTCTGCGGCAGTGCTCCTTGATCTCCTTCCAGAGCGGTTCCGGCAGGATGATGCGGGCGCATCCGTGGATATGTGCCATATGCCTTTCCTAGCCTCCGGCAATGGGGATGATGAGGGTGATTTCGTCATCGGCGGTAACGGCGATTTTTTGCCACTGCTCCGGGTGCCGTTCCACGGCCCGGCCGTTGATGAAAATCGACAGCAGACCGGGTTGCCGGTTGATACTCTGCAACCCGGGATGCCGGTTGAAAAGGGAGTCCATCGCCGCGGCCAGAGTATCGCCGTCCACCGTGACTGCGCGTTGGTTGTCCGTATGGGATCGCAGGGGAAAGGGAATAATGATCTTTGCCATGGGATTTTACCTCGTCTGCTGCAGGGCCTGGGGGAGAAACGGCAGGATTTCGTCCACCTGGGTGGCTGGAGTGGGGCGGCAGAGTTTTCCGGCCAGCCGGTTGACCCGGCCGGCAAGGCGGCAGGCATCAAGGGGGGGAAGACCGGCGGCCACAAGACCACTGATCATACCGGTGATCAGGTCACCGGTGCCGCCGATGGGTTCCATGGTTTCAATGGATGGGCTGTCCAGGGTGTCGATAATCTCGCCCTGCTGACAGATATAGTCGGTGGCACCCTTGACGAACATGGTCCGGGCTGCATTGCCGCCCCGGTAGGCGCGGCGGATGAGTTCGGGCACGTCATCCTCCAGGTGAAAGATAAAGCCCCGGGTAAAGGAGGGGTGGTCCGCCTTGTCATCGGCCAGGAAGGCGGTTTCTCCCAGGTCCGGGGTGAAAATTTCATAATAGCGGGCATCCCCTCCGGCCTTGGCCACGTACATGGAGCCGGCATCGGCGATCATCACCGGTTTTTCCGCCATGGTGTCCACCGTGGCCAGGATCTCCTTGTTGAGCTTGAGATCGGGCATCACATAGTGCAGCGTCAGGGTCGTCGCTCCCAGGTCCGGCAGGTGACGGGCCAGATAACGGTAGATGGCCTCGCTGCCCCGGCGTTTGCCGATATCGCCGGCCACCAGACCCATGGGCGGGCTGATACCGTATTCCCGGCAGATGAGGCAGGCGGCACTCATCATGGCCTCGTTGCCGCGGTTGATGGGTAACCTGTGGCCGTTAATGATGATTGCCCCGTCGGTGACCTCGATGGGACCGAGCAGCAGCGGCAGGTTGTCGATGGGAACGGATCCGGCGAGCAGCAGCATGGTTCAGACTCCCAGCTCCCGGATCAGTTCTTCCCGGGCGGTGTTGAGGGAATAGGCGCAGAGGGAAAAACCCACCTCGCCGGGATTGGGCGCCTCGTCCAGCCGTTTGCCGATGAGTTCGCCTGCCAGGTAGGGGACATCGGGACAGCCGCCGCCGGAGATGTTGACGATGACCATGGTTTCGGTGTCAACGGTCATCTTCATGTTGGCGGCGCGGATCATCAGGTATTTTCCGAAATACTTGGTACGGACGAACTGCAGCGGTTCCATACCCTTGCCGTCGATGGGCACCACATCCAGGGGGGCCAGGTTGACGTCGTTGAGCAGCGCGGTAATGGCCGCTTCCCGCTCCAGGGGGAATTCGACACTGAGATCGCAGCCGGTGCGGTAGGCGGGCGGCGGGCTCACCACCCGTATTGCATACCCCTCGTCGCGGAGCAGCTCCTCGACGGCGATCACCGTGGTGGGATGGGCAAAGACAAGCAGACCGCGCTCCACCCGGTTCGGCGGATTTTTCTCCTTCCCCTTCTTTTTGTTTTTTGTGAACCACTTCATCTTGTTGCGCTCATTGGGTTGTGATCTTTCCGGTTTTCTTCTAGTTCCGGCGATTGCCGGGTCCGGATCCGGTTGGCGGCCGCAGGGCAAGAACCACGGTCAGGCAAAAGATCAGGCCGGCCAACACCCCGATTTTGCCGTTGAAGGTGGGACCGGCCGAGGTGCTGCGCATCAGCCAGCCCACGGCAAAGGCACCGCCGGTCAGCATGCCGAAACAGGTGATGCCGGCATCCACGTCGCCCTGTCCCGCCCTGATAACCTGGCGGAAGGGACAGCCGTCCACCAGCACCGCTGCCAGGCCCACCAGGGTCATGGCCAGAAAGCTCCAGCCGTGGCTCAGGTGAGAGGCGGGCTGAGCGTCGAGGCCGAAGTGGAAATGGCCGCTGAGCAGGCTCACCATAAGCGCGGATATCAACGTGGCCACCACTCCGTAAAAAAGAGTTTTTTCATTTACCAGCAACAGGTTGCGGATACCACCGGTGATGCAGAAACCCGAATGCTGGGCCAAAGCGCCGATGAGCAGTCCCACGGCCAGGGAGACAAGTATCGGGGCGTGGCGGGCGGCGGGTCCGCTGCTGCCCTGTTGCAGAAATCCGGGATTCAGCAGCAGAAAGGCAAGGAGCAGGAGGGACAGCAACGGAAGAATATAGCCGTTTGGCTGCGGCAGGTTTTTTGCCCTGTCCAGGGCAACACCTGCACGGATATACCGGGTTCCCAGCCAGATCCCGAAAACCAGACCAAAGAGGGCGGCCACAGCGGTGAGGTCGCCGGCGGCCAGACGCAGGATCAGTTTGATGGGACAGCCGATGAACACGGCGCAGCCGACGATCATGAAAAAACCCAGAAAAAAACGGAGCAGGGGGGAAGAACCGCCGGTGACCCGGAAGCGGCGGCCGCGGTGGGCCATGAAAAAAGAGCCCAGCAGGAAGCCGATGAGTTCGGGACGGATATAGCTCATCCGCGGGCTGCCATGCAGCCGCAGCGCTCCGGCCAGGTTTTCCAGGAAACAGGAGATACAGATCCCGGAGTTGACCGGATTGCCCAGCAGGGTGAGGAAGACGGCGCCCGCCCCCAGGCTGGTGCCGGCAAGAAGAGCGGTATCGACAGATGGAAATTTCACTGACTTATTCACAGCCGCCGGCAATGCGCCGTTGGAGATAGGAGAGATCTTCCAGGGCCATGGAGATCCGCCCGTCTCCCGGCTTCAACTGTAATTCCCGTCTCAGTTTCCCGCGGCCTTCGCTGATCAGGTCCATGATCTCGTCACCGATATATAGCGGCGTGTTGTTATCGGCATAATCCGGCTGTCGGTCAACGGCAAGACGATAGGAGTGCAGGGCTGCGGCCAGGAGGCCGGAACCGTACTGCAGCCTGGCCCGGAAGACCAGTGTATGGGGATTGTCCGGGTGGAGGCGCTTGATTTCCCGAAGCCTTTCAAATCCGGCCCGGTATTGTTTTTTTTTCAGCAGGTCGGCAACCTCTGAAAAAATTTTCCCATTACGGGCCACCAGTCGTTCAAGGGTCGGGCGGGAATCGGACTCCCATGCAGCCGTTTCCCCCGGAGCGCGGTTGAGTGTAAGCAGGTGCCGGCCAAGCATGGCCGCCGTGGTCAGGCACAAGAGCAGCAGGGCCGCCAGGGTCAGTTTGTGGGTCAGGTCCACGGCGGAATGCAACGAAAATGAAGGACGCAATCAGAGAAGTCCAGCTCCGGGAACCGGGGCCTGGTAGAAGTCGGCCAGATCAACATTGCCCAGCGTCTTGTCCCGCTCGTTATCCATGACCAGACGGCGGATATCCTTTTCATCCGTTGATCCCCACCAGTTGTTGCGGGCGATGATATCCCCCGACTGTCCCTCCAGCAGGGAGATGTTGTAGTCGATGTTGTCGGCGATATTGTTATCACGGATATCGACGTTTTTGACCACATAGAAGATCACACCCTTGCCGTTTTTGGTGATGTTGTTGAAACGGATATTGGCCGGACCGCCCTTTTTCACGTAAATACCGAAAAACACATTATTACTGATCTCGTTATGGGAGATGGTGGGAGTGGTGCCGCCGCCGAAGAGGATGCCGCCGCCGTTGTCGGTGATGCTGTTGTAGAGCATGGGGACGACGCATTTGATGGGGTCGCCTTTCAGGTTTTTCTGCCCAATGGCGGTGCCGTTGTGCTGAAAGACGTTTTTGGTGATCACCACCTGGGCCGAGTGGCAATGGACGGCGGTCTGGCCGTAGGTAAAAATGCAGTATTCGATGATGTTGTCGATGCTGTCCAGAAAGTTGACCGAGCCCCAGTCCCCGGGACCGGGCGTTTTTTCAGCGCTGGTGAAGATGATCTTCTTCTTGGGCGTTCCCTGGGCATAGAGGCGGCCCCTGATAAAAAGCTCGCTTCTGGAGAAGTGGTGGGCCTTGTCCTTGAAAAGTTTTCCGGGGCCGAATTCCTTGATTTTTTCAAAGCGCACCACCGTACCCGGCATGATCTTCAGGGTAACGCCTTTGGCGACCTCCACATCGCCCTTGATGAGGATTTCTCCCTGCCAGACAGTATCTTCGGTAATGGTGGTCGGTTCGATAACAAGCTGTTTTCCGTGGGAATATCCTGCCAGGAGAAAAAAAGCCAGCAGGCCGGTCAGCCAGGCGCCGGCCGGCGGAGTCGGGAAGGTGGGAAAAACGTTCCTCTTCATTGGTATACCTCACGTCTAGAATTTTCTGTACGGGGCCATGTTGCAGCGTTTCAGAGCATTTCTGATGGGTTCGTATTCGGCATCGACAAAGGGCGCGAAACCCTGCAGCAGCATACGCTTGAGCACCTTGAGCACCTCGCCGTCCACCAGCACGGTTTCATCCTGCTTGAGGTTGAGGGCGATATCGGTCACCTGTTTTTTCAGGGCCGGATCAACGCCGGGGGCGGCACCGATGGTGCAGTAGGGCATGGGCTCGCTTTCGGCGATGATGTTGAAGTCATCAAGGTTGATAACATGGGCTTCGGCCAACCGGTCCAGGTCGATCCGCGGTGCGGCGCCCACGTCATACTTGCCGAAGTAGACGCCGTAGATCACCTTGTCATGCTTGGCCGCTCCGGAGGGAATGGCATACATGGAAAAATCGGTCTCCGGATCGAAGTTGTTTTCAAGCAGCAGGGCATACTGGGCCATGTAACCAAAGGGCGCCAGGGCCGGGCCAAAGATCATGGTTTTGCCCCGCATGTCCTCGATGGTGCCGATGCCGCTGTCCTTGCGGGCGATGATGGTGCCGCTGGCCTTGTAGCCGTGTCGTCCCCGGATATCGACGGCCAGCAGATCGGCCTGGTATTTTTCCTTCAGCAAAACGGCGATAATGGAGTTGACGTGGAAGAAATCCACCTTTTTCTCGCGGATGAGATCTTCGAAGGAAAAGGTGTTGGCCAGGACCATTTCAAAAGGACGCCCGGTCTTTTCGCTCAGGTATGCGGTGAACGGGGCGAAACGGGCCTGCGATTCTTTTTTGCTGTCACAGATCATGTAGCCGATGCGCACCGGCGTTCCGGTGCTGCGCTTTTTGCCGGCGTCCGCCTCGTTTTTGCAGGCAGGCAGGAGCAGCAGCAGGAGGACGAGAATAAGAGTGATGCCTTTGTTCATGGTATTTCCGTAAATGTCGGCGCGTTGCGCGGATGGATCAGGAGTTGGTGATCAGTTTGATCTCTTTCTCGATCAAGGCCTGTTCCTCGGGGGTGGCGGCCATGGATTTCGCCTTTTTCATCTCGTTTTCGGCCAGATCCTTCTGGTTGAGTTGTTCATGGGCGATGGCCAGGTGCACCTGGAGGAGGAGATCCTTGTCATTGACCCCGCGGGCCTTCAGCAGATATTCAAGGGCTTCCCCGGCCTTGCCCTCCCTGAGCAGGATGATTCCCATGCCGTCGAGGGAATTGAAGTTGTTGGCGTCTTTTTCAAGCACGGGAAGAAGCAGCTTTTTGGCCTCTTCCAGCTGGTTGGTGCGGAAGTAGGCCATCGCCAGGTTGTTGATGGTGTCCACATCGTCGGCATTCATGTAGAGTTTCATCTTGTACTGCAGGATCTGGACGGAATCGGGAAGTTTGGAGATACCGCCGTGGGCCAGTGCGGAAACGGGAAGTACAATGATGATCAGGGCAAGGATTGCTTTTTTCATGGTTTCCTCCTTTTCTTCTCAAAACCGGTCTAGCTTTATGGAAGTTTCAGATGAGGTGTTGTGTCTTGAGAAAGTCTTTGGCAATCACCGCCACCTCTTTTTCTTCTTTTTCTTTGATCCGGGCAAGCAAGGCTGCGAGGGTGGCGTTGTCCAGTCTGCCGGCCAGCTTGTTGATGACCCGGTCAAGGACCGGAAAGCGTTCAAGGACGTCCCGGGTGGTCACCACCACGGCCGGGGATCTTTGCTGCGGATCAGTAGCGGTCGTCGTCGGTCCCCGGTAGCCAAGGGGTTTGAGCCAGATGAGGCCCAGCTTTTCCCTGTAGTGCTGTTTGACCAGGCCGTACGCCTCCTGATCCCCGGTAATCGCTTTTTTTTTGTCAAGGCGCGATAAGCCGTTGTTGATGTAGTTGATCACGATATCGGCGTTTTTCTCCCCCAGGAGTTTTTCCCCGGCGGCGGTATCGGCAGTGCTCTTCAGGTTGACTGTGGTACCGGTGCGTTCGGTGATCAGAGTGGCGACGATGCGGCCGATGAGCTGTTGATCCGGAGAATCGGTGATAGCCAGGGTAAGGATTCGTCCCACGCAGGACTGGGCCGGGGGAGTCCAGAAGAGCAGCAGAAAACAGCCGTAAATCAGGGCTTGGGTTTTTTTCCATTTCATTGATGTAACTTTCATCCTTGCTGTAGGGTCTATTGTGTAACAACCGACAAAAAGAGCGGCCCTCTGAATGAGCCACCGGGAAGAAGGGTTTTTATACCGTGCACTTCTGCATGATCGAGTCCTCAAGCAGCAGGTACGATCATAAAAAGTGCATATGCAATACCACATTTGGCCGCTTTTGGGAAACAAAAAATAGTTGTGGATCGTCCGGAATCGGTGTAACATCATCCGGGTGATAACACCTCAGAACCACTGTTTATTGACGAAATCAGCCCCAGTTTAAAACTTACGGTATCATGGCCAAAATACAAAGCAGCAACACCCTCGTCGATCTCGTCGCGCTCCTGAAGGGTCGCTTTACCGGCATGCTGACGATCTTCACGGTCGTGGTGCTGCTGGTGCTCGTTTATACCCTGGTGCAGACGCCCGTTTACGAGGTGGTTTCCAGCCTGATGGTGAAATACGGCCGTGAGTATGTCTATCGTTCCCTCGACCGCGGCAGAAACAACGGCGATACCCGCCACCTCTACTCCTTCAGCGGTGATACGGTGATCAACACCGAGATCGAAATCTTCCGCAGCCGGGAACTGGCCGCAGAGGTGCTCGACACCCTGGGAGTGGAGCGACTTTTTCCCCGCCTGGCCAGGCGCCAAGGAGACGATGAGCGGCTGCTGCCCCTTGCTGTGAAGCGTTTTCGTAAGCAGCTCGATGTTTATCACATCAAGGGTTCCAACGTCATCGGCGTGGCCTTCCGGCACCGGGATCCGCAGATCGGCGTCGATGTCGTTAACCGGCTCACCGAGTTGTTCAAGGAACGGCATCTGCAGATTTTCAAAAACCCGAAATCACCCTTTCTTGAAGAGCAGGTCTCTCTTTACCGCACCAAGCTGGCCGAAGCCGAGGAGAAGCTGCGTTTGTTTCGCAGTGAAAACCGTATATTCGCCATCGGCGATCAGAAAAGCAACCTGTTGCGCCGCTACACCGATATCCGGCGCAGGCTCGCCGATGAAAAGGGCAGGCTGGTGGAGCTTGCCCGCAAGCAGACGGCGGTGGAGGAGTATCTGGCCGGGGTTCCCGAGCGTATCGAACAGTTTGCGGAGTCGGCGCAGCTCCAGAATATCGATGATGCCAAATCCAGGTTGCTGGAGCTCAAGATCAAGGAACATGATCTGCTGGCCAGGTATCCCGAGGATAACCGCATGGTGGTGGCAACCCGCGAAAATATCGAGATGATCAGGGGGTTTATCGAGGAACAGGATGCCACCACACGCGATATCGTCAGAACCGGGCGCAACCCGCTCTATCAGCAACTGGAGGCGGAGCTGGCTGCGGCGCGTATCGATTATACCGCCCAACTGGAGAAGATCGAAGCCTTTTCCCAGCAACTGGAACAGATCGATGCCGAGTTGCAGCGGCTCACCGGCCGGGAAACGCAGCTGGCCGAACTGCAACTCCAGGTGGAGCAGAACCGCGAGAGCTACAAAACCTTTCTGGGCAAACTCGAAGACAGCCGTATCCAGGACGCCCTGGACCGGGAGAAGATGGTCAATGTCGTGGTCATTGAAAAACCGATGATTCCGGCCAAGCCGGTGAGACCGAGAAAGAAGCTCAACCTCCTTGTGGGAATCATCCTGGGCCTTGCCTGCGGCCTGTTGTATGCCCTGGTCATGGGGCGTCCCCGAACCGAAAATTGAGAGTAACCCGTACACCTGCCATGCGACATCCGAAAAAAAAATCTCCTGCTTGCCTCTCCGCCGCCTCCCTGCCCGCGGGGATCGTTCTGCTGGTTGTGCTGTTGCTGATCACCGCCTGCAGTTCCATGCTGCCGAAAAAAGCGGTTCCCCTTGCCGGTCAGGGAGAACCCGAACCTCCTCCCCCTTCCCTGGCTTCCGCCCTGCCCAATTATGCCATCCAGCCCGGTGACGAGCTGGAGATCAAGTTTTTTTACAACCCGGAGCTCAACGATACCGTCAAGGTACGGCCCGACGGCCGTATTTCCCTGCAGCTTGTCGACGAGGTACAGGCCGCCTCCTTGACCACCGGTGAACTCGCCGCGGTGCTGGAAAAGAAATATGGAGCCAGAATCAAGGAGCCGGAGATCGGCGTCATTGTCCGCAGCTTCGATTCCCGCAAGGTTTTTGTCGACGGCGAGGTGGCGCGGCCGGGAATGGTCGGAATGGGAGGATCCATGAGCATCATGCAGGCCATTGCTGCGGCCGGCGGGCTGCGCAACACCGCCCGCAGCGACGAGATTCTCGTCATCCGCCACAACGGTCTCAACAAACCCTTTATCATGAGGATCGATCTGGCGGCCGCCATGGAGGGAACGGATATTACCCAGAATATTTCCCTCGAATCCCGGGACATTATCTATGTTCCCAAATCGGCCATTGCCAACGTCAACAGTTTTGTCGACCTCTACATCCGCAAGAATATTCCCATCGGCCTGGGGTACGGTTTTTATCATACCGTGGAATAACTTCCTGCCTTTTTTCGCCCCGGTCGTCGACTCCCAGCTCCGTTTCCCGATCCGGCGGCTTGATTATGGTTTGAGGCTTCTGTAGACTTGTAGTAGTTTCTCCCTGGCGGAATCATCACCGGGTTGTCCCGCGACGGTCGCCGCCGGCGACCGTCTCAATCCCTGTCCACTTCTCACTTGAGCTGGAGCAGCACGGCCATGAAAATAATCATCGCCTATCCCCGACTGCGGGGGAAGGGCAGTCCCATGTTGACCCAGAACCGGCAGTTCCAGTGGATGAGTCTGGGCTCCTACATTTATCCCCTGGTCCCGGCCTCGGCAGCAACCCTGCTTAAGCAGGGGGGTCATGATGTCGTCTGGTACGATGGTATTGCCGAACAGCTCACCCGGGAGCACTTCCTGCAAACCGTTGAGGCGGAAAAACCTGATCTGCTGGTCATGGAGAGCAAAACGCCGGTGATCAGGCTGCACTGGGATCTGGTTGAGGAGGTCAAGGGAGTCTCCCCCGATACCCGGGTGGTGCTCATGGGTGACCATGTCACCGCGCTGCCGGCGGAATCCTTCGGCCGTTGCGGTGTTGATTATGTCATCACCGGGGGTGATTATGACTTTTCGCTGCGCGGTCTGGTGGCCGCTCTTGAAGACGGCGGTCCGCTGCCCGGCGGCATCTGGTTCCGGAAGGGAGAGGGGCTTGGAAACAGCGGACCGTTTTCCCAGCAGGAAAACGATCTCAACAGCCTGCCCTTTATTGACCGCCGGCTGACAAAGGCCCACCTCTACTTCGAGAAGTGGAAAAAACGGGATCCCTTCCGCTATACCATGGCCGGTCGGGATTGCCAGTGGGGCCGGTGTGACTTTTGCTCCTGGACGACTCTCTACCCCCGGTTCCGCACCCGCAGCGTCTCCAGCCTGCTCGATGAGATCGAGATGTTGGTGGGCGAGTACGGCGTCCGGGAGATATTTGACGACAGCGGCAATTTTCCCGCCGGCAACTGGCTGGAAAAATTCTGCCACGGTATGATCGAACGCGGTCTCAACCGGGAGATTCTCTTCTCCTGCAACATGCGTTTTGACTATCTGGTGAAGCGGCCGGAGCTGCTTCCCCTTATGAAAAAGGCGGGTTTCCGGAAGATGAAATCCGGGCTTGAATCCGCCAACCAGGAAACCCTGGATCGTATCAACAAAAATCTCCGGGTCGCCGATATCGTCGAGGGATGCCGCCTGGCCTCGGAGGCGGGGCTCGATATCCAGCTCACGGTCATGGTGGGTTACCCCTGGGAGCGACGCGACGATGCCCGGCGCACCCTGGAGCTGGCCGGTGATCTCATGGCCCGGGGCCATGCCGAGATGCTCCAGGCCACGGTCATCGTCCCCTATCCCGGCACGCCGCTGTTCGACGAGGCCCTGAAGAGGGGATGGATTCGGTTCGAGGATCCCCGGGCATGGGACCGCTACGATATGACCGAGCCGGTCTTTACCATGCCCGACATGGAGGCCGGGGAGGTTATGAAGATGTGCAGCGACATCTACAAGAGGTTCATGACGCCGCGTTTCGTGCTCAGGCAGCTCATGAAGATCCGCACCCTGGAGGATCTGAGTTATCTTCTCCGCGGCAGCCGGGCGATTTTCGGCCATATCATGGATTTTGCCGGCATCAGGACG
>Ga0256914_1002928_pt1 | contig 13899 bp, 6 predicted proteins | sample HulkmetaG_FD_191571 | JGI IMG/M metagenome (GOLD analysis project Ga0256914, IMG submission 191571) | Hydrothermal chimney microbial communities from Main Endeavour vent field at the Juan de Fuca Ridge, Pacific Ocean - Hulk | ecosystem: Environmental > Aquatic > Marine > Hydrothermal vents ... | reverse complement strand
AGTGCCCGTATCGAAAGCATGATCCAGCTCCGACGTCAGCTGAGAGAACGCCTTATGCAACAGGGAAGGGAAGGGGATGCCCCCTCCTTCCGGAACGAACACGACCGCCGGTTCGTGGAAAAGATCACCCGTGTGGTGGAAGAGAACATCGCGGATCCCGATCTCTCCGTGAGAATGCTTTATACGGCTGCGGGGATGAGCCGCACAGCCTTCTACCACAAGCTCCGTTCACTCATCGACCTTTCTCCCGCTGAGTTCATCCGCATGGTACGACTCAACAAAGCTCGTGAAATGCTCCGAACAGGACGTTACAACGTGAGTGAGGTGGCCTACCGCTGCGGCTTCTCGGATGCCAAATATTTCAGTACCGCTTTCAAGAAACAGTTCGGGGAATCTCCTTCCTCCTACCTCGGTAAAAAGAACGGATGATCCTGCCTTGCCGGACGATTTTCAACCTTTTTGTACGGGAACAAACCTGCAGGGATCTCCGCATCATTCTGTGTTCCTGATGCTAAGAGGATGGTAAAACGTTTGTTCCGTTTTCGTGCTATCCGGAAGATCCTTATTTGCCGAAACAAGGACATGATCGAACCAAAAATGAAAAGGAACGGATCCCGTCCTGGCGGGAAAGGGGTATTTTGCCGGCAGAAAACTGAACTCCAAAATTCATGCCTATGAGATCTTTGTTTTTCATTCTGCTGTTCGGGATGAGCATCCTGGTGGCAACCGCCCAGGTGACCGTCACGGGAAAGGTGACCGATGCTTCGGGGCAACCCATGCCCGGCGTGAACATCCTGATCAAGGGTACTCATACCGGCACCATTACCGGTATGGACGGTACTTACAGTATCCAGGCTGAAAGCCGGGACACTTTGTTGTTCCGCTTCATCGGCTATCAAACGCAGGAGGTTCACGTGGGTGACCGCCGGGTCATCAATGTGGTCCTGCAGGAACAAGCCAAAAAACTGGAAGATGTGGTGGTCGTAGGTTACGGGACCATGCGCAAGAGCGACATCACCGGTGCGACTTCCTCGGTGAGGCTAGAAGATGACCTGACCAGACAATACGGTACGGTGGACCAGCTCCTGCAAGGTCGTGCTGCAGGTGTCCAGGTGATCAGCAACGAAGGGAACCCCGGAATGGGGATCAGCGTGCGCATACGGGGAACCAACAGCCTCCGTGCCAACAACGAACCTCTTTACGTGGTGGATGGCATCATCGTGACCACTGCAGCCGAAGACGCTACTCCAACCGCTGACTTCAACGACTATTCCGAGAACCAGAACGGGCTGATGGGCATCAACCCGAAAGATATCGAAAGCATCGAAGTGCTGAAAGATGCTTCAGCTACCGCCATTTACGGTTCGCGGGGTGCCAACGGTGTGATCCTGATCACCACCAAAAAAGGAAAGGAAGGAAAAGGCAAAGTGGAAGCCTATTACAATGTGGGAATGAACGAGATCAGCAAAAAACTCGAAGTGCTTGATGGTGTGGAATATGCCCAGTACCAGAACGAGATCTCGCTCCTGAACTATTCCATGCCCAATTATTACATTGACGGTGACAAGGTGTATGGTATTGACAACAACGGGGTGATCAGTGACGAACCCTATCAGGAGATCAACTGGCAGGACTACGCTTACCGGCTGGGGGTGACCCATACGGCCGGTCTGTCGCTCAGCGGCGGGACCGACAAAGGGAGCTATTACGTTTCCTCCAGCTTCAATGATATCAAAGGAGTGGCCGAGAACTCCCACCTCCAGAACGGAGACCTGCGTATCAATGTCATTCAGCAGCTGAACAGTAAACTGAAGCTCGACGGCCGTATCTCCCTTTTCTACAGCAACGGCAAATACCCCCAGAGCGGAACCAAGCTGGGGACCAACGGCAGTTTCGTGCGGAGTACCGTGGTCTTCAATCCACTGGTGGGAGCCAATGTGGAGGATTTTATGAGCGAACTGAGAACCTCCAACCCTATGGCCTGGATCCATGATTATGAAGAGAAATCCAAAGAGTTCCGGGCGATGATGTCGCTGGCACTGACTTATACGTTGCCCGTCAAGGGATTGAAGTTCCAGGTCAGAGCTGCCGGGAACAACCGGATCAAAGACCGTCGCAAGTTCTACGGTCTGACCACCTACCAGGGAGCGACCACGAACGGAAAACTGGCCATGGGAACCCAGGAAAAATGGTCATGGAACATCAACAACCTGTTGATGTACAACCGCGTCTTCAAGAAGATCCACAGGGTCAATGCCACAGTGGGATACGTGTACGACGGGAATTACATGGAGGACGGCAGTTATACGGTGCAGAACTTTTCCACCACGGAGTTCATGACCGACGGCCCGGAATACGGAACGCTGATCACGCGTCCTCTGATCACCTATCCCCGTACGGAGGTGATGAACTCTTTCCTGGCCCGTGCCAACTATTCCTACCGGGACAAGTATATTGCCACGGTGACGATGCGGGCCGACGGATCATCCAAATTCGCCAAAGGCAACAGATATGGTTATTTCCCCTCCTTTTCACTGGCCTGGAGGGCTTCGCAGGAACAGTTCATCCGCGATCTCAATCTCTTCTCATCCCTCAAGTTGCGTGCAGGCTGGGGGATGACAGGAAACCAGGCCATACGTCCCTACCAGACCGTCACCACTTACAGCGTAGGGCTCTATGCCAATCCGGACAACTCCACAGGCAATGCTTTCGTGCCGGCCAACATCGCCAACCCCGACCTGACCTGGGAAACCACCACCCAGACCAACGTCGGGGTAGATATGGGCTTCTTCCAGAACAGGCTGACCGCTACCGTCGACCTCTACTACAAGGAGACCATCGACTTGCTCCAGCAGGTGGCTTTGCCTACTTCCACCGGCTATCAGCGGATGTACATCAACAGAGGCTCCATCTCCAACAAAGGGATCGACCTGATGATCCAGGGTGTGGCCATAGAGAAAAAGGATATGTCCCTCACCCTGGGGCTCAACTTCTCGTCCAACCGCAACAAGGTGCTGGAACTGGGTATACCGGACGCTCCCGTTTATATCAACGGCGAGGAACAGATGCGTTCCTATTACCTGGGCGACAATGTCTCCACAGGCAACTATTTCAAATGCCCGGCCAACATCTTTATGGCGGGTGAGCCGGTCGGAATGTTCTGGGGTTTTCGTACCGACGGCATCTATCAGACCTCAGACACACTTTTCCTCAACGGCGCCCAGCCGGGTGACGTGAAGATCATCGACCTGAACCATGACGGCAGGATCGATGAACATGACCGTACCTTCATCGGTGATCCCAATCCGGATTTCGTATATGGCTTCAATATGTCCTTCTCTTACAAGCGCCTCACGATATCCATGGACTGGAACGGCGTTTACGGCAATGAGATCATCAACGGTTTTGGTCTGAACTATTACTATGCCAACGGTTACCAGGAGAACATCCACCCGGCGGCGTACCATGAGGCCTGGCGTCCGGACCGTCCCACCAATCTGTATCCCCGGATCAACTACCGGGAGACCAATGCCATTGCCGTAACCGACCGGCTGGTGGAGGATGGCAGCTACCTGCGGCTCAACAACCTGACCATCGGTTATGACGTGCCCACTGGTAAAGTGTTCGAACGGATCCATCTCTATGCCACGGGGAAGAACCTTCTCACCTTCACACGGTACAGCGGCTACGACCCCAACATCACCAGTTTCCTCTGGAACCCCAACATCATCGGGGTCGACTGGAACCCGTTCCCCAATGCACGTACCTACGTGTTGGGGGTGAACATTACCTTTTAACTGAAAAATACAGTGATCATGAAAAAGATAACGATCCTCAACCTGTTCATCCTGGGAATCCTTCTGGCGTCATGCAGCCTGGAGGAGAACCCGCCTTTTCTTTCCCGGGAGAATGTTTTCGGGAATCTGGAGAATGCACGTAACGGACTCGACGGGGTCTACCTGGGACTGAGTAACTGGAACCAGTTCTCGTTCCAGTCGCATGTGTTGTTCTCAGGTTATTCCGGCCTTTTCACAGAGCGTAACTGGCGTGGACTGAACTCCCAGAACAACAAGACCCTCTATGCTCTCAAGCCGCAGCCCAATTCGAAGGAGGTGGAAGGCGTGTGGCGGTTCCATTACACCACCATCTCGCGGGCTAATGATGTGATCGCTTCGATCGTCCCGCGAGAAGATCCACAGACCAACGAAGAGAAAGGACTGAACGATGTTCTGGGCCAGGCCTATTTCATTCGGGCTTTTGAATACTTCGATCTGGTAAGGTTGTGGAAAGAGGTGCCTTTACGGCTCGAGCCCATGAACACCTCCAACATCCACAAGCCCAAATCACCGGCCAAGGAGGTCTATGCTCAGATCATCGAAGATGCCAACAAGGCCAAAGAGCTGATGTTCCCCCACAGTGAGCAGCGCATCGGTTACCCGGGCAGGGAGGCGGCATGTATGCTCCTGGCCAAGGTTTACATGACCCTCGCCACGGCTGATCCCGAACTTCAGGAACACTCCGAGGCCGAATACTGGCAGATGGCCTATGACGAGGCGATCCAGGTTTACGGAAAATATTCGCTTGTGGCTGACTATGCCAGCCTGTGGGGTGAGACCAGCGGCGACAATACGCCGGAAAACATTTTCGAGATTCAGTACAACGATGTGGCCGGTTCGGGGATGCCGCGACTCTATACCCCCCGTGGCGCCACCAAGGGCAACAACACCTGGGGCAGGATCAATGTCAATGTGGAGGTGTACGATGACCATGTGGCCACCTATCCCGGAGACCCGCGGATCCAGGCCACTTACATCAGCTCCTACTTCAATGTCGTGAAGAACAAAACCATCGAGACCTATCCTCTGAAAAGCCGTACGAACTTCAATGTCGCCTATCCCTGGCCATACAAGTACTGGGAAAAGAATGTCAACCTCATGAGCATCACCGACCTGAAGAACTTCATCGTTTACCGGTATGCCGACCTGCTGCTGATGCTCGCCGAAATATCCAATGAACTGGACAATGGCGAACAGTTCTCCTACGTCGAAGAGGTCCTGGCCCGGGTGGGACTCACCCCGCAACCTCAGTACTACAACGGAAAAGAGGCTTTCCGGGAGGCGATCATGAAAGAGTACCGGTATGAACTGCTGGGAGAACTGCAGGAGGTCTTCAATGTCCGACGGAGGGGGTACCAGTGGTTCAAGACCCACGTGATCGACAAACATAACAACGCACCTACCTTTGATCCCAAGATCGATGTTCTGCAGGAAGAAGATGAGGAGATCGTGATGCGGCTTCCCATACCTTCCTCCGAGATCAATACGAACCAGGAGATCAACAATTAATCTGAGAACCATGAAAAGGATAAAAAAGATATTTTCGCTGATCACCCTTTTTGCAGGGGTGTTGTTCCTGATCACCTCCTGTGAGGAGCGGGCCATGCTGGAGTATACACCTTATGATCCTGCGGCTCCGTCCCCTTTCACCTATCCCGATGCCACATTTTACCCTCGTCGTGCCGTTCTGGCTTCTGACACGCCGGTTTTCTCCATCGAAGGGGTCTATCGTTTGCTCATCGATTCCGTGCATGTCTCGGATGGCGGTTCCTATGTGAAGGGGGATTTTTCCATCGACGATGCATCTGGTGTGATCTCCTATGACAATAAGAATGGTACCATCAATCCCGGACATTACTCGGTAGATGTATCCATTCATACGGTCAACAGCCTGGTGCGGATGCCGGAAGCCTGGAAGTTCACCGTGCTGGATGTGCCGGTATCCATTACCGTCACCCCGGAAGAGGTGAACACGGGTGCCTTGCAGCAGGGAGAGGTGGCTGAGGTCACCTGGACCGACGAATCTCCCGGACAGGAGATTACCACCGTGTCTTTCGCTATTGTGCCGCCTGTTCCGGGTTTCAGTATCGACACGGCCGGTAAGGTCCTCAAGACCACCAGTGCTCCTGCCGACACCACCCTTCACCTCTCGTTGCAGGTGAACACCAACCTGGGGACCAAGAACTTCTCCGACGTGCTGACCGTACATGTGGGGCCGCCGCCGACCATCCTCTATCATCAGAGCAACGGCAGCGACACACTCCACAGGGTCACATTGGCCCCCACGACTACCTGGACCTCACAGGTACCTCAGCTCACGGGCATGAACGATGACAATGGCTGGATGATGGTGCTCCCCGACAGTGTGCCGCAAGAAGTGAAAGACGCTCTCTCCGTCGACGACCAGGGCGTGATCACCTTCACAGGTACGGCCGGCCTTCCCGACGGAGAATACGTCATCGGTGTCAGGGTCACCAACTCCTCCAACATCTCGTACGATTTCAAAGAATTGTTCACCCTTCGTCTGGTGACCAAATGGGAAGAGGTGATCTACGATGATACCGAGTTCAGCAGCGACACCATTTCCTATTATAAAGATCCTACCTCAGCCGCTAAATTCGGGGATGGGGGCGGATATGCGAAAGGTTACCACGGTCCCGATGCCACCTTCATCTCCTGGTTTGTCGCGGCCGTCGATATTCATAACAACTGGAACGGCGTGGAAATGACCGTGTCGTTCGAGGAACGGAACGGTTGGGGACCCAAGCAGGATCCTGTCTATCAGGAGTTCGTGCGTACTTTGCAGTATTCTTACGACAGCACGACATGGGTCGACCTGATGGCCGCCGATGATGCCGACTGGCCGCAGACTGGTGCAGGATCATTCGTGTCAGTGAACGACCAAAGCATGGGAAGCGTTGACCTTACCCAGTCCAGGCTCTATTTCAAGTGGTACTACGATAACTCGGCTTCCGCCACGAAAACCAAATCGGTGTGGATGCTGGACAACCTCAGATTCCGTTATACGGTTGATTACGCCGTGATCGAAGAATAGGAACAAGGTCTGCCATACCTAGGTATGGCAGACCTTTTCACAGGATCAGGAATGAAAAAAGAACGTGAAGTTCGCAGGTATCTGCTGATACAGACCGCGTTGGTCATTTTCCTGGTGATCCTCATCATGGCGATGATCCATTTTTTGTAACCTTATTCAGATCATCATGAAGAAAAGTTTCTTGTTTTCGGCGTGGTTGTTGATGCTGTTGCCGGTAGATCTCTTTTTCTTTTATGGCTGCAACAGACCTGACGAAGGATCTTCGGAAAGGTTGCCCTATCTGGATCCGTCGCTGCCCGTGGAGCAGCGGGTGGACGATCTGATGGCACGGATGACCCTCGAGGAGAAGATAGGACAGATGTGTCAATATGTGGCTCCTGAGCACATTCGCAAGAGCAGGGAGATGTATCGCAGGAACCATAAGCTGAAAAAGGGGGATGATCAGTATGGCATGTATCCGGGGCTGAGTGCATTGGATCTGAAGGAAATGGTGAAAGAGGGCAAGATCGGTTCCTTTCTGCACGTGAAGGATGTGAAGGAAGCCAATGAACTGCAGCGTCTGGCGATGGCTTCGCGGTTGAAGGTTCCTCTGATCATCGGTATTGATGCCATTCATGGCCATGCGCACATTTACGGTGCAACGGTCTATCCTACGGAACTGGCCCTGGCCGGCACATGGGATACGGCTCTGGTGCGGAGGATTGCCCGCGCTACCGCCGAGGAGATGCGGGCCACCGGCATGCATTGGACCTTCTCACCCAATGTGGAGATCTCCCGTGACCCGCGGTGGGGCAGGACAGGGGAGACCTTCGGTGAGGATCCCTTCCTCGTCTCAGTGATGGGGGTGGCCTTCACCCAGGGATATCAGGGAAAGCTGGGACCGGACAACGTCATCGCCTGTGCGAAACATTTCGTGGGTGGCGGGGAGCCTTTCAACGGCCTCAATGCTGCTCCCCTCGACGCTTCGGTACGGCAACTGCGGAACCTGTGGCTGCGACCTTTCCACGCCCAGGTGAAAGCCGGCGTCCAAACGTTTATGGCAGCCCACAATGAAGTGTCGGGAACCCCTATGCACAAAAACCGTTTTTTGCTCACGGAAATATTGCGAAAAGAATGGGGTTTCGATGGCTTTGTTGTCTCCGACTGGATGGATATTGAACGTATCCATGATCTTCATCATGCAGCCCCTACATATGATGAAGCTTTTATTGAAGCCATCGAGGCCGGCGTCGACATGCACATGCATGGTCCGGGCTTCCTGGAATCGGTCAAAAAGTCAGTCATGGAAGGACGCCTACGGGAAGAATACATCGACCGGGCGGTACGGCATATCCTGCGTGCCAAGTTCATGCTTGGGCTTTTTGAAGACCCGGTACGGGACGAGAAACAAGCGGAGAAAGCCCTTTTCACACCCGCCCATCGGGAGCTGGCTCTGGAAGCGGCCCGCAAGGCCATCATTCTCCTCAAGAACGACGGATTGCTGCCGTTGAAAAGCTCTTCAAGGATCCTGGTGACCGGACCCAATGCCCACAATCACAGGTTGCTGGGTGATTGGGCTCTGCAGCAGCCGGAGGATCATGTGACCACCGTCTACGAAGGGTTCCGTCAGATCTTTGGGGAGACACAGGTCGATTTCATCAACAGCGGCGAGAGCCTCCGCCATCCGGATGATACCAAGATGAAAGCTCCCATCGCTAAGGCGGCAGATTATGACGCCGTCGTCGTGGTGGTGGGATCCAACTCCCTGCGTTACGACAACAAGGAAAAGAACTGCGGGGAGAACATCGACAGAGCACACATCAACCTGCAGGGGAACCAGCTCAGACTTATCCAGGGTCTCTATGCGAAAAACAGGAACACCATCGTGGTCTTCATCAACGGAAGGCCTCTTGCCGAGCCCTGGGTGAAAGAACACATACCCGCCATCCTGGAAGCTTGGGAACCCGGTGCCATGGGCGGTCAGGCCATCGCCGAAGTGGTGAAAGGGATCGTGAACCCCTCGGGTAAACTCCCCATCACCATCCCTTACGATGTGGGTCAGATCCACATGGTCTACAACCACCTGCCATCCTGTTATCTGCACCATTACATCGACATCCCTTCCGAACCCCTCTGGTACTTTGGAGAGGGAATAAGCTATACCTCCTTTTCCTATTCGGATATGACTGTGACAGACAGGGTCGGACGGAAAGATACGGTTTCCGTCAGGGTGACGGTCAGGAACGACGGCGGTCGCGACGGAGATGAGATCGTCCAGGTGTATCTGCGTGACGACTATTCATCGGCCACACGACCCGTAAAGGAACTTATCGCTTTCCGGAGGATCCATCTTGCCAAAGGCGAATCGACTGAGGTCAGTTTTCGTATCCCTGTGCAGCGGATGGGATATTACAATGCCGACAACCACTATGTGGTCGAGCCGGGAACCTTCACACTGATGGCCGGGCCATCCTCGAAAGACAAAGTGTTGCTGAAAGCCAAAGTGGAGGTGGTACAATGAAGATACTTTTTTCGTACCTTTCACGGTGGAACCATAAATCGTCGAACATGAAAAGATCCAATTTTATTCCGGTACTGCCGTTGCTGTTTCTGGTCGGGATGCTGTCTTCATGCAGCGGGGGCAGTAAAAAAAGTGATGTGGCCGAAAAGACCCGACGACCCAACATCATCTACATCATGGCCGATGACCATACCACGCAGGCCATCAGTGCATACAACGACCGGTATGCGAAATATTTCCCCACGCCCAATATCGACCGTATTGCGCAGGAGGGAGTCCGTTTCGACCGGGTTTATTGTGCCAATGCGATCTGTGGTCCGAGCCGGGCGATCATCCTCACGGGGAAATACAGCCACAAGAACGGTTATTACAAGAACGAGGGCGGGGGCAAGTTCAACCCCGACCAATGGACCTTTCCGGAAGAGCTTCATCGTCATGGTTATGTCACGGCCATGGTGGGTAAATGGCATCTGGGCACCCGGCCGAGAGGGTTCGACTTCTTCATGTACCATAACAATCCCGGACAACAGGGTTATTATTGGAATCCCGTATATAACTACAACGGCAGGCAGGTGCATATCAGTGGCTATGCCACCAATATCACGGCCGATACGGCTCTGGCCTGGCTCAGCAGGGTGAAGGACTCAGGCAAACCCTTTCTCTTGCTGCTCCATTTCAAGGCGCCTCACCGTAACTGGGATCCTGATTCCATCTACCGGAATATGTATCCCGATACCGAGATGCCCTATCCTCCTACCTTCAACGATGATTACAAGACGAGGGAGAAGACCGCTGGCGATACTTGGATGACGATGGACTTCCTCAACAGAAGGGATATGAAACTGACACCACCACCCGGACTGAAAGGAAAAGCTCTGCGTGCCTGGTATTCCTACGGCAACAAGAAAGGTGAAGCATGGATGCCCCCCGGGTGCAAGACATTGGAAGAGGCCAGGAAATGGAAATACCAGCGGTTCATCAAGGATTATCTGGCATGTGTCCGGTCGGTCGACGATCAGGTGGGTCGTGTGCTGGATTTTCTCGACCAAAACGGACTGAAGGAGAATACGGTCGTGGTCTATACCTCGGACCAGGGCTTCTACCTCGGTGATCATGGCTTTTTCGACAAACGTTTCATCTATGAACCTTCGTTCAGGATGCCCTTCCTGATGCGTTACCCCAGGGAGCTCCCGGCGGGTGTGGTGGACAGCACCCTGATCTCCAATATCGATTTTGCACCCACCTTACTCGACTTTGCTGGTATTGCTGCACCTGACGAGGTGCAGGGAATGAGCTTCCGGCGCATCATCCGGGGAGAGAAAGAGGTGCCGTGGCGCAAGGCGGTCTATTACCACTACTATGAATGGCCTTTCTGGCATCATGTCCAGCCTCATTACGGGATGCGGACGGAAAAGTTCAAGATCGCCCATTTTTATTACAACATCGATGTCTGGGAACTGTACGACCTTGAGAAAGATCCCGATGAACTGAACAATGTGGCCAACGATCCGGCTTATGCCCCATTGTTTGACAGCCTGCGGAGAGAACTGAGGAAACTGATGAAAGAGGTTGGAGATACAGGAAGTCTGGATGATTTCCGGAAGATCACCGATACCGACTTCGGCAATCTGAATTGATGATACCCTGCCCGCAGGGAGGAACAGGATGAGATGATGAAAAAAATCTTTCTGACCTTTTGGGCGGTCCTTTTTGCGGGCACGCTCTTTGCTCAGCGGAAGAATGTCTTGTTCATCCTGGTGGATGATCTGAAGCCGCTGTTGGGTGCTTACGGTGACCCTTATGCCGTGACACCTCAGATCGACCGTTTGGCGGCCAGAGGATTCCTTTTTGAGCATGCCTATGCCCAGCAGGCGGTGTGCGCACCCTCCCGGGCCAGTATGCTGACGGGCCTGCGGCCTGACTATACCCGGGTATGGGATCTAAAAACCAGGATACGTGACCGTGTCCCTGATGTGATCACCCTGCCGCAGCTGTTCCGTGAGAATGGGTATACTACCTATGGTATAGGCAAGGTATTCGATCCACGGAGTGTGGACCATGGTCATGACCGTCGCTCCTGGAGCGTTCCTTACGTCCAGCCTTTTCACCTCATGGATTATGAGCCTTTGCCCAAAATGGGTTACTATCAGCTTCCCGCTCATGTGGAGAAAGTACGTTTCTATGAGGCGATCGCCGCATCGAGGGGACTGAAAGGAAATGCCGCCAAAGAATTTGTACGCAAGAACTATAAGCCTTCCACGGAGAGATGCGACGTGCCTGACGAAGCCTATCTCGATGGGGCCCTGGCTTCCGAGGCAGTGAAGAAACTGGAACTGTTTTCGAAAGAAGGCAAACCTTTTGTATTGATGGTGGGCTTCAAAAAACCGCATCTTCCTTTTGTGGCACCGGAAAGATACTGGCAGCTCTACGATCATAAAAAAATTCCTCTGGCACGTTTTCAACGTCATGCCAAAGGCAGCCCGCAGATCGCCTATCACAACAGTCCGGAATTGCGTTCCTATTCGGATATTCCGGAGGCATTCAATGAAATGGATGTGCTTGATACCGAGAAGCAGCGCGAATTGATCCACGGTTATTATGCATGTGTGTCTTACATCGATGCCCAGATCGGAAAGTTGCTCGATCAGCTGGAAAAGACGGGGCTGGACAAGAACACCATCGTCGTTTTGTGGGGAGACCATGGCTGGCATCTGGGGGATCATGGTCTTTGGACAAAACATACCAATTTTGAACAGGCCACCCGCTTGCCCCTCATTATTGCCTCTCCCGGGAATGAGCCGGGCCGGACAGAAGTGCCGGTCGAGTCGGTGGATATCTTCCCGACGGTGTGTGAGCTGGCGGGTCTCGATGTGCCTGAGGATGTGCAGGGTGAGAGCCTGGTGCCCCTGATGGAAGGGGAGACGCGCGATAAAGATTTTGCCATCTCGCAATGGCCTACCCGAAAAGGCAAGGGAGGAATGGGGTACTCTATACGTACTGTTCGTTACCGGCTCACCGAATGGTACGACACCTATCGCAGTACCCTGCCTCGCCAAGGCAGTCGCCCGGTGGCGGTAGAACTGTACGACTACCAGGAGGATCCTCTCGAGACGAAGAACCTGGCACACAACAAAAGATATGCACAGGTCCTGCAAGAGATGCAGGACAAGCTTCATGTGTTCCTGGATACCCAGCGTAAAGAACAGCCGCCGCAGGCAGAAATGACGGAACAGGAAGAGATACCCGGGCATCCCCGTGGCCCGGCCCTCAGAGACCTGGTGGCCAGGAACATCCCCGACGGCAATGTCTTTGTGGGGGCAACCTTCTATTATGCTGACCTGGGAACCCCCAAGACCGAGCTTTTGGCTTCCCAGTTCTCCTATACCACACCTGCCAATGCCGCCAAACAGAGTGTTGTCCATCCCCGTCCAGGGGTATGGTCGTGGAAGAAGATCGATGCCATGGTGCGTTTTGCACAAAACCACGACATGGTGGTCCGTCTGCATGCGCCCGTAAGCCCCCAGTGTTCTAAATGGGCCAAGGACGACCGACGTACCCCGGAAGAGCTGATGCAAAACATGACTGAATATGTGTCGGCCCTATGCAAGCATTTCCATGGCAACCCAACGGTGCGATGGATGGATGTCGTGAATGAGACGGTCGATGATCAGGGAAGATGGTTCGGACCTAAGGAAGGGACGGATCATTGGGAGAATCCCTGGCTGACCATCGGGTTGAACAAGGACGGGATCCCCCGTTACATTGATAAAGCTTTCGAACTGGCAACACGCCTGGCCGATCCGAACATTCGCCTGGTATACAACCAGCATCTGGCCATGCAGCCGGTGATGTGGGAAAAGGTGAAGGCTACGGTCCTGTATCTGAAAAAGAAAGGTTACCGCGTGGATGCCATCGGATGGCAGGCACATCTGCGTGAACGGGATGGGGTGGGACTTGATCCCGCAGCCCTGGCATACCTTGACAGTCTGATCAGCTGGGCCCACGCACACGGCATGGAATTTCATATCACAGAGTTCGATTTCCGGCAGAAAGGGACATGGAATGCTGAAAAAGCACAACGTCAGGCCATCGTTTATGCCAATGTACTGAAAGTGTTGCTGCGTCACCGGGACGAAGGGGTGGTGGCCTGGAATACCTGGGGGATAGCGGATGGGAACACCCAGTATACCGACGGACATCGTTATATGTTCGACGAACAACTTCGTGCCAAACCTGCCTACTACGCCGTGCAGCAGGTACTGGCGCATCCTGACGAGTTGGAGCTGGTCTTTCCGGTTTCCCGGAAGATGGAGGAAAATGCAGAGGAACTTCTTGTCAACGGCGGGTTTGAGGAAGGTCTCCGTGGATGGAAATACTGGGGAGGTGCAGAGGTCACCCGTGATGGGGCCCGCAATGGCGAAGGCAATTGTCTGATCCTGCCACCACGATCGGGAGTGAAACAGGAAGTTGAACTTCAAAAAGGGGGGCATTATGTCTTTACCGGGTGG
>Ga0256914_1002927_pt1 | contig 13899 bp, 10 predicted proteins | sample HulkmetaG_FD_191571 | JGI IMG/M metagenome (GOLD analysis project Ga0256914, IMG submission 191571) | Hydrothermal chimney microbial communities from Main Endeavour vent field at the Juan de Fuca Ridge, Pacific Ocean - Hulk | ecosystem: Environmental > Aquatic > Marine > Hydrothermal vents ... | reverse complement strand
AATGATGGACAGAAAATATGGAGTTTTGTGAGATATGGTTTTTGGGATAAGGCTAGTTCTTGCGATCTAATAAATATATTAAACACCAAGACATTGAATGTCCTTAAAAAAAATAAAGGTTATATGATAGTTTATACACATTTAGGCAAAAACACTAGGAGCGATATATACTTATGTGAAAAGACACAAAATGCGTTGAAATACCTAGCAAATGAGTACAAAAATGGAGAAATTTATGTCACTACAACATCAAAACTTTTAACTTATAATTTAACAAATAGATTTTTAGACTGGACCAAAAAATATAAAGATGATTTTTATGTAATTAATATCAAAGGGGTAAAGGATCCGATGAGTGGTTATTATATTCCGCCTTTATCAGATCTTCAAGGAATGACATTCTACACTCCAGATCCATCTAAAACAAAGATTTTTCTACTTGAGCAAGAAATAAAAGATTTAATCATTAATCCTCCAGATTATACTGGTAGATTGAGTATCTCAATCCCTTTGACCTCTTTATCGTTTCCTAAAGACTTAATCAGATCACGATTCAGCAAAGTCGTAGAAAAGTGACAGAACATTCTATCACCATATTGAGACATTTGTTTTTAATGCCATATAACAAAAGGGAACCTCGAAAAATCTTGTTTTACGGCCTTGAAGTCTTCGGAAACCATATAAAACAGCAATTGCACCAATCCATTACAGCTCATTTGGACTTGATATTTAATCCAAATGAGCTGTTTCTAAGATATTCTTTCTTATTTCCTAGGGGGGTGTTTAGTCCCGCTTGATTCCATACCTAGGAGGAGCTGTCCAAGACCTTGAGACGCTATTTACGGCTTTATAATCACTGGATTCCCCCAAAGAGCCTTATGACACAAGACACCTGTTCAAGCCCTCAAACAGTGGCAAAAAAAAACCAGAAATCTTTAAAAAAGTGGTATACAATCTACCGTGTCTTGACAAAAAAGTAACCCAATAGGAAGGTGCAGGTCCTCAACCAAGGATGGGATGAAAAATAATCTTCATAGCTATCTTCGTAGCACTCAGCGTCAGCCGCAGATAGTGAGGAGCTATTTCAGGCAAAGGCTGTACGTTTTGCTGCATAAAATAATGTCGGGTACTTATGGAGTGGGCTAATATCATCATAATTTACCTTTTAGCCGCTCCTATAGAACATATCCTGGAATTCATATAAAACGTCGAATGATCAGGAATAATGTCTGATAAGAATGTCCTGTTTCCAGCATATGAATTTTATCCCTTAAACAACGGTGGCACGTTCCGCCAGGCCAAATTTGCAAAATATCTGCAAAAATATGGATGGCATCCAATAGTAGTGGCGCCTGACTGGAACGTATATAACTGCAAGGGATATTTTGATTCGTCCATGGTGAGTAAAGATCCATGTGAAGTTATACGGATTCCATACATTCCATCACAGCCAACTAGTTTAACACGTCAGGCCCAAAAATGGAAAAATCGCCTATGGAGATGCTGGACATATGAATTCGGAGAATTACCTGAAAAAATGCTCGAGACTTGCAAGATATTAATAAATAAGAGAAAAATAGATGCTGTATTTGTTAGTAGCCTTCCCCACTTTGTACTCTGGATTGGTCAGCAATTGCACAATGAATTCGATATACCCTGGATAGCAGACCACAGGGATATTGTTGACCAGGAGGCCCTGCCAGATTGTAAGAGTTTTTTGATAAAACATTATTATTCTTTTCAAAGATTCAAAAAAGTCTTTCAGGAAGCGCGGTTAACTAGAACTGCCTCTGCCATTACAACTGTTTCTGAGCCATTGGCGGAAAAATTGCGGGCTAGGAATGAGGCCCCCGTGCATGTCATAATGAATGGTTATGATCCGGATGATTTTACAAACATAGAAGTAAAAAAGAATAATAAAGATATATTTCAAATAGCATATTTCGGCTCTTTTTTTGGGAATCGTCATCCTGAGTGTTTTTTGGACGGGCTCGATATGGTCTGTAAAATAGAGCCGAAAGCAGCAGGGAAGATTCAGGTATGGTTTTATGGAAAAAGTTCAGATCTTATAAATAAATATATCGTACGTAGAACATGTGCTTCCTTAATAAAAAAAGGAGGTTTTTTGCCTCACTGTGAGGCATTAAAGCGTCAAAGGCAAGTTGACGTACTGTATCTTATCTCTCATCCTTCTAAGGGAATAGTAACTGGCAAAATCTTTGAGTATATTAATGCTGGTGTTCCAGTGATATCTGTTCCAGGTGATGATGATATAACAGACCGAATACTGAAAGAAACAGGTACTGGGAAAGTATGCCAGACAGCAGAGCAAGTATGTAACCAGTTGCTCAAATGGTTTCATGAATGGCAGGTCGCAGGCCGCATTGAGATGTCACCGGACTTTGGGGCAATAAAACAATACTCTCGCAAAGTGCAGGCAAGCCAGTTAGCGACATTACTAGATTCTATAATCCAATAATTATCAAATCCTCAAGAAGATCTTTTTATTATTTCTAAAAAAATAAAAATGAATGTCTCTGTCATTATACCCCTATATAACAAACAAGATGATATTCAAAACTGTCTGCAATCAATTGAAAAGCAGACTACTTTGCCAGATGAGATCATTATTATAAATGATGGATCAACTGATAAGAGTTTAGAGAAAGTAATGGGATTCAAAAGTAAAACAAACCTAAACATAAGGATATATTCTCATAATAATGTAGGTCCTGCGGCATCTAGAAATTGCGGTATAAAAATTTCTAAAAATGATTTTATAGCCTTTTTAGATGCTGATGATATGTGGGGTAAATATTATCTTAAAACTATTCAGAGACTTATAAATAAATTTCCTAATGCTGGCATTTACGCTACTGCTTACAAGTTTTTATTGCCAGGAGGGCGCTTGAGGAAAGCTAATTTGCAAGGAATTTCCACAAAGCATCAAGATGTTTTAATAGACAATTATTACCGGGCTGCTTTATTAGGTGACCCACCTTTATGGACGTCAGCAGTTGTAGTTAAAAAGAAGGTATTTTATGAAGTTGGTTTTTTTTACGAAAATGACGTAATGGGAGAAGATCTAGAATTATGGCTGAGAATTGCACATCAATTTCCGATTGCATTTTCTTGGTACCTTGGAGCTGTATATAATAAAAAATTATCAAATAGAGTCACTAATAAAAATATCGCTCCCTTAGAGAGAAAACTGTTTTCAACTGGCAACCAATTGCTATTACATGAAGATTTACAAGACGAGTTTAAATTTTATCTGAGAGAATATTTAAACAAACATTATTTATTATCAGCAAGGGATTATATCCTAATTGGTGACTCAAAGAAGGCAAAAGAGGCATTGAAAAAGATATGTACAATCTATCATATTAAAAGAAAATATTGGTTATTCTTTTTGAGTTTACTTCCAAATAATTTATTGAAAATTTTATGGAATATGAAACATAAAGGTAGCGGACTTTATAGATCCTTCGGCCAATGAGTTCCTAAAAAGGATTATGCATTGGTATGCTTAAATGAGGAAAATCTTTTTTATATCGTTATGGGTATTAATTTTTTCGATTGGATGGGAAAATCTAGTACTCGTTTCTAAAATAGGGACCATTTCCCATGCGCTAGGATTAGGTACATTTTTTATTGCAATTTTAGCTTATTGCTTTTACCCATTATTAAGAAGACCATCTATCATACATGTGTTAATTATTTGTTATTTGGGCTGGAATGCTATATCATTTTTATGGTCAAATTATCCTGCAATCAGTCTCAGGACATTAATAACACAGATACAATTATTTGTACTGATCTGGTTGATTTGGCAAGCTTCACAAGACAATAAATCCATTATTATATTAGAGCAAGCTTATATAACGGGTTTGTTGATTTCGATTGTATCTTTATTTATTTGCTACTTCAAAGGAGTGCAATCAGTTTACTTACGATATTCAGCTGTTGGTTTTAATGCCAATGATATAGCCGTAGCCATCGCTCTTGGTATACCGTTATCATGGTTTCTTTTTTTAAAATTTGATAAACTTATTTTAAAAATAATAAATCTTATAGTACTCTTATGTTCATTAGCTGCAATCATTTTGACTGGTTCACGAACGGGTATGATAGTTGGATCAATAGGTTTTTGTTATCTATTGATTACGTTCTTCAATACCAATAAAATTGAAAAGGTGATTACTATCTTAATTTTATTAAGCTGTCTAGCCATAATAATATTTTTTATCAATTCTGCTACTTTTCAACGAATCTTATCTGTTAAATCAGAACTGTTACATGGAACCTGGGGCGGACGAATTATAATTTGGAAAATGGGCATAAAACAATGGTTTGCCCATCCATTATTGGGAATAGGAATTGGATGTTATAAACAGGCAGTAAAATGGCAAGGGCTGCTTGCTGCATCACATAATACCTTTCTACAAATTTTAGTAGAGACAGGCATTATAGGTTTCCTTTTGTTTATGAATATTAATTTCTTATTGTTTAAAAAGATTGTTTTGCTGCCTTCAATAGAGAAAAAGCTTTTTATTATAATATTTATTATTATATTTCTAGGCTTATCTGTACTAAGTTGGGGATTACGTAAGCAACTTTGGATAATGTATGCGTTCATGCTTGGACATATTTATAACCAAAAATCTCAGAAAATAGATTAATTGTTAATCTGATCATTTTTATGTTTAGCTTTAAGAAAGAAAAGAACAACCTTCCTATTGTCTTGTTTATTCCATCACTAAGATGTGGTGGAGCAGAAAAAGTTTTTATAAATTTGGCGGAAGGATTACAACAATATAACGTAAAACCAATTTTTTTTATAGCTGACGCTTCAGGTCCTTTTTTGAAAAATATTGAGAATAAGTTTTCTATTATTAATTGCAATGTAAAACATGTCTATCAAGCCTTACCATATCTATGTTCATTTATAAAAAGATATAATATACCTTATTTGCTATCCGCAATGGATCATACAAATATAATATCCATCTTAGCCCAAAAATTAGTTTTTGCTAACACTAAAATTTTTATTACTATTCATAGTTCACTGTCGCAGCGCTTAAATAATCAATCTACAAATAAAGAAAGATTGTTGTTTAAATTAACCCCTTTTTTTTATAAATATGCCAATGGTATTATTGCGGTATCTCATGGTGTTGCTATGGATCTTGTTAGGCATACAAAGATGCCAAGAAATAAAATTAGTGTAATTTATAATCCAGTTATATCAACAGATATATATAAACTTTCAAATGAATCTACTCAACATCCTTGGCTTAAGGACAAGGAAAAGATTCCAATCGCGATTGGCTTAGGACGCTTGGTCCCTGAAAAAAATTTTTCATCTCTTATAAAAGCGATTTACCGGGTCAACAAGGTTGTGAAGTGTAGGCTTATTCTTTTAGGCGATGGAGAGGAGAGGGAAAATTTAATAGCGCTAATTGATAGAATGGGATTAAATGATTTGGTCAGTTTGCCAGGTTATGTGAGCAATCCATATGCATATATTCGTAGAGCTTCTGTTTTTGTATTATCTTCTATTAGAGAAGGACTTCCAACAGCTTTGATTGAAGCTTTGGCCTTGGGCGTTCCTGTGGTTTCGACAAACTGTCCCAATGGCCCCGCTGAAATTTTGGCTAATGGTCGATACGGCATACTCGTACCCGTAGATGACATTGAAAAGATGAGTGCATCAATAATAGAGATATTAACAAAAAGGATGAATTTTTTTATACCAAAAGATTGGATAGAACAATTCACTATTGATAAGGTAACCCAATCCTATTTAAAACTTATGGGTATCGATTATTATAAAACTTATTAGAAAATGATATTTCTTTGTGATACATATTGAATAAATCTGACTTTTAATAAAATTTACATAGATATATAATCAGTTTTTTTTATAGTAAATCACGTTAAAATATGCATAGGCACATTTGTCATATTATTACGGGTCTGCAAGGTGGTGGCGCAGAAAAGATGTTATTTAGGTTGTTGTGTAATACCCTTGATGGGCCATTTGCATATAGTGTTATTTCTCTTACAGACACCGGGCCTGTAGGACAACAGATTAGGGACATAGGAATCCCTGTAAATAGTTTGAGAATGCCTCGAGGTTTTCCAGATCCTAGAGGTATTTTTAAATTATATTTTTTACTAAAGCGAAGTCGTCCTAATCTAGTCCAAACATGGATGTATCATGCTGATTTAATAGGGGGGATAACAGCCAAAATAGCAGGAAAGCTTCCTGTGGTTTGGAATATTAGGCATTCGGATCTCGCCAGAGACAAGATCAAACGTAATACAATTTTAACTGCAAAAGCTTGTGCTAAATTATCTAGCAAACTACCTAATCGTATCATTTGTTGTGCAGAAAATGCCAAAAAGGCTCACATCGAACTAGGCTATGATCCTGATAAAATAATTGTGATCCCTAATGGTTTTGATCTGGATAGATTTGTGCCAAATATACGTATGAGATATGCTATAAGAAAAAAATTAGGGTTATCATCTGAAGTACGATTAATTGGTATGATCGCGCGTTTTCATAGAGACAAAGATCATAAAAATTTTATAGATGCTGCAGCCTCTTTGCATGTTGTTGATCCAGCTGCACATTTTTTATTATGTGGAAACAATGTGGAATGGACAAATCCAGAGCTTGCTAATCAGATTAGAAAAAAAAATTTGCATAAAAATTTTCATTTGATTGGCGAGAGAGAAGACATCCACAAAATAATGGCTAGTCTTGATATTGCCACATTGTCGTCCTCTAGTGAGGCTTTTCCTAATGTAGTGGGTGAAGCAATGGCCTGTGGCATACCCTGCGTTGTGACTGATGTAGGGGATTCTGCATACATTGTTGGAGATACAGGTATTGTAGTACCTCCTCGTAACCCTCAAGCACTAGCCCAGGCTTGGAAAGACATCCTTGCTCTTTCTTTGGAGGAACGGCTGGAGATTGGGAGAAGGGCAAGGAATCGGATCAAGGATATGTTTGATTTAAGATCGACAGCCCAAAACTATCAAGCATTATGGATGTCTATTATGGTGTAAGAACAGCTTCAACTTTCAAGTTTGTTGGTTTACTAAGATCGGTACTTGCGGACTGGAATGTACCGTTTAAGTATTCTTCTATATTGGTATATCCATCATTGTCTTTGTCTTGTGCTGCGTCAGATGGATTATTGGGATTAAGACCGTAAGCTAATTCCCATGTATCTGGCATTCCGTCATGGTCACTATCTTTTGGAGGAATTCCCTGGTCAAGAATTGGGTATCCGCCGACCTCATTTTCAGTAAAAGGGATTTTCCCTGTTCCTGTTTGGTACTCGCTTATCAATCTCTTGTCTACATCATCTCGATTGAAAATCCAATGCCCTTTGTCGTCAAGTCGCTTCGATGCTCCGATCTCGTCTAGGAGAATATCTTCTAGATCCTTAACAGAGTGGATAGTGTTTATAGTAATAGGGGGAGTGGATTCAGGTAATGGTGCAGACCTTTGAGTTGTCGCTTTTTCCAATTTATCATTAAGGTCTAAGATCATATTCCAATCGTCTCCTGAAAAATCATGTTGGTTAGGTCCATAATTATTGTAAATATATATAGATGGATTTCCCGGCACACATTGGGCGGGATCTCCATAATCCTTAGACCACCAAACAGAATATAAGTGGCGTTTACCAGGTTGTATATTCGGGCCTGGTTTAATTATGTTGCCTATGATGTCAACATGAAGACCTCCCAATATCCTGATTGGAAATTGAGACCAGTCATAGATAATATTGTTAATTATACGAGCAGACGCAGTACCAACGATAGGATTTCGATTGTGATTATGTATATACATGTTGTGATGAATGGAAATATTGTTAGATTGTAGAGAACCTTTGCGATTATAGATAAGGCTTCCGCAACTGTGAGGCTGGAGGCCTTCTCCAATTAGATTCCAGGAAAATGTGATATTATGAGCTGGTGGGATGTCTGATGCGATAGAAAGATTTTCATCAGTAGCCCAACTAAAGGAACAATGATCAACAACTACATTGTAGGCCCCTGACTGAATCCAGAGGCCATCTTTTTTGCCGCTATTTTTCCCAGGACGGATTCTAAGGAAGCGAATTATTATATCATGATTTTTTACTAATATGCCAGCTCCCCTTATGCAAATACCACCTCCAGGAGCTGTCTGCCCAGCTATAGTCAAATATGGATGCCAAATGCGAACCCAATCATTGAGTTGAATGGTTCCGCTTACTCTAAAAACTACAATTCGTGCTCCTTTAGCTTCGCATGCTGCTCTAAAACTGCCTGGGCCGGAATCATTTAAGTTGGTGACCTCTATTATTCTGCCACCTCTACCTCCAATCGCATTTGCTCCTCCGCCTTCTGCTCCGGGAAAGGCAGGTACGCCTGCCGTTGCAACAACGTTTGTAAGAGATAAGAAGAAGATATTTAAAATAAAAATCATTTTAATAGTCAATTTAAGAACCTTAGTCATTGCCTTTTCCAGCATCAAGATGGCCAAAATTTTATCAAAAGAGCTACACATGATTTTAACAGTCTCTTGAAATAATTTCATTGATCTTAATTAAAATTCTATTTTGAATTGGATGTTAACATCGAGAGTCTCTTAAAAAACCCTCTTTATTAATCGACTATTTTATTTTTGTTCTTTAATATTTGACTTCTCGTTGTCTCACCGAACACTAGAATCACTGCAAGATGAATTCCAGATATTATATTAACAAATTATAAGAAAAAGTTCTCATTGTAAGAATATTAAGTAGTGTCTCGATAAATTATTTTTCAATATTTGGGCATCAATTTGACGGGAATGAAAATAATTTTATTTGCAAATACAGATTGGTATTTATACAACTTCCGTCTATCTCTTAGCAAGGCCCTTAGATCCAAAGGACATGAAGTCATTTTAGTTTCTCCACCTGGGCGCTACGGGAAACTTCTTGAAGAAGAAGGTTTCACATGGATTTCGATAAAAATGAATAGACGGAGCCTGAATCCATGGTTTGAGATTCAAACCATTTTAAAACTTGTGTCTTTATATAGAAAACAGGCCCCAGATATTGTCCATCATTTTACCATAAAGTGTGTAATTTATGGTTCTGTTGCTGCTGCCTTGACTGGGGTAACAGCGAGGATAAATGCAGTGACAGGATTGGGTTATATCTTTTCAAGTCACAGTTTGTATGCGAGGATTTTGCGTATTTTTGTTAGAATAATATTGAGATTGGTTCTGAGGGGAAAAAGGGGAATATTGATTCTTCAAAATCCAGATGATGTTGAAACATTTTTAGAAAAAAGCCTGATTTCACCAACGAAAGTTAAATTGATACGTAGTTCTGGAGTTGACACCAATCTTTTCAAGCCGAAATCGAGACCCAAAGTAACAAATTTTCGCGTTCTTCTTGCTACGCGCCTTTTATGGGACAAAGGTGTACAGGAATACGTAGAGGCTGCAAAGATTTTAATGGATGAAAACAAGACAGTTGAGTTTTTGATGGCAGGGGCCATTGATAAAGGAAATCCTGCCTCAATTTCACAGGAAGACATAAAGCGATGGGAAAACCAAGGGCTTATCATTTCCCTTGGACATGTAGATAACATAGCGCAGCTTCTGAATGAGGTTGATTTGGTGGTCCTGCCTTCATACAGGGAAGGAGTGCCAAAGATACTTTTGGAGGCAGCGTCTACCGGCCTTCCAATTGTGGCTACAGATGTCCCTGGTTGCCGCGAGATAGTGTCTCATGGTGAAAATGGTCTTTTAGTGCCACCAAAGGATCCTGTTGCACTGGCAAATGCTATTAGAGTGTTGATAGATGATGAAAATATGCGTGAGGCCATGGGAAGAGCAGGAAGGAAAAAAATATTGGCTGAATTTGATGAGCGTATAATTATTGAACAGACAGTTGATATCTATAAGGAACTGTTGCCGGAATTTTGATATAAATATAGTTATGAGATTTTTTAAAATGGTGGCTGAGGTATACTGGTAGATATTATCTAACTATCGCAAGTGATAAAAGATATATACGATATGACAAATAGATTCTTGTTTTGTCTTTGTACTTTAATTTTAGTTTTTTTAATCTTTTGGTTATATTATCCTATTTTAAGTCATCTTATTAATAAAATAAACACTTCTCAAGATTTCGATTATGCATATCTTACTCCACTGATTCTTGGCTTTCTGCTTTTAGATAAAAGAGAGGCTCTCAGATCTGTAATTAAAATATCGGATATGAGAGGATTTCTTGTTTTTGTTTTGGGTATCATAATGTTTTGGATAGGGGAATTAGCTGGTGAATATTATATTCAATATCTTTCTATTATTATAGTCTTACTGGGTCTAGTATTGAGCTTATTTGGTTTAAAATTTCTAAAACATTTAGCATGTATTTTTTTGACAGTGATATTCTTTATCCCTTTTCCTGATCTCTTTACTAGGTTGGCTACTTCACAGCTGCAGTTACTATCATCTTCATTGGGAGTCAAAATACTTCGTATATTTGGCAAAAGTGTATATCTTGAAGGAAACATAATAGATTTAGGAGGCTATAAATTACAGGTTGTCGATGCATGTAGTGGTCTGAGATATGTTTTACCTCTTTTAGTCCTTTCCATCCTTTTAGGATGTTTTTTAAATCTTAGCATTTGGGCCCGCCTTTTTCTTTTGGCTGTATCGGTACCAGTAGCTATTTTAGCAAATGCTTTGCGTATTGCATCTATTAGTATAATTGGTGAATATTTCGGTTTTGATATAATCAAAGGTACCTTTCATTCCTTCGAGGGATTTTATGTGTTTATCTTTGCCTTGTGTTTGCTCGTATTAATAGCCTTTATGTTAAAGAGATTATTTAAATCGAATGTCTCTATTTCAAGTAAATTCAAAGAAGATAGAATATCAAGTTTTAATATTAATTTTCATTCTTGGATGCTGGTGACAATAATGACTACTGTTGTGATAGTTAGTCTTGTCATTCATGTTTTTGTAAATTTTAGGGAAGTTGTGCCTATTAGTGAATCTTTGGATAAGTTTCCTATGAAACTTAATGGTTGGGTTGGCAAAAGAAATTTAATGTCTAGAGAATTGATTGAGGAGTTGGATTTTAGCAGTTATGTTCTCGCAGACTTTCACGATCCCAATGGGCATGTCGTCAATTTATATGTAGCCTATTATGAGACCCAAAGAAAAGGTGAATCGATACATTCTCCCGCCACTTGCTTGAGAAGCAGTGGTTGGACCTTTCTAAATGCTGGACCAGTTTATGTGGATGTGCCTGGAGAAGGTAGACTCAAGGTGCATTCTGCTTTGTTGCAAAAACTGAATCAAAAACAGGAAGTTTTTTATTGGTTTCAACAGGGTGCTCGGGTTATTGACAACATTTTTGCTTTAAAATGGTATGTTTTTTGGGATGCTCTTACAAGACAAAGAACCGATGGTGCCCTTATCCGAATAATGACTCCTTTGTATGAAGGAGAAGATCTTGACGATGCTGAGCTAAGGCTCAAAGACTTCGCTCAAGTGGCCATTCCTGAGTTGAAAAAATTCTTGCCAGACAAGTAATGTCCATCCTCTTCAACACACTTTTTTTCTCGGTTATAATAACCATTTCTCTGGTTCCTCTTTTTTCTAAGCTGGCAGTTAAGCTTCACGCAATGGATATACCTGATTCACGCAAGATCCATAAGAATCCTATACCTCGCGTAGGTGGCGTGGCAATGGCTGTGGGCATGTTTGTTTCTGTTTTGGTCTTTATGCCTAGAAACTATTTCGTTGTAGCCTTTTTGCTGGGGGCAAGCATAATAGTTGTTTTCGGTCTTGCAGATGACATGGTAGGGCTTGGCTATAAAGCAAAATTTACCGGCCAGTTAGTAGCGGCTTTGATTGTGATCTTATTTGGCAAAGTAAAAATATTAACTCTTGGTAACCTTGTACCATATGGTTTATGTCTTAGTGAGATTGGTTCTGTAATTCTGACTCTTTTGATTATCGTGGGAGTTACGAATGCCATTAACCTGGCAGATGGACTAGATGGTCTAGCTGCTGGTATATGTCTAATGGCATTTTTGAGTATAGCTTATTTGGCTTATGTCTCTGGAATGCAAACAATATTATACCTGGCGGTTTCTATAGCAGGAGTGATTTTTGGCTTTTTGAGATTTAATACCCATCCTGCAACTATCTTTATGGGAGATGCAGGTAGCCAGCTACTAGGCTTTTCGGGAATTGTGCTTGCTATTAAACTTACACAAGAGAGTCTTATTCTAAGCCCAGTACTTCCATTGTTTTTATTTGGACTTCCAATCTTTGATACATTAACAGTAATGTTTCAACGCCTCATTCAAAAAAAATCTCCTTTTCTTCCGGATAGAAATCATATGCATCACAGACTCATGGGCTTGGAGTTATATCATACAGAAGCAGTTTTTATTATTTATTTGATACAATCTCTGCTCATTATTTTTGCCTTATTTTTTAAATCATCTTCTGGAAGAATACTTTTTCTAGTATATTTGATATTCTCATTTATGCTTTTTATGTTTTTCTATTTGGCAGAAAAATTTAATTACAGACTGAAACGATACGATTTTATCGAACATGGATTAAAAGCTAAATTAAGAGATTGGAGATCACAAGGTGTAGTAATTAAATTCTGTTTCTTTGTTGTTAAATTCGGTTTGGCTACAATTTTTATCATTATAATCATGTTACCCTCTGTGGTTCCTACTATATTAGTATTTTATTCAACTCTGGCTATTTTTGCTATATTAATGGCCTTAATTATAAAAAAGATAGAGATTAAAATTGTTGTTAGATTTGTTGTATATCTATTAGGCCCATTTATATTATATCTTCCTGGGATTGATACAAATATGCTATTGTCTTCAAAATATGCAGTCTTATTTGATTTCTTCTTCTTAATATTAGCCTTTTTTTCTATTATGACATTAAAATTTACTCGGCGCAAGAGAGGGTTTAAATTTAATACATTAGATTTTTTAATTCTTTTACTTGTAGTTATATTATTAATACTTCCGGATAATCAGATTCATAGCAATCATTTAGGAATCTTGGCGTCAAAAATTATTATATTATTTTTCAGTTTTGAAATCTTAGTTGGAGAATTGAGAGGTAATTGGAAAGGGCCCGCTTTGACAGTCTTATCCATTTGTTCACTGGTGGTGTTGAGAGGTTTGGGTTTGTTCTAATTGTCGGGACCCACGATATCATTTATTCCAACCTAAAAATACTCTACATTCAAGTCGAATTAAGTTACGATGCCTTATAGCAAAGAAAATTGATGTGAGGACACTTTCTCCCAAGGCTCATGAGACGTTAAGATTTATAGCCATCGGGGCCATAGAATAAGGATAAGTGCCCCGGCCAAATGATGTAAACAAAGTAACCCAATAGGAAGGTGCAGGTCCTCGACCAAGGATGAGATGAAAAGGAATCTTCATAGCTATCTTCGTAGCACTCAGCGTCAGCCGCAGATAGTGAGGAGCTGCTTCAGGCAAAGGCTGTACGTTTTGGTGCATAAAATAATGTCGGGTATTTATGAGGCGGAGTAATAAAATTCCTGGAGGTAGTAAAGGCCATGAGATTTAACGTAATAACCATCTTTTTTGTAATCTTTTTGATATCTTTCATGAGTGATCTTTACAAAGGGTTATGTCAGGCAGAAGACTATTTGATTGCCCCTGCGGATGTTTTGGAAATCTCCATTTGGGGAGAAAAGGATCTTTCACGGCAGCTTATTGTCCGTCCAGATGGAAAGGTTTCGTTTCCATTGATTGGGGATATAATGGTAGCAGGCAGGACCACGACTCAGGTAAAATCTTTGGTAGAAA
>Ga0256914_1002924_pt1 | contig 13904 bp, 11 predicted proteins | sample HulkmetaG_FD_191571 | JGI IMG/M metagenome (GOLD analysis project Ga0256914, IMG submission 191571) | Hydrothermal chimney microbial communities from Main Endeavour vent field at the Juan de Fuca Ridge, Pacific Ocean - Hulk | ecosystem: Environmental > Aquatic > Marine > Hydrothermal vents ... | reverse complement strand
ATTCTATCTAAAAACATTGATTGGGATGATCTCGAACAGTCCTTATCCGGTCTTTATCAATTGGAGAATGGACGTCCGGGTAAACCAATTAGATTAATGGTTTCCTTACATTACCTGAAATACACCTATCCCGAAAGGGATGGCTTACGCCACAATTTATCCGATGAAGAAGTAATATCCCGCTGGTTAGAGAATCCCTACTGGTCCAATATGGATCCCTGTGGGACAATATTTTAGCGGGATGAAATATTTTCAGATAGAGTTTCCCATCCATCCCACCTCGATGGTAAAATTTCGTAATCGAATAAAAGACAAAGGCTTAGAGAAGTTACTACAGACAACCATAAAAAGTGGATTAAAATTAAAGGTAATCAAGCGGACGGATTTAAAACGGGTCAATGTTGATACAACGGTCATGGAAAAGAATATCAGTTATCCAACCGATGGTAAGCTTTATTATCGTGCCATTGAAAAATTAGTGAATCTTGCTAAGGCATATGGGATTGTCTTGCGCCAGAGTTATTTGCGTGTAGGCAAACAAGCTTTAGTGTTATCCCAAAGATATGCGCACAGCCGCAAGATGAAAAAAGCCAGGGCGCAGATAAGGAAATTGAAGACGTACCTTGGCCGCTTGTATCGGGATATAAGACGTAAATTAGAAAATGCTTCTGGCTTAGTTCGAAAAGCATTTAAAGAATTATTAACATTAGTTGAACGCTTATTAAATCAAAAGAGAAATGATAAACAAAAACTTTATTCATTGTGGCGTTAGCCATCCCTTTCGGGACATGAGCCTCATGTATCTTGCATTGCTAAAGGAAAAACGCATAAGAAATATGAATTTGGGAGCAAAGTATCGCTTGTTTCGACTTCTCGTAAAGGTTTTATAGTAGGCGCTTTAAACTTTCCAGGCAATCCCTATGATGGTCATACTTTAAGAGAATCAATAAATCAAATGGAACGCGTTTGTGGAATTACTCCAGAGAAGATATTTGTTGACAAAGGGTATCGTGGCCACAATTACAAAGGAGATGCAGAGGTTTATTTGCCCGGTCAGCATCGGAAGAAAGGGGCACCGCCACGGAGGTGGTTTAAGAGACGGAGCGCTGTGGAAGCCACGATCAGTCATTTCAAACAAAAGAATCATTTAGGTAGAAATTATCTGAAAGGACCTGAGGGGGATGGGATTAATGCGATTTTAGCGGCCGGCGCACGCAATTTGAGATTGATATTGCGGTCAATCTCTTTTTTGCCTCAAAAAATATACGGATTTTTATTTAAATTATTAGAAAAATTAGTTGCATTATCCGGAAATAGAAGAAATAGAGTATTAAGATTTGCTTAAGAAAGGTCTAAAAACTGACTTTTTCAGGGACAGCTAATTAATCGTTGAGTAAGGTCCGCTTATTTAGCGGTTTCTCAGTTTCATTCAAGGTGTTTCGAAATAAAAACAAAGAATAGCGAAAAAAATTCAATGGAAAAAATAAAAAATCCGCTGAATTAATAAAAAAACTCAATGAAAAATATTAAAAAATCAATGGATTTTTTAATAAAAGATACGGGCAAATCATCGCAAATTTCAGATGCTTTTTAACCGCCTTACGGTTGCAACGCCAAGGGAGAGCATGGCGCCAGTATCTCAAAAAAAAGGAAAGCCGAACATTTGCGCCTGATTTAATTAATGAGTAGCATCGTGGGGTAGATTGACCATTTCCGCTTTCGGCACATGGCATCCATAAATCTTCGTTAGCATAAAATTCCCCCCGCGTTTTTCGTTGTACTTTATTCACTTTGGTTTTATATTATTGCGTTATTAAAAATCATTTAAAGTGTTTCCTATGTGTAATCCGAAAAAACATTTTGTCCTGTTAGGCGGCGCACTGCTTTTTGCGGCTTTGGTTGCCTGCAGCGCTCCGCGCAACAATCCGTTAGATGCCAATAATCCCGATCGTAAACTTTCGGGCATTGAAGGCAAGGTACTTTCTTTAAGTTTACCACATCGGCCCATTGCCGGAGCCGAGGTGGAATTCCCCTCGGGGCAGCGTTTAACCTTTAGCGATACACACGGCCGGTTCAGTCTGGCCAATGTGCATCGTTACAACGGTTGGCTGCATGTTGCCAAGCCGGGCTTTCATGCCGATTCGCTTTACCTGCAATGGGATCATGCGCCGCAATGGCACGGCGAATTGTACCTGAACGCTGTGCCCCGCGTCGATTCGCTCATTTTTTACAGCAGCCTTATTAATCGGTATCCCAGTATTCAGATACTGGAGCTTTTTGTCAAAGTGCGCCTGTCCGATGCGGACAAAGACATCGACAGCGTGCTCTTCGAGAGCCCCACTTTGCATTTCTCCTCGATTTTAATCTACGATACGATGGATCGTTTTTACGAACGGGAGCATATTCCCATGTCTCGTTTAAACGTGCAATCGGCGGAAGAGATCATCGGCCATCGTTTTCGTATTATGGTCAAAGATACTTACGGGCATTGCGACACGGTGCAAACAACGGAAATCCGGCGCATTATCCGCGACGAGGTGCAATTAAAAAGTCCGGCCGGACACGATACGGTATCCACCACGCCAACCTTGTACTGGGAACCCATTACGCCGGGTTATTCCTTTACCTATACGGTAGAAGTGCGTACCGACGAGGCCGATCCGCAGTTGGTGTGGCAAAAAACGGGCTTGCCTTCCGGCACATCTTCGGTGCGTGTGGATGTTCCTTTGCCCGAATCGCCCAACAACAATTACATTTGGGCGGTCTGGGTTATCGATTCGTTTGGCAATCGCGCCCGTTCCAAATTCAAATCGTTTCAGGTGCAGTAATGGAACAAATAACCGAAATTCGCGGCATTCGCAAAGAACAATTCGACGTCCTGTATCGCATCAGTCGCATGCTCAATGCGGAAACCGGGCGGGAAGATCTGGTGGAGAAGGCGCTCGATCTGGTGGTGGAGGCCATCCGTGCCGAACGGGCCGTATTTGTGCGTTATCATCCGGATTCGGCGCAATTTTCGATTATCGCCGCGCGAAACGTACAAAAGGAAAGCATCAAAGATCTGTCGAGTTTTTCTTCGGGAATTTTGCAGAAAGTCATCACCGGGCAAAAAGCCTGCCTGTACCATGATGTGCAAAGCGATCCGCAAATTTCCCAGTTCGAAAGCGTGCGCATTCAAAACATCAAAAGCGTAATCGGTGTTCCCATTTTTTATCAGGGACAAATTTGGGGCGTTATTCTGGCCGATAGTCGTAAACAGCGGCAGGAGTTCAGCGAAGAAAATCTGCGCTTTCTGGAATTTTTTGCCAACATGGTGTCGCTGGCGCTGGAGAAAATCATTTCACTGGAAAATTTGCAAAAAGAAAATCTGGCTTTGCGGCACGAGTTAGAGAGCACGGCTCCTTTGCCGGAAATGGTGGGGCAGAGTCCGGCTATGAAAAAATTTGCTGCCCTGTTGCGCAAAGTGGCCCGAACCGATGCCACGGTTCTCATTTTGGGCGAAAGCGGCACGGGCAAGGAACTGGCGGCCAAAGCCATCCACACCCTGAGCAAACGTAAAGACAAACCGTATTTGGCACAGTTTTGCGGCAGCATTCCCGATACGCTTCTGGAAAGCGAATTGTTCGGTTACAAAAAAGGCGCTTTTACCGGCGCGGCAAGCGATAAAAAAGGATTGTTCGAAGTGGCCGACGGCGGTACGTTTTTCCTTGACGAAATCGCCGATATTTCCATGGCCTTGCAGGCCAAATTGTTGCGCGTCATTCAAAATCAAGAAATCATTCCGTTGGGCGACACCAAAGTCAAAAAAGTGGATGTGCGCATTATTGCCGCCACCAACAAAGATTTGCGGCAAATGGTCAAAGAAGGCACCTTTCGTGAAGATTTGTTCTACCGGCTCAACGTTTTCCCCATTCGCATTCCGCCGCTGCGCGAACGGGTGGGCGATATTCCCCTGCTGGCCAAATATTTTGCCCGACAGTTTGGTGCGGAAAATTTACGTTTCGAGGCCAGGGCATTGCAAAAAATGGAGCGCTATTCCTGGCCGGGCAATGTACGTCAGTTGCAGAATGTAATTCAACGCGCCATTATTTTAAGCGAAGGCAATCGCATTCTGGCGGAACACATCATTCTGGACGAAGAAGAGTCCCCGGAGCAGTTCGAAGGCACACTCAAGGATTTCGAGAAGTTGCTGTTGCGCAAACGGCTGGAAAAATTCGGCGGCAACCGCACCCTGACGGCCAAATCGTTAGGCGTTTCCGTACGCTGGGTTCAGCTAAAGTTAAAGGAAATGGAAGGTGAGTCGGAAACCTGAGCTGTTGTTCGAAAAATTCGAAATCGAAACGGTCATCAAAAAAGATGCGTACAGCGCCGTGTATTTGGCCCGGCACATTTATTTGGGCAAGCGCATTTTTCTCAAGACCCTGAACACCAAAGAACTGGCCGATGCCGCCTTATTGCACCGTTTTAAACGCGAAGCCAAAATTCTGGCGCATCTGGAGCATCCGCACATTATTAAGGTGCTGGATTTCGGCACGGTCGGCGATCAGTTCTACATTTCGTTCGAATATTTTGCCAGCCGCAATTTGCGCCAGTGGCTCAAAGAGCGTTCATTGACCGTGGCGCAAAAAGAATTTTTGCTGGCACAATTGGCGCAGGCTTTGCATTTTGCTCACAGTCAGGGCGTGGTACATCGGGATTTAAAACCGGAAAACATTTTACTCGACGAATCGTTGCATTTAAAAATTGCGGATTTCGGCCTGGCTTTGTGGAATGACGAACGCCACGTTACAGAGGCAAGCTCCATTGTGGGCACACCGGCTTACATGTCGCCGGAACAGATTCGCGGCGAAAATTTAACCCCGAAAACCGATTTGTTCAATTTGGGACTGATTACCTTCGAGATGTTCAAGGGTAAAAATCCCTTTTTAGGCGCCGAAGTAGGGCAGACGCTCAACAATATTTTGAATTTCGATGAAACGGAACTGCGCCGCAGCTACCGGGATTTGCCGCAGAATATTGTCGAGATTCTGGACGGCCTGCTGCGTAAAAATCCGCAGGATCGTTTTGCTACGGCCGGAGAAATTTTAGAGCATTTGCCGTTTGGCGAACAGTTACCGCAGGCGCCGTTTGTTAGTCACAGGAAAAGCATTTTCAAAGCCATCGTGCTTATTGCCTTGCCTTTGTTTTTGCTTTTGGCCGTGCTTATTGTGTTCAAAGAGCGGGCAAGAAAATCCGAAATTTCCGCGCAAAAGGCAACAAAACCGGTGGCCGGTTCGGTGGAGCGGCAAAAAAGCAAAGCGGATTCCCTGAGCGACGGGCAGGCCGTACCGCCGGTCAAAGAGCGGGCCCCGGAGTCCGGGCCCGAACCGCGATCCGAAACAAAAAAGCGGGAAACGTTAGCGCCGGTATCTGCAAAAACAAAAACGGCCCCACCCGTTTCCCGGACAGTAAAAAAAGGTCTTTTGTGGATCGAATGTCAACCCTGGGCCAGGGTAACCATCGATTCGAACCAAAGCGTGACCACGCCGCTTAAAGAAGGAATTGCGCTTAGTGCCGGAAGACATCGGTTGATTTTTAGTCATCCTGCTTTTCCGGAATTCGAAACGAGCGTGCGTGTAAAGCCGGGCGAGACGAATTTTGTGCGGGTCAGTCTGGACACTTTGTTCGGCTATCTGGACTGTCAGGTTTTTCCCTGGGGTAAAATTTTTGTCGACGATACCTTTGTCGATGTGAGTCCCTTAAAACGGCCTTTGCCGCTTTCGCCCGGCAGGCACAAAGTACAGGTAGAAAATCCGGGTTTTGAACCTTACACTACCGAAATTGTGGTCAGCCGAAAAGATACGGTGCGCCTTGACGTGCATTTTGGCAAAGCCGAAAAATAGTTGGCATTATTTTTGTTGTTTGTAATGGTACGGCGTTTTGCTAAACGCCGTGGTTTAATCGGAAATCGTTTTCTTGCTGCCGGAATTCGGCACAGAAGCAGGGAACGGTTCGCATTCGGGAAGAAAAGCTAAAACGAAACGGTAGCTTATGAGACAAAACATTGTAATTTTAATCGTAAGCATGCTTTTGCCGATTTTGCTGGTGGCACAGGAAGAGCCGCAATGGCAGGAAATCGGGCAAATGCCGGTTCCCGTTAAGGGGGCGCAGGCTGTGGTTAAAGATTCGCTGATTTACGTGATCGGCGGTTACACCGATAACACGTATTCGGCAACGAATCTGATTCAGGTTTTTAATCCGCAGCAAAATACCTGGCAGGTTTTAGACGATACGCTGAAGGCAAGGCGTTACGGTCTTTCGGCCAGTCTGTATCGCAACAGCGTGCTCATGTTCGGCGGAACCGCGGTCATGGATTCCAGTCTTGAAGTTTGGGATTTTTACGGTTCCACCTACACGTACGATCAGAAGGCGGTCTTCAACAGGCAATTCGCCACGGCGCAGGTGTACGGTAATTATCTGTACATTTTCGGCGGTTACGTGCTGGGCGGCGAAACCTCCGGGCCTTACATTGTGGAATATTACATTCCCGGGGCATCGATTACCTACACCCGCCAGAGCAGTTACGAACCCGATGTTTCCGTTTCGTCCGATTTGGTACAGCAAATGTCTGCACGCATCGGCACGGATATTTACGTGATCGGCGGGGCGCTAAACGGCATTAAAAACGATATTTATCGCTTTAACATCGAGCAGCTTAGTTGGCAAAAAACCGATTCGTATTTGCTGGTGGAACGGGCAGCCGGTGCGGCGGTGACGGTGTTCAATAATAGCTTCGTGGTAATCGGCGGCTACAACGAAACCGATCCGGCACTGGATTCCTGCGAACGCATTTACACCGACGGTTCGGGAAATATTGTGGATCAGGGAAATTTCCCGAAATTAAACAAAGCGCGCGCCGAATTGACGGCGGTGTTTTACGACAGTTGTCTTTATGTTTTCGGCGGAGAAGATGCGTTGGGCAAATGCCTGGCCGATGTGGAAAAAATAAGGGTTAAAGCTTCGCTCACAGGCCTGAGAGCGCTTACGGCCCATAGCCCGAAGCAATTGATTTTGTACCCCAATTATCCCAATCCGTTTAATCAAAGTACGGTCATTCGTTTTGATAACAACAGGGCGCAAACGGTTAGTCTGGAAATTTTTGACATTACCGGCCGCAAGGTGCGCACCCTGAGCAAAGGATTTTTGCCCGCCGGGAGCTATCGTTTTAATTGGAACGGGAAAGATGCCTCGGGGGCCGATGTGCCCAGCGGTGTGTATTTTTATCGCGCCAAAACTCCGACTACGGTGGTGACCAAACGTTTGATTGTTTTGAGGTAAGCATGCGCGTAAAAAGAAAGCAAGTTTTAATTTTGAGAGCATGGCTGCTTGTTCTGTTACTGATTTTTACCACGGGCGCCGTGGCGGGTTCTGCGCATAACGAGGCCGAACTGACCGCTTTGAAAAAAGCGTTTGTTTCGTTTCAATACAAAAAAGTCGTAAAACTGGCCGATTCGCTGTTGCAAAAACAGCCGCGATTGAAAACCGCCGATCTGCTCGAAGTTTTGCGCATGAAGGCCATTGCCTATTACGTGCTGGATCAGAACGAAATGGCCGCGCTAACCTTCGTACAAATTCTTAAAATCAAGCCTAATTACCAACTGGATCCGCTGAACAATTCTCCGAAAATCATCCGATTTTTTAATAAGATTAAAACCAACTATTTAAAAGAACAGGCCGCCAGACCGGTTTCTCCGCCGGCTTCGGCCGCCGCACCCAAAAAGCCGATTGTGTCCGTACCGCCTTCGCCGCCGAATCGGGTGGTTTACGAATCGCTTCTCTGGCCCGGCCTGGGGCAGTACCGCCTGGGACAAAAAGGCAAGGGCGGATTTCTCATGTCCGCTTCCTTTGTGACGGCTGCGGCCTCGGCTTATTTGATCTGGCGGACACAGGTGCTGGAAAAACGCTATCTGAACGCCGTGGATCAGGCCGATATCGATCGCAAATACGCCGATTACGATCGCAGCTACCGCTGGCGCAACACTGCTTTAATTGCCTACGGAATAATTTGGGTTTACGCGCAATACGATTTCTCTTTGCAACTTTCCCGCACGCGCAAACTCACCTTTCATGTGCAACCGGGTTTTCCCTCCCATCGTCAACCGTCCCTTTTCCTGTACTGTCGATTTTAGTACGAATATTTTTCGCATGGTCTGAAAATTGTGCCGGGGATGCACAGGAGTAAAACTTCGTCGCAACCCACCGAATACACGAATGAAGTTTCAACTATTTTTTGCAGATTTCGCGGATATTCGCAGAAGAAACCAGCGCAATCCACGTGATTTGCATGCCGTATTGCCTGTAACAGTGAACCATTCAACAAATCAACGATTCAACCAATCGACCATTCAACCAACTCAACCAATCGACTACTTTTCCGATCCCTAAGGTGGCACATTTTTTGTACTTCTAAAAAGAAAACAATCCGCTGGAAGTCACGTAATTCTTTGGGATGGGAGGAATTTTAAAGGGTTTGTGGCTTCCGGTGGTTTTTTCTTAGACGATCCTAATCTTGAAAAAATTAGAATCCGTCGAATCTTATTTTTATTTTGGGCAGGGTGAGAGTAGGAATTCCCAAATTCACCTTAAAGGAAAATTGAAATGAAAGTTAAACGAATTCTTTCGCTGTTCATTGTCTTAATGCCTTTCCTGCTTCTGGCCCAAAGTTTTAAAATCAATATTGAAAACACGCCTTCCACTTTTACTAAGCGTGACGCCAAACTTTTCCCTTTCGATCCTTCTCAATCGCGGATGCTTGCCACCTGGACGGATTCCCGGTTAGGCGATGAACAGGCATTCGGCCAATTTGTCGACCGTAAAACCGGACAAAAAATCGGCCCGAATTTTCCCTTGTTAGGAGACAATCGGATTGTTTTTTTGCATGATTCCGTTTATCTGGCCACCCGATGGAAAGATCACAGAAGTAACTCGGAGTTTGTTAACGATTGGTTCGATGTTAAAGGGCAATTTTTTAACGGAACGCACCGACTCAGTCAGGATTTTTTGATCATGACCGGAAGTTATCCCTGGTGCGGAACAGGGTACACAGGTATTGATTATCAAATCATTCCTTTTACGAATTCCGTAGCTATTTTGCAACGGGATGATTCACATTTTTTTATTACCCGTTTTGATTTAAACGGACAAAAGATAAATACAGGGCCGGATACCATGCTTGTAACTTCTGAATTTACGACTGCGTCGTTCGGTGAAAATGGCTATGCCCTCCTGTTTACTTCCGATCCCGGAAAAGACCAGGATCCCACCTTTAACTTGTGGTATTCCGTTCTTAATGCGCACGATTCCGTGGTGCGTCCTCCGGTAAAAATAAAAACTTTGGCCGGTGTAAATGAATATTGGTGGTGGGACGGTGTGCCTTTAGCCGCCGTTTCCCTGAATGATTCTGCAGCTCTGGCTGCCTACTGGCTTCCCACTACGCAAACATTAACTTATTTTCGCATTTACAAAAGCGGGAAGTTCGATTCCTTGCAAAGTATTCCGTTAAAATGGAATGTGAGCTATTATTCCCGCTCGTTCCGTTTTACCCGGTTAATGGATGGCACCGTCCGTTTGATTCTTTCTGGCGTAAAACATGACGAGGACATTACTCGATGGATTGCTAATTTTGTCGATTTTCAGCCGGATGGCGTTTTTCAGGACACCACACGTATCGAAGCCAGTCGGCCATCTTTTAATTGGATGGTTTTCAAGGACAACAATACGTTTTATTCGGCTTCCGCAAAAAATGCCGATGTGTATTTAAAATTTTTCCCCGGGCTCGAACTGAGCGATTCATTGAAATTAAACGACGATCGGTCGGGCAGTAACGAACACGTACGGGACATTTTGCCCAGGGGTAAGCGTTTCTTCGTTGTTTATCAGGATGAAATCCGGAACTGGGGTCGGGTAGTGGCGCCGGACGGCGAACCCACAGGCGGGGAAGTGCCTTTGCAATTTGGGGCTCAGGCTTTTTTCAGCGATGAGTCGTACGTGCAGTTCTGGCGGCATCGCCAATTCCCGGAAGAATGGGTGGGATTTTCTATTTTTGATTCCAGGGGCCAGTTACAGATGCGCGATACCCTAGCGGTCTTGAAAGCGTACACCGCATACGGCCTGGCTGCGCAAGTTCTAAATGACCAAACGTTTGTTCTGGCATATTACACGTATGATTCAAAAGATAACTTGCATGTAATTTACGTAAATCGTAATGGAGACATTCAAGGAACTTTCAGCATTAATTACGGAGAAACTTCTCCGGACAGGCTGCGGTTTTTTACCTTGAAGAATGGAAATTTTTGGTTAACGTGGCGAAATTGCGCCGTCAAATTTCCGGCGGAAGCAGGCGAAGCTTTAACCGGGGTACGGAGCTTTGATGCCAATATTGCGTTGGTATTTGATCCGGGGTTGTTTTTATTGCTGGACAAAACTATCTGGTACAAAGGACATTACAATGCGGCGTTAACGAATACGACCGGCGATACATTAACCGCCACTTTTCCAATTTTGCTTGATTCTACCTACTCAGCTCCCTTTTTCCTGAAACTGAACGAAGAAAAGTTTCTTACTTTATACGAATCAAATGGCACCCTAAGTTCGAATGTGTACGCTTTAAATGGGAATTTGTTAATAAAAAATAAAATCATTAATCGTAGCGATACGGGGATTGTTAAGCATCCTATGGCGGCCGTAAACGGACAAAATGTGCTTTTCGCATGGGATGCCACGGGGCTTCCCGGTTGTGGGTACGATGTGCATGGTCTTGTACTTCCGTTAAATGAATTTACAGCCATTAAGGAAGAACCGATCTTGTCCGCACGTTCTTTCCGATTACAGCAGAATTATCCAAATCCTTTTAATGGGCAAACAGCCATTGAATTTTATTTGCCTAAAAGAGAAAGAGTACGGATAACCATTTTTAATCTTTTGGGCGAAAAAATATGTACTTTAGCCGAAGCAACATTTACCGCCGGGAACCATCGGGTTATTTGGGATGGGAGGAACAACCAGAGCTCAATGGTTCCCAGCGGTATTTATTTTTCTCGCATGAAGGCCGGTACTTTTACAGCAAACATAAAAATGTTGTTTGTACGGTAAGAGAGGGAGTACTAATGCAAAAATTCTTACTAACCTTTGCCATACTTTTATCCTTGATGCCTTTGAAAAGTTATTCTCAGGGGATTAGCGCGGTTCCCTTTTTATTAATAAATCCTTCCCCGCACCTAAATGGCATGGCCGGGGCATTTACGAAGCTATGGCAGGTGTTAGCAGCGTTCACCGAACGCCGTTGGCTGAGGTTAATTTTGTCAAAAACAGAGATCCGTTTTGCCAAGACGAAATACGATAGCAGGAGTCTCAAGAAATTTGAGAGAACCACGTCGTCTTTACTGAATTTAGTTAGTCAGGGAGCACATTAAATTTTTTTCGTGAAAAACTTTGAGTATATTTTAATGCGAAGTATAAATGTTTAACCATGGTGAATCATTGGGAAATGCGAGGGTGTTTATGAAAAAACAAGTATTTGCGATAGCCTCTTTCTTTTTGCTTACCATCAGCCAAACCTTTGCCACCGGTGTGGCCATTGTGGATGTGTCCAAAGGTTACTACCTTAAGCTAATTGACAATGATATTCAGGTGCGGGTGGAAAATCAGGTGGCCATTGTGACCAGCACGCAAACATTCAAAAATTTTTACAACGAAGCCAAAAAAGTTAAATTCGGCTTTCCCATGCCCGAAGACGGCAGCGCCACGCGATTGGATTTTTACCTGAACGGCCATTGGTACACGGCTAAATTTTCCGCTTCGCCGCAAGATACGTCTTTGCCCCATTCCGGAGAAGAAATGGACGCCAACCTGAAGGAGTACTTGGGCGATACGCCGCTCTATTACAATTTCGAAGAACGGATTCAACCGGGCGACACATTGATTGTGCGGCTCAAATACGTACAATTGTTGCATTACCGGTTCGGACGGGTGAATTTCGAATACAAGGCCGATTACCGTCTTTTGCAAACCGCGCCCGTTGTGCGGCAAAGTTTCGCCTTTTACCTCGATTCCGATCGCAGCATTAATTTCCTGGAGTTGCAGGATATTACGCCGGACAGCAGTCACAATGACGGACACCACGCCGCTTTGTTTTTTACCGTTTACGAACAAGTGCCCAAGTACAATTTTCATGTGCAGTACGAGCTGGCGGCCAATGAACTGGGACTTTTCAGCATGAGCACCTTTTTGCCGGACACCACGGTTCCGGACAAGGGAAGCCCCGGCTTTTTCACCTTTATCGCTGAACCGGATCCCAGTGAAAATGCGGCGGTGATTAAAAAGGTCTTCACGCTTATCGTGGATCGTTCCGGCAGCATGGCCGGTACAAAAATCGAACAGGCCCGTGATGCGGCCAAGTTTATTGTGCAGCATCTCAACGAAGGCGATCGTTTTAATATCGTGGATTTTTCCAGTACGGCCACCGCTTTCCGCAGCCAGCATGTGCCTTTTAATCAGCAAAACATGGATGACGCCCTACATTACATCGACGGATTTATTGCCTACGGCGGCACCAATATCTCTCAGGCCTTCGATTTGGCCATTCCGCAATTCCAGTCTGCCGACGATTCGACGGCCAATATTATCATCTTTTTTACCGACGGTCAGCCCACGTTCGGCATTACCAATATTGACGATCTGCTGAATCACATCAATCAAACCGTTCAGGAGAACCATGTTAAAGTTTCCATTTTCGCTTTCGGTATCGGCGATGATGCCAACAAACAATTTTTAGCGCGCTTGGCCGAGCAGCATGACGGCAGCGCCGACTTTTTGGGCGATCAGGAGCTGGAAGAAAAAATTACGCAGTTCTACATGACCATCCGCAACCCGGTATTGTTGAGCACGCAGCTTTCCGTTACGCCCGCTTCCATCGTTAAGGATACCCATCCGGAAGCGTTGCCCAATTTGTACAAGGGGCAACAGCTTATCGTGTCCGGTCGGTACAACGAGCCGGGTACGGTTACCGTAAAATTGAGCGGCACGGCGTTTGGCAAACCGGTGGAGTATTCGTACCAAATGCAACTGAGCGATTCGGCAAAAGAAAAGTACCAGTTTTTGACCAAAATTTGGGCCAAGCAAAAAATCGAAGATTTGCTCAAACAGTATTACACACTGGATGAAAATTCCACCGAAGCCCAGCTCCTAAAAGAAGAGGTGATCGGGATTAGCATGAATTTTGGCGTGTTGAGCCCGTTTACCAGCCTTTCCGGAGCTACGGGAATACACCGCGAAGAAATCGTAGAACGTCGGGGCAAAATGCCGGGCCAATTCGAAGTGCTGGGCAATTACCCCAATCCGTTCAATCCCGCAACGACCATTCGTTTGCGTGTGAATATGAACTGGCATGGTTTGGTAACCGTCAAAATTTACAACAGTCTGGGCGAATTGGTGCGGGTGCTCGTTTTGCGTGTTAATGGTGCGGGTGTTTATCGGGTGATTTGGGACGGCAGGTTGGCCAACGGGCAGATGGCCCCTTCGGGAGGCTATGTGTACATTGTGCATTTCGGCGATAAAGCCGTGCTTGGCGGGAAGATGATGCTGGTGAAATAGAAATGCCCCCGACTCCGAACGGTACGGAAAGATGCGCAGGCATTTTTCCGTCCGTTTGGAGTTTTTTGTTAACAGGCAAGATTAGGATAAAGAGAGTTCATCCACGGTCACTTTGACGGCTTTGATGATTTGTTTGTACCCTGTGCAGCGGCACAAATTACCGGCAATGGCTTCTTTGATTTCCTCTTCGTCGGGATTGGGATTCTCTTTGAGCAAAGCGTAGGACGACATAAGCATGCCCGGAATGCAAAAGCCGCATTGCACCGCACCGTGTT
>Ga0256914_1002923_pt1 | contig 13909 bp, 12 predicted proteins | sample HulkmetaG_FD_191571 | JGI IMG/M metagenome (GOLD analysis project Ga0256914, IMG submission 191571) | Hydrothermal chimney microbial communities from Main Endeavour vent field at the Juan de Fuca Ridge, Pacific Ocean - Hulk | ecosystem: Environmental > Aquatic > Marine > Hydrothermal vents ... | reverse complement strand
GGCTTCCGGACTGCCGGTGATCACCTCCCGTTGGAACGGAGTGCACACCCTCATAGATGTTCCCACAACGGGCATCACACTAAAAAGGAACGACGATCCACACGAAATTGCCACGGCCATCCGCTTTTTTCTCGACGCGGACAATCGCCTAAAAGCGCTTCGGGCTTCTCCTCAGCAAGTCAAGAATCTCAACATCGACCGCCACATGGAACAGATCCAAAAGTTATACAAGACAATCGTTAAAGAAAAACGTCATACAACCCAACCTCATAATCCTCCCTCAACAGTCCTATGAAGATTACAAAGGCCGAATTTGTCAAATCGTTCGCGGAGCGAAACCAATTACGGCTCCCCTACCCCAACCAAATCGCCTTCGCCGGGCGCTCCAACGTAGGAAAGTCATCCATCCTCAACTCCCTTCTTAACCGAAAAAACCTCGCCAAGACGAGCTCCACCCCTGGAAAGACACGAATGGTCAATGTCTTCAACATCAACGACACCGTCCACTTCGTTGATCTTCCAGGATTTGGCTACGCTAAGGTACCGAAATCGATGCAAAAAAGTTGGAAAGATCTTGTGGAGGGGGTACTCCTCAAGAATACCAACTTGAAAGGATTGGTTCTCATCATCGATGTTCGAAGAGGTATCCAACAAGATGAACTGACTTTCCTCCAGTGGCTCACGGACGTAAACATCCCAGTTATCTTGGTAGCCAACAAAACGGATAAGCTAAAAAAACAGCAGCTCAAACAGCAACTATCACATATCCAAAAGGCCCTTGACGATTGCCTCGGCCCGAAAATGTCGATTATTCCCCTTCCCTATTCCGCCAAAACAGGAGTCGGCAAAAGGGAACTGTGGCGGGAAATACTTTCGTTGACCCATCGCTAGGATCTTCAAAAAGGTTCCAAACCCTTTCTTATCTCGAATCCCTCACCCGGACGATACACGACGAACGTCTCCGCATTTTTCAGATCACCGCAATTGACATAAACCCTTTCTTTATCCCCTACGTAGTAGGTAATAATTCCGGCCCGATGCGTGTGTCCCATGATCACAGCGTCGTATCCCTTTGAAAATTTCTTCTTTACAAAAGTCGTATACCTCCTGGCATCGTAGGCCTCAGGAGTATGATAGATCCTATGACTCATCGCTCCTAGCCTTCTCGCTATTTTCAACACCCGTTTCGGCCCCAGCATACTTATCAAACCATACGTGAACGAATTTCGGACAAGCCTTCGATAGGTGCCATATCTTATTCCCTCCGCCGCCACCAGGTCTCCATGGGTCACGTACCACCGTTTGTCATCCACGTGAAAGGTATGGGCGTTTGGATAAACCCTGGCTTGAAGCTCCTCCACAAAGATGGGTCCCATCGAAAAATCGTGATTACCTTCAAAATAGACAATTTGAACACCTTTTGCCGCAATATGGCGAAACGACTCGAGGATTGGACCATACTCTTGCTCATAGGCGTAGTTTTTGAATCCAAACCAAAACTCAAACAAATCTCCAAGAATGAAAAGGTGGTCAAAAATGCCTGGAAGGGACAGCAAAAAACGCGCGAACCGTTCCTGAAACGCCTTGTCTTCTGGAAGAATATGCGCATCCCCCAGGAAGAGGCACTGCCTCAACGGCCAACCCCCTCATAAACGAAACCAGCCTGAGACATCTTGCGGGCATCGTACACGTTCCGTGTATCCACGAATACCGGCGTCTTCATGCGTTCCTTGAGTTCCTGTAAGTCAAGGCGACGAAACTGATTCCACTCCGTCATCAGAACGACAGCGTCCGCACCCTCGGCAACCTCGTAGGCATTGGCCGCATATACAACGGTATCGCCAAACACCTTGCGGGCTTCACCAAGGGCGGCTGGGTCAAAGACCTGGACTTTTGCCCCTAGTTCCAATAGATTTTTTATCATAAAAATGGCAGGGGATTCGCGAATATCATCGGTATTTGGCTTGAACGATACACCCAAAACCCCTATCACCTTTCCCTCCAAATTTCCCCCAACCATCCGTTTTACCTTTTCGACCATTCGCGCCTTTTGGTTCTCATTCACTTTAATGACAGATCCGATAAGCATAGGATCATACCCTTTCTCGCGGGCGAGATGGTAGAGAGCTCTCGTGTCTTTCGGAAAACACGACCCCCCGAAACCGGGGCCCGGATGGAGAAACTTTCTGCTTATCCGGCCGTCCAGCCCCATGGCCCGGGCAACCACGTGGACATCGGCTCCTACGAGCTCACAGATGTTCGCCACCTCGTTGATATAGGAGATCTTGGCGGCGAGAAAGGTGTTGGAGGCATATTTGATCATCTCGGCGGTCTCGTTGTTGGTAATGACGAAAGGGGTTTCGATCAGGTAAAGGGGGCTGTAGATGTCCTTCATGATGGCAATCGCCTGTTCGCTCTCCGTCCCGATCACCACGCGGTCGGGATGAAGGAAATCCTCCACTGCCGACCCTTCCCGCAGAAACTCGGGGTTCGAGACCACGTCAAACGCGACCCCCTCCACCTGTTCGGCGATCCGCTGGATCACCCGTTTCGCCGTTCCGACGGGAACGGTACTCTTGATGGCAATGACCTTGTAGCCGTTGAGATTACGGGCGATCTCATCCACCGCGTCGAAGAGGTATTGCAGGTCGGCTCCCCCGTCATCATCGGAAGGGGTCCCCACGGCAAGAAATATCACGAGATTGTTCCGGATGGCCCCCGGGATATCGGTCGAAAAGCTCAACCGGCCCTCCTTTACGTTCTTCTCCACAAGATCTTTCAATCCCGGTTCATAGATGGGGATTTCCCCCCGTTGCAGCATCTCGATCTTTTCCGTGACCTTGTCCACGCAGGTGACTTTCATACCGAACTCGGCCAGTCCGCACCCCGTAACCAGCCCCACATATCCCGTTCCGATCATACAGATTCTCATAGTCCTTTAACCTTCCCTTCTCCTCTTGCACGTGTTCCTTCTGTCCATCGCCAAACCGGTTTCACCACACCCTTTCATCCTTTGCTTTTTAACAGGAATGAAAAACACGCCAGGATAACGTGTATCCGTCTTATCTCAAAGGGATCAACCCTATTTGAGTCCCACTCTCCCCAGCCCTTCCAGCGTTAGCATGACACGAAATTGCGTTTCGCTAGGAATCGTTCCATCTTCGGACCGCTTGATGTCGTGGATCTGAAAATCTATCCGCCAACACTGAGGATGATAAACCAACCCATAGGTACTCTCGATGAAATTGTCTCGCTCGAAATCGTATTTCGTGGCATAGGCAAGATGAAGGGTATCCGTCAATCTCAGCCACGCGTTGAGATCCAGTTGTTTGACACTGTCCCCTCCGCTGAGGGATTTATTATAATTGTAATTGACGGCCAAACTATCTCCCCTTTTGTCATGCACCCTTAACGTCTCATACAACCTCGTAAAATCTCCTCTCACGTGGTCGAACGTCGTACTCGTCTTTGAATAAATATATTTGTTGGGCCAAAGGTCCAATTGGGCGGAGATCGTCGAAAATTCGTGTTTATCCGCCTCAAAGTCATAGGCCTGATAAATCTTAAAACGCATAACGTCACGATAGGTAGCCCCTCCACCCTTCGATGACGCCATCTTCTTCTCAATCAAGAAACTCGTGAGACCATACTTTACCACGCTCTTCTTTTCGATTGGACTCAACCAATAAAGATCGTCCTGGTCGATATCGGGGATATACTCATAGGTAATTTCCGGTTCGATCGTGTGCTTATACGCCTTGTTGGTCCCAACGTTGAAGATACGCTGAACAACCGTGTAGGCATTGATCCTGAAATCCGGGATACTTCTGGATTCGAAATCATCCTCGTCCCCCGGATTCACGTTGGACGGCCAAATCATCGTCTCCCTGAAACCTGCCTGTGGTTTGATCTGCAAAACCTTGAAAAGTTCAAAAGGATAGGAAACATTGGGGTAAAGATCCACATACTGAAGCCTTTCCGCTTCTTTCTTGTAGTAATAGGCGTAGGTACTATCAAAAGTATAATTCAGAGGGGTGTTAAAAATAGGTTGCTCTGCCGCACTAAAACGAAGATAGGGATAGCGTTGGGTCGTATAGTCATTATTCTTCTTCGTCAAATCATCGTAATATGAGAACTCACCATTGAAGCTGTATTTTTCCCAATTTTTCCCAAACGTCACCTTCGATTTCAACAACTGTTCCCGGCGGGCATCCGTCGCCGATTTTCCAGGAATGTCATCGCTAAAATCGATAAGATAGTCATTGTCACTGATTTTGTTGATGTCCGCTTTTGCGTAAAAACCATTTTTCAACACTTCATCGTGACGAAAAACAACCGCCCAACGATCGTCATCATATTTGTCATCGTCAATATAATAAAGATTCAACCTCCCCTTACTATTCGTCGTCCTGGCATAGCGAAATTCTAATCCATGCTTAAACCCCCTCTCTTCGTAATAAGTCTCTGTAAGAGTGGCATCCATATCTTCAGAAATCGCCCAAAAGAAGGACTCCCCTATCATAAATCCATCCTTACTCGAGCCACCCAACAACGGAAAAAGAAAACCCGATTGCCTTTTTCGTTTCGTTGGATAAATCAAATAAGGAGTATAAAGAACTGGCACCCCCCCCGCATAGAATTTCAACCCCCTAGCCACCGCGTATCCCTCGACCGTCACGTCCATCCGATCCGCCTTGAACTGCCAGGCTGGCTTTTCTCCATTACACGTAGTAAACGTTCCGTTATAAACACGGTATCTTTCAGGCCCCAAACGGTCCGCCCGCTCCGCCGTAATCCGATAATTCCCCTTCTTCGTCTTCAAGGTTCCGTTATAAATGGTTCCCAACCGTGTCATCAAGTTCAGCCGCATGTGCGTACACGTCAGCACGTCACTCCCATCCGTAAACCTCACGTGTCCCGTCGCATCGGCGTCTTTCGTTGTATTGTTGAACACAACCCTATCTGCGGTCAGCACACTACCCCTCCCCGTGATGACCACATTCCCTTGAGCCGTAAAGGTATCCTTCTCTTTGTTGTAGGTAAGCTTATCCGCCTTTATCTTGATAGGACCTTTCCCTTTACCGGAAGGCGGGGTCAATGAATAGGAAATCGTAGCTGAAAAAACAACCAAACAAACACTGAGGATTCCTATAATCCAATACCGGATTCTATTTACCACCCCACACCTCCCTCGTCTGTCTGTTCAATGTCTGCTTTTTATCATTATTGAGCCTAAAAAATCAAGGCGGTTTGAGGTCACCCAAACCGCCCTCATCTCATACAATCCCTTCCTCGTGAAATCTCTCTATATCTTTGCCAGAAAAGCCAAGTTCCTTGAGAACCTCATCCGTATCTTCTCCTTTTAAAGGAGGCGCTTTCCGAATCGATCCAGGTGTCCGGCTGAGCTTCGTCGGAATCCCGATGGTCTTGATCTTCCCACAATGGGGGTGGTCGATCTCCTCCAGCATCTTGAGATGGAGGACCTGCTCGTTCTCAAAGACCTCTTTGATATTCAAGATGGGGCCGCAGGCGACACCGGCGTCATTTAAGATATCGATCCATTCCTCGCTGGTCTTTTCTTTCAGCTTTTCATTCAAGATGGCCGAGAGGGCCGGCCGATTGAGCACCCTGTCCTTGACGGTCAGGAACCTCGGATCCTCGATCAGCTCGTCGAGGCCGAGCGTCTTACACAGGCGTTCCCACATCCCCTGATTTCCCGCCGCGATATTGATATGGCCGTCCTTCGTGGTGAAGGTTCCATAGGGTGACATCATGGCGTGATCGTTCCCGTTTCGTTCCGGAACCTGCCCGGTTCCAAAATACTTCGCGGCCTGGAATCCAAGAACCGCCACAAGACCCTCGAGGAGGGAGGTAGAAACATATTGTCCCTTTCCGGACCGGTTCCGCTCAATCAGGGCGAGGAGAATCCCATACATGGCAAAGATCCCCCCGAGGGAATCCCCGATGGCCACCCCCACGCGCGTGGGCCCCGTATCCGGATAGCCAGTCACACTCATCAGTCCCGACATCCCCTGGGCGATGGGATCGAACCCGGGACGATACGCCAGCGGGCCATCCTGTCCGAAACCGGAGATGCTGCAGTAGATCAGACGCGGGTTGTCGGCGCTGAGGGATTCATAGTCCACCCCGAGCTTATACTTGACGTTCGGGCGGAAGCTCTCCACGACGATATCCGCCTCCTGGGCAAGCCGTTTCAGGATGTCGAGCCCTTCCTTGGACCTCAAGTTGAGGGTCATGCTTCGCTTGTTCCGGTTCACCAAAAGGAAATAGGCGCTCTCTCCTTTAATAAAGGGAGGGCCGAAATCCCGCAACATATCCCCCCGTCCTGGCGGCTCAATCTTTAACACCTCTGCCCCCATATCCGCAAGCAACATGGTACAAAATGGGCCGGCCATTGCCGCCGTCATATCGACGACCTTTATTCCTTTCAACGGTTCGTCCATAAAAACCTCCTTCGTTTTGCCTTTTTTTACTTCATTTCCTAGATAACAATCAAGGGATTTCTCTTTTGATCACCCTTTTTGCGCCGCGATACTTGAAAATAAAAATTGACAAGATGATGAGACTCAACATTGTTAATGCGGATCCCAAAAAAAAACCTATCCGCTTCAGCTCGAACGAATATATGGTAAAAAAGCTCTGCCCAACACAGAGACGTACAAAGGCAAACATATCCACGTTCTTCGAGCTCTTGTTTTTGATGATCGTAAAAGTCTGCGATAAATAGGAAGAAGTAAAAAGGATTAAATAAACAAGCAAAACGAGGACCTCAAAGGTCGACCAACGCCACATCCAGCTATTCCTCCGTTGGCAATTCCCTCATTGATTTTACCTCGAGGGTCTTCTCAATGGCAGTCATCCACTGTTGCGGGTAGGGAACCCGGAAAGCCACGCTGTCCGGCTCCCCCCGGCGGTTGACAAAATCAATCTTCATCACATACTGATACAGCTTTTTCCCCCTATGCTCTTTCCCGACATAGACGGATCGAACGGCCTCCTTCGGTATCCTGAACTCCTTTCCTAAAAAGCGGGTACGAAAAATAAAACCAGATTTCAGCAACAAAAGGAGTCCTGTATAATCTCTGAAACGGCCAGTGTCTGACTCACACCCGTAAAAGGTCACACCGAAACTCATGACGATAACCTCCCCCGGCTTGAAACGCCGGGAGATCCATCGCTTATCCCGCCATTGCCACAGGGCTATCCCGCCCATCAAGGCAAAGAAGACAAGGGCGAGCCATATCCATTCCTGTGATTGTAGATAATGTATCTTACTCCTCCCTGGGTATCGATGAAAGTTCCAGCACCAACCGCTTCTTGGTCATTTTAAAACGATACCCCCTCTTCATCCCAAGGGCGGACAACAAATCCTCCGCAATTTGGTCATCGCTGTACCCTTGTTTCCGCAGGGAGCGAATACGGTCCCTGTTGAGCCACAGAAGCTGAGAAAATCCCTCCTCCTGTCGGAAATAAAAAACCAGGAATCCAAGAAAAAAGACAACAAGTGATCCCCCCATGACGATGTATAGATCGTACCTATCGGTTTTTATAATCAGCCGAAAAAGGGAGTGGGGGTTTCCAATGTTGAAAATCGCGTAGAAGGTAACGATCCCCGTTGAAACGAGAAAAATATAGACGATCCACAGACGAAGTTTCATACCCTATGAATAAACACCTTCTCTGAACAATCAGGGGGATGGATACCCCCACCCCCCTGACTGCAAATCGATGCTGAGGTTTTCGTTACTCGATGACCACGGGACGCATCTCGCCTTCGGCCATGGCAGCCCATTCCGCCTCGGCCTTTTCCCAGGCCTCTTCGGATGCTTCAGTCTCCCATGCCTCGAGTCCCCGCTCCTTACGCGTGGCCCCGGGCAAGAGGTTGTCCAAGATAATCCCCACAATGGCGGTCACCCCCATACCGGTGGTGAAAATGGCCTGAAGGATATTCCCGATGACTTCCGCGGCTTTCCCGTACTCCGCCCATTTGATGGCGTGGGCGCTGAAATGGGCCGGCACACTCAATCCCATGAAGAAGGAAATACCAATGATAAAAAGGTTTCGGGAATTATTCATGTTCACCAGTGACAGGTTCGACAATCCGACCGCCGCAATCAATCCGAACAGACCGACAAACATGGCCCCGACCACGGGCTTGGGCAGCGTCGCCAAGACGGCACCAAATTTCCCGATAATCGGGATGAACAACATGAGAATCGCACCGCAACGGATCACCCGGCGGCTTGCCACGCGCGTCAGACCGATAGACCCAATGTTTTCGGAATAGGAAGTCGTCCCGTTACAGGTCTGCAAAATTCCCGCAATCAGACATCCCAATCCTTCGGCGCCCAGCCCGCGAGAGATCATCTTCTCGGTAGGAACCGGCGCTTCGGAAATCCTCGCACAGGCATAGTAATCACCAATGGACTCGATCATCGATGCAAGGTATCCGGCCAGCATCCCGACGGCGCCAGCCCAGAGGGTCGAGCTGCCGAAATCCGGCACGCCCCATTTGAACGGCATCATGGGTCGGAAGCTGATCCACGGCGCGCTGAATACAAGCTCCGTTTTGAGATATGCTGCATTCGTTGGAGGAATCCATCCCGCCAATGTCCCAATCAAGGCACAAATCCAGCCCGTCGCGATGGAAAGCAAAACAGGGAATAATAGAAACATCTTCGATTTTCTGGAGAACACCTGGGAATAAAGGATCAAGGCAATCAACGTGATCAAAGAGATTACCCAGTTCGAAGCCATCCACGGGGCCCCGATTCCGTAAAGGGCCAATCCGATCATGGCGATGGTCGGACCAATGACAACCGGACTGATCCCGCGCTTGATAACACCTGCTATTCCCGTATAACCAAGCACGATCTCAACCACGGAAGCTAGTAATATGGCGCCAGAAATCTCTTGAATCTGCACCTGCCATCCCAGCTTCTTCGCCCCGACCATCCCGATGATGGCAAACGTGGGTCCCAAAAAGGAGAAGGTTCCACCCTGGATGATGGGCAAACGATTCCCCAAGGGAGATTGCTGAATCAGTGTGCAAATACCAGACGTAAAAAAGATGGTAGAAATAAGAAGTGCCAACTCCTTTTGCGGCAGTTTCATCGCACCGCCGATGATGAACGGGATAAGAACCGTCGCCCCAAACATGGTCAGGTATTGCTGAAACCCCAATAAAAAGGCCAATGGCCACTTGGGGCGGCTCCCGATTGGATAGACAATCCATCCCTTCGCTTCTGTTGCATTTTGTTCACTCATACTTTACCCCCCTTGTTAAGGTGTGAAAAACGCATAAAAACCTCCGTTCCTCCTTTTACCCTTCATTGGGCAAACCCTTCTATCACCCCCTTTCTTCATTGTTTTTTAGATAAAACCCCCTTTGAACGGTTTCCGTTTGATATAACGGCCCGATCCAGGTTTTACCAAAAGCTTTCCTTTGTCAACGACAATACGGCCACCTGAGATCACCGTTTCCACAACACCTTTTCCTTTCAGGCCCTCGTAAGGGGTATAATCCACGTTTTGATGATTTGTTTTCACAGATATAGTAAAGGGTTTTTTAGGATCAAAAATTACCAGGTCTGCATCACTTCCCACCGCTATGGTTCCTTTATTGGGAAACATGCCGAAAAGCTTTGCCGGCATCGTCGAAACAATATCCACAAATCGGTGAAGCGTAATCCTTTTTTTCAACACCCCTTCCGAAAACATGAGAGATACCCGATTCTCGATTCCAGGCGCCCCATTGGGAATCTTGGAGAAGTCGTTTCGTCCTAATTCCTTTTGTCCCTTGAAGTTGAAGGGGCAGTGATCCGTGGAAACCACCTGAAGATCCCCCATCTGCAAGGCCTTCCACAAAGCGACCTGGTCCTCCTTGGATCTCAGAGGAGGAGACATGACATATTTCGCCCCGTTGAAATCTGGCTCCTCGTAGTTCTTATAACTCAGCAACAGATACTGGGGGCAAGTCTCCGCATAAGCAGGAAACCCATCATCTCGAGCCGCCTTCACTTTTTCCAGGGCCTCCCGACAGGTGAGATGGACGATGTAAATAGGCGCGCCCGCCATTTGCGCCACGGCGATCCCCCGTCCCGTTGCTTCACCTTCCGCTTCGGGGGGACGGCTCAGGGCGTGATATTTCGGTTCGGTCTTTCCATTCTTGATCATATCCGAGACGAGGATATCGATGATATCACCATTCTCCGCGTGAATCATCACCAAGGCCCCAGATTTGTTGGCCTCTTGGAGGATACGGAAAAGGGCGCCATCATCAATCATGAGCGCCCCTTTATAGGCGAGAAAACACTTGAAGCTCGTAATCCCTTCCTTTACCATTTCCGGAATCTCCGCCAGAACCTCGTCATTGAGGTCACAAATGGCGATATGAAACCCATAATCGATAACCGCCTTGTCTTTCGCCTTGTTCATCCAGGTATCAAAGGCGTCACGCAATCGCTGCCCTTTTCCTTGGATGGCAAAATCCACGATGGCCGTGGTTCCACCAAACGCCGCGGCAATGGTTCCCGTTTCAAAATCATCACTCGAGGTTTCCCCCATGAACGGCATATCGAGATGGGTATGGATATCGATGGCACCTGGGAAAACATATTTCCCCTTCGCATCGACAATCACGTCCGCCTCGCCGGAAACCTTTTTCGCGATTTCTACGATCTTTCCCTTCTGAATCCCAATCTCACCCTTGAACTCATCCGTCGCCGTTACGACATGGGCATTGAGAATTTTTATATCCATGGTTCACCTCCTTGAGATATAAATACCCTTAGAGACCCGCAATGGGCAGGACTTCCTCTGTCCATGCTAATCCCAATTCTTCCAATTTTGCCCGGGTCGGAATACCTTCCTCCGACCATCCCCTGAGCTTGTAATATTCATCTAACATTTTGCCTAAATGAGGCAAGCTTCCTTCCGATTTCCCACTTGGTCGGGCATGGGATAACAATCTAGGTGGGAGGGTGTCGTCCTTTCGACTAATTCCTAAGCGGACGTTGTACATCCTTTTGAGATTGAACATCCGCTCTCCCAAGATCATCATATCTTCTGCGGTTACCTCCCAACCCGTCACCGCCTTCACCCAACCGGCGATCTGGGTCGGTCCCACGCTGGCCAAGAACAAGAATTTACACAACCCCATGGGATTGAAAATACTCATATAGTTCTGCATATCATAAGCGATCTTGGCTTTCCCGTCGTTGGACAAGACATCCGGCGGTTCGGTATATCCGAGATCCGGAACCTGGATCCCTCTCCCAAGAAAATAGGTCAGTGCCCCCAGGTGACACGCCCCGCGGTTCTCCGTGGCATAGTTGGCTGCCATGGAAGTAAATGCCCTAGGATCGTGAAAAGCAAATTCAAGTCCTTTGGTTTGAATGCTGTATTCGATGGCGTTCTGCCCGATTTCATAAGCAGCTTTTCTCGTCCCCTTTCCCAATGTCTGACCAAATCCTTCCCGCTCTCCGATCTGGCGGGTCAACGTAAGGATAGCCTCAGGACTTCCCCATGTTACTTCCAGGCCATCGGTATCTTCTTTCGTAATGATTCCCTTCTCGTAAAGTTCCATGGCAAAGGCTACGGCGGCGCTGGCGGAGATGGTATCCAGCCCATACCGGTTGCAGAGGTCATTGGCCGCAAAGATCACTTCAATGTCGTCGTTCAGGCAGTTCGCGCCGTATCCCGCCAGGGTCTCGTATTCCGGGAAATGACCGTAGATCCCGGCATAGGGGCCAGAGTCCACCTTGATGAGCTTTGAACATCGAATAGGACACCCGTAACAGGTATGGTGGGAATCGAGCACATCATCAAGCCATGCCTGTGCCGTGGTTTTTTTGGCTCCTTCTTCCCAACTCCCGAGACGCCAGTTCTTGATGGGAAGATCCCCCCATGCCTCTACGGCCTGCACACCGCCGGCCGTTCCAAACTTGGACAAGCCCGCCGCTTTCTCTTTGATGACGGGAATCTCTTTCTTCAACAGGGCCTTGAGCTCAGAACCATCGTGAATAGGGACTCGCTTCGTGCCACGTACGACAACGGCTTTGAGATTCTTGGATCCCATAACAGCACCCATCCCACCACGACCTGCCGCTCGTCCCAACCTTCCATCAAACATGATTCCCGAGATCAAAACCAATTTTTCTCCAGCAGGGCCGATGGTGGCAACCTTCGCCTTGGGATCCGTCTTTTCCCTGAGAAGCTCTTCCGTCTCAAAGGTATCTTTCCCCCACAAAAAGGAAGCCTCTCGAATTTCTACCTTCTCATTTTCGATATACAGATACACAGGATCCAGTGCCTTTCCACGAATGATGATGCCATCCCAACCGGCAGACTTAAGCTCAGCACCCCAATATCCTCCCACGTTCGACTCGTCCCAGATCCCTGTCAAAGGTGACCTCGAACAAACGGTCGATCTCGAAGCGGAGGGAACAATCGTTCCCGTCAGCAACCCCGTCATGAAAATCATGGGATTTTCCGGAGAAAGAGGATCACAATCCACAAACTCCTTAAAAAGAATGCTGGCGGCTATCCCACTTCCGCCAGCATACTTCCTCATTTCTTCTTCCGTTATCTCTCGCTCATTTACGTCCCTTTGCGAAAGATCTATCTCTAGAATCCTCCCCCAGAAACCATAGCCCATAAAAGATCTCCTCCCTTAGCTATTACTTTGCGTTACCTCATTCTCACGGAAGAAGCTTTACCATGTCGCCGTAGGTCTCCGGCCGTCTATCTCGGAAAAACTGCCATACGTTTCTCACCTCTTTTATCATATCAAAATCCACATCACCCACAATCACTTCATCCTTATCCCGGCTTCCCTCCACAATAATCTGCCCTCTCGGATCGCAGATATAGCTCGTTCCATAGAATTCCCCGATATCCCACGGTTGCTCATGACCGACCCGATTGATCGCCGCGATGAAATAGCCGTTGGCTACGGCATGTGCCGGCTGTTCCAGCTTCCAGAGGTACTCGGAAAGCCCGGCCACGGTGGCGGAGGGATTGAAAACGATCTCCGCGCCGTTCAGACCCAGGAGACGGGCCCCTTCAGGAAAATGCCGGTCATAGCAAATATACACCCCCACGCGACCATAGGCCGTCTGAAACGTGGGATAGCCGAGATTCCCCGGTTTGAAATAGAACTTTTCCCAGAAACCCGGGTGGGTATGAGGTATATGATTTTTTCTATACTTTCCCAAATACGTTCCATCCGCGTCAATCACGGCAGCCGTGTTATAATAAACACCTGTCATCGCCTCTTCATAGATGGGTACAACGATGACCATTTGATGCTTCTTGGCCAAGTCCATCATCAACTGAGTCGTAGGACCATCTGGAATATGCTCCGTCGCTTCATACCACTTGACCTCTTGCTCCGCCGGAAAATAGGGCCCATAAAAAATCTCCTGAAGGCAAAGGATTTGAACACCTTTCGACGCCGCCTCTTCTATCATTTTCACATGTTTGTCGATCATAGCCTTTTTGATCACATCCACCGGCTCCGTACCAGGTACTTCATTTTTCGCCTGTATCAAACCAATTTTCACAATTCTTGCCATTTCCTTTCCTCCTTTTCTGTTGCTTTATACAACTACCCACATTTTTTGAGTATCATAAACAATGACTCCAGCACCTGTCAAGGGATATCCAGTCCAACACAAACCCCTTTCATTGCCTACTTTAGAAACAACCAGACATCCCACTCCGCCATTTTTCCGGAGGAGAAAAACAACCTTCGCTAATCTCCTCTCGTGCTCATCCCTTGACAAACATTTCCTTAGCTGATAGTTGTGATTTAATGCCTGAAAGTTTTCCCTTCTGAGGTAGAAGGGATTATTGTTTTTAAGGCAGACAACAACACAAAAGGAGG
>Ga0256914_1002922_pt1 | contig 13909 bp, 12 predicted proteins | sample HulkmetaG_FD_191571 | JGI IMG/M metagenome (GOLD analysis project Ga0256914, IMG submission 191571) | Hydrothermal chimney microbial communities from Main Endeavour vent field at the Juan de Fuca Ridge, Pacific Ocean - Hulk | ecosystem: Environmental > Aquatic > Marine > Hydrothermal vents ... | reverse complement strand
TTTTCTTTTTGGAGTGGGCGCGTGAAGCCGGTTGGAATGAGTCCAATACTGGCGCAACAGTAACCATGGTATAATCAAGAGTTCCCTTGTCTATCGCATCTCTGTTTCCCGGGTAGTGCTCTCTCTGTGTCGAAAGGGATGCCCGACCGGCAGTCATTATTGCAAACTCTCAGAAGGTGCGTTGAAAGAAGGTGAACATATCACCTGTTTTGTAATACGAGGAGCGGCATGAGCGACAGCAACCAATCCCTTCAGAATGCAACCCTTTCCGATCTCTATGAAGAGGCCGGACATTGGCATGTCAATACAGGTGGGGAAACCATCCATGCCAAGCGGATTCCAGGACGCTTTCGGCGTTTGAAATGGATAACATCATCCATCTGGCTGCTGTTTTTCCTGTTGCCCTATCTGCGCTGGAGCGGCCGGCAGGCCATTCTGTTTGACATTCCCAGTCGTCAGTTCCATGTGTTCGGTTTGACCTTTTTGCCACAGGACGTGTGGATGCTTGCTCTGGTATTACTGTTTCTTGCCATTGTTTTGATTGGTGTTACGGTGATTGCTGGGCGGGTATTCTGCGGCTATTTCTGTTTTCAGACCGCTTGGACTGACGTTTTTACCTGGATCGAAGACAAGCTGGAAGGTCCTCCGACGAAACGGCGCAAGCTGGATAAGGCACCATGGGATGCCACCAAGATTCGCATCAAGGCCACCAAGCATTTTCTGTGGTTGCTGATAGCCGTCTTGACCGGTGTAACCTTCGCCGGCTGGTTTACCGATATCTACCGGCTTTGGGTCGATTTTTTTACCCTTCAGGCGCATCCGGCCGCATGGGTGACGTTGGGGCTGTTTATTGCAGGTACCTATATCCTCGCGGGATTCATGCGGGAGCAGACCTGTTTCTGGCTCTGTCCATATGCTCGTATTCAAGGGGTAATGTATGATCCTGAGACTATTCTTCCTACCTATGATGTCAGGAGAGGAGAGCCCCGGGGTAGATTGCGTAAGGGTGCGTCGGTCGATGAAGATGAGTTTGGTGACTGCATCGATTGCAACCAATGTGTCGCGGTTTGTCCTACCGGCATTGACATCCGTAACGGGCAGCAGGAGGGGTGTATTACCTGCGGCCTTTGTATCGATGCCTGTGATCAGGTGATGGACAAGATCAATCGTCCCCATGGTTTGATTCGCTATGCTTCCCTGGACGAGATTGAGGGGAAACCCCGTATTCCTTTATTCAGACGGCCCAAGGTCTTGGTAAGCATGGGGATCATGACAGTAGCATTGGTGGGAATCATATACGGGATAGCCAATATCACTGGCATTGAGTTGAAGGTGTTACATGATCGGCAGCCTCTATTTGTCCTGCAGAGTGATGGTTCCATTCAAAACAAATACCAGATCAAGGTGCTGAACAAAACAGATAAAGATATCCACGTCAAGGTAACGGTGGAAGGGCCAGATGGGTTAAGAGTCGTTGGTGCTGAGAAGCCCTTCCTTGCTCGCAATGGGCAGATATCTGCTCACACTGTTTTTGTCAGGATTCCACGAGAGAATCTTTTCGATGAACGGATTCCAGTGACTTTTGTAGTTGCAGCAGAAGAACAGCCAACTTTGACCACCAGTTATGAAAGCATGTTTTTTGGTCCACGCCACTGATTCAGAATAGGATAAGGCCATGAGTGAACAGTTGGAAAAACGCTTTTCCCAGAGTAGCAAACGAGCCTGGCGAAACCCTTGGGTGATTGGGTGGATGACCTTATTAGGGGTGGTGTTATTGGCCAACGTCGGGATGATTACCCTGGCTTTTGTTACTGGGCCAGGGTTGGTGGATAAGGATTATTACGAGCACGGTAGGGACTTTGAGCGTAATCGTCTCAAGCGGATGGCGGTGCGTAACGCACTGGGTTGGACGGCTCATCTGGACATGCCGGAAAAAAACCAGCAAGGGGTTCCTGCTATCTATCGGTTTAGTGTTGTGGACCGCGAGGGGGTTCCAGTAGACAACCTGGATGCACGTATTGACACTTATCGACCATCTGATGCCGAAGCGGATTTTTCGGTACCCATGCAACGTTACGCCCCGGGTATGTATCAGGCAGAGCTGAAGTTTCCATTAAAGGGGCACTGGGAGATCACCGTTAGCGTGAAGCATGGGGATGAAAGTTACGATTTCATCAAGCGGCGTATCTTTGTTCTTGGGAGTTGATTTCCGACCCGATGCATGGCGCTTTCTCTGCCTCTGAAGCGCGTCGTACCACTTATACAGATCTAGCGGGTACGTTGCATGACGGATAATAACGGGTTGTTGCAGGGTAACGCTCTTCGCACATCGCAACAGCGGTCGGAAGTCTCGCAAGACAAGAAAAACAAGAAGAGTGAAGAAGAGAAGAGCCCTTCCGAATCCTGTTTCCATTGCGGACTTCCATTACCATCTTCCGAGCTGTTTGAGGCTGAGATCGATGGGCAATATCGGCGTTTTTGCTGTTTTGGTTGTCAATCGGTCTGCAAAATGATCTTTGAATCCGGTCTAGAGGGGTTCTATCAAAGGGCCCCGGAGGGCACCCATCTCGCCCCTCCACCGGAACTACCAGAGAATCTTTCTTTCTATGATTTGGATGAGATCCAGGAAGGGTATGTCACCCGTCTTGGAGAACAACGAGAGATCGATTTGCTGGTGGAAGGTATTCATTGCGCGGCTTGTGTGTGGCTTATTGAACGCGGGATGACGCAGTTGCCGGGCGTGGTAGATGCCAATGTCAATCTTTCCGGTCGGCGCCTGCATCTTCGTTGGGACAACACCAAGATCAAGCTTTCCCGGATCATGGAAAAGCTGGGAGAGATCGGTTATGCAGCGGTGCCGTTCGATCCTGATGCTGCGGAAGGGCGGTTGAAGCGCCAGAACCGAGCCTTTCTATTTCGTATCGCCTTTGCTGGCTTTACCATGATGAATATGTTGTGGATCTCAATCGCGCTCTACACCGGAGCCGATAAGGGGGAGTTCCGCAGCCTGTTCTACTGGGTAGGTATGGCGTTGGCGACGCCCACACTGTTCTATTCCGGTTATCCTTTTCTCAAAGGCGCGTGGACCGGTATTAGGCGTGCCCATATGACCATGGATGTCCCTATCGCCATTGGGGCTACTGCCACCTATCTCTATTCCTCCTACTCCACCATCTTCAATCCCCTGCAGGGCCACGTATATTTTGACACGGTGGTCAATTTAATCTTCGTGTTGTTAGTGGGTCGTTTTCTGGAATCCACTTCCAAGCGCCATGCTGTGGCTGCAACTCAGCGACTGATGGATCTGCAACCGCGGGTGGCGACTCTTTTGAAGGAGAGTACTGAGCAGGTGGTTCCGGTGCGGGCGCTGAAAGTAGATGATCGAATCCTGATTAAAGCAGGAGAGCAGGTGCCTGCTGATGGGATCATCGTTGAAGGGCGCAGCACCATCAATGAGGCGATGTTGACCGGAGAGTCGCGGCCGGTTCGTAAAGAGACGGGCGACACCGTCTCCGCGGGTACGATGAACCTTGGCAGTGCCTTGCAGGTGCGGGTGAGCGGTGTGTTGAAAGATACCACGCTTGGCCGCATCATCCATTTGGTGGAAGAGGCACAGGCCTCTAAGGCTCCCATCCAGCGAATCGCTGATCGCATCGTCCCCTGGTTTGTAACCATTACTTTATTCCTCTCTGCGGTGACCTTGGCCATCTGGTGGAGCAGCGGTTTCGAGATGGCTTTGATGGCGGCAGTTTCGGTCCTCATCATCACATGTCCTTGCGCTTTTGGCATGGCGACACCGATGGCCATTGCGGTGGCCTCCGGTCTGGGCGCGCGCAACGGTATTTTGATCAAAAATGGTGAGGTGCTGGAGACGCTCTCCGGGATCTCCCATTTTGTATTCGACAAGACTGGTACCTTGACAGAGGGAAAAATGAAGGTCCAGGAGCTGTATCTTGCCGAAGGAGTAAAGGAGCCGGAAGTGCTTCGTCTCGCTGTGGCGGTGGAGAGCCAGTCGGAACATGTCATTGCTCAGGCAATCCTGCAGAAAGCCGAATCGATAGGGATCGAAGCGGATATCGGCATGGTGAGCCACTTCGAAAACCGCCCTGGTTTTGGTATCGGTGCAGAGATAAACGGAGAGAGGGTTCTCCTGGGGAGCCGAGCCTGGTTGGCATGCAACGGGATCAAGGAGAATGATGCATTTATCGGGATTGCGCGAAAATTGGAATCGCAGGGTGTGAGCTGTGTCTACATGGCCGTGGGTGGCAAGGGTGTCGCTCTATTTGGCATTGCGGACCAGCTGCGCCCCTCGGCTGCCTCTTTGCTGCGTTCATTACGTAGTAAGGGCATTCGTCTGACTCTGCTCAGCGGCGATAGTCGGCGGGTGGCAGAAGCGGTGGCGGAAAGCCTGGGTGGCATGGAAGTAATTGCCGAGGTGTTGCCCGAGGAAAAGGATAGCGTCATTAAGCGGTTGCAGGAAAAAGGTGAAAAGGTAGCTATGGTGGGGGATGGTATCAATGATGCTCCAGCCCTGATTCGGGCCGACGTGGGTATCTCGCTAGGATCCGGTACCGACGCCTCCATGGAGAGCTCTGATATCGTATTGATGAGTGATGAGCTGGACAAGGTGGAGCAAGCGGTGGCGCTGTCCCGGCGAACCCTGCGTACCATCCGCCAAAATATCGGAATCTCTCTGGTCTACAATAGTGTCATGGTCCCGTTGGCGATGGCGGCTTATGTAACTCCACTAGTGGCGGCGATAGCCATGCCGATCAGCTCCTTGCTGGTTATCGGAAACTCGGCACGAATTCGCTCGCTTTTTTCTGAACGAGATACGGATGGTTGAACGATGGAAGTAATTTATTCTTTGATCCCTGGCATGCTGTTTATGGGATTGGGCATGGTGGTGTTGCTGATCTGGGCGATACGCCGGGGACAATATGACGATCTCGAGGGGGATGGCAACCGTCTGCTGATGGATGATGACGATCCTTTATTGCCTGCAGAAATGCGCAAGAGGGAAAAGGAGGATGCCAGGCACTGGCCAGATGCGGAAGATGACTGATTGCTACATGGCTTTTTCTGTTGGCAGGAGGGGGAAGCGTTGGGGGCGAAGGTGAGTGACGAGAATACCGTTCCGGTGGTGATGGCATTTTCCGGCAGTGATCCCACCGGAGGCGCCGGCATGCTCGCAGATGGGGAGGCCGTGGCGGCGGTGGGTGCGCGTCTGGCCCCGGTGATCACTACCTTGACGGTTCAGGACACCTCCAAGGTTTTTTTCTGTGAACCGGTTGCAGGAACGCTGGTGGTGGAGCAGGCGCGGGCGGTGTTGGAGGATATACCCATCTCGGTATTCAAACTGGGTATGCTCGGCAGTGTCGAGAACGTGGAGGTAGTCCATACTCTGCTCAAGGATTATCCGGATATTCCAGTGGTTCTCGATCCGGTACTCATCTCCGGAGATGGTAGTTCTCTCGCCGATGACGAGCTGCGGGAGGCGATGATCCATCTGCTCTTTCCGCTCGTCACCCTGGTGACCCCCAACAGCCACGAGGCACGGATACTGGCACCGGAGGCGGATAGTCTGGATGCCTGTGCCCAGGAGTTGGAAGGGTATGGCTGCGAGTTTGTGCTTATCACCGGGACCCATGAGGCCACGCCCAAAGTGGAAAACAGGCTCTATGCCAACCGGAGACGCCTGGATAGCTGGCATTGGGAGCGGTTGGAGAACGACTATCATGGCTCAGGGTGCACGTTGGCCTCTGCTATTGCCGGGCTACTTGCTCATGGCCGGGAGGTATACAGTGCGGTGCAGGAAGCCCAGGAATACACCTGGCAGGCGCTACGGCACGGTCGAAGGACAGGAATGGGGCAGTATCTTCCCAATCGTTTTTATTGGGTGGAGCGGTGAGCGATCACACTATCCGGGGGCTGTATGTCATCACCGCAGGGCTGGACCGGGAGGGGCGCGATGTCGTTACCCAGGTGAGGCTTGCTGTTGATGGAGGTGCCCGCGTGGTTCAGTATCGGGATAAATCTTCCGATCCGCTGCGTCGGTTGCAGGAGGCGATCGCCTTGGTGAAGTTGTGTCGAGAACGCAATGTCCCTCTCATCATCAATGACGATCCTGAACTGGCCCATGAAAGCGGGGCGGATGGAGTGCACCTTGGCAAGCGGGATCCATCTATCCGGGAAGCGCGCGCATTGCTCGGTCCATCGGCCTTGATCGGCGTTTCCTGCTACGACCATTTTGATCGGGCACGGCGAGCAGAATTGGCTGGAGCTGACTATGTGGCATTTGGTAGTTTTTTCCCTTCCCGAACCAAACCGAATGCCGTACGCGCACCACTGGAACTGTTGCAGCGCGCGAAAGAGGCGCTGCACCTTCCTATAGTTGCTATTGGTGGCATTTCCCCGGAAAATGGCAGGCGTTTGATCGAAGCGGGAGCCGATGCACTGGCAGTGGTGGAAGGGGTCTTTGGCCAGGCGGACGTTTTGGCCGCTGCACAACGTTATGCGAGGCTTTTTGAACGGAAGTGACGCCGTTCGAAGCGGATTACCCGATCAAAATCATTAGAAATAGCGGCAGAAAAACCAAGGGAACGACAACGATGTACCATTCACATGAACTATTTGAACGGGCGCAACAACACATCCCCGGTGGCGTCAACTCTCCTGTGCGGGCATTCAAGGGGGTGGGAGGAGAGCCTATCTTTTTTCGCAAGGGGGAGGGAGCCTACCTCTATGCAGAGGATGGTACCCGTTATATCGATTATGTAGGCTCCTGGGGACCGATGATCGTTGGCCATGCCCATCCCGACGTTATCGATGCCGTGGTGACGACGGCCCGTAACGGTCTCAGCTTTGGTGCTCCCACTGTGCTGGAGACGCAGATGGCTGAGCGGGTTTGTGAGCTGGTTCCTTCGGTGGAATTGGTGCGTATGGTCAATTCGGGTACCGAGGCCACCATGAGCGCCATTCGTCTGGCTAGAGGGTTCACTGGTCGCGACAAGATCGTCAAGTTCGAAGGTTGTTATCATGGCCATTCCGATTCTTTGCTGGTGAAGGCAGGGTCGGGAGCCCTAACGCTGGGAGTTCCCAGTTCGCCGGGAGTACCTGCCGCCTTGGCTGAGCACACGTTGACCCTCCCCTATAATGATTTAGCGGCGGTGTGTGATACCTTTTCCAAGGTGGGCGGCCAGATCGCATGTATCATCGTGGAGCCGGTCGCTGGCAACATGAATTGCATTCCTCCGGTGGAGGGTTTTTTGGAAGGACTACGTGAGATCTGTAATGAATATGAGAGTCTGCTGATTTTTGATGAGGTGATGACCGGTTTCCGGGTCTCTTTGGGAGGAGCGCAGTCCTATTATGCAGTGGAACCCGATTTAACCACCCTGGGTAAAGTGATTGGCGGGGGCATGCCCGTTGGTGCTTTTGGTGGAAAGCGAGAGATCATGGAGCAGATTGCCCCGTTGGGGCCAATCTATCAGGCAGGGACCCTATCCGGCAATCCGGTGGCGATGGCGGCAGGTCTTGCTACCCTGGAACTCATCAGTCAGCCTGGATTTTATGAGGAGTTGACACGCAAAACCGAGCGGTTAGTCAGCGGCATTCTTGAGGAGGCGGAGAAGGCTAAAATTCCGATGACGGCCAATACCGTTGGCGGCATGTTTGGCTTGTTCTTCACCGAAGAGGAGAGCATTACCAGTTATACACAGGTAGTGGAGTTCTGCGATGCGGATCGCTTCAAGCTGTTCTTCCATGGCATGCTCAACGAAGGGATTTACCTGGCGCCTTCTGCATTCGAGGCTGGGTTTGTCTCTAATGCACATAGTGACGAGGATCTTGGCGCAACCATTGCGGCGGCAGCCAGGGTCCTGGCAACGCTTTAATTCTTTTGGCATCATCTCCATTCCAGGATCACCTGGATGGAGTGGCATCTTTGACAGTGGAGAAGTTATGAACAAGAAAACCCTAGTGGCTGCCGGTGCGTTATTGACCATCCTTTCTGCTCCTGTTGTCGCTGCAGATTTCAGCTTCAGTCGGGTCTATCCTTCCTGGTTTTCCTACAGCTACGCCGAGCTGGAATATGTGGATATGGATGGGGGATTTGGCGGTCTGTCGGCAGGGATCTCTTTCGATGTAAAGCCGAACTGGAGCGTCATGGGGCAATATCTTGCTGCTGACGCTTCAAAGAATGGTATCGATCTCGATTATAGCGTAGTTGCGGTGGGAGGTGGATATCACTACCAGCTGAAGAACCTCGAAAAAAGTGATCTCATGTTCCATGTCTCGCTGCTGCAGGGCAAGACGGAGTGGGTGGCAGATAGCAATACGAAAGCGGATGACAAGGATAGTGGAATCCGTCTTGGTGCCCGATTGCGTTTTGAGCCCCAACGGAATCTGGAAGTCAATGCCGATCTCAGCTACAACAGTTTGTTTGACAATGATCTGACTTTCACTCCAGGCGTGTTATACAGCTTTAATCCACAGTTTGCAGTGAAAGGGAGTTTCGAATTTGGTGATCGGGACATGCTTTCCATCGGGCTACGTTATTACATCCGTTAACTGAAATCTGTTGCTGAAGCAAGCAGGCGGAAAGGAACCGGGACATGATGGAGAGGACCGGTGTAAAGGCAAGAAGGCGGAGTCTCTCCGCCTTTTGTCTGTGCCTTGCAGCTGTTTTGTTGCTGGTTCCCTATGGTGCGTTGGCGGGGAAACCACCGGCGTCGGCTATCGCCACGGCTCATCCGTTGGCTACGGAAGCCGGTTTCGAGGTTCTCGCAGCTGGTGGTAATGCCTTCGATGCAGCGGTTGCTGTTACAGCGGCACTGGCTGTAGTGGAGCCCAGTGGCTCGGGATTGGGAGGCGGCGGATTCTGGTTGCTGCATCGTGCCATGGATGATTTTCAGGTCATGCTGGATGGTCGAGAGACGGCCCCTGCCGCAGCCCACCGGGACCTCTATCTGGACGAACATGGTGGGGTGATCCCCGGTCTTTCCATCGACGGTCCTCTGGCAGCCGGCATCCCTGGTACTCCAGCAGCGGTGGTTCATTTGGCCAATCGCTATGGGAGGTTGCCACTTTCGGTTTCCCTGGCCCCTGCAATTCGTCTGGCCAGTCAGGGGTTTCCCGTGAATGAGGGTTATCGCCGGATGGCGAGATTTCGGCTCTCCGTGCTACGCAATTCTCCAGCCGCGGCAACTATCTTCTTGGACGAGGGTAAGGTACCGGAGGTCGGTTTTCGGATCAGACAGCCGCAGTTGGCCGAGGTGTTACGCGCCTTGGCTGAAAAAGGGCATGCCGGCTTTTATGAAGGAAAGATTGCCCAAAGACTGGTGGAGGGGGTGCGTCGGGCTGGTGGAATCTGGACACTGGCGGATCTGAAGAATTACCGGGCGGTGGAGCGCGTTCCCATTCGTGGGCGATTCGGCGATGTCACTATTGTTTCGGCAGCCCCTCCTTCGTCAGGTGGTATCGCATTGCTGACCATGCTCAATATCCTGGAGCAGTTTCAATGGGGTGAGCTGGATTCGGTAAGCCGGATTCACCTGATGGTGGAGGCAATGCGTCGTGCCTACCGGGATCGGGCTCAGTATCTTGGGGATCCGGATTTTACACAGATCCCGGTGAGACGTCTTACCTCGCTTGATTATGCAGCAGGACTTGCCGCCAGTATCCGACTCGATCGGGCCACACCCAGTGCATCTCTGCCGGGAGTCGAAAAGGGGGGTGGGCACGGTATGGATACCACCCATTTTTCCATTCTTGATCGAGAGGGAAACCGGGTTGCTGCTACCCTGAGCATCAACTATCCATTTGGTTCCGGTTTTGTTCCGCCTGGTACCGGGGTGCTGCTCAATGATGAAATGGATGATTTTTCCATCAAACCAGGTGTTCCCAACGTTTACGGGCTGATCGGCGCGGAGGCCAATGCTATTGCACCTGGAAAACGCCCGCTATCCAGCATGACCCCCACCTTCCTGGAGAGTAGACGCGGTATCGCTATTCTTGGAACGCCGGGGGGTAGCCGGATCATCTCCATGGTGATGTTGGCCGTGCAGGGATACGTGGCCGGGGAGCCGCCTGAGGTTTGGGTATCGAGGCCTCGTTTTCACCATCAGTATCTCCCGGATCAAATACAATTCGAACCCGGTGCTTTGACCAACAGGGAGAGATCGCGTCTCCGGGATATGGGCCACACGCTTGAGCCGCTGGAGCGCCCTTACGGAAACATGCAGGCCATTCTGTGGGATATTCCAGGCAAACGCGTACTGGCTGCGAGTGATCCCCGGGGTGAAGGAAGCGCAGGGATCCGTTAGCTCCTTGGATGATGGGGATGTCCTTGCGCCGCAAATTCGGTTGCGGTGCGCTGGCAATGGATGTGATGTCGAGCTGGCACGCCGGTTTTGTTGAGCCTTTTTGGGGTTGACCTTTCATGGACGTCTCCGCTCTGCTGGAAACTGTAACTCAGTGGATCTCTGCCAATCCTGGCTGGGCCGGCTGGTTCGTTTTTTTCATTGCGCTTGGGGAATCACTGGCGGTGGTAGGGCTCTTCGTCCCCGGTGCTGTGTTGATGTTTGTGGTTGGGGCCTTGATTGGGGGAGGAGTGATGCCGCTATGGCCCACTTTAGCGTGGGCGGCAGCCGGGGCCGTGTTTGGAGACGGGATCAGCTACTGGCTTGGGCGTCATTACCATCACAGCTTGCGCAGCGTTTGGCCATTCAGCCGTTATCCCACTCTTATTGACAAAGGAGAGGCCTTTTTCCGGCGTCACGGCGGAAAAGGAGTCCTGTTTGGACGCTTTGTGGGACCTGTGCGTCCCGTTATTCCATTGGTGGCGGGCATGATGGATATGCCCGCTTGGCGGTTTACCTTCATCAACATACTTTCAGCCTTACTCTGGGCGCCCGCTTATATCCTGCCAGGCGTAGTGTTCAGCAGTTCGTTGAGCATGGCCACTGAGGTGGCAGGAAGACTTGCCGTGTTGATGCTGTTGCTGTTTGGAGTGGTGCTGTTCACCCTTTGGCTGGTGCGACGGACTTTCTGGTTGCTACAGCCCCGTGTCAATCCGGTAATCGGTCGGATTCTGAAGTGGAGTCGCCACCACCCTTTCGTGGGGGGGATAGCGGAGGCACTCTTGGACCCCGAGCACCCGGAAGCGAGAGGGCTTGCAATCCTTTCTGTGGCGCTGTTTACGGCGGTTACTCTCTCGGTATTGGTGGTGGCTGCAGTTCAAGAGAGTCGGTTGCTAGGGAATCTGGATTTGCTGATATTCAACGCCTTGCAGTCGCTTCGTACCCCATGGGCGGACAGCCTTATGGTGTTCGTGACCTGGTTTGGCGACCGGGCGGTGGTTATTCTCCTGGTAGCGGTGACGGGACTCTGGCTGGGGTGGCGAAGGGCGTGGCGGGCGGTTTCTCATTTGCTGACGGCTGTCCTATGCACTGAACTGATGGTCCTGGTACTCAAATCGGTAAGTGCTGTGGAGCGGCCTGTGGCCGCCCTCTATTCCGGGGTGAATCTGTTCTCGTTCCCCAGTGAGCATGCTGCATTGGCTGCTTCGGTGTATGGAATGTTGGCGATCATCGTCGCGGGGATGATGCCCCTGGCCTGGCGGTGGATTCCATATGCCTTGGCTGGCATGGTGGTGGCGCTGATAGGGTTCTCCCGGCTCTATCTGGGTGCTCAGTGGTTCTCTGACGTGATAGGGGGATTTGGGGTTGGGGTGGCATGGGCGACGCTGGTGGGAATTGCTTATCGGCGTCATACCAAGCCCAGTGGACTCGAAGGGGAGGGAGCACGAGCACCTGCCGGAGCTGTAACGTCGCTGTCGTTGGTGATATTGCTCGGCTTGGGGATTGCTGCCATATGGGGGGGGACTCGTACGGGCGATGGCGTGGAACGGTATACACCCATCCGGGTGTTGCACCGATTACAGACCGATATCTGGTGGGAAAAAGGCTGGAAACGATTGCCAGCCTATCGCGCCGATTTCCGCAGCTTACATAATCATCCCATGACGATTCAGTGGATGGGTGAGCTTGATACCATTGGTAAGCAGCTTGCACCAAGGGGTTGGCATGAGCCGCCTCCATTGAACTTTACTCAAGCGTTGCGTTTGCTGGCACCACGAGAATCTCTCGATCGGCTGCCAGTTTTGCCGCAGGTAAACGACGGTCGCCACGAGGCACTGCGATTGGTCCGTTTGGCGGGCAATCGGGAATACCTGATGGTATTGAGATTGTGGCCTACCGATATTCTCTTGATTCCGGGAGATATTCCCCTGTGGCAAGGGAATGTGAGCTATCTTCATTTTTCTCGCCTTGGTGGGTTGTTTACCATTGGACGCACGGAGAGTGACTTTTCCGAACCGCTGGCGCGGTTTACCAGGGATATGATGCAAATCGAGGATTTTGTCGTCAGGCAGGTCCACAGGGAAGTACGGACGGTCGGTGAAACCAGGTGGGACGGAGAAGTTATTCTGGTTCGGCTTGCTGAATCCGGAGTTTCTTTAGGAGTTGGTGAAGCTGCTCCAGGCGTTGTAAGGGGTCAGTGAGTTGAAGCAGGCTTTGCTTCTGGTTGAGAGGCAGTGGCAGTAATTCAGCGAGCCGGCATCCGACCCAACTCGCGTTCTCGTAATCGAATGGAGGCTTGTTATAAGGCAGCCCCAGTTGTTGCAGCATGTGGCTGAGCAGCTTTGGCGCATGGCAGCAATGGGCTGGGATGGGGGAACGGCGCTCGGCCGGGAGCAGTTCCACCTCGGCACGGATTAGCTGGTTGGCGAGTGTCCGGCTGGAAAGGATGCGGAAACGATGTTCCCCTCGTACCGTGATTCCCAACATACCATTGGGAAGGCGTTGCCAGTAGCTGATGCTGCCCAGAGTGCCGACATCGTAAAAAGTGGGTGCCCTGCCTGTTTCGGAGCCCTCTCGAATCAGGCAAACACCAAAATGGCCGCCTGATTTGAGGCATTCACTGATCATTTCCAGGTAGCGTGGCTCGAAAATACGCAACGGCATTGAGCCGCCAGGGAAGAGCACGGAGCGTAAAGGAAACAGCGGGATCTCCAGTATGCTGTTTGATCTTTTTCCGTTAGACATATTGAACAACCTCTTCTCTGCGAGAAGGGAACAACGGTGGCTCCCGGAATGGCAGGGTGTTTGTCAGTGGCGAATTTTTTTGCCTGATCCAGACACCATCAAGAGGTTTGTCCACCATGGCTATCAGTCCAGTTCTTTGTAGCCCCAGCGCGGAATCAGATCGTGGGTGACTCCCAGATGATCCAGGATACGGGCCACTACGTGGTCTACCAAATCGCTCACACTTTCCGGCCGATGGTAAAAGCCGGGACTGGCTGGCAGGATAGTTGCTCCCATCCGAGCTAATTTCAGCATGTTTTCCAGATGGATGGCCGAAAAAGGTGTTTCCCTGGGTACCAGTATCAGTTGGCGCTGTTCCTTGAGCATAACGTCGGCAGCTCGTTCGATTAGATTGTTGCTGGCACCGCAGGAGATGGCCGAAACCGTTCCCATGGAACAGGGGCAAACAACCATTGCTGCTGGAGGATTTGAGCCGCTGGCCACCGGTGCAGTCCACTGTTTGTAGCCAAATATCTGCAATTGATCTGGATGGGTGGAGAAGCGTCGGCTGAAGTAGTTTCTGATCTCTTCAGGGGTCCGTGGTAGCTCAAGTTCTGCCTCGATATTCAGTACCACCTGCGCTGCGCTTGAAATAAGCAGATAGATTTTGCGCTCGGTGCGTAGCAACTGTTCCAGGAGCCGAAAACCGTAAGGGGCACCGGAAGCACCTGTCATGGCTATGCAGAAAGGGGCGGGATTTTTGCTATCCATCGGATCTACCAGAAACCCTGGCCGGTTCCGCAGTGCTGTTCAGAGCGTCCTGC
>Ga0256914_1002921_pt1 | contig 13910 bp, 12 predicted proteins | sample HulkmetaG_FD_191571 | JGI IMG/M metagenome (GOLD analysis project Ga0256914, IMG submission 191571) | Hydrothermal chimney microbial communities from Main Endeavour vent field at the Juan de Fuca Ridge, Pacific Ocean - Hulk | ecosystem: Environmental > Aquatic > Marine > Hydrothermal vents ... | reverse complement strand
CTTCGTCCCGGCCATGCGCAGCCGACGTTACGGCCCCGATGCCGATGGCGACGGGCGACCGGATATTACCTGGCGGCTGGGGGATATCGTCCATTCTTCACCCACCGTGGTCGGCCGGCCCAGCGAGGGGTATCATCTGCTCTACAAGGATGATTCCTACGGCCGTTTTGCCCGGAAGTACCATAACCGTCGTTCCGTGGTCTATGTGGGCGCTAACGACGGCATGGTTCACGCCTTCAACGCCGGCTTCTATGATTCGGCCAACCGGGCGTTTAGAACCAGTCCCACCGATGCCGACGAGATCGAATTTGCCCTGGGGCAGGAACTCTGGGCTTATATTCCCTATAACCTGTTGCCGCATCTCTATTGGCTCACCGAAACGGATTATCCCCATATCTATTACAACGATCTGAAACCCAAGGTCTTTGACGCCCGCATCTTTGCCGACGACGATGATCATCCCGGTGGCTGGGGTACGGTGATGGTGACGGGTATGCGTTTCGGCGGGGGACGTATCCGTGCGGATCTGGACAATAACGGCATCTATGACGACAAGACCGACCGCACCATGGGGTCAGCCTATACTATATTCGACATTACCAATCCGGAGACTCCGCCCAGGGTTTTGGCGGAGCTGAGTTTTCCCGGTCTGGGGTATACCACCTGTTATCCGGCGGTGATTCCCATGCTTTCCAGGGAAAAAAATGAGGATACCGGGCAGGGCGACGGTATTGGCACGGGAGACGGCGACTCCGGAGAATCCCAGGGTGCTGCCGGAGCCGACAGCGGCAATGGGCAGCTCTATACCTTCGGCAGCAATGAGTGGTTTCTTGTCTTTGGTTCCGGGCCCGCTGATGAAAATGGTAACCCGGCGTCCCATCCGGATACCGGAGACTCCGGTGGTGTGGATATCCTCGGCCGGGCGGTCAGCATGCAGAGCGCCAAACTCTTCGTGGTTGATCTCAAGAAACTGGGTATGGAAAATTCTCTGCAGATCGTCCGCCATGGGGAGACCGGAGCACCGGTATTCGCTGACTATGATAGATATGGGATCAACTATATCAAGGCATTGGATGAAAAGAGTTTCATTTCCGATCCGGTGGTCGTGGACTATGACAAGGATTTCAATGTTGACGCCGTCTACTTCGGCACGGTCAGCGGCTCCGAGGGAGAATGGGGCGGCAAGTTACGACGCCTGATCACGGCGGATTCGCCGGATCCCGCTTCATGGCTTGCCGACAGCATCCTGCTGGATGCGGGCAAACCCATCACGGCAGCGCCGACCATCGCCCTTGATAAAAAGGGAAATAGGTGGATCTACTTCGGCACCGGTCGTTTCCTGGTGCGAAATGATGCCGAAAACAGTGATGAGCAGTGTTTTTACGGTGTCAAGGAGCCGATTGTTGGCGATGATGACGGTACGCCGTCCTGGCAGGAGGTAGCTGAAAACTCGCTGCTGGATGTGACCTCGGCCGAGGTACGGCGGGATAGAACAGTGCATAATCTTGACGATATAGATATTACCGACTGGTCCAGCCTCATTAAAAAGATGGACGAAAAGACGGGCTGGAAATATCGATTTGCCGTCGAGTCCGGAAAGCCCAGCGAGAGAAATCTGGGCCAGGCCGCTCTCCTGGGCCGGCTCCTTACCTTTACAACCTACACACCGTCGGAGGATCTTTGCGCCATGGAGGGGGAGAGCACCCTCTATGCCCTCTATTATAAAACCGGCACCTCCTATTTCCGGACCGTGCTGCGGGAGAATCCCGATGAGGAATCCGGTGGCGGTGAATCCGGTGAAGAGGACGGGGATGAGGTGATACAACACTCGGTTTCCCTGGGCCAGGGTTTGACCATCACGCCGGCCCTGCACACCGGCCGTCAGGAGGGGAGCAAGGCCTTTGTTCAGACCAGTACCGGCGGCATCAAGACCATTCAGCAGGAAAATCCGGGTGTGACCAAGTCCGGCAAGCACACCTGGCGGGTGCGGAAATAGCGCTGCGGCGGAATGCTCACATTTCCCTGAGACCTTCGAGATCAAGGAGCAGGATTGTCTTGCCCTGCACCTTGATCAGGCCCTGGGAGGTCATCTTCAGAAAAATTCGGGAGAGGGTTTCCGGAATAGTCCCCAACAGGCTGGCCAGCTGGCCCTTTGGAATATCCAGCTGCACCATTTTCAGGTTTCCCTGTTCCTCGGCAAGATAGAGCAGGTATGACGCCAGCCGGGCCGGCACCTCCTTGAGCGAGAGATATTCGATCTTGGTGGCAAAACGGCGCAGCCGGGTGGAGAGCACCGCCAGCATGTTGAGGGCCAGGGCCGGGGTTTCGCTCACCAGGCGGATAAACTCCGCCCGCGGGAAAAACAGCAGCCTGCTCTTGACCATGGCCGCGGCGTTGGCCGGAAAAGGGTGACCGTAAAAACCCGGGGCCTCGGCAAAGGGTTCTCCCTGCCCGAAGATGTGGAGGATATGTTCCTTGCCCTCTGCCGAGACCTTGAAGATTTTCACCTTCCCCCGGGCAACCACGTAGAAACCGTTTCCCTCGTCGCCTTCGAAAAAAACAGGCTGTCCCTTGCGGTACTCCTTTTCAACGACGATTGCCGCGATTTCCCGTATCTGCTCTTCCGGAAGTCCCTTGAACAGCGGACTTGCCGCAATGATTTTTTCCCTTTCGCTGACCATTTTCAGCCGAGTCGCATCATTGATGGGATACCTGCTGTTCCGTAAGCGCTCAGGATCGATTCAGTGCAGCGACAGCACGTTGTTGAGCCGTTCAATGGTGTAGTCCATCTCGCCGCGTTCGTTGATATGTTTGGGAACGATGACGATCAAGTAGAAAATGGCGTCATCGATGAGGAATTTTTTTACCACCGCCTTGTCCGCATAGTTGATATCAACGGCTATATAGTTGGCATCATGCTGGTCCAGGAAGTAACCTACCTTGTCCATGGTTTCGCCGAGAACCGAGGCAAAGGCGGCAAACACTTCATTTTCCACCGGACTGCGGTAGGCGGCCACCGGCAAGCCGTTGATGTCGGCGAGTAAAGCGCCGATCATGCCGCTGCGCCTGCACATGTCGCTCAGGATATCCTCCAGTTTGTTGTCCCGGAATTCACCGATCCCCAGCCTTTCCGTTTCCTCCAGGCGGTCCAGGTGATCAAAGGGAAGGTCGGCGGCCGGTTGATCCTCAACGGGCAGGGGAGGGGTTTCCGGTTGCGGCCGTATGGAGAAAAGCGGTTCCGGAACCTCCCGCACGGCATCGTCCGGTCTGACATGGAAGATCAAATCCCCCTCCGGGGTTTTGTCCTCCCGGTCGCCGCTGAGGAGGCGTTTAAGAAGAGCGGCGCTTTCCAGAAGTTCAGAAGAGTTTCTCAGGGTGCTCATATTCTTGAAGTGGTTGACTCTTACCGTCCCGCATTTTCAACTCCATGGCCAGCCGTGTATATGCGTCGCCGATATCCTTGCTTCGCCGATAGAGGCAGAGGGGAATTCCCTCCATGTCGGCGTTTTCAAATGAGCGGGCCTGGGGAATAATAGTGGAAAAAAACGTCTGCTCCGGAAACAGCAGATGCGTCTGGGTCATGATTTCCGACTGCAGCGGGTTGAGGCTGTCGAACATGGTGATGATGATACCCAGAAAACGCAGATCCGGATTGAGAATGGTGCGGATGCGAAGCAGCTGTTTCAGGAAAAGGGGCAGAGTCTTGATCGCAACGCTTTTGCACGGCATAACCATCAGGCAGGAGTTGGAATATCCCAGCAGGATGGAGGTAAACCGACCGTGTCCTTCAGGGGTATCGATGAGGATGTACTGATACTCTTCGGCGGCATTGCGGATAAGACGGCCGACGAGTCCCTTGCGGACTTTGTTTTCCAGAAACTGGATATCGCTTGGTTCCCCGACCCCCAGGTGCATCATGGAAAGGGAGAGGCGGTTGGCGGAAAAAATAGCCTTGTCCAGGGGGATCCGGTTTTTCAGTACCTGGACGATTCCCTGGTCGGGGTGACGGGTCAGGTTGCCGGCGGCGGCCAGGCCGCTGAGCGGATCCGCATCGATGAGCAGAACCCTGTGTCCCTGCTGGGCGAGGCTGACGCCGACGTTGAGAGTGGTTGTGGTCTTGCCGACTCCCCCTCGATTACTCGTTATACTGATGATGCTGCCCACGTTTCCTACTCCGCTTCAATTCCGGTCCGACTGCAGCCTTTGGCCGTCACAGTGCCCCATGCCTTTGATATTCAACCGCTGTCACCGTAGGTTTTCAGTACTCCGTCTTTCAATGCCCTGTCAACATTTTCCAGATTGGCGGTCAACGGACCGTCGAGCATGACCAGGAGATCGGCAAGGGAAAGGGGAAAAGCGCCCTCCAGTTTATCGAGTTCCGGAAATTCGCTGCTGTTTCTGTGGAGCCCCAGCTTGGTGTCCAGGGAACCGACGCAGTTGATCGCCTCCATGAGTTCATCGACCTTGGTGGCGGTGTTGAGCAGGATTGAGTCGATACTGAGCCCGGGGGAGGGATTGTCAGGCGGATCGGTGAAGTTGACCCTGAAAAAGCCGCGTTCCAGCAGGAAAAGCCGCAGCAGGGCCTCCTCACCATGGGCGTTGCCCTGTTGGATATCAATGAGTTCACCATTGTGAACCTGCACCAGGCCGTCCATATCCGGAAATTTTACCAGGCAGCTTTTTTTGGACATACCCAGGGTAAGAAACAGCTCCGAAAGTCCGAATATAGCGATATTGCCGGTGAGGTCACCCTGGAGGGCCTGGGGTTTGTTGCGACGGAGCACGGCCTTGATGCGGGCCGCCAGTTCCTGCCCCTTGAACGGCTTGGTGAGATAATCGTCCGCTCCGAGTTCAAGCCCCTTGACCTTGAGATTATCCCGGTCGAGGGCGCTGAGAAAGATAACCGGTATTTTGGCATATCCCTCATTCTCCCGCAGTTTTGTCAATGTCTGGAAGCCGTCCATCTGCGGCATGTTGATATCCAGGACAATGAGGTCGGCGTTGCTTTCCTCCAGCATGGCAAAGGCTTCGTTGCCGCTGAAGGCGTGATCCAGGAGAAAGGGGGTTTTTTTGAAATACTGATCCAGCAGTTTGTGGATGATCGGATCGTCATCGACCAGGAGAATGCGGTATTTTTTCATTATTTCAGTTTGTTGAGGTTTATTCCGGTATGGTGAATCTCTCGCCGAGAAGGTCGATGCCGCAGGGAAGATCGTCTATCCAGTCAATGAAACGCCGGACTATTTCCCGGCCCGCCAGGATGGACCCGTGCTGGGGGGCGATTGTTTCAATGTTGAGGTGACGAACGGTGTTGGCCCAGGCCTTCATTGCCTTGCCGCCGGCCATGTAGCGTTGATGAAACGCTTTCATATACTGGATGTGATCGTCAAAATCCTGGACGAATTCGTTGGTGCAGCCGATGGAGGCGCCCAAGTCGCCGCTGTAGAGAATTTTCGATTCCGGATCGTAGATCTGATAGTTGCCGGGAGAGTGGAGGAAATGAGCCGGGATCACCTTGAGCGGCACACCGCCGAGATGGATGATCCGGCCGTCGTCTTCCAGGGGAATGATGCGGTCGCTCACCATTTTGTCCACTCCGAAATGGGTGATGAAGCGCATCCAGAGCGACGGCAGAAAGGCCTCGATATCGGTGGTCATCAGCCAGCCGTTGGCCGAGGCGATGATATCCGGGTCCTGGTGCGAGAAAAAGATGTATTTGAGGTTGTTGATCGGCATCACCCGGGCGATCTGGGAGAAGAGGCGGGTAAAAATCTTATGGCCGCCGGGATCCAGGAGCATGGCCTCGTCATCGTGGATGATGATGTGCTGATTGGCGTCAACCATATGCCCCAGGGAGAGGTTGTTGACGCACAGATTCCTGTGTGCCTGATCGTTGTAGAGTTCAAACATGCGGATACCGTTTTTCCCAGGGAGAGAAGGCGGCGCCTAGGCCAGGATTTTTTCCAGGGCGGCGGCGCAGCGGGACATGTCCAGAAAGATAAGGCCGAGTTTCGCCTCCTTTCTCGTCAGGGTAATGAGCACGGCGTTGGGTCCGGCATTGGACATGATGATATAGCCGTTCTCGCCCCTGACAAAGAGTTGTTTCAGCCTGCCCTTATCAAGTTCCGCCACGGTTCTGCTGCCCATGGAGAGTAAAACGGCGCTCATTGCCGCGATATGGTCCTCATTGATGCCCTGCATCAGGGCACTGGCAATAATGAGGCCGTCTTCGGAAACCACGGCGCAGGCCTCGATATCGGCGGAGCCGGCCATTAAATTTTGCAGCGCCTGATCAAGCTGATCTTTTCGCCCCATTACCCAACCTCCTTACAATCTCTTTTCCCGTTTTCCCCCCGAGGAGAAATAACCAATTATTTTTACTCTAATTAATCCTATCTTCTCTCCGCAGCCATTGTCAAGGAAGATGAATGATTATCCCTTTTTTCGTCACCCCTCACCAAGTTCGTAACCAGGCGGTGTCATGTACCTCTTGAGCTGTAAGCGTTTTCCTTTTTTCCTTATCGGCCATTGAAAAAAGGGAGTAAAGGCAAGAAAAAAGGGTGAGCTTGATCTAAGTCAAGTCCTCATTCCCCGGCCACAGCTATGATAGGGCACAATTTCGATGCAGCACCGGCGTAATCCGGATCAAATATTCCGCCGGGAAAAATTTTTTATATCAAGCCTTGCCTTCAGCCTGATCGTAATTACTCAGTATTCTCTGTACCCGCGTTCACAAGGGCAAGAGCTGTCATCGGAGACCAATAACAGTTTATCTGCTGTCCGCATCGGCGGAACCTGATGAACGTCAAAATATCAATGTAACGAAAAATCAACTGTTTTCAAAGGAGGAAAAGTATGTTTTGTAATCAATGTGAACAGACGGCAAAGGGAGCTGCCTGCACCAAGATCGGTGTTTGCGGCAAAAACGAGGAAGTGGCCGACCTGCAGGATCTGCTGATTCATGCGGTTCAGGGTCTGGCCCTGTTCGCCAATGAAGGACGAAAAAAAGGCATCGTTGATCGGGATACCGATCTCTTTACCTTTGAGGCGATTTTCGCAACCCTGACCAATGTCGACTTCGATCCCCAGCGTTTCAAGGAGTGGATCGAGCAGGCGGTGGAACTGCGGGAGGCCATGAAGGAAAAGGTTGCCGCAGCCGGCGGCAAGACCGATTTCACCGAACCGGCCGCCACCTTTACACCCGCCGACACCATCGAGGGCATGGCCGCCCAGGGTCTGGAGCTGAACCTCATCCCCTCCCTGGACGAGGACGAGAATATCCGCTCCCTCAAACAGACCCTGCTCTACGGTCTCAAGGGGATGGCGGCTTATGCCGATCATGCCGCGATTCTCGGCCGCACCGATGATGCCATTGCCGCGTTTATGTACGAGGCGCTGGTAACCATCATGCAGAGCGGTCTCTCCGTCGATGATTGTGTTGCCGCCGCCCTCAAGGCCGGTGAGGTGAACCTGCGGACCATGGAGCTGCTCGATGACGCCAATACCGGCACCTATGGACATCCGGTTCCCACTTCCGTTCCCCTGGGTGCCAAGAAAGGCAAGGCCATTCTGATCACCGGCCATGATCTCCACGACCTGGAACTGTTGCTCAAGCAGACCGAAGGCAAGGGCATCAATGTTTACTCCCACGGCGAGATGCTTCCCTGCCACGGTTATCCGGAACTGAAAAAGTACAAACATTTCTATGGACATTTCGGAACCGCCTGGCAAAATCAGCATAAGGAGTTTCCCAAATTTCCCGGACCGGTTCTCTTCACCACCAACTGTATCCAGAAACCCCGGGACGAGTATAAGGACCGCATCTTCACCAATGGTCTGGTGGGCTGGCCCGGAGTCAAGCATATCAGGGATAAGGATTACACCCCGATAATCGAAATGGCCCTGGAAATGGAAGGATTCACCGAGGATACCGACAAGGGATCGGTGATGGTCGGCTTTGCACGCAACGCCGTGCTCGGAGTTGCCGACAAGGTCATCGAGGGAGTGAAGAACAAGGATATCCGCCACTTTTTCCTGGTGGGCGGCTGCGACGGCGCCAAACCCGGCCGGGATTATTACACCAAGTTTGTGGAGCAGGTCCCCGACGACTGCCTTGTCCTGACTCTTGCCTGTGGAAAATTCCGTTTCTTCGACAAGGATCTCGGCGATATCGGCGGTATTCCCCGTCTGCTTGATGTCGGACAGTGCAACGACGCCTATTCCGCCATCCAGATCGCCGTGGCCCTGGCCGGTGCCTTTGAATGCGGGGTCAATGACCTGCCGCTGTCCATGATCATTTCCTGGTATGAGCAGAAGGCGGTGATTATCCTGCTGACTCTCCTCCATCTCGGCATCAAGGATATCCGGTTGGGACCGTCCCTGCCCGCCTTTATCACCCCGGCGGTGCTGGATGTACTGGTGGAGAATTTTGATATCAAACCCATTGCCGCGACCCCCGAGGAAGACCTTAAGGCGATTCTCGGATAGGTCGGTTTCCGATCCCGGTGGTTATTCCCCCAGGGGAATGGCCGCCGGGTGACCCGATGCAAAGGCCGCTGTGACATTGCCTTGGGGAGTGGCCGGGAACCATGGTGATGATCTCGACAGGATGCAACTAATAAAGAAAAAATGAAAAAACAGGGAGTTGAATATGCAGTGCCCCGGTCAGGACAGCAGATATTGGGTGGGTGAGGACGTCTTTGAGACCGAATGTCCACAATGCGGCCATGTGATCGAGTTTTTCAAGGATGACAGCCAGCGCAAATGCAGTGGTTGCGGCACCCGGGTTCTCAACCCGAAGATGGATTTCGGCTGTGCCTCATACTGTCCCCATGCCGATCAGTGCCTGGGCTCGATGCCGCCGGAACTGCTGGCCAAACGCGACGATCTTTTCAAGGACCGATTGACCATCCAGGTGCGCAAGTTTTTCGGACCGGCCGCAACGGACAGCTTCGAAAGGGCCAGGAAGACCGCGGAATATGCCGAACGCATCGGCCGGGAGGAAAAGGGCGATATGGCTGTGCTGGTGGCGGGTTCCCTGCTGCTCGGTATCGGTTCCGCGGAAAAGGGCGGTGAAATTCTCGGCGAGCTCAAGGCGGATGCCGCCTTGATCGACAAGGTTGTTGCCGTCCTGCGCTGCCATGACGCCCCCACAGACGATCAGCCCGCCGAATACCCCATCATCCATGATGCCGATCTGCTCTACCGCCTGGAAAGCGAAGGGGCGGAGGCTGTGTCCCTATCCCGGCTGCATACGGCCACGGCCCGGAAGATTGCCGAAAAATTGTAAGCACCCGTAAGCGCTTACAGCCAAGAGACACGTTATACCGCCGGATTGCGGCAAATCGTTATTTTTCCGCCTGCGGCCACTGCCTGATGGGAATCGCCGAGACGCTGTTCTTGGGCGAGCCGTCCACCACCTTGCGGCTGTAGGTAAGATAGATAAGGGTGTTGCGTTTCTTGTCGTAAAATCTTATCACCCGGATCGCCTTGAACAGCAGCGAGGTGCTCTTCTTAAACACTCTTTCCCCGTCATCCTTGCCGGAGGCCACATCCGGAGGCAGTACAATGGGGCCTGTCTGCCGGCAGGCAAGCGAGGCATCCGAGCTATCCTCGGCAACCCCGAGGGAGCCGGAGATTCCGCCTTTCTTGGCCCGGCTCAGATAACAGGTGGCCCCGGGAATATCCGGATCGTCAAAGGCCTCAATGACGATCTTGTCGTTGGCCCCGAGGATCTTGAATGAGGTGCTCACCGTGCCGATTTCATCCGCCAGGGCGGGAGACAGGCGGAAAGGCAGCAAAACAAGGATGAAGAGGAGTCTGTAGCCGATTGTTTTCATGGTGTCTGCTCCACGATAAGAAAAGGTGTTATTCAGCCGGACCGCTCTTTTTTGCAGTCGATACAGGCCCGGTTTAGGGCACTGAGCAGGGCCTTGACCGAGGCGATCATGATGTCGGTATCCACCCCGGCCCCCCAGAACTCTTTCTCCCGACTGTCCCGGATCATGATGTAGCTCACCGCCTGGGAACCGGAGCCGCGACCCAGGGCGTGCTCATGATATGATTGCAGGGAAAATTTCAGCCCACCGCTTTCCCGCAGGGCGTTGCAGAAGGCATCCAGCGGGCCGTTGCCGCTTGCCTTAAGATTCCTGCGCTGCCCGTGAATATCGATATCCACCTCGATGTCGGCGCTCGACATTTCCCGGTCACTGTCGAGATGGCGTTTGATCACGTTGAAGTGAATGAGTTTATAGCAGCTGTTGGTGAGGATGTACTCCTTTTCAAAGGTGCGGTGGATAATCTCGCTGGACAGCTCGTTCCCCAGCTTGTCGGTGACTTTCTGAATAACGGCCCCGAATTCCGGGTGCATCTTTTTCGGCAGCTTGAAGCCGAATTCCCGATCCATGATAAAGGCGATGCCGCCCTTGCCGGACTGGCTGTTGATGCGGATGATGGATTCATAGGTGCGTCCCACATCCTCGGGATCGATGGGCAGGTAGGGTACCTCCCACAGGCCGGAGTCCGATTCGCTGCAGGCGGCCATGCCCTTGTTGATGGCATCCTGGTGCGAGCCTGAAAAGGCGGTGTAGACCAGCTCGCCGGCATAGGGGTGGCGCTTGGGCACCTGCAGTTTGGTGGTTTTTTCGGAAACGGTGATGATGTGATTGATATCATGCAGGTCCAGCCGCGGATCGACGCCCTGGGAGTACATGTTCAGGGCCAGGGTGATGATATCGACGTTGCCGGTGCGCTCACCGTTACCGAACAGGGTGCCCTCCACCCGGTCGGCGCCGGCCATGAGCGCCAGCTCCGTTGCCGCCACCGCCGTGCCGCGGTCGTTGTGGGCGTGGAGGCTGATGATGGCCCGGTCCCGGTCTTTCAGGTGGCGGATACAGTACTCGATCTGATCGGCGTAGACGTTGGGAGTGGACATCTCCACCGTGGCCGGCAGGTTGATGATCACCCTGTTGTCCGGGGTGGGTTCCCACACATCCATGATCGCCCCGCAGATTTCCAGGGCGTAGTCGAGCTCGGTTCCCGTGAAGCTTTCCGGCGAGTACTCGTAGGTGATACGGGTATCGGTTCTTGACGCTTCCTCCCGGATGAGACGGGCCCCGGCAACGCCCAGGTCGATGATCTCCTGCTTCGACATCCCGAACACCACCCGGCGCTGCAACACGGAGGTGGAGTTATAGAGGTGGACAATGGCCCGGGGCGCTCCGGCAATCGCCTCAAAGGTTTTTCTGATGAGATGATCGCGGGCCTGGGTCAGCACCTGGATGGCGACATCATCGGGGATCAGTTTTTTTTCGATGAGCAGACGGCAGAAGTCATACTCCACCTGCGAGGCGGAGGGAAATCCCACCTCGATCTCCTTGAATCCGATATCCACCAGCAGTTGAAACATCTCCAGTTTCTCATCCAGGTTCATGGGTTGGACGAGGGCCTGATTGCCGTCGCGCAGATCAACGCTGCACCAGATCGGCGGGCTGGTGATGACCTTGTCAGGCCAGGTGCGGTCCGACAGGGATACCGGTTTATATTGTTGATATTTTTTTATCTTTTCCTTGTCCATGGCTGTGCTCCCGCTCTGAGGCTCATCACTGCAACAGCAAAAAAAAAGGCCACGGTCCTGAGAACCGCGGCCCTGGTTTTCTCTGTTGCTGCGTATCTTTTACACAACCGACGAAAAGGCCGCGACTCTCCCCTTGAGCCGAAGAAGGAGCAGGGATAGAGCGAGGTCGTGTCGGTGCATGATCGTTTTGTCCTGAATTGATGATGAAGATTTGAGAACCGAATTCACTATAATAGTACTGCCGATCGGATCTTTGTCAAGCAGGAAATGGCTACTGCGGCGGACGGGAAAGATCCGGCAAAGCCGTACAACCCGTGGCCGCTAGCAGCCGGGAGATGGATTATATTGCCGGGTTGAAAATCATGTGAGTGGTTGCGAAAAGATTGACTTCAGAGACGGGGAAGGGCCGCCGATACGCATTTCATGACAGTATCCGGACAACAGGAAAAGAGAACGACCCGTGGAGAAGCCCTGGAGATCATCGAGCGACTGCGCCGGGGAGAATCCCTTGCGCCGCCGCTGCTCAACTTCCGGGGGGCCTCGCTGCGGGGTGAGGATTTAAGCGGCCTGGATCTTTTCGGTGCCGATTTTTCCGGCGCCGATCTCTCGGAGGTCAACCTCTCCGGCGCCAGGCTGTTCAACGCCAAATTCGTCAACGCCCTGCTGATCAAGGCCAGGCTGCAGGGGGCGGAGATGACGGGCTGCGACCTCAGCGGGGCAAACCTGGAAGGGGCCAACGGCCGGCAGGCCGGGCTGGGAATGGCCGATCTCTCCGGAGCGCGGCTCTTCAACTGCAACCTCTGCCGGGCCACTCTCACCAAGACCAACCTGGAAAAGGCGGATCTGCGCTGCGCCAAGCTGCGCCATACCCGCATGCGGGAAGCGCGGCTCATCGGCGCCGATCTCACCGAGGCGGATCTCTACGGAATCCACCTGTCGTTGAGCGATGTCAAAGACGCGATTTTCACCAATGCGGATATGCGCGAGGCAAGGCTGCGCCGCATTGTTCACTTCGAGCAGGCGGAATGGATCGGGGTGGATATTCGCGATATCAACTTCTCCGGAGCCTACCGGGTGCGACGATTCATTGTCGATCAGAATTACCTTCATGAATTCAAGAATGTAAATCGTTTTTCACATTTTGTTTACAACATCTGGCTGCTGACCAGCGACTGCGGCCGCAGTCTGTTGCGCTGGTGCGGCTGCATAGCTGTTCTGACCCTGGTCTTTGCCTGGATCTATACCTTCGTCGGTATCGACTACGGTGAGAATCAAAACTGGATCGCGCCGGTTTACTTCAGCGTCGTCACCCTTTCGACCCTGGGGTACGGCGATATCCTGCCCGTTACACCGGTGGCCCGCATGGTGTCGCTTGTTGAGGTGGTTGCCGGATATGTGATGCTCGGCGGCCTGCTGTCGATCTTTGCCAATAAAATGGCCAGAAGAGGTGAATAGAAGATGTTTCAATTTTTCAAACGCCGTAATAAAAACGCCCAGACAGAGCTGAAAACCATCCTTGGGGGATATGAGCTGCCCAGTTTTTCGACCTCGGTGATCAACGTCCTGAGTAAACTGCGCGATCCGGAAATGTCCATGGCGGAAGTGGTTCCCCTGATCGAGGTGGACCCCGGAATGACCGTGAGAATCCTCAGGTTGGTCAACTCCGTCGGTTTCGGTCTGACGACAAAGGCCAACAATCTCCAGCATGCCATTATGCTCATGGGCCATTCACGCCTGGAAGCGCTGGTTCTCAGCTTCGGAGTCTCCGACAGCCTCCCTTCGTCCATGCAGTGCATGGAAAGGGGGATGTTCTGGTCCATGGCCGCCCGCCGGGCCTGTCTGGCCAGGATGATCGCCTCCCGGCTGCACCCGGCCACCCAGGCCGAATGTTTCACCGCCGGTCTGTTGCTGGATATGGCAATTCCGGTGCTGGACCCCTTCCATAAAGAGGAATATTCATCCCTGATCAGCCGCTGGCGCGACAACGGCGAAAGCGGGCTTGTGGAACTGGAGCAGGAGAGCTTCGGGTATGACCATGCCGGTATCGGTGGATTGATGGCCGAGGCCTGGAAGCTGCCCCGATATATCGTCAACGCCATTGCCGCCCATCACCTGCCCCATGGGAAATCAGCGGCTGAACCGGCAATCCGTCTGGTGTCCCTGCTCAACTATTTCGATGAGGAAAATCCGGCCCGGGCCCTGGTGGAAACCGCCCGTGAGCAGTATAATATCGATGAGGCGGTGATCGGTGAGATGGTGCAACAATCTTTTGACTATGCCGAAGAATTTACTGCCACCTTTCACTGATGCTGCTATAGTTGCCCAAACAAGGGAC
>Ga0256914_1002920_pt1 | contig 13915 bp, 14 predicted proteins | sample HulkmetaG_FD_191571 | JGI IMG/M metagenome (GOLD analysis project Ga0256914, IMG submission 191571) | Hydrothermal chimney microbial communities from Main Endeavour vent field at the Juan de Fuca Ridge, Pacific Ocean - Hulk | ecosystem: Environmental > Aquatic > Marine > Hydrothermal vents ... | reverse complement strand
CACCGTCAAAAGCAGCGGCGACTACACCAACACCGCCGAGGTCACCAAGTCCGACCAAACCGACCCCGACTCTACCCCGGGCAACGGCAACACCAACGAAGACGACTACGACACCGCAACCGTTACCTATGAGCCCGAGGCCGACCTCTCCATCACCAAAGACGACGGCGTAACGCTCACCACGCCCGGCGCGGTTGTGGAATACACAGTGACCGTGCGCAACAACGGTCCTAACGACGCCACAGGCGCCACCGTCAACGACGCCAAACCCACGGCCATCACATCCTGGACGTGGACGTGCCTCAGCGCCACTGGTGGCGCTTCGGGCTGCGACGGCGTTACCAACTCCACAACCGACTTCGCAGACACGGTCAATCTCCCCGCGGGGTCCACAATCACCTATAAAGTCACAGCCCAGATTGCCAACAACGCTACTGGCAGTCTAACGAATACGGCCACTGTAACTTCCCCGGCAAACGTCTCCGACCCTGCACCCGCAAACAACACCGCCACCGACACCGACACCATCGCCCAGACGAGCAAAGGAATCGGCGATACCAACCAAGCCTTCACTACAGGCCAGGATGTAGCCATTGGTGAAATCATCACCTACCAAACCACGCTCAATATTCCTCCCGGCCAAGTGGTCAACCTCAAACTCACAGACATAATGAGCCGCGGCTTGGCTTTCGTGAAATGCGACAGCATCACCGCCAGTGGAACACTCACCAGCACCGCCGGCACCTTAGACACCATCTGCGCCACCCCCTTGGTCAGCGCAGAACCTCCCGGAAGCACAGCCGCGGTGGACCAAGGCCGCAAAGTCATCTGGAACTTCGGCACCGTCACCAACAACACAGGCAACGACGTCACCCTCACCGTCCAGTATCAAGCCGTAGTGCTCAATAGCGACGGGAACCACAGTGGCGTCAACCTCACCAACAATGCCACCTGGACGTGGGATAACGGCACGGCGAGTGCCTCCGCTCCGCCCACGACCATTGTCGAGCCCGACCTTGACATCACCAAATCGGCCAATCCTACCACGGCGCTCCCCGGTGAACCAATCACCTTCACCCTGACCATTCACCACACTGACGACAGCGAAACCAACGCCTACGACGTCGCGGTCACCGATAAGATTCCCTCTGGGCTGACGTATGTCAATGGCAGCCTCACCGCCGTAGACGGTCCCACACCCACCAGCATGAACTACGACGCGGCCACCCGAACCATCCGTATCACTTGGGACAACTTCGACGAGGGCGAGGTCTCCCACATCCGATTCCAAGCTACCCTTGACAACACCGCCAACCAGAGCATCACCAATACGGCTTCTGTAGCCTGGAGCAGTCTGCCTGGCGACGTCAGCCAACCACAATCAATCTACAACACCCTCTCCACCGAACGCACATACGACCCCTTGAGCCCGGTCAACATCTATCAGGCGCAAGACAGTGTGGTCATCCGCATCCAGTTGCCTGAAACCGGCTTCGCACCACATCGGGTTACCAAGATCCCGGCCCAACAAGTGGCCTACGACGCCACCACCATGACCTTGGAAATCCCCAAGATTGGGGTCAAAGTGCCCATCGTAGGCATCCCGCGCACCGAAACCGGCTGGGATCTCACCTGGCTGTGGGATCAAGCCGGCTGGCTGGAAGGCACAGCTTACCCCACGTGGGCAGGGAACACTGTTCTCACCGCACACGTCTATCTTCCCGACGGCGAACCCGGCCCCTTCGTGAACTTGCGCCAACTGATGTGGGGCGACCGCATCATCATCCATGCCTACGGCGAACAATACATCTATGAAGTGCGCAAAGCACGTTTGGTCGCTCCTGATAATGTCAGCGTGTTGCGCCATAAAGACCGAGACTGGGTGACCCTGTTGACCTGCCAAGGCTACAACGAAAGCACCAATAGCTACCGATGGCGCTTGGCAGTGCAAGCCGTGCTGGTAAAGGTGACACCAGAACATTAAATGTCTGCAACAGTCCGACGCTAAACCCACGCACTACCACACGCCCCCTGGATGAAACCGGGGGGCGTGTACTTTCGAGAGAAGCCACTATCGCAAGTCACTGTCACAAAAAAAGTACGCCGCCCAACACTTCTTCTCAACATGCCGCCGCGCGAACTTTCCTCTTGCCCCTGCCCTTAGCATAGCTGCCTTCTTATGCACAGTTAACCATAAAACCACCTTTAGGGCTATAATGAGAGCAGAGCATCGACGCACCCTGTTGCCCTTCCACGGCATGCTACCAAGGAGGCTTCCCCATGCGCATCACCTTTCACGGCGCTGCCCGCACCGTTACCGGCTCTCGCCATTTGCTGGAAGTCAACAGCCATCGCATCTTGCTGGATTGTGGCCTCTACCAGGGCCGCCGCAAGGAAACTTACGAACGCAACCTCCACTGTGGGTTCGACCCGCGCAGCATCGACGCGGTGGTGCTTTCCCACGCCCACATCGACCACAGCGGTAACCTGCCCCTCCTGGTCAAAAACGGCTATGAGGGGCCAATTTTTGCCACTTCGGCCACCGCGCACCTTGCCAACATCATGCTGCTCGACTCCGGCCACATTCAAGAATCCGATATCAAATACCTCAACAAGAAGCGCCGCCGCAAAGGGCTGCCGCCCGTCGAGCCGCTCTACACCATCGAAGACGCCGCCCGCGTGGCCGAGCATTTCATCGCCATGCCCTACAATTACACCTTCGAGGTCGCGCCGGGCGTGCGCGCCAAATTCGTCGATGCGGGGCACATCCTCGGCTCGGCGGCCATCGTGCTCGAGCTGGAAGAAAAAGGCCGCAAAGTGCGGCTGTGGTTTTCCGGCGACATTGGCCGCCGCCACATCCCCATTTTACGCGACCCGGTGCTGCCCGACCACGCCGACTACCTGCTCATGGAATCCACCTACGGCGACAAGCCCCATCGCGACGTCCAGGAAGCCTTCAAAGAGCTCCGCGACGTCGTGCGGCGCACGGTGGACCGCGGCGGCAAAGTCATCGTACCGTCGTTTGCCGTTGGCCGCACCCAAGAGCTCGTCTATGCTCTCCACCGCATGATGGAAAGCGGCGATATTCCCGAAATTCCCATCATCGTCGACAGCCCGCTGGCGGTGAACGCCTCGGAAATCTACCACGCCCATCAGGAATGCTACAACGAAGAGGCTCGCAAAATGCTGCTGCGGGGCGACGATGTGCTTGGCTTCGGACGGGTCAAATACATCCGCTCGGTAGAAGAATCCAAAGCTCTGAACGACCGCCGCGACCCGATGGTCATCCTTTCGGCCTCGGGCATGGCTGAGACCGGCCGCATCCTTCACCACCTGAAGAACAACATCGAAAACCCCCGCAACACCGTGCTCATCGTTTCGTGGCAAGCGCCCTACACCCTGGGGCGTCGCCTGGCCGACCACGAGCCGGTAGTGCGCATCTTCGGGGAAGAATACGAAGTCCGCGCCGAAGTGGTCACCATCAACGGCTTTTCAGCCCACGCAGGCCGCAACGCTTTGCTGAACTATGCCCTGCGCCTCAAAGGACAAGCCAAGCAGGTGTTCATCGTCCACGGCGAGCCACGCGGCGCTGAGCCGCTCATCGAAGCCCTGCGCGAGCACGGCATGAAGGTTTCCTACCCCAACCTCAACGACAGTTTTACCTTATGAAAAGACAGCAGCCATCGCCAAGATGGCTGCTGTTTTCCCAATTCCCTCATCGGAGGTTCGTATGTCTCCCATTCGCACCATCATCATGGGCGCCGCAGGGCGCGACTTCCACAACTTCAACGTCTTCTTCCGCGACAACCCCGACTACGAAGTTGTGGCCTTCACCGCGACGCAAATCCCCAACATCGAAGGCCGCACCTACCCGCCCGAATTGGCGGGAAAGCAATACCCCCAAGGCATCCCGATTTACCCCGAAAGCGAACTCACCCGCCTCATCAAGGAATACCAAGCCGACCAGGTGGTGTTCGCATATAGCGACGTGCCCCACGAATACGTGATGCACAAAGCCTCGGAAGTCATCGCCGCAGGCGCGGACTTCCGGCTGATGGGGCTGAAGACCACGCAGGTCAAATCATCCAAGCCGGTGGTTTCCATCGGCGCGGTGCGCACCGGCTGCGGCAAAAGCCAAACCACCCGGCGGGTTTCCCTGATTTTGCGCGACCTGGGCTACCAGGTCGCGGTCATCCGCCACCCCATGCCCTACGGCAACCTGGCCGAGCAGGCCGTGCAGCGCTTCGCCACCTACGCCGACTTGGACAAATACAAGTGCACCATCGAAGAGCGGGAAGAATACGAGCCGCACCTCGACAACGGCATGATCGTGTACGCGGGCGTGGATTACGAAGCCATCTTGCGCCAAGCCGAGCAGGAAGCCGACATCATCCTGTGGGATGGCGGCAACAACGACATCCCGTTTTATGTGAGCGACCTGCACATCGTGGTAGCCGACCCCCACCGGCCGGGGCACGAAGTGCGCTATCACCCTGGCGAGGCCAACGCCCGCTTGGCCGACGTCTTCATCATCAACAAAGTGGACACCGCCGCGCCCGACGCGGTGCTGGAAGTGCGGGAAAACCTGCACGCCCTCAACCCCACCGCGCAGATTTTGGAAGCCGCCTCGCCCATCTTCGTGGACGACCCCGCCGCGATTCGCGGCAAGCGGGTGCTGGTGGTGGAAGACGGCCCCACCCTGACCCACGGCGGCATGGCCTATGGCGCGGGCTGGGTGGCAGCCAAACGCTTTGGCGCAGCCGAAATCGTGGACCCGCGGCCCTACGCGGTGGGCTCCATCCGCGAGACCTATGCCAAATACCCCACCACCGGCGCGGTGCTGCCCGCGATGGGCTACGGCGAAAAGCAAATCCGCGAGTTGGAAGAGACCATCAACCGCGCCGACGCCGACCTGGTCATCATCGGCACGCCCATTGACCTGCGGCGGGTGCTGAAAATCAACAAACCCAGCGACCGCGTGCGCTATGAGCTGCAAATCATCGGCACCCCCACGCTGGAAGACCTGCTGAAAGCCAAATTTGGGCGCTAACCGCGCCTGCGGGCGCCTTTTTCTCACAGCGTCTTATGCGCAAAAGCGCCGTGCCATGCGCGGCGCTTTTGCCTTTGACCATCCCAGGCGCCCTTTTCCCCGCGGCGTTGGCAGCCCCCCACGCGCGCAGGAAGCCCGCCGCCGCGCCAGCCGGCTTCCCCACCTGTTTCGTGTTAGAATGTGACCAGACTTCTTCACGCCACAAGGAGGAAAAAGATGAGTATGTGGCAAGAATTCAAGGCCTTTATCGCGCGCGGCAACGTGGTTGACATGGCCGTGGGCATCATCATCGGCGCCGCCTTTGGCAAGGTGGTCAGCTCCTTTGTCAACGACATCCTGATGCCCCCCATTGGCCTGCTGCTCGGCGGCGTGGACTTTTCCAACCTGGCCATCACCCTCAAGGCCGCCAGCGGCGACACCCCCGCAGTGATGTGGCGCTACGGGGCTTTTATCCAAACCGTTGTTGATTTCCTCATCGTGGCCTTCGCCATCTTCCTGATGATCAAAGGCCTCAACGCACTCCAGCGGAAAGCCCAAGCCGAACAAACCGCCCAAGAAGAGGCAACCCCACCCCCGCCCTCGCCCGAGGTTGCCCTGTTGGAAGAAATCCGCGACCTGCTCAAAGCACAACACTAACCCCACCCAAAGGCAAAAAGCACCATGCTCCCCGACAACCTTCCCCAAGACTATCGCGCCGGCTTCGTTGCCCTGGCCGGGCGGCCCAATGTTGGCAAATCCACCCTGATGAACGCGCTGCTGGGGCAAAAGATTGCTGCGGTTTCCCCCCGCCCGCAGACCACCCGCAAGCGCCAGTTGGGCATTCTCACCACCGAGCGCGGGCAAATCGTGTTTGTGGATACCCCGGGCATCCACAAACCGCGCCACAAACTCGGCGAAGCCATGAATTACGAGGCGCTTTCCACGTGGGAAGACGTAGACCTCATCCTCTTCATGGTGGATGGCGCCTATCCGCCCCACGAGGAAGACCGCCTGGTTGCCCAAGTTCTGCGTGAAACCGCGGACGATTTGCCGATGCTCATCGTCTTCAACAAAGTTGATTTGACCCCCAAAGACCGCCTGGAAGCCTACCAGGCCATGTATCGCGAGCTGCTGCCCGAAGCGCCGCTCATCCCGATTTCCGCGCTCACCGGCGAAGGGCTCGCCGCGCTGCTCGACGCCATCTTCGAGCGCCTGCCCGTGAGCCCGCCCTATTACGACGACGAGACCATCACCGACCTCACCGAGCGGGAAATCGCCGCAGACCTGATTCGGGAAGCCGCGCTGCTGCACCTGCGCGACGAAGTGCCCCACGCGCTGGCGGTGCGCATTGACGAATACAAAGAGCGCGGCGACCACGGCGCCTACATCGCAGCCACCCTATTCGTGGAACGCGACTCGCAAAAAGGCATCGTGATTGGCAAAGGCGGCGCCATGCTGAAACAAATCGGCACCACCGCGCGGCAAGCCATCGAGGCCATGAGCGGGCGCAAAGTGTTTTTGGACCTGCGCGTCAAGGTGCGCAAAAACTGGCGCAACGACCCCGGCACCCTGCGCCAATTTGGGTTCCGTGTGCCTTCTTTCCAACGTTCACGCCAACAAGGAGGCTAAACCACCATGTGGAGCACATGGATTGGCATGGCCCTGGCCATCGCCATTTGGGATTGGATAGCCGTAGCCCTTGCCCGACGGCGGTTAGGCTATTTCACCAAACCCGCGGTGATTGTGGCCCTGCTCATTGCGGTGCTGTCGGGGGCTTCCACGTTGCCCCGCCCACAACCTATGCTCTCGTGGGTGGCCGTGGGGCTGCTTTTCTCCCTGCTGGGCGACGTTTTCCTCATGTTGCCTCAAGAAAAATTCACCTGGGGGTTGGCGGCTTTTATGGCCGCCCATGTGGCCTATCTGCTGGCTTTTAGCCTCCACACGCCCCCCTTCACCCTGTGGACGGGGGCTATCGCCATCGCCGTCGGGTTGACAGCCGGGCGCTTCTACCAACACCTGACCGCAGCCTTGCGGGCGCAAGGGAAAACCGCCCTCATCAAACCCGTCGCCCTCTACACCACCGCCATCAGCCTGATGTTGGTTTCGGCTTTGCTCTTGCCCTTCCGCACTGACCTACCACGCGAAGGCACCCTAACCATTGCCGCCGGTGCCACGCTCTTTTTCCTTTCCGACGCCCTGCTCGCCTGGAACCGCTTCATCCGCCCCGTGCCCAGCGGCCGCCTGCTGGTGCGCGTGCTCTACCATTTGGGGCAAGCCAGCATTGCGCTGGGAGCCTTGCTCACCGTGGGCGCGGCATCGGCCCTCTAAACCCATCCTGACGCCCAGGCCAGGGAAACCGCCCCCCCCACAGCAAGGCTCGCAGCCCATCCTTCCCCCTAAAGGGCAACATCTGGGCTTCCGTATCCTGACTTGTTTTTATCCGATATGTGCTATAATTTTGTAACTATCTCGCTCACAATTATCCTGTGAGGGCACTTCTCGCTTTATGGAGGAAACGTATGGCCAAATTAGAAGCAATCGAAGGCATCGGCGAGGTTTATGCCGAAAAACTGCGTGCTGCGGGCATTCGCAGCACCAATGATTTGCTCAAAAAGGCCGGCACCCGCCAAGGGCGCAAAGCCTTGGCCGAAGCCAGTGGCATCAGCGAGACCTTGATTTTGGAATGGGTCAACCACGCCGACTTGTTCCGCATCAAAGGCATCGGGCCCGAATATGCGGACTTGCTCGAAGAGGCAGGGGTTGACACCGTACCCGAGTTAGCCCAGCGCAACCCTGAAAACTTATACGCCAAGATCATCGAGGTCAACAATGCCAAAAAGCTGGTGCGCCGCCTGCCCACCCTCGACATGGTCAAAGAATGGGTGGCCCAAGCCAAAAGTCTGCCCCGCGCCATCGAATACTAAACCTATGCTCAGCTCAACCCAAAGCGGGGCGCGGCCGCGCCCCGCTTGCGCGTTCCCACCTGAAGCCCCAACCCCCATTCCGCTATCGCCATGACGACGAACCACGACCGACTTCCCCGAAAACATCGCGGCGCCATCCGTCGCGGCCGCGGCAAATTGGAACTCGACCCCCGCGAATTGGCCCAAATCTGGCTCGCCCAAGAGCAAAAAGGCAAAGGGCTCATCGGCGGCGACCCCACCCGCCGCCCCCGCTGGAAACATCCCCAGCCCCCCGAACCCGCGCCCTGGTATCGCCACGGCCTGGCCTCACCCGCACACCAACAACGGCTGCACGATTTCCTCACCAGTGCCCCGCTGGAAATCGAAATCGGCGCGGGCGACGGGCGCTTCATCGTCGCGTGGGCCGAACAGCATCCCGACCGCCACTTCTGGGCCTTCGAAGTGCGCTGGAAATATGCGCACCGCATCTACGAGCGAGCCCAAAGGCGCGGCCTGACCAACCTATGGGTCAGCGACAACGACGCCCGCGTCGTCATCCCCGAAGTGGTGCCTGATGAAAGCGTGGAAGTCTTCCACATCCTCATGCCTGATCCCTGGTGGAAGCCCAAACATCAAGCCCGCCGCATCATCGCCCCCTGGTTTGTCAAAGTGTTGGCGCGCAAGCTCAAGCCGGGCGGCATTTTGCGGGTGGAAACCGACGTCGAGGGCTACCCAGAATTTGTGCGCACGATTGTCGAAGCCGAGCCCCTTTTCGCACCTCACAACCCCGCCTTAGCCCCTCGCTTCGCCCACGCGCCGCTCACCACCCGCCAGCTCTGGTGCCAAGAACACGGTGTGCCTATTTACCGCTTGTTTTTCCAACGCCGCGCCGCCCCCACCGAATAGCCCCCCAGCCGTGCCACCCCGCGGCCTGGGAACACACTCAAGCCCCGACGGTCTCGTCGGGGCTTGATCTTTCGGGGTTAGGCTTCCTCTTCTGGAGGTGCCGATTCGGCTGGCGGGGCAGCAGGCTCGGCCAGTTGCCCGGCCACCGACACGGCTTTTCGCTGCGTATGTTGATGTTGGTAAGCCTCCCACGCGGCCAGCATGACCGCCCCCGCACCAACCGCAGAAACCAAAAAGCCCGGCACCCAGCCCACGCAAGGCACCACGCGCAAGCTATCGGCCAAGAGGGTCAACAAAAACGTCCCCAACGCCGCGCTCAGGGTGGGATGCCACTGCTGATGGAAGGCTTCGGCGAGCTTATCGCCCAAAACCCAGCCCAAGCTCAACCACCCATACAGCACGGCCACCCCCATCAAAATCACCAAAATCAAGGCCAAGGGAAGCAGCACAATCGTGATGGCAAACACCACAAACACGACCGGCAGCAGCGCGTATGTGAGCAGCCCTACTCCGCCGGCCACCAAGGTGGTGGTCGTGGCCTCGAGCATCACCTTGCGGGTGGCTCGCTCGGCAAAGAGGGCCAACAGTGCGGCCAGAGCCGCCAACAACACCGCCCGGAAGACACTGCGGATGCCAACCCAAATCCAATGCCACAAGAGGCTCAACGGCGAGCGAAGCGTGAACCGATGCCACGGCAAGGTGGGGGTCCAATCGCCCCAGCCGTTTTCCTGCCCCAACACCTGGGCCCCAGGAGCACGCACGACCACACTGCCGAGGTGGCGCAAATCCCCTTGGATGACCGCGCGAGGGCCTAAATCCACCATGCCGCCGATCACCACCATATCGCCCGCCACAGTACCCAACACGCGCGCCGAGCCACCCGTCACCACCAAATCGCCTTCCACATCGCCAAAAATCACCACTTTACCGCCCAATACCGAGACGTCGCCCATCACCTGCGCGCCTTGTGCAATGGTAGCCGAGCCATCCAGCACGAGCAAATCCCCCTGCAAGGTTTCCCCAGACGGGAGCACATAGGTGCCCCCAAAGATGACCTTGTCTTCCGTTTGGCTGCGGGCATATGCCGGCTGGACATGCCACGCCAACATTGCGACAAGCAAAAACAACACGCCAAACCAAAAAGCCAAACCGCGCTTCATAGGTCACCTCCTCACAAAAGCCTAATTGCGAACGGGGTTTCACGGGGTGGCGCGGGCCTTTTCCTGGCCAGCGCCTGCTCATCGCCTCAAATTTCATCATACCACGAACGAAAGCCTTCTCCCAAGGCTTCAGCGGCATGGCCAATGACCATAAACGCCCGAGGGTCAGCCTCTCGCACAATCGCCTTGAGCGGCCCCACCTCAGAGCGAGTCAACACACAATAAAGCACGGTGCGGCGGCGGCCTGTGTAACCTCCTCGCGCGTCTAACAGCGTCACCCCGCGGTTCAGGTGCTGCAAAATGCTGGCCGCGACCTCGCCCGGACGGTCGGTGACCACCAAAGCCGTGCGCACGACGTGGGAACCCTCGGTCACGGCCTCAGCTGCCACGCCCGCGACGTAGAGCGTCACAATGGCATAAAGCGCCTGGTCCCAACCAAAACTCAGACCCGCCAACAGCATCACCACCGCATCAGACAAAAGGTAGCTTTGCGAAATCGGGATGTGCCGCCAACGGGTCAAGATGCGGGCCAAAATATCGGTGCCGCCGCTGGTGCCTCGCCCTCGATAGATCAGCCCCGCGCCCAGGCCCCCTATCACGCCGCCATACAAAACGTTGAGCATCATATCGTGGGTGAGCCCTTGCGGGGGCAGATGGGGCGCCAAACCATCCACCAACACCGAAAACAACACCGTGGTAAACGCCGTGCGGGCGGCAAAGCGGGGGCCACCCAAAAACCGCCACCCCAACGCAAACAACGGCACATTGAAAGCCAACACCAGGCCCCCAATAGGCCACCCGGTGTAATAATTGATAATCTGCGCCAAGCCGCTCACCCCACCGCTGGCAAGGTGCGCGGGCACCAAAAACAAATCCAGCGAGAGCGCCAACAACAACGCGCCCACGCTCAAATAGGCATAATCTCGCACATTCGACCAAGAAAACGCAGCAAGATTCATAGCGATGGGCCCTCAACATTCCAACAAGATATCCCCGGGGCAAACCCTGCAACCAGCCGAGCCCGTATCAACTCGGGGGGCAATTCACGACGTGCTAATTCTAACATCGGTTACAATAGAGTTATGGAAGTGCAAATTGCAGTCGCCAAAGTCAAAAAATATGCCACGTCGGAAAGCGGCGACACCCTGGAAGTGGTAGAACGGCCCAATGGCGGGCTTTCGGTGGTGCTGGCCGACGGGCAGAGTTCGGGCCGGGGCGCGAAGCGGATTTCCAACATGGTGGTGCGCAAAGTCATCAGCCTGTTGGCCGAAGGCGTGCGCGATGGGGCGGCGGCACGAGCGGCTTCCGACTACTTGTTCACCGAGCGCCAAGGCCGCGTCCAAGCCACCCTCAACATCCTCTCTGCAGACATGCAAACCCGCACCCTGGTCGTCACCCGCAACAACCCAGCCCCTGTGCTGGTGCGGGCAGGCGGGCGCCTGCTCCACTTGGATAAGGAAAGCATCCCCGTGGGGCTCTACCGAGGCACCCGCCCAGTGGTGACCGAGCTGCCGCTGGAAGAGGGCATGACGGTCATCATGTTCACCGATGGGCTTGTGCACGCGGGGGCGCGCTACAGCCAACACCTCGACCTGGAAACCCTGCTCCACGGCCTCTATGCGGCCGCCGAGCCCGAAGAAGACAGCGCCTCGCAAGCCCAACCGCCTTCGGCCGAAACCATCGCCGAGGCGCTCTTACAAGAAGCCCTTCGGCTCGACCGCGGCCGCCCTACCGACGACATCAGCATCGTTGTGCTCCAGGTCATCCCCTACCACGAGGAACCCCGCGTCCGACGGATGTTGGTACGCTTGCCCCTCTAAACCTCAGCATTGACTCCCCCCTCGGAGGCTTCCATGACGTTTCGTTTCGAAGTGCTCGACCTCAACTTCCAAAACGTTCCCCACACCATTGCCGTCTATCTGTTCCGCCACGCGCGCGGCCTCGTGCTCATCGAAAGCGGGCCGGGCTCGACCGTGCCCGCGCTGCAAAAAGCCCTCGCGGCGCGCGGCTTTTCCCTGAGCGACATCACCGACGTGCTGCTCACCCACATCCACCTCGACCATGCCGGCGCGGCCGGCTTCCTGGCGCGGCAAGGCGCCACCATCCACGTCCATCCGGTGGGGGCGCCCCACATGATTCACCCCGAAAAACTGCTCCAATCCGCGGGGCGCATCTATGGCGACATGATGGATACCCTCTGGGGCGAGTTCCTGCCCGTGCCCGAAGAGAAAATCCACATCCCGCAAGATGAGGAAGACATCGTCATCGGCGACCTGCGCTTCACCCCCCTCGACACTCCCGGCCACGCCTACCATCACTATGCCTACCTGTTCGAAGGCGTGTGCTTCAGCGGCGACGTGGGCGGCGTGCGTCTTCCCCTTGGCAACGACATCAAACACCTGCGCCTGCCCATGCCCCCGCCCGAATTCCACTTGGAAAAATGGCGCGAGAGCCTCGCCCGCCTGCGGGAAGCCCGCCCCAAGGCCATCGTGCCCACCCACTTCGGCCCCTTCGAAGACGTGGCCTGGCACCTGGACGCCATCGAGCGGGAACTCGACGACGTCGAGGGCTTCCTGGAAGCCGTGATGCCCTCACAACCCAGCATCGAAACCCTGGAACGCAAACTGGAAGCGTGGGTGTTGGCCAAAAACCAACGCGACGGCATTGACCCCGAAACCCACCACGCATACGAAACCGCCAACCCCACCTGGATGTCGGCCAGCGGGCTGGCGCGCTACTGGAAGAAATTTCGCCAAAGTGCGTGAGGGCCGCAGCCCAACGGAGGGCAGGGGTGACACACGCAGCCCACAACCGGCGGATTGGCAAACTGGGCGAAGACGCCGCGGCGGCCTATCTGGCAAGCCGGGGATATGAAATCCTCGCGCGCAACGTGCGCACGCCCCACGGCGAAATTGACCTCATCGTGCGGGCGCCCGAAGGCTACCTGGCCTTTGTGGAAGTCAAAACCCGCACAGGCGACGCGTTTGGTGCGCCCGAAGAGGCCATCACCGCGGCCAAATGGGCGCACATGGTCGCTGCGGCCGAATACTGGCTATACGAAACCGACGCGGCGCCCCAAGCCGATTGGCAAATCGACGTCATCGCCGTGCGCTACCCTTCCCCCCGCACCCACCATGCCCCCCACATCGTGCATTTCCCCAACATCCAAGGGCCGTGAGGTGAGCACTTACCTACTCGAACAAGTCCGCATGGGTGCCCGTCCGAATCAATGTCAAGCAATCCTCATCCAACCTGTAGATCAACAGCCAATCTGGCTCCAAGTGGCATTCCCGGCAGCCTTTGTAACCTCCCTGCAACGAATGGTCATGATACTTCGCATCCAAAGGCTCACCAATCGCCAACTTCGTTATTACAACCTTGAACGTCTCAAACGCCTTGCCCCGACGTTGCATGCGCTTGACATCTTTCTTGAACTGTTTGGTACGGTAAATCGTGCGCATTAGATCCCCAAATCGTCAAATAGCGCCTCGGGTGAATCAAACTGAGCCAAATCATGCCGTTGTTCCGCGTCCTCCAATGCCTGACGGGTTTCCTGGTTAGGCAACCTCACGCTAAAGGGTAGCCCCCTGTAAAGTTCGACCTGGCGGTAAAACAGGGTAATCGCCTGCGAAGGCGTCAGCCCTAACTGGCGAAAAATGCGCTCCGCGGTGCGCTTAAGTTCAGGGTCCATCCGCACCGAAAGCGTTGTGGTCTTCGACATTTGTACTGCCTCCTCGTCAAACAATCCTATCGTGTTACAATGCACTTACATTGTAACACAACTTTCCCGCAAACACCATGCCCTCACCCCTCATCGTTCTCCTCGGCCCCACGGCGGTGGGCAAAACCGAGCTCTCACTTCAGCTGGCCGAACGCATCGGCGGCGAAATCGTCTCCGCAGATTCGCGGCTGCTCTA
>Ga0256914_1002919_pt1 | contig 13919 bp, 8 predicted proteins | sample HulkmetaG_FD_191571 | JGI IMG/M metagenome (GOLD analysis project Ga0256914, IMG submission 191571) | Hydrothermal chimney microbial communities from Main Endeavour vent field at the Juan de Fuca Ridge, Pacific Ocean - Hulk | ecosystem: Environmental > Aquatic > Marine > Hydrothermal vents ... | reverse complement strand
TTTCAAAAGTATACGTGCAGGAGGTGCCTAACCGGGCACCTCCTTTTTTTCCATTTCTCCATCCAGTATGGCAGCGGCATCTGCGGCAAGATTTGCTGCCAGAAATTCCCCGTGGGTCCTTTCCTGTTCCATTGAGCCGCAGACGGCCTCAAAAATCACAGATTTTTTAAGATGCCCCGGGGAGATTCCAGGCAGGTAATGATCTCCTTCGGCAGCAGGAATGAGAAGCCCCTTTCCCTCGAGCTTTTTCACCACGTTTGCCACCTCTCTCAGGGGGTAGCCCAGTTCGTCAGAAAAATCCTCGGCAGTGACGGAACGGCCGCTGTCGAAATACTCGTAGGTCATTTCCAGTATGTCCACTGCAAGGGCAAGCTTTGCAAGGGGTGAAATCGCCCCCTTTACAGGCACGTACCTCCTAAATTTCTGGACAGCATAGGAGGTTTCCGCGCCCATGAGGAATACCAGCCAGCCGATGTAGAGCCAGAATATGAAAAGGGGAACCGTGGCAAAGGAGCCGTATATGGCATTGTACCTGGCCACCCCTATCTGCAGTTTCACATAAAGGGTCTGGACCATTATCCATCCTATTCCTCCGATGACCCCCCCTGAAACTGCCGGTATGAACTTTACGTTGGTATTGGGCATGAAATGGTAGAGTATCGAAAATGTACCAACTATCAAAAGAATCGGCAGGAACTTGAAAAGGAGCGGCAGTAGCCAGGGGACCCTCAGGGTGGAGGTGATCTTTGCCAGGAGGGTTTCGCTCTGGGCAGCAGTGATTGCCCAGAAGGCCAGGTTTATTGAAAGGGGCAGAAGTATGATGAGGCCCATGTAGTCGATGATCTTTCGCCCGATTTTTCTCGCCTTTTTCGTCTCCCATATGTTGTTCATTGCAGCCTCGATATGAGTCATGAGAGAGACTATGGTAAAAAGGGCACCTATTATTCCGAGCCAGCCAAGTGCTGCAAAATTGGTCCTGTCCACGTAATCGAATATCTTGTCCAGGGCCAGCTTCAGGTGCTGGGCAGATCCTCCTGATGAAATCCACGCCCTGGAATTATCCGGGCTGCTCGTCGTGGCATTTCCAGAAGGCCCTCCATGTTCCTGGCCGCTTATTTCCTCGAGCTGTGCAACCATTTTGTAAGCCGCCTCCTTCATGTAGTTATCGGCACCAAGGCCTTTCAGGAGGGCGGTTCCCATGGCCAGAACAGGCACCAGGGAAAGTATTACGGTATAGGTAAGGGCACAGGCCCTCAGGTCGAAGTCGTGCCTGCCAAACCCCCTTATCACGATAAAAAGAATCCTGAGGGCAGCCTTGGCAAACCAGACATGGTTTTTGGGTTGCTTGAAAAGATTTCCTTCCCAGAGCCATTCTTCTAGCTGGGTCAGGTTTTTCATTTGGATTCAAGGCCTCCGGTGAGACTTAAAATAACATAATCCTATTTCTTTTAACCATGAATACCGCTTGCTTCAATAGAATTAGGAGCCTGGGCGGTGAAGTTTTCTCATTAATTGGCTAATATGGAAACATGGATGCTTTTTCTTTCATACATGCATCAGACCTGCATCTTGGCTCACCCTTTGCCGGGATAGGGCAGGTTAGCAAGGAGGCTGGAGAATTTCTCGTTTCCTCCACCCTCGGTGCCTTTGATAGGCTGATCGGCCTTGCAGTATCCCGGGGGGTTGACTTCGTCTTGTTCTCCGGGGACCTGTTTGACTGTGCTGAAAGGAATCTCCGGGCACTCTTGCATTTCAGAAATGGCGTGAAGGCCCTGGAGCAAAAGGGCATCCAGGTTTTCATAGTGCATGGAAACCATGATCCCCTGGATGAAATCTCGGGAGCCCTGGAATTACCAGGCAACTGCCACGTCTTTTCCTGGGAAAACAACAAGTGGAAGATTATCAGGAAAAAGGGAAGTCCCCTTGCAGCCGTTTTTGGCATGAGTTTCCCCAGGCGCGTGGTCAGGGATAATCTTGCAAGGCGGATTCCTGCCGGGCCACCGGGGCTTTTCAGGATCGCCATGCTACATTGCACCGTAGGCCGGCAGGAAGGACATGACCCGTACGCTCCATGCGCGCTTTCAGACCTTACGGCAAGGCACGGAAAGGGCGAGCCGGACTACTGGGCACTTGGTCACGTGCACACCAGGAAGGTGCTTTCCGAGGACCCCTTTGTGATCTATCCGGGCATGATTCAGGGACGAAGTTTTGCCGAGCAGGGAGAAAAAGGTGCGTTTCTCGTGAGGGTTTCAGGGGATAAGGAGGTTACAGTCGGTTTTCATCCCCTGGATGTTGTCAGGTGGCAGGAAATTGAAATAGACATAGCTTCCCTGTCAGGTCCTGGTGAGTTGATGGACCAGGCCTGGAGGTGCGTGGAGGAAGCAAGGAAAGCGGCAGGGGCCAGGGGACTGGTCCTTCGTATTTTCCTTACCGGGCGCTCGGAGCTTTCAAGGCAGCTTGGAAGACAGGAGGCCCTGTCGGACATGCTGAGTGAGCTGAGGGATGGTCTTTCCGATGTGGAGCCCCCTCTGTGGCTCGATTCCATTAAAAACCGTTCCAGAAGGCCTATAGACATAGAAACAAGGAGGCAGGCACCGGATCTTGTGGGAATGCTCCTGAGGCAGACCGAGGCCATGAAAAGGGACCCACAGCTCCTTGAGCTTGCAGAAAAAGAGCTTTCCGCATCCTTTGGGAAAAGACGTTTCATGACAGGTGACATGAGACCTGAAGAAATTGCCGGGTTACTGGAAGAGGCGGAAACCATGCTCCTGGATCTCCTGGAGGAATGAAAAACCCGCAATTTCCCTACGAGAGAGGGCCAGAATTTTTCAGTAAGTGGAGATAAGACAATTTCACATAACAGGTTACGGGGTATTTTCAGACTTTTCTGCTGGACCCTTTCCTCCAGGTCTCGTGGTAATCCTCGGGGGCAACGAGGCTGGAAAGTCCACTCTTCTGTCCTTTGTAAACACCATGTTTTTCGGCTTTCCAGATGCAAGGAGAAGGGAGAGGCAGTTTCATCCCCTGAGCGGCGGACGTTACGGAGGGCGTCTCATCCTCGAAACCGGAACCTTCGGTGATATCACCATAGAAAGAACCAGGACGTCGGGCACTGTCCTGAGAGTATACGACAGCCAGGGAAGGCAGATGGATGCCTCTTGCCTGCAGGAAGTCTTTGGCGGGATTTCAAGGCAGGTTTACCAGAATATCTACAGCTTCGGGCTCCAGGAACTCTGGAATTTCGAGATGCTAAGCGGGGAAGAGGTAAAAAATGCCATCTACGGCGCAGGGTTTGGGACCGCCTTTTTAGCAGTTTCCCAGGTGGAAAAACAGCTCCGGAAGGAAAGAGACGGCCTGTTCAGGCCCCATGGGAGAAAACAGCCCCTCAATCAGGTGCTTTCCCGGTTAAAAACCCTGAATTCCCAGATCAAAAAGGCCAAGGAGGGCCTGGACCTGTACCATGGCCTTTTATCCTCTATACAGGAAACTGAAGACAGGCTGGGCAGGCTAAGGGAAAAGAGGCGACAGGCTGTCGGCGTTCTCGATAAAAGGCGTGCGGCCCTTGATACCTGGAAAGACTGGATGGCTCTTTCCGAGGTCCAGGCAAGGCTTTCTGCCATGGATGGCGACAGGAGGCTGGAAAATATCTCTGAAAACCATTTCTGGAAGTTAAAAGGCCTTGACAAGGCCCTTTTGGAAAAACGCGGCCTTCTTAAAGATGTAGAGAAAGAAAGAAAGGAGATCATGATGGAGATGGAGGCCTCCGCCCCTGATGAGGCCCTCCTGGAAAAAAAGGAAGAACTTTCCTCCCTTCCGGCTGAAAGGGAAAAGTTTTTCCGGCTACGGGAACTGGAAAACACCTATCTCGAACAGATTCACCAGATGAAACAGGAATTTTGCGCCATCCAGGAAGGCCTTGGGACAAACTGGAGCGGGGAACTCATCCGTAAGACGGTCTTTTCCGTGGCTGACAGGTCGCAGGCCAGGGGATTTCAGGAAAGGTTTGACGCAGTCAAAGAAGAAAAAAGACGCCTTTCCCAGCTTTTGTCCGTAAGAGAAAGGGACAGGAGGGAGATGGTTGCAGAGCTTGAAGATACCAGGAGGCAAATCAGGAAAAAGGCCGGCCGGCTGCCGGATGTCCGGGGCGATTCCAGAAATCTTCTGTCATCTTCCTCCGAAAGGCTTCACTCCGCCGCAATGGAACTTCGCCAAAAGACCCAAAAGAAGCAAGATGCCCTGAAAAACCTCGGGACAGGTATGTCCGAGGTCCTGTCAGGTGCGGATTTCCATTTGCTGGATTCCATTGATCCGTCCCTTCTCGTAAGGGAGGCAGAAGGCCTTGGGAAAAAGCTGGAAGAAAACAGGATATCATTCCGGGAAAAAACAGGGCTTCTAGAGAGCTTAAAAACAAGGCAACAGGAGCTTGAATCCCAGCTTGAAAGCCGAAAAAGGCGTCTCCAGGAACTGACGCTTCCCTCTCCTTTCCAGGGTATTGAGGAAGGGCCCCTCAGGGAGGCCATATCCCTGGCGCAGAGCCTTTCCGGTTCCATTTCCAGGGAAGTGAACATCGAGATCGAGCTCGTGAAGGCCGACGAGGAACTGACAAGGTGCTCGATTGAAGCACAAAGGCTTCATGGCAGGAAAAAAGACCTTGAAAGATATCTGCTTTTTCATCTTTCACTGGTTACCGGCATAGGGGTTCTTGCCTTGTCCGGCTTTTTGTTTCACAACGGAAGTCCTCCGGCCATGTGGGCTTCGTGCCTTGGCGCAGGGCTCCTGTTTCTTTCAGCCTGCCCCTTTCTGAAAAAGAGGGCAACCCTTGAGATCAGGGAACTTGAAGCACAGGCCGGCTCTTTCCGGGAAAGGATCGAGCGTATCAGGGAAGGCCGAAAAAGGCTTTCACTTATGAGGGAACAGATCCTCCGCGACAGGGATAGGCTGGCGCTTCTGCTGGGCACGGAAGGCAAGCTGGAAGGAGAAGAAATTGCGGGGCTCCTCAAGGAGCTGAAAGATGCGGAAGGGATCTTGGAAAAGAGGGACAGGCTCGGTTTGGAGGTTCAGTCCATCCTCGAGGACCTGGCCCTTGTTTCAGGGCAGTTGGAAAGTGTGAAAAAGGATATTGACCTTCTACGCCGAGAAAGAATCCAGCTTGAAGGGGAGTGGAGGGGCCTCGTTTCGAGGTATCATCTCATGCCTGGATGCAGTCCGTCTTCAGTACCGCTTATTGCCCGGAAGATTTCAGGCCTCAAGGAAGACGCCCGGAACATCCGTGGACTCGAAGGAGAGATAAACGACCTGAATATGGAGATTAAGCAGATCCTGGAATCTTTTTCCAGCCTTGGTATCAGGGCCTCAGATACCTGTCCCGAAGATCCCTCCTCCATGCTGGAACTTGCACGGGAAGTTGCCCTGGAGGTTGCCACTCTCATCAAAGAATTTCAGGAACTTGACGAACTCGGGAAACAACGGGAGCACCTGAAGGATAAACTCTCCAGCCTGGAAGACGAGATAGAAAGGATACAGGAGGAACTTTCCGGCCTTGAAAAGAAAAGGCAGGCCCTTAAAAGCGAATGGAGCAAGTGGCTTGCCGCAAAGGGGCTGGAGGGCGGCCTTCCACCCGGGCAGATCCTGGAGATTGCTGGTCTTCTTGAAAGGGCGAGAAAGATCCTTTCGCAGAAGGAGTTTGCGGAAAGGGAACTCGAAAACACCAGGGAGCAAATGGAAAGGGTTCAGGGCATGGTAAGCCGCCTTTTCAGAACACTTGTCAGCACCCGGGAAGTGCCCCTGGAATTTGATTCGCAAGTTGCCATCCTGACTGAAAGGCTCTCTGAAGAGCTTGACCGCGAAATGAACCGCAGGCTACTGTCACAGAAGAGCCAGGACCTTGAACGGGAAAAACAGAGGCTTGCCGGCGAGGTTTCCAGAATGGAAGCAGGGATCATGGCCCTCCTGGAAGAGGTCGGCTGTTCGTCCATGGAGGAATTCCAGGGCCTTTTCAGGGCATTCCAGGAAAGGGAGAAGCTTGCCGGTCAGAAAAGACTCCTTTCTGCAAGGCTCGGGGCAGTGGTTGGCAGCAATGACTATGAAAGCATCTCGCATTTTTACGGGGAACACCGTCACCAGGACCTTGCCACGAAAGTGCGGGATCTTTCCCGTGAACTGGCGGAAATCGAATCCGGTATCGACGAGCTGGTGGAAAGGCGCGCGGAAATTGGCAAGAAACTCGAAGAGCTTACCTCTTCGACGGAACATATGAATCTATTGGTCCAGCGTTCATGCCTGGTCCAGGAGGCACGGGAGCTGCACAGGAGGTGGGCCGTTCGGAGCCTCGCCCTCTACATCCTGAGGACTGCAAAGGAAAAATTTGAAAGAGAAAACCAGCCCGAGGTCATCAAGGCGGCCTCTAGATATTTTTCCGCCATTACCATGGGAAGGTACACGGGCATCATGGCCGCTGCAGGGACAAACGAAATATGGGCAGTAACCAGTACAGGAGAACGTATGGCTCCCGAAAAGCTCAGCACAGGCACTGCAGAGCAGCTTTATTTGAGCCTTCGCTTCGGGGTCATGTCTGCCTGTGATACAGGGGGCGAGGTGCTTCCGGTGCTCATGGATGACATACTGGTAAATTTTGACCCCCAGCGGACCAGGCAGGCGGCCCTTGCCATAGGAGAGCTTGCCCGTGACAGGCAGGTGCTCTTTTTTACCTGCCATCCACATGTTGCTGAAACCTTGAAGAAAGAAAATCCCGCAGCAAGTATCGTTCACCTGGACACCCGCAGCTGAGATGCTGCAACTGCTTGAAATTACACTTTGCCGTAAAAAATTGGCTATATTCAAATGTTTATGCCTCCAGGCAAAAACCATATTGAAATTTTATAAAGGAAATCCATGGATAACAGCACACTTAGACAGTTGGACAAAAGGTACATCTGGCATCCGTATACCCAGATGAAGGATTTTGAGCAAAGGGACCTCCTCTTTATTGACAGGGCCGAAGGGGTATTCCTCTACGACCTTGATGGAAACCGGTATTATGACACCATCTCCTCCTGGTGGTGCATAGTGCACGGTCACAACCATCCGGTTATCAGGCGCCACATCCAGGCGCAGCTTGAAAGGCTTGACCAGGTGCATTTCGCCGGCACCACCCATGAAGGGCCGGTGCTTCTTGCAGAGAAACTGAACCGTTTGCTGCCTGGCCCACTGGACAAATTTTTCTTTTCGGACAACGGTTCCACTGCATGCGAGGTGGCCATCAAGATGTCCCTCCAGTACTGGAAACATGCAGGGGAAAAGAGGCGGGAAAAATTCATTGCCCTGGAAAGGGGCTATCACGGAGATACTATAGGAACCATGAGCCTGGGAGGAGTGCCTGCCTTCGAAGGCCCTTTTGATGCCCTTACCTTTGATTCATTCACCGTTCCTGCCCCGTACTGTTTCCGCTGCCCATGCGGAAAGCCTTACACGCCGGGCACATTACCCGAGTGCCGAATCGAGTGCGCGGATTTCCTGGAAAGGCTCCTTGAAAAAGAGGCTGAAAACGTTGCTGCCATGATACTTGAGCCCATGCTCATGGGGGCGGGTGGGATGATCGCCTATCCCGAAGGATACCTGAAAAGGGTGCACGAGCTGTGCAGGGGGTTTGGCATTCATCTCATCCTTGACGAGGTGGCTACCGGATTCGGCAGGACAGGCAGGATGTTTGCCATGGAGCATGCGGGTATTGTCCCGGATTTTGTATGCCTTTCAAAGGGCATAACTGGAGGCACCCTTCCCCTGGCTGTCACTGCTACCACAAAGGAGGTTTTCGATGCCTTTTACGCAGACTACAACCAGGGAAAGACCTTTTTCCACGGCCATACCTTTACGGCAAACCCCATCTGCTGCGCCGCAGCCCTGGGTTCCCTGGAGGTCTTCCAGTCGGAAAGGGTAATGGAGCATCTGCCTGAAAAGGTGAACAGGCTCCAGGAAGGGAAAAAGGCCTTGCTGGACATCCCTGCCGTGGGAGATGTGCGGGGCATTGGCATGGTTGCGGCCTTTGAACTTGTTGAGGAAAAAGGGTCCAGGAAGAGTTTTGATCCATCGAAAAGAATGGGATGGCAGGTTTATCTAAAGGGCCTTGAAAAGGGCCTGATACTAAGGCCCCTTTCTGATGTAATCTATCTTTTTCTTCCCCTGGCTGTCAGCCTCGAGCAGATTGAACATATCCTGGGGCTTACTGCCCAGGCAATAAAGGAGGTTTCGGACACCCTCTAGCCAGGGGGGGTCTTTTCTTCATATGGATCTTGCAAAATTCCGGCAGACAGCTCTCAAGGACCTCATGAGACAGGCCCTGGATCTAAAACTCAAGCACAGGGGTACCAGGATGGGGCTATGCACCATTTCAAACGCCCGCTCCGGTGCGTGCAGCGAAGACTGTGCCTTCTGTGCCCAATCGGTTTCAGCCCCCGGAGCCAAGGCCCCGGTATATCCCCTGAAATCCTCCGAAGTGCTGCTCCGGGAGGCAGAAGAGGCGGCCAACAGCGGGGCAAGGCGTTTCAGTATTGTCACCAGCGGCAGGGGGCCATCTGAGAGGCTGGTGCAAGAGGTGGCGGAAAGGGTTTATGCCATAAGGCAGAAAATAGGTATCAGTGTCTGCTGCTCCCTTGGAATTATGAGCAAAAGTAAAATAAAAATCTTGAAGGATGCCGGTATGACCAGGTATCATCATAACCTTGAGGCATCAAGGGAGTTTTTCCCCTCAATATGTTCCACCCACGGCTTTGAGGAACGGGTTGCCACTATTCTAGCTGTAAGGGACTGCGGCCTTGAGGTATGTGCAGGCGGCATAATCGGCCTTGGAGAAGGGGAGGGGGACAGGCTTTCCATGGCCCAGACCCTTGCAGGCCTTGGGGTGGATTCGGTGCCCATTAACATCCTTGTTCCAATAAAGGGAACCAGGCTCCAGGGTCTAAACAGGCTGGGGGTCACAGAGATACTGAGGGCCATTGCAATGTTCAGGCTAATCATGCCCAACTGTGCCATAAGAATAGCAGGTGGCAGGGAGACAGCCCTGGGCCAGCTCCAGGCACTTGCCTTTCTGGCAGGGGCGGATGCCATGCTCATAGGCGGCTACCTTACTACCAGGGGCCGGCCCCCTGAAATGGACCTGGCCCTGACAGAGGAGATCAGGCAGATATGGAAGGAAATGTAGCGCCGCTGAAACTTTTTCTGGCCTTTTTGCGCCTGGGTTGCACGGCCTTTGGCGGCCCGGCCATGGTCAAGTATATAAAGGACCTTGCCTGCCGGAAGAACGGCTGGGTAAAAAAGGAAGATTTTGACCATGGTGTTGCCCTGGTCCAGACCATCCCCGGGGCAACTGCCATGCAGGCCGCGGCATATGCAGGGCTGAAGGCAGGAGGCGGCATTGGAGCCCTTGCGGCCTACACGGGGTTTTCCCTTCCAGCCTTTGTCTTCATGACCATCTTGTCCGTGGTCTACCTGCACGCCATCGATCTAAGGCCAGTGGAAGCCTGTTTTCTCGGTTTCAAGGTGATAGTTGTGGCCATAGTGGCAAATGCCACCATCTCCTTTGGCAGGAAGATGGTCCGTTCATGGCAGGATGTCCTGCTGGTGGCGGCTGCCGCAGGCTACCTTGTAATAAAGGGAAGCCCGGTGACAGCCATAATCGTGTGCGGCCTGGCGGGAATATTCCTCTATCCCGGAATCGGGGGTAAAGAAGGAGCGAAAGGCACAAAGGGCTTCAGGGAGCTCATGTCTGCAGAGTCTGTCAGGTTCGCGGGCCTGGTCACTGCGGCAGTAGCCGTCATGCTCGCAGTCCTTTTTTTTCTGGACCCGCTTCTTGGAAAGCTTTGTGCACTCATGATGAAGATAGACTTTTTTGCCTATGGTGGCGGTTATGCCTCTCTTCCGTTGATGCTTCACGAGGTGGTGGATAAAAGGCACCTGCTTTCCGCAAAGGTCCTGATGGACGGCATCGCCCTGGGCCAGGTTACACCAGGTCCCATTGTCATAACTGCGGCCTTTGTGGGATATCTCCTGAAAGGTTTTCTGGGTGCAGCCGCCTGTACCTGGGCCATCTTTACGCCCTCTTTTCTGATTCTGCTCGTTGCAGCCCCGGTGTTTGAAAATTTCAGAAACGCCCCTGTCTTCAGGCGCTGCATGCGCGGGGTGCTTTCTTCATTCGTGGGCCTTCTCCTGGCAGTCTTCATTAGCTTTGTCCTTGCCATAAGCTGGAAGGTAGCCTCGGTCCTTTTGGCCATAGCCGCCTTTCTGGCCCTTAATCTCAAGGTGGACATCCTGTGGGTGGTGCTGGCAGGAGGAGGGCTGGCCATCATCTTTTTGTAGGTTTTCATTCGTCAGGTTTTAGGCGGAAACATGGAAGTATACAGGACCTTTTTTGATCTTTTTATGGCTTTTTTCATTTTATTTAAAATAGAAATGGCTTAAAATAATAATTGGTGTCTTTTTTGAAAAAGTGGCATCTTTTGGGCATTTTTCAAAGACTCTCCATGTAGGGGGAACGGGTAATGGATGACAATGAAGGAAAGCTGCCCCTGCTCTTCAAGTGCTTCAGAGACAGCCTAATTGGCAAAAATACCAGGGGGATAATTCATAATATCAACAGTCCTCTTCAGGTCCTGTCCATGCAGATGGAATTACTGCGCATGGATCTTTTCAAGCTGAGAAAAAATATTTTTGAACCCGGAAACGCTGGATTTGCCGAAAAGGAAGCAGGGAAGGAATTCCTGGACATCATGGACAAGTGTTTTGATCGCGTGGGGCAGATCGAGGAAGTTGTACAACGGATTAACGGCATGATAGGAGTTATAGCTGCAAGAGTGAATGAAACAGACGATGACAGCCATAGCACCCCGGTGATGCTTGCCCAGCTCCTGGAGGAACAGGCTGAATTTTGGAAATCTGACTTGTTTTTTAAGCACAAAGTCTCTCTAGGGATGAATCTGCCCAAAATTTCTCCCGTAGTAGTAGTCAGAGAAGACGTATTAAGGGATACCATAGATGGGATAATGTTCGGGTGCCTGGAACAGGTTCGAATGGAGGCAGAACCGGAAATTGGAATAGATCTAATTGCCGGATCTGGAGAGCAGGAAAAACCTGAGATTGTATTTTCCCAAAATGGTCCCGTTTTCCCCGTTGAGGATATCATGCAGCTAATAGAGAGATTTTCACAAAAGGGAATAGATGATTTTACTGCTTTTGAAAATATACCACAGGGACATTTTTCGTTGCTCTTGGCTTCCATATGCGCCGGTGTCATAGGCCTTCACATTGAAATATTGCCTAACGGTATAGTTGTTCAGGGCAGGAAACCAGAAAGGCGGTGACGTTGTTTTTTTACCCTTTTTAAAACGTCAAAAAAATGGCACAAATTGTTTGACATAATAATAGTGCCTTATTAACGTCTTTTGTTACAGATATAGCGGATTTTTTTGGAGAATAATTGGAGAAAAGAAGAGGATGAGAAACGAATGCGTCCTTGTGGTTGATGATTCCCCCGAGATCAGGATTTCCATGGCGGAAGTTCTGAAAAGCAGGGGGTTTTCCGTGGAAACTGCCAGTGATGGCCAGGAAGCCATGGAAATCCTGGATAACCGGTTTTTTGACATAGTACTTACAGACCTGGCCATGCCCAGAAAGACGGGTATGGATCTTCTTAAATACCTTACGGAAGTTTCTCCGGAAACAATATGTATAATAATCACCGGATTTGGATCAGTGCAGGGCGCTGTGGAGGCACTAAAACTCGGTGCATACGATTACCTTTGCAAGCCCATAAAGCCCGATGAGGTCATGATCCTCATTGACAAGGCCCTGGAAATCAGGGAAATCCGTCGGGAAAACGTCTCCTTGAGACGTGAGCTCAAGAACAGGTATGGCTTTGAAAACATCGTTGGCAACAGCAAGCCTATGCAGGAGGTATTTAGCCTCATTGAAAAGGTGGCGGATACCGAAAGCACCATCCTGATTACCGGGGAAAGCGGAACCGGAAAGGAGCTGATCGCCCATGCCATCCATTATGCCAGTGACCGCAGGGATCGGCCTTTCATTCCCGTAAACTGTGCTGCCATACCGGAAGAACTCCTGGAAAGCGAACTTTTCGGCCACGAAAAGGGTGCGTTTACCCACGCCATAAAGACGAGAATCGGAAGGTTTGAGCTTGCAAACAACGGGACCATTTTCCTGGACGAGATAGGGGAGATGAGTCCATCGTTGCAAGTAAAACTTCTCAGGGTCCTGCAAGAGCGGAAATTTGAGCGCGTGGGAGGGGTCAACACCATTTCCGTGGACATCCGCATAGTGGCCGCCACCAACATGGACCTGGAAGCAGCGGTGAAAGACGGGAAATTCAGAGAGGACCTTTACTACAGGCTAAATGTCATTCCCATCCATGTGCCTCCACTTAGAGAAAGAAGGAGCGACATCCCCCTGCTTATCAAGCACTTCCTGAAAAAGTTCTGTAAGGGAAAGAGGCAGTGCGTAGAGGGCCTCACCGACGAGGCAATGGAGATACTGACCTACTATGAATGGCCTGGTAACGTAAGGGAACTGGAAAATATCATTGAGCGCCTTGTCATTCTGACCAGCGGCAATGTCATTACAAGAAACGATCTTCCGGAACCAATAATAAAGAACGCAGCCGGTTCCTTTATCTCCGCCGCGTCTGGAGGAACCTTCGAAATGCCGGACGAGGGCATGAGCCTGAGCAAGGCCGTAGAGGAACTGGAAAAAAGGCTCATTCTACAGGCCCTTGAAAAGACAGGAGGAGTAAAAAACCGGGCTGCAAAGCTCCTCCAGATGAACCGGACCACCCTTATAGAGAAAATGAAAAAATTGAAACTCATGAAGACCGCAAAGAAAGCGGCTTGACAACTGCCATGAATATAAATTGCTACAAGGAAAGGTTTAGCCACTGTTTTATAACTGTTATGACAGTCCTTGCCATGATGCTTTTAAGCCTGGCAGGAAGTGCCGGCCCCTGCCTGGCCAGTGCCAAAAGGCCCCTGGTTGCCATCCTTCAGATAAAGTCTCCGGATGCCGGGTATTCCTACGTGGGCCCTGCTATTACCCAGATGCTCGAGACAAGACTTTCTTCAGAGGGCATCGACACCTTTGTTGTGCAGGAATCCGGCCAGGGCAGTGAAGCCGTGGAGCTTGCCGATTTTCTGATTACAGGACTGATAGAAAAAGGGGACAGGACGTTTGATGCCGAAATTGTGTTGAAGGATCCTGGAAATGGAGAGAAGTTGAAGTCCTGGGCGCTGAAGGCGGTCAACCTCGACGTCCTTGCCCAGGATACGGGCCTTTTGTCCGTAAAGCTTGCGGAAACCATCAAGCATGCTGAAGATATACTGAAAACACCGGATGAATCCCAAGTTGCAGAAAATGCTCAGTCTGGGCAGGTTTCCGATGAATTCCAGATGGCACGCCTTCATCCCGACAAGCTCGTCAGGGAACAGCTTGTTCAGGACCAGGAAAGGGAAAAGGAGCTTGAGCGGCAAAAATCGGCAGAAGAAAGAAAAAGGACAGAGCTGCTTCGGGCCCAGGAAAAGAAGAATGATGAAACAAACTGGTTTCCCCTTCCGGATGTCTATGACAGTGATACAGATGAGCCACCTGAAGAAGAGGCGGAAGGCCAGCCCGAAACCCCCGGTGCCACTTCATTAAGTTCCCAGGCAGATGAAACCCCCGAGGCAGTGTCACAACCAGGTGAACGGGAAAATAACAAATCATGGCTGTCGAGCCTCTGGCCCTTTGGCGACGATGAAGAGCCGGAAGAATCCTGGGAAAAGGAAAGGGATGAGCTGAAGCGCGAACAAGAAAGCAACAAGCAGGAAGCAAAGGTAGTGCCCGAAGAACAGCTTCCCTATCCGCCTCCCCCTGAAATAAATTTT
>Ga0256914_1002918_pt1 | contig 13919 bp, 18 predicted proteins | sample HulkmetaG_FD_191571 | JGI IMG/M metagenome (GOLD analysis project Ga0256914, IMG submission 191571) | Hydrothermal chimney microbial communities from Main Endeavour vent field at the Juan de Fuca Ridge, Pacific Ocean - Hulk | ecosystem: Environmental > Aquatic > Marine > Hydrothermal vents ... | reverse complement strand
CTTGAGCTTCTGCATGATTGTCGTTGCTGTTGTTTTCAGAATTGCTTTCAGCTTCTTTGCTTTCTGATTTTCAGCATGCTCTGGCTTCTCAACGCTCACCTTGTAGCTCTTGATCTTGATCTTCTGGTCCTTGGCCAACTGCCTGATGAGGTACTCGACGCGGTCGGCATCACCCTCGACGTTGATGGTTATCCAGTAGCGGCCTGCCCCGTGGACTTTGTCCGCGATGAGCTCGTATATCAGCCAGCCACCCAAAACCAAAGAGATGAAGAAGAACCACTCAAACATGGTCACCCCTCCTCAAAATCTTCTCGTCTTTGAGAATCTCTATTTTGCCGTTTTTTGGAATCCAACATGCATAATGTCCTTTCAGGGGATAGCCCTCTGTGGAAGAACCCCACTCCTCAACTAAGATGTAGTACCCTGGATGAACCCGAATAAGGAGATGCTGATAGAGGAATTCGTTGTCTGTTTTGACCTCTAAGGCTGTCTCTGCTTTGACTTTGACAATTGTGAGATTATATGTTTCGCCTGATTTGGTATGCCTCCATGACGATTTTTCGACTAAACTCGCGTGCGTATCTTTTTCCAGATGGTGGAATAGATAAGCACCACCATTCCACCCATAGTCCTCCTTCTTGAATGGGCTGTAAATACATTCTAATTTTCCGTGTAAGAATTCGTTGAGAATAAGTTGACCTAGTTGCTCACGGACCACTTCCAGTTCTGAAATCTTTTTGTTGACTTGTTCGAGTTTCCTGACATACTGTACAAGAGAGAATTCAGAAGGCTTTTGTAAAAACCGCTTAGACATGCTCACCCCTCCTCAGCGACGAGTATATCTTATATTTGCGCTTCTCAGCCTCAAGTTCTGCTTCGAGAAGTTCGCGATAGAGTCGAACATTGCCTCGGAGTTGAGGGGCATTCAGCCAGACTCTCAGCTTTGTCGTCAGTCCGCCTTTTTCCACGTTGCTGATCGCTTTTTCCAGCTCCCTGATTCTGTTCTGTGAGTGTTTCCACGGCCGGAGGAGGAGTTCTGCAAGATACCAGAGGATGGCTCCAACAAAAGATATGACAATGACCTGTTCAAACATCTCCGCCAGCCTCCTCCCTTATCTTCTCCTTCAGCTCGGCCAGCTTCTTCTTCAGGTACTCAACGCGGTTCTCCTTGAGGAGGAACTTCTTGCGGGCTAACTCCGCTACTTGGTCAATGTCGAGCTCCAGGATGTCGCCTTTCGTGATTTCCTGCGAGCCGGTTATCTGCGGGATGATTGTGCGCAGAACCACGAGGAGGTTTGGATCATCGACTATGCTCTCTATCTTCGCCTTGAGAAGGTCCTTCTTGAGGTATTCAGAGAGGAGCTCTTCCTTGAGCTCTTTCGCCTTCACGTCGATCTGGACTTCCATATATTTCTTCATCTTCTTGTACTTGCGGTAGCTGACCACAAGCCCACCAAGAACGAGCGGGAATATCCAGGGCGTCCAGAGCATGTACTGTTCTTCACTCTTCTCCTTGAACGTCTTCCAGCTCCACTGCTGTTTTTGCAGTTCTTCTATCTGCTCCTGCAGTTGGGCGATCTCATCGTTCTTCTCCTTGAGTGCCTTCTCAAGTATTTTTATCTGCTTCCTTAGCTGCTCGTTCTCTGTCTGCGTCATGTTGAGCTGCTGTTTGAGATACTGTATCTGTTTGAGCAGTGTATCTCTTTCTGATTTCAGCTGTTCGAGCTGTGCGGTCAGGTTGTCGATGAGTTGTTGACATTCATCAACGCTGTTGCACGTCAGGTTTTGAGGAATCACGACGGGAGTGAGGTTGGTGGGCGTGAGGTTGGCAGGTGCGGGTGTGGTGGTGTTCTGTTTTTGTTTTTTCAGCTCGCTCTGGAGGAGCACGGTGTAATTCGCAGGCAGGAATATCTTTATTTTTGCTGTTTCCTTTTGCAGGTCTTTTGCAGTGCTCACGATTGTAATGTTTGTGCTGTTCAGCCGCACTGTTTTCCAATCGATGTCTTTTACGAGTCCTTTATTATCGATAAAATCGTCGATGAGGGCGTAGGTGTTATTGTTGTCGAGATTGATGTCGATTGTGATGTTGTAGATTAAGGTATTGTTGTGGTATATGAGTATCGAGTCTCCGAACGTTATGTTCTTCTGCCACACTGTAGCCGAAACCATTGCCATACTTATTCCTATATATATTATAATGAGTAACATGCTAATAATTCGCTTCCTCATTCTCCCACCTCTCATACTCTTTCACGAAGTGGATGGGAAGAAATTCTCCAGAGCGGGCTTTTCTTGACATTGGCGGCCTGACGAGGATTTTCTTTACCATGTAGCCGTCATCAAAGTAGGCGAACTTCCTGTCGAGGCGCTTGAGCTCGGCGTAGTCGATCTTCAGCTTCTCGGCGACATCACGGTTTCTCATGCGCTTGATAAACCGCTCTTGACACTGCGCCACAATGACATCATCGAGGTCGTCATACTCCTGGCTGTCAAGGGTCCACACCACACCCTTGCCACGGGAAATTCTTGCATACACCTGCAAATTTTGCTTCATACGCTCCTGATACCTGACGAGGGTGTCGATCATGTCTTTCTTCTTCTTTGGTGCTAGCAGGTTCGCGTCTGCAACAAAAAAGCTCAGCACGTCTTCCTTCCGCTTGATGTATTCCCACCTCGCATAGACGAGGTTGAGAATCGCCATGGCCCAAATGTAGCGGTCGAGAGGATCATTGATGAAGGCGAACGTGAAGACGCTTATCTCGTCCTTCTGCTTGAGAATTTCGTCTATCTTGTGCTCGCCGTCGCTGTGTAAGGTCTTTGCGAGATACTCGAGCTTCAGCAGGGTGAAGCTGCTGAAGTTGGCCTCTTTTCCAATGTCTTCAAAAACCTGAAGGAAGCCTTCGATGGAGCGGTTCTTCCTCTTGGGCTGGATTTCTTCGGTGTAGGTTTTGTACGCCTTCCTCACAATGAGCCTCTCGATACTGCCTCCTGGAAAGATTGCCGGGATGAGATCCACCACATCAGGCTCTGTGATCTTGAGCGACTTGTAGAACTTCGAGCGGATCCCTTCATCGTTCTTCATGAAAGCGCGGTACTTCCGCGTCGCCGGCGAGTACACCACTGCTTTGAACGGCCTCGGCTCGAGGTTGAAGTGCTTATTGAGGACCTCCAGCATGCTGTCATCGTCATTTGGCAGATTCATGAAGGCTCTCTCATTCTTTGCTTCCAGGGCAGGTTCTATCTCGACGATTTTCCGCCCGCGGAGGAAGTCCACTTCCATTAGAGTCTGCGCGAGCGTGGTTTTTCCCGCGTTGGTCTGGCCAGCGATGAACCTGTGCACCATATCTGCCGAGACATAGACGAAATTCTTTCCGCGGGTAATTCCTACGGCGTGGGTCCGCGGCTGGTCGATCTTGACCTCCTCGGGTTGAATGACAAACCTGTCGAGATAAGCTGACATCATATCGCACCCCTCGCTTTCAGCTCAGCCACGCTCTGCCAGAGAAGCCTGAAGACTTCGTCCATGACCCCATCACGGAGCTTGTAGCGGCCTTTCTCGTCTTTTTCAACAAGTTGGAGACGGACGAGCTCTTGAAGGGCTTCATGGACAGTGGGTGCGGCAATTCCGAACTTTTCAGCAAGCTCAGAAGGAGTCGTTGGGTCCTTCTCGCCATACAATGCAGCAATGATCTTCATCCTCAGTGGTGCTCGCGGACTGATTGCTCTTTCGAGCTTCTTGAGAGCTATTTCTACACTTTCTCCTGTGAGAATCGCTTTAATAAGGAGGTCATTGGCCCGTTTGTAATTCTCGATAATTTCTAGTGCTATTTTGAGTTTGCGTTCTCGGTAGATTCCGGGAATCTCAGCCATATTTTTCTCAAGCTTTTGAGATTCTTCAATTAACTCAAGCGCTAGGTCGAGGTATTTTGCTTCCATGTCTTGCGCTGCTTCGGCTTTCAAACGTGAAATATATTCATTCCTACCCCCAACTAACCCTTTCACCATGGTTTTCCCTCCTTTTCTCAAGATGCGTAATTTTCGCGATTGTGGTGTTCAGGCCATTAGGGCAAGTTTTTCCCTAATCACCTCGCGGCATTTTTCGGCCCACACGGGCCGGCTCCACAGGGGCAAGCCGCTTTCGGAACCCCTACTTACGGCTTAGCCCCTCTTGTGGGCCAAATGTAAAAATGAAAGACTTACCACACCTCTTTTGATTTCTTTAGTTCTTCCATGACAGCAGTGAGTATCTCCTTGTTCATCTTGCCGATCTCGCTGAAGAAGCCCTTGCCCATTATTTCGAGCATTTGTTTTGCTTTCTCGAAACCCCTGTTGGAGAGCTCCTCGAAGAATTCTTCTGGAATTTCTTTGATAGTCTCCGCAAGTTCGTAGCCCTTTTGGGCAAATTCCATCAGAATCTTGTTTTCTGTCTTGAGGTATTCGATTTCCTTCAGAGCTCTCATATAGAGCTCGTCCGCAATGTTAATCGGTTCCCAAACAAAGACTGGAATTGCTTCGCCAGTGTTCTTGTCGACCTCGTAGAAAGTAGGCCTGCTCGGCTTTTTCGCGGCGATAATCCTGGTGTTTCCGTAGCCGAAGATGGCATCACCTGGAATGTAGTGAACCGTACCATCCCACTGTGGACTTAGTAGCCCTTTGTTTGGATAAACTCTCCAACCTAATTCTGTCTCGACAATATGGGGCTTTATTCTCTTGTTTTTGAGTTCTTTATTTGTGAGGGGCAATTTGATTCCGATCAATGGTTTTTCTTTTACCCACAGTTCTGTTTCAGGTGAGGTCAGGGGAATAAGCCTCTTGCTCCTGGCCTTGGCTGACTCGATCCATGTCATTCTCATGAACTCGACAAATGCTATCGAGCCCACGAGCATGTAGAAGCTGTAGCGGGGCGCGGCGAGGCTCTCGTGAATGTTGAGAATCACGTCATAGAAACCTGGCGCGGCGTAGGCTATGAGTCCAAAGCCGATGAGGCTGCCGATGAAGGTCAGGGCTAACCTCCAGAACCTCTGCCTTCCCTCGTCTTTGTTCTCAACCTTTGCCGCGAGCTCGGCGCGGATGTCTTCTCTCACTTCAGGAGCGGGCGTGGGCTCCACGGCTCTCACCTCTCTCAATCTGTTTCAACTCCCGATTCACCCGCGCGAGCTCTTTCTGAAGGTTCGTGATGACGCGGTGCAGTATCTCTCGTTTTCGCTTGAGATAGACTTTTTTGTTCATTTCTCACCCCTCCAGCCATCCGACGACAAACGCGACCATGGGCGGCCAGATCCAGAGGCCGTCAATGAGTCCGGGAATTGGAAGTGCGAAGTCAAGCACGAGAGGCAGGATGATGATTGCGAAGCCCCATGGCACGAAGGGTATGTCAAAGAAGATTTTTGCAACCACTGCAACGGCAATGAGCAGCGGCACTGCAATAATGAGGTAGAGGAACCAGCCGAGGGCTGCACTTGGATTGTTTGGTGGCGTGAGGTTTCCACCGGTCAGCAGAACCCACGGCAGGTAATACGCGAGAGCAAGGACGAACGCTGCTTTTTTCTCTTCAATCATGTCAATCAGTGCATCAAGCATGCTGGCCCCTCCTGTCCTCCATGTCTTCGTAGATTCCCCATGCTAGGAGCAGGCCGAAGAGCACTCCAAACCCGAAAGCCGCCTCGGGACTCAAATTCAACAGATCCAGTCCAAACATTCTTTCACCCCCTTTTCACCAAATAGAGCGAACCTACTAAGTGTCTGAATGTCACGTTCTCAACAGTCACGTTTCCAAAGCCTTCAAACTCCTCAAAGCTCAGCATTCTTGAGCTGTTGTCGTCGGAGAGAAGCTTGACCGTGCCGTTCTCCAGGATGGTCACGTTCTGAATGTTGAGGTCCTGCGCGCTCGGCAGGTTGTAGGCGATGTAGGCTTTGCCTGCGTTTCTCCAGCCGTGGCCTGGAGACCACGAGAAGTCCCAAACAAAGAAAGCGCCTATCCAGCCATCTCCGACTTCTGCCTTCTTCCACCAGATGTCGTTGTATTTCTCATTCTCAACAGGAAAGGCAAAGATGCCGAAGTAGACCTTCCAGACCTTCACCTTGACGTCCACGTCGGTGGGCACGAGGTAGCTCCAGTAGACCCGACTGTCATTGAGCTGGACGTAGTAGTCAGGGTTCCAGAAGTGCTCGCCTTCAATCCAGAACCCCTCGCCGACTTTTAATCCTTGATAACTGTCGATGGGCATGACTTCTCTTTTGAACAAGTCGAGGGCGTGGCTGGCCGAGCCTTTGAGCAGGTCTTTAAGACTCCAAGCCGAGACTGCTGGAGCTGCAATAATCAGTACTAAAACCACAACTGCTAGAGTTTTCTTTCTCATTCACTCACCTCCAAATATAGAAAAATTATAATGAGGATAGCTCCAAAGGGACCGAGATACGCGAGAGCAGCAGGATTCTGATGATATACAAAATATCCAATCATGTCGTCGAGCCAGATGATGAACCCTGCCACGAACGCAGTAACTGCAACGAAGCCTCCTGTGAGTTTTTTTAGCAGGATTCCGAATAGCATCAGAGCTATTCCCCAAATCAGGTGAGTCACTCCGAAGATGTGGATGAGGGCCGCGGCGACTACAAACGAGAGGATCAGCGAGATAAAGCTCTCACTTTCATGATAGAACCCCGTCCTCAGTCCCTCGAGCAGGATGATAGCCGAGGCTGGAATGATTACTAAGAAAGCGAAGGTCATGTCGTATGACCCAAGGGTTCCACTCCCGGAAACACTGATGTTTGCGGGCACGATGTAGTACAGTATCATGCTCAGGAACGTGCCAATGCCAGCGTAGTAGAGTGCCCCTCTGAATGTCCCCTCATCGAAGTCTGTCAGGCTCATCAGAACTGCGAAACCAAGCATCCCTCCAGCGGCGTAAACGAGATGGTAGTAGTCTCTTGCGACGAAAGACAGGATGAGCATGAGGATTGAGGCTCCAAGTACGCGGGCGTCTTGGCTCAGAATGAAGTATATGCCAAACGCTATTGCGACCAGAAATGTTGAGAAGATGACTCCCGTTGCAGAGACCTGTGCAAGGCTTGCAGAATACATCACATCACCCCCTCAAGGAGGATAGCTGTGGCCGAGAGGTGCAGAATGTCCTTTATATCACTGATACTGTGAATTCCTTGGCTCCAAAGGAAGATTATGAGCAAAACTGCCCCGAGAACCCATTTTACTATGTTTCCAAAGACATACGCGGCTAGATACCAGACGTATGCGAATAGAATTGTGATAACTTTCACATACATAAAGTTCTGAATGGCGAAGACATCCTCGAAGAGCAGGGATGGTTTCAGGAACGTTAATGTCACAAATGCCCCGACCGCAATCGTCAATGCCATCTCACCAGATGAATAGAGCATTGTCGCGAGGATGAAGACACCAATGATAGTGACTGTGAGTAGTCCAACCAGACTCATTCTTCCACCCCCTCTTGGAAAATAGAAATTCACAGGTGCCCGGTCTCGTCAAGAACAACGAGCAGGCTTGTCGTTGGGAAGAAGTCGACTGGTGCAGGTAGCAGACCATCTATTGCGTCTGCGGCAAGGGCTTTTGGATTGTCAGTGAGCATGTATGCTACTGCACCGAGCAGTGGGCCTTCCACAAGGTCGGAGCCAGGAATGACATCTAGTGCATCCGCGATATCCACGAGGCCGGCAATGATGAGCTTTAGGGGAAAGGGGAGGTTCTCAAGGCCGAACATCTCAATCACCCACCCACTCGTCAACGATTCTAATGACAAGAGCGATTGCGATTGCCAGGCTCACGTTCTCTAGGAACTTCTGAAAGCCGACGAGGAACATTGTAAAGAGAAGTATGATGAAGAGGAAAATGATGAACTTCTTCATCCGAGCCACCTCCAGAGCTCGTCCCAAATGCTGTTCTTCGGCACTTCTGCCGTCACGGCTGCGTAGGCGTCAACGAGGCCAGCACCTGACCATGTGGGCAGGGCGTTGATGCCGTCCAAGGGATAAGCAGTCTTTTCGAGAATCATTCTCACAGTTTCGGGCGTAAGCGTGCCGTGCTCCTGGAGAATGAGGGCGACAACTCCGGAGACATGTGGGGTGGCCATGCTGGTTCCGCTCATGGCTATGAACTGGTCAGGCGTTCCCGCACGCGCCGAGACAATGTCAACGCCTGGCGCGCTGATGTCGGGCTTGATGTCGTAGATGTTCAGGCCGGGCCCTTTTCCGCTAAACTCTGCCACCTTCATGTCCCTGTCAACGGCCGCGACGGTGATGGCGCCCGTGGCGATGCCTGGAGAGTCAATGACCACGAACTCGTTTCCAGCCGCAATGACGACCGGAATGTGCTCCTCTTTGATGAGCTGTTCCACCTTCTGAACCATGGGGTCGCGTGGAGAACCGAACGGGCTTCCGAGGCTCATTGAAACTACGAGGGGCTCGTCCGGGTGCTTCTTGTGCCACTCGACGATGTAATCGAGGCCCTGTAGAATCTGTGTCATCGTTCCACCGCCATCCTTGCCGAGAACCTTGACCGCGAGGATGTTGGCCTCAGGAGCCACTCCTGAGACATAGACGACTTGGCCATCCACGTTTGCCTTGACCGGCCGTCCTGCGGCTATTCCTGCAACGTGAGTACCGTGTCCATTGTCGTCATACGGAGCTGGCCTGCCGTTGACGAAGTCTGCCCACCCAATACAGGCGCCTTGGAGCATGACGTGGTTGCAGTCCACGCCCGTGTCCACCACGGCGATCGTGACGCCCTTTCCAGTGATGCCCTTCTTGGACCAAGCGAGATCAGCCTTGATGAGCTTGATGTTCCAGTTGGCGTTGGCCACCTGCTCGGGAGTGATGTTGCCCTGGATAAATGCCGAGTTCACGTTTTCGACCGAAGTCGGCCCGTTTTCGACGTAGAGGTCAGGCCAGACCTCGCGAATGTAGAAGCGGTAGGGGAAGTCGAAAGCTTTTGAGTAAACTAGGTTCTTCACGAGGCTTGGGCGGGCCTCGATTGCAATCGCGTTGATGCCCTCATCAACATAGAGAACCTTTGCCCCAACCGCCTCAAGGGCCTCTTTGAGATGGTCGTTTGGTTTGGTCCATGTGATGATAATCCACTGAACCGGCTCGTCGTTCTGCACCTTCTGCTTGAATGTGTTCAGCCAGTTCAGAGCCATGTCGGTGAGGTTGGCCGAGGCCTCAATCGAGCCAGTCACCCAATTCCAGAACTGGTCATCCACGTAGATGCCTGTGTTTGTCTTGATTAGCCCCTTTGAATCGAAACGCCACTCTTTGAATTTGATGAGAATCTTGTTCACGTAGTCGGAAACGCTCAGGTGAGGAAGCCCGGGCTGTGTGATCGTCTCGTTGAAGCTGTCAGCTACTGCAACGCTGAAGGAGGAAAGAAGGACAATGAAGATAATGAAAGTCGCTGGAAGGGCCCTCACTGCTCAGGCCCCCTCAGCTGCCCTCGCTGTCATTCGCAAGGCCAAGGAGATTCTCCCAATCCACGCTCTCACTGAAGAAACCATGCTTGCTGGTCTTCAGCGGGTTGAAGCCGCGCCAGAGGTCGTCGTCAATCGCCAGGTCGCGGAGCTCACGGCCTTGGAGATCATAGTCGTTCGGGATCGTTATGTCACCCATTGCTTTCTTGATTTCCCAACGCCAATTTCTTGTGTCAAAGAGTGCATTGTTCCCGGCGAACTTGCCGAAGACCTTCAGGACGTTGTCTATATTCACGTTCTTTCCGAAGATGTTGCCCTCGTACACGACCTTGTCATTCCCGAAGAGTCCCCAAAGGTACGTTGTGCGCTTGATGATCTTCACGTCCTCATGGGCAGCAGGAGCGCCCCTCTCCCACCAGTGCTCGCGTCCCCTAACCGGGATGATATAGTAGTCCACTGCTTTTATCCCAAGCTTTGCAAGGAGTGAGTTGTCCCACGCAACCCACGCCTTGTAATTGTCGTTCGGATCCTTGAAAACCCTGTTCGTAAAAACAATCATGTTGCCCTTTGTCCTGTAGAAGTCAATTGTGCTCTGGTTGAAATCGTCGAGGAGCGAGGCGTCCTTAGAGTAGATGTACAGGTTGTACACGGGGTTGTTGTCCTCGTCGGTGCTCTTGATGAACATGAGCCAGTCGCTCGCACCGTCGCCCGTGACGTCCCTCTGGAATGCCAGAATGCCCGTGTGGTCGTTGTCGGTCAGGGTGAGCGCGGTGAGGTTGGGGAGGGTCAGGATGGCACCAACGTCGCTCAGGCTGGTTATGGTGAAGTTGAAGCTACCAATGCGGATTTCCTGCCCGTCGTGTACGTTTGCTATTGCAACCCAATACGGGCCACCGGCAACCCAAATCTGTTCGCGCAGGGTCGCGTTGTCAATTATCGCTCCAGTCGTCGAGTTCGTCGCGACCGCGCTTATTTCGAAGGTGTACATGCCAGGCTGGACGTTGCTCACGTTGATTGTTGCAGTCCAGAGGCCAGGCGTGGAGGTGTTGGTGAAGTTCCAGATGTCAGGGACACCGTCTCCGGTCATGTCTATTGCGTTCCCGTACTCATCAACAAAGCGTCCGCGAACCGTCAGGGTTGTGTTTGGCGGGAAGTTTGCAGGGGCGAACGGTTGCCCGTCGCTTTTCAGAATGGTGATGTTGATGGTTGCGGGCTGTCCTTCTATGATATCTGCCGCATAGCCCACGTCCGGCTCGGTTATCGCGTTCTCCCAAACCACGTTGCTGATTGTCGCTGCCGCGACAAACACTGCCATCGCCATCAGGAAAACTCCAACGAGTCCAACCAACTTTTTCCAGCCCATACATCCAACCTCCTTCGTATTGCATCAACAACGAAAGCATCATCCTACTCCAAACAAACTCAGAATCTTCTTCATGAGCGAGCGTATCTTCTCAAGGAGCTGGCTGAACCAGGAGCCGCCCGACTTGTTGTAGAGAACTTTGATTTCTGCATGTCCTGAAACGAAGGCCTCGCTCGGGACCTTGACGACAATCTTGCCGTCCTCCAGCTTCTCGACCTGGAGCGTCTCCCTGCTGCCGGTCAGGGCCACAGCCTCAAGAACATCCTCCTGATCATTCACATCTTTCAGGGGCACGAGAACAGTCATGTTAGCCAAGTCTGCATTGCTGTCAATCTTGATAACTCTGACGTAGGTGTCCGTCTTGCCTTCAGCCGCGTTCTTTGCAAGTTTTTCCGCAATGCTCCAATTTGTGATACCTTTGAAGTCATCCCACGAGGCGGGGAAATTCAGCTCCTGTTTTGTGATCGTCCAGGTGCTCTTTATCCAATGCGTTGAGACTTCGCCCGGTTCGAGAACATCCGTGTGGATGAGGTAGAGCGTCGAGCTGTTGCTTGGTCTCCACTCGGCCATGCTGACGCCGTCAATTTCAAACTTCGGGTAGTCAAGTGGGCTGAAGCCGAGCGCTGTGGGGTCAACGGCATAGACGACGTTCAGCTTCGCGGCGGTGGGGTTGGTGACCTTGAACTCCTTCTCGTAGACGAACGTCTTTGAATCCTCGTCGAGGAGAATCTCCTTCGAGAAGCCGCCGCTCTCGCGGACGGTCTCGAACTGGATCGGTAGGTTGAACTGTATCTTGTCGGCGCGGTACCAGTAGTGGCCCTGGTAATAGAAGTCGGCGTTGGTGTAGTCGGACTTCAGGCGCGGCGCGCTGGTGATGCTCATGTTCACAGCGCTCTCTGGAACGGGCACGTAGCCGTTCGGGTCGGTCGTGCTGACTTCGAGACCGGCGTAGAAGGTCGCGCGGTCTCTGGTCAGGTCAATCATGGGGCTGAAGATCTGGCGGAAGTTTGCGGGCTCGGAGAGCTTCTTACGGCCTGCGAGGTAGAGGAGCTTGATTTCGTCGTCGGTGAGGGCACGGGAGTAGATACGTGCTTCATCCACAACCCCATTCAAAGTATATCCAATCCAAATACCTGTCACCCACGTTTGTGTCAGAAGTGCTGTACCTGGCGTGATAGTCTTGGAGTTATACGCAACCAGCGTTCCAGATGCATCAAATGCAAATACCTCCGCTTTTCCCGTTTGTATGTTGTACCTGCCGACGACAAAATACCATTGTCCTGGAGTAAGGGGTGAAGTTGATACTGAATCATATGCCCCATCATGCCAGAACAGGAAGACCAACGCTCCGGTTAAACTAATCTGTAGCCCCCATGACGAGCTTGCGCCTACTACCCAACCTATCGAACTCTGGCTTGAATACATCACCCACGCTGTGAATGTCACGCTCGTATTGATTCCGCTCGCAAATGCACTTGGAAGTGGTGCCGAGACATAGTCTCCAGTACTCCTGTCAAACTCGAACGCATTCCCGATTTTGCCCGTGACGAGCTTTGGATACCCTGTCGTGCTGTTGAAGTGGATTGTAGCGTTCGCAAGTGTCCCATCGAGATAGCAGGGCGTCACGTTGTTCGTTGTATCCATCGCATCAAGCCCGCAGAACAGCGTCACGTCGCTGAAAGTGCTGTCCTCAGGCACGATGACCCACTTTGGCAGGTCAAACTCTGTTGCACTCGCGGCCCCTGCGATGCTGACGAGAAACAGCGCTATCACTACCAGGCCGACCAGCTTTTTCCGAAACCTCACATCCGCATCCCTCCGCGGAGGCTTGAGAAGTGATTTCAGCGTATCACTTAGAGAGGTTGGGAAGAAAATGACAATGTCGCAAAAAGAAGCTCAAAGAACGATTTTCCGCCCGAGAACCTGCTCGAGGAACTCAACGAATTTCTGCGTCGGGTACTTCCGCCCGTCCGGGCCATAGATGATATGTTGGGGGCTGTTCTTGTATATCTCAGCATACCACTTGAATTTTCTCCAGACAAAATCTTTGTTGAGTCCGTTCTTCCGCGCAATTGCCCTTATCGAGACGATTTGAATCGGCTCGACCTGCTCTTGCTCCTGAGGACCTAGCAACAGAAAGTGAAGCATCATGACAACTAGAACCGGATGCATCTTTCACCCCTCCAACACCTTCTTCAACTCATCCACAACCCGTGAGTAGGCTTCATCAGCCAAGAGCTCGCGGTGGCCGTAATGCCTGGCACCGACCGAGGTTGAAGACCTGCCCTGGATGTAGTCAGCAACATCAGGAGCAATCTTGTGACGGACCAAGAAAGTATAGTGCCATTTCCTGATCGTGTTGGCTGAGACCTTCCCGTGGCTCACCCAATCCTTGGCGCTTACGTAGTTCACATTCATGGGCTCAAGAAGTTCATAGAACTCCTTAGGAGCATAAGCCCAAAAGCCCCTCTTCTTGCCGCGGGAGAATGCAAACAGAGGGTACCTGGCGACCTTCTCATTCACAATGTAGACGTTCTGCCAGTTGAAGGTGTTCACCAGCTGAACCGCGTGAGTCAGCCTGATTCCCGAGTACACTAGGAGTTTGAAGAGGGTCAGTTTCTCTTCACCGCGCTCTTTGATAACCTTGTATGCTTCTCTGATTTCCTCGTCAGTCACGAAAACGGCCCGAACTCCTGCCTTCCGTTTGATTTTCATGATTCTCCTCCAGTCGTCAGCGAGGTGATAGTCGATGATGTGTTTCTCCTCAAGGAATGTGGTGAACTTGCGGAGGCCTTTGACTATTCTGTCATTGTAGTTCTCTGCCTTGAGGGCCTTTTCCAAGTCCTCGTACGTCTTCAAAGAGTGCCGACCAAAGAAGACTTCGAGCGCTTTGAGGTAGTCTTTCTTCACTACTGGCGTTATTTGGTCAGAGAGCCACTCTGAGAACTGCATTTTGTAAATGGCCCACAAATCGTTGAGTTTTCCACGTCTTACAAGGTGGAGGTCCGGGGTTCGAATCCCCGCGGGCCCACCAGAAAAGTTTCATTAAAGCTCGTGATCCTCCTTTGGAGATCCTTTCACGAGGATTCGTTTCACCCTATTGTCTCAAACTTCTT
>Ga0256914_1002917_pt1 | contig 13924 bp, 12 predicted proteins | sample HulkmetaG_FD_191571 | JGI IMG/M metagenome (GOLD analysis project Ga0256914, IMG submission 191571) | Hydrothermal chimney microbial communities from Main Endeavour vent field at the Juan de Fuca Ridge, Pacific Ocean - Hulk | ecosystem: Environmental > Aquatic > Marine > Hydrothermal vents ... | reverse complement strand
GCCGAAGGGAACGATCCGCTCCTTGCCGCCCTTGCCCCGCACCCGCACCATGCCGGTCTCCAGGTCCAGGTCCTCCATATTCCTGGAAACCAGTTCGGAAACACGCATGCCGGTAGAATAGATCAGCTCCATGATGGCCCGGTCCCTGGCCGCGAACCGATCCCGGCGGTCCGGCTCGTCCAGGAGACAAAACACCTCGTCCACGGTCAGAAAGACCGGTATCTGGCGGGCCAGCCTGGGATTGACCACCCCGGCCAGGGGATCATGGGTAACGACATCCTCCCGTCTCAAATAGTGAAAAAAGGTGCGAAGGGCGGAGAGCTTCCTGGCCACCGAGGCGCTGGAACAGCGGAGATAGAGGGAAGAGACAAAGCGCCGCACCCGGTCAGCATCGATGGCGGTTACCTCGGCCTCCTGGCCGTCGAAAGAAAGAAACTCCCTGATATCGGAAGTATAAGCTGAAACAGTATGATTGGAAAACCCCTTTTCCACGGTCAGCCAGGCGGCAAATTTTTCCACATGATCGGAATTCATCTGAATCAGGAGTTGAAAGCCTCACCCAATCTGTTTACTATCTGGTATTCAACAGCTGCTGATGGCATCTTATACATCCCGCCCGCAGGATGCACAACCCCTAAGCACGGGAAGACCATGGCAAAGAAAACCTTTGAGAGCGCACTGCAACGGCTGGAACAGATCACCACCGAACTCGAACAGGGCGAATTGAGCCTGGAAAAGAGCCTGAAGAAATTCAACGAGGGGATCGAGCTGGTCAACTTCTGCACCTCCAGGCTGGAGGAGGCCCGCAACCAGGTGGACCTGCTCCTCAAGCAGAACGACACCCTGGAAACGACCCCGTTCAACGCAGAGGAACCAGGTGGAGATTAAGGCCTATCTGACAGCGCAGAGAATCCTGGTAGAGGAGCATCTCGACCGGTTCATGCTCGCGGAAGAGCCGCCCTTTGCAGACCACATCCGCTCCATGCGCTACAGCCTGTTCGTGGGCGGGAAACGGGTCCGGCCCATCCTCTGCCTGGCGGCCGCCCGGGCTGTCGCCCCGCACGAAAGCGACATCGACGGCCAGGTGATGCCGGTTGCCTGTGCCCTGGAGTGCATCCACACCTATTCCCTGATCCACGATGACCTGCCGGCCATGGACGACGATACCCTGCGCCGGGGCAAACCGACCAACCACGTGGTCTTCGGCGAAGCCGAGGCCATCCTGGCCGGAGACGGGCTGCTCACCTTTGCCTTTGACCTGCTTTCCGATGGCGGACTGTCCTCCCTGGAGCCGGCCACCCGCCTGGAGATCGTCAACACCATTGCCCGGGCGGCCGGTCCTCTGGGCATGGTGGGCGGGCAGTTTCTCGACATCGACAACGAAAACAGCGAGACCTCCTACGAGATGCTGCGGACCATCCACCGCAGCAAGACCGGGGCCCTGATCACGGCCAGTGTCCGGAGCGGGGCGCTTGCCGGCGGCGCGAATGCAGACCAGCTCAGGTCCCTGACCGAATACGGCGATAACATCGGCCTGGCCTTCCAGATCGTCGACGATCTTCTCAACGTGGAATCCACCCCTGAACAGCTTGGCAAGGCCGTAGGCAGTGATGCCGAACGCGGCAAGGCCACCTACCCTGCCCTCTTCGGCCTGGAACGGACCAGGACCATGGCTGCCGAGGCCGTGGAACGCGGTCTTGCCGCCCTGAAAGACTTCGACCATCGGGCAGAACCGCTTCGGGAGCTGGCCAGGTACATCATCAATCGAAAGAGATAACACCATGCTGATCATGAACAATCCGGCGGACCGGAAGACCGGTCTGCTCCAGTCGATCGATTCCCCGGCAGATCTTCGCCGGCTCGATGTCTCCGAGCTGCAGACCCTGGCCGGGGAACTGCGGGAGAAGATCATCCACACCGTAGCCGAGACCGGCGGTCACCTGGCCCCGAGCCTGGGCGTCGTGGAGTTGACCCTGGCCCTGCACTATGTCTTCAACACCCCGGAAGACCTGCTCGTCTGGGACGTGGGTCATCAGGCCTATGCCCACAAGCTGCTCACCGGCCGGCGGGATCAGTTCCATACCCTGCGCCAGTACCGGGGGATCAGCGGTTTCCCCAAGCGGGCGGAAAGCGAGTACGACGTGGTGGAGACAGGGCACAGCTCGACCTCCATTTCCTACAGCCTGGGGCTGGCTACGGCCAAGGACCTGAACCGGGACAGCCGCAAGGTCATCGCCGTCATCGGTGACGGTTCCATGACCGCAGGACTGGCCTTCGAAGGCCTCAACCACGCCGGCGACCTGGACAAGAACCTGATCGTCATCCTCAACGACAACGAGATGTCCATCTCGCCCAACGTGGGCGCCATGTCAAGCTTCCTGAGCCGCAAGCTGACCTCCCGGACCATGCGCCGGCTCAAGGACCACGTGGAGGAACGGTTGAAATCCCTCTCCTCGGTGGGCGAGAACATCCTCAATGTCCTCCGCAAGAGCGAGGAGAGCCTGAAGGGATTCTTTACCCCTGGCATGCTCTTCGAGGCCCTGAAGTTCGAATATATCGGTCCCATTCCCGGCCATGAGCTGGACGACCTGATCGAGACCCTGGAAAATGTCCGCGACAACAGCCGCGGACCGGTGCTGGTCCATGTCCTGACCACCAAGGGCAAGGGATACCGGCCGGCCGAGACCAATCCCGGCAACTACCATGGGGTCGGGCCGTTCGATATCGAAACCGGCCATCCCAGGCCGACCACCGGCCCACCGTCCTATACCTCGGTGTTCGGCAAGACCATCTGCCGGCTGGCCAGAGAGGACGACCGGGTCATCGGGATCACCGCCGCCATGCCTGCCGGCACCGGCCTGACCGCATTCAGCCGCGAGTTTCCGGAACGTTTCTTCGACGTGGGTATCGCCGAACAGCACGCGGTCACCTTTGCCGCCGGCCTGGCCCTGGAGGGCAAACGGCCGGTGGTGGCGGTCTATTCCACCTTCATGCAGCGGGCCCTGGACCAGGTGATCCACGACGTCTGCCTGCCGGACCTGCCGGTGACCCTGGCCCTGGACCGGGGCGGAGTGGTGGGTGACGACGGACCGACCCACCATGGTGTATTCGATCTCTCCTTTCTCCGCTTCATCCCCAACCTCACCCTGATGGCGCCAAAGGACGAGAACGAACTCCAGCACATGCTCTACACGGCAGTGAACCATGACGGTCCCATGGCCATCCGGTATCCCCGCGGCAGCGGTGAAGGCGTGGAGATGGACCAGGAACTGCAGCGGCTGCCAATCGGCAGTGGCGAGCTGTTGCGCGAAGGGGACGACGTCCTGCTGCTTCCTGTCGGGAACCGGGTTTATCCGGCCCTGGTGGCCGCCCAACGGTTGGAAAAACTCGGCATCCAGGCGGCGGTGATCAATCCCCGGTTCATCAAGCCGCTGGACAACGAGCTCATCTCCACCTGGGCCAGGCGGTGCGGCTGCGTGGTCACCGTGGAGGACAACGTGAAAAAGGGCGGTTTCGGCAGTGCCGTTCTCCAGATGCTCAACGAGGTGCACCTGCTCCTTCCAGTACGGATCCTCGGTTACGGCAACACCTTCCTCGAGCATGCTCCCCAGCAGATCCTTTGGAAGAACGGCGGGATAGATACGGCCGGGATCATCAATGGCGCCCTGGAGGTCCTCAAACAGAAAGCATGATGGAGGGGCCGCTCTCCCCTGTCGAGGTCAACCCATGGAGACCACCCCGGATACAGAGCTCTGCACCACGGTCATCTCCCACGTCATGATGCCGCATCACGCCAATCCGGCCGGGAATGTCAACGGCGGGGTGATCATGCAACTCATCGACGATGCCGCCTTTGTCATTGCCACCAGGTATGCCCGCACCAACGTGGTAACCGCCTCCATCGAACGAATCGACTTCCACAGGCCGGTCCACGTGGGAGACCTGCTCACCCTGAGGGGATGTTTGAACATGACCCACCGCTCATCCATGGAAGTAGGTGTCCGGGTGGAAGGAGAAGACATGCAGAGCGGCACTGTCCGCCATATCGCCTCGGCCTATCTCACCTTTGTCGCCCTGGACCAAGACCACCGGCCCAAGGTTGTTCCCGAGTATGTTCCGGCGACTCCGGAGGCCAGGCGCAGGCACCGGCAGGCCCTGCAGCGGCGACAGCAACGCCTCGGGCAGGACACGGCGAACGGGGCGAAAACGCCGACCTGATCGTCCTGTCTTCGGACAATGCAGGGGTGATGCGCAAGATAATCCACATCGACATGGATGCCTTCTTCGCCTCGGTGGAACAGCTGGACAATCCGGACCTGCGTGGCAGGCCGGTGATTGTCGGGGGAGACCCGGGCGGCCGGGGTGTGGTGGCAGCCTGCTCCTACGAGGCGCGACGATACGGTATCCACTCGGCCATGAGCTGCGCCAGGGCGCACGCACTCTGTCCGCAGGCGATCTTCGTCCGGCCCCGCAGGGACCGATACCGCCGGATTTCCTCCCGGATCATGGCTCTGTTCCGCGAATACACCGAGTTGGTGGAGCCACTCTCCCTGGACGAGGCCTTTCTCGACGTCACTGAAAACAAGAAAGGCCTGCCCTCTGCCACGTGGATCGCCGAGGCCATCCGCTGGGAGATCCGCCGCACCACCGGCCTCACGGCCTCGGCCGGTGTTTCCTGCAACAAGTTCCTGGCCAAGGTAGCCTCGGACATGAACAAGCCCGACGGGATCACGGTGGTCACGCCGGACCAGGCTCGGCCGTTCATCCGCGGCCTGCCGGTCCGGAAATTCTACGGGGTCGGCCGGGTGACGGAAAAACGAATGCACGCCATGGGGATCCGGACCGGCAGGGATCTGGAACGCTACTCCAGGGACGAGCTGGTCGCCGTTTTCGGCAAGGCCGGTAACTTTTTCTACGATATCGTCCGGGGAAGGGACAACCGCCCCGTGGAGCCACGTCGGAAACGAAAGTCCATGGGAACGGAAACCACCCTGCGGCAGGACATCCGTGATCGGGCAGCCATGCAGGCCATCCTGGACCGCCAGGCCGAAGAGGTGGCTGCCGGGCTGGCAGCCCGCGGACTGGCTGGCCGGACCCTGACCCTGAAACTCCGTTACCAGGACTTTGTCACCATCACCCGCTCCACCACCCCGGGCTGTCTCTTCCGGAATGCCGGGGATATCATTGCAAGGATCCCCCTGCTCCTGGCCGCTACCGAGGCCGGCAAAAGGCCAGTCAGGCTGCTGGGCATCTCGATCGCCAATCTCTGCGACAGGGCGCAGGCGGGAGGCAGCGGCCGGCGTCAGCTTGTCCTGCCGTTCTTTCCCGGTGCCGGACAGGAAAGCGGCGGCCGGAACCTGCCAGGGAGATCCTGAAATGTTCAGGCACGAGCTGAAGAAATTCAGGCAGGGACACCCGGTCGACCTGCTGCTCCTCGGCCGACGCTTTGACCTGGCCATGGTCAAGAAACTGGCCGTTGTCCGGTTGCCGCCGGCCTTCTGGATGCAGGATCCGAAAATCAACCCGGATGCCGAACAGCTTCTTCAGGTGGCCCTGGTCCTGCAGGATCCGGAGCGGTGCCGGCTGGCGCTTTCGGTCCTGGCCGAGGAGATTACGGAAAAACCGGGCCACACCACCCTCCGTCACCAGGTGGAACGGATTACCGGTAACCTGCTGCGCCAATGTCCGGAAACGACAGCTCTTTGCCTGGCTCCTCTGGTGGAATCACTGCTCCAGGACCTGCCCGACTGACGATGCCGACCACTGTTCTGCCTGAGTAGCGTGTACCTTGACGGTTACAATGTGGGTACGGATGTGATAGGCTGGAAAGACAAGATGATGTTCCGAACTCGAACTCTCCCGGATCGACACCATTCCCTGGCCGGCGGCCGGACAGGGTGAACCGGGCAAGGAAGGAACACTACAAGGACACCTGCTGCTCTTATGGAAAGATTTGTGTCATGGTTTCCGATGGATCTCCAGTTCAGCCAGGGGCTGGTCACCATGGCCGGTTATGTGGGGATCGTGATTCTGGTCCTGCTGGTTGCCCTGGGAGCGACCTGGATCGTCCGCCGCAGCCTGCTCCGGCTGATCCATCACCTGGTACGCACCAACCGGCTCCAGTGGGACGACGCCCTGATCAACAACCATTTCTTCAGCCGGCTGTCCTGGTTCGTGCCCGTGGTGATCCTTCATCTTGCCCAGGACCTGCTCCTGCCTCCGGACGGCAGGGGGGCGGAAATTCTCCAGCGGCTGATCGCAGCCGGTTTTGTCCTGGTCACGGTCAGTACCATCAATGCCCTGCTCAACGGAATCAACGATATTTACCGGACCCTGCGCGCCAGGAGCGGCAAAACCATCCGGGGCTATGTCGACGCGGCCAGGATCGTCACCTACGTACTGGGCACCATCTTTCTGATCGCCATCATCACTGGACGGTCACCTTGGGGCCTGCTCTCGGTCATGGGCGGCCTGACCGCCATCACCATGCTGGTGTTCCGCGATTCTATCCTCGGTTTTGTGGCTTCCATCCAGCTGACCGGGACCGATATGATCCGGGTCGGCGACTGGATCGAGATGGCTTCCCACGATGCCGACGGCGAGGTGATCGAAATATCGATCCATTCGGTCAGGGTGCGCAACTGGGACAAGACCGTGACAAGTATCCCCACCTATGCCCTGATCTCCCATCCCTTCAAAAACTGGCGCGGTATGACGGAATCCGGTGGCCGGCGGATCAAGCGCTCCCTGTTCATCGACATGACCTCGATCCGTTTCCTCACCGAGGACGACCTGGAACGGTTTTCGGAGATCCGGCTGCTGACCGACTATATCCGGAGCAAACAGGAGGAAATCCTGGCCTACAACCGGCAACTGAGCATGGATTCCGACCTGGTGATCAATGGCCGATGCCAGACAAACATCGGCCTGTTTCGGGCCTATGTGAATGGTTATCTGAGGCAAAACCCGAATATACGCCAGGACATGACCTTCCTGGTTCGCCAGCTTCCGCCGGGCCCTGACGGTCTGCCGCTCCAGATCTACGTCTTCAGTGCTGAACAGGCCTGGGCCCGCTATGAGGCCATCCAGGCCGACATCTTTGACCATCTCCTGGCGGCCCTTCCCATGTTTGACCTGCGCCTTTATCAGTACCCCTCCGGTCATGATTGCAGGGTTGCAGAAAAACATCTCACATTCCGGGGGACTGACTGAATACCTGACCACTCGTTCCTGAATTCCTTAAAGCCAGATCGTTGACCGGTCGATACAGAGAAAACACCGGAAGATTTTCAGGACAAGGTCAGCAGAGGAAACAGGGTATACCATGGCAGGACTTCTTTCAGCGCTGAACGCCGGCAAGACGAGCCTGAGCACCAATCAGAAATCCATCGAGATCGTCGGCAACAACATCGCCAATGTCAACACCGAGGGATACTCGCACCAGCGCGCCGAGCTGATGCAGATCCCGGCGGTCAACTTCGGCGACTTCTTCGTGGGCCAGGGTGTCACGGTGTCCAATGTCAGAAGGGATCACGATGTCTTCATCACCCGCCAGCTCCAGGAAAAAAACATCGCCGCCGGTGAAGAGCAGGGCCGTTCGGCAGCCCTGACCGAACTCGAACGAGTCTTCTCCATCTCCGACGAGAGCGTGGCCTCGGAGATCGACCAATTTTTCGATGCCTGGCAAGAACTGACCACCAACCCCAGCGGACTGGTGGAACGGGACATGGTCCTCCAGCGGGGTAAACTGGTGGGCGATGCCTTCCGCAACGTCAACGAGGAAATGGAGAATATCAGGCAGAACATCAACAACTCCATCATGGCCAAGGTGACCAACCTCAACGAGCAGATCGAGGAGATCGCCCGTCTCAACGACCGGATTCACCTGGTCGAGATATCAGGCCAGAGCGCCAATGCGGCCAGGGATCAGCGGGATCTCATTGTCGGCCAGCTGTCCCGCAGCCTGGGAGTGCAAACCTATACCGACAACCAGGGGATGCTCTCCGTGCAGCTGCCGGGCGGTTATCCGCTGGTGGTGGGCAACCAGGCCATGCGCATCGAAACCAAGATGAACGGCACCGATGTCAACCTGGAGCTGCAGATCGCCGGCACCAGCAAAGACATCCGCCTGGAGAACATGGGCGGCGAATTCAGGGGAATGTTCGAGGTCAGGGATGTCTTCATGGCTGACCTGAAAAATGACCTGGATCAACTGGCCAGGGAGTTCACCGCTGCGGTCAACGGGGTCCATGACAACGGTTACGGGCTCGACGGCACCGACACGCAGCGGCCCTTCTTCAACGATCTCAGCGGACCGCCTCCGGTGGACGACGCCAGCCGCCACGTCACCGTTGCCCTGACCGATGCCTCCCAGGTGGCCGCGGCAAGCGAGTATCCCGCCGCCCCTGGCGACAACAGGAACGCTCTGGCCATTGCCGAGCTGGAAACCACCTTTCTGATCAACGGCTCCGATACCTTTGACAACTTTTTCGGCAATATGGTGGCCAACGTGGGCATCGAGGCCAGCAGGAACCAGCTGGCCCTGAAAGGCGCCGATGATGCAGTCGTCCAGTTGCAGAACCTGCGGGACGGGTTTTCCGGGGTCTCCCTGGAAGAGGAAATGATCGACCTGATCCAATATCAGCGTGGTTTCGAATCATCGGCCAAATTCCTGTCCACCATCGACGAGATGATGAATTCCCTACTGGAACTCAAGAGGTAAGCCATGAAAGCCACCCAGGGAACCACCTACCGGATGCTCGGATCCCGCCTCAATGACCTGAGCCTGCATCTCGAGGAACTTCGGCGGATGGGTGCATCCGGCAAACGGTTGAACAGGCCATCGGACGATCCATCGGCTATCCGACCCATCCTGACCACCCGCAAGCAACTGTCCAACGTGGACCGGCAACTGAAGACCATGGGCCAGTCCATGGACCGGATGCAGGCCACAGACGGCCATCTGGAGCATGTGGAGAATATCCTCCAGCGGGTCAAGGAAATCGCCGTCAACGGGGTCAACGGTGCACTGAGCGGCGAAGACAGGACCGTGCTGGCCGACGAACTGGTCCACCTGCGCCAGGAGCTCCTGGACGCGGGCAACGCCATGGTGGACGGCAAATATATTTTTGCTGGATTTCAGGAGGATACAAAGCCATTCACCCTGAATCCTTCCTATGACCCGGCTAGCTATGACGTCAACGACCACCGTACATGGCCGGTCCTCTACAACGGCGACGACAATCCCACCATGCTGGAGATTGCCCCGGCCGAGCGGCTCCAGGTCAACCTGACCGGCAATGATCTCTTCCTGGGCAGTGCCGACTGGAACCCGCCCCCCTATGATCCGCCGACCAGCGGGGGCAATCCACCCAACAGCGTCGATGCCGGCCGGATGGACCTCTTCGCCGTCATCACCAGGACAGAGGAGGCGTTGCGGGCCAATGACCAGACCGCCATGCAGGACCGGCTGACGGAAATCGATATAGCGGCCGACCAGAACCGGCGTCTGCGCAGCCAACTCGGCAACCGCACCGCCAGGGTGGAAACGGCCATGCACCACCAGGAAGGAACCAAGGTGGACCTGCGTCAGGTCCTCTCGCGCTACGAGGACGCCGACGCAATCGAAACATTCAACGCCATTGTGCAGCAGGAAACTGCCTTTGAGGCAGCTCTGAATGTGACGGCCAAGGTGTCGAAACTCTCCATTCTCGACTTTATGTAAGTAATAGTTGAGAAAAATCTTGCCTTTTACAATCAGGTACACGATATTTGCAGAACTGGAGAAACGGGATCATGTCCACATGGACACGGCCCCGACTGATTGTGGCAAGAAATCGAGAGGGCGGCACCGCGGGCGCCCATGCACTGAATGGAGTTGAACATGCTGGTACTGACCAGGAAATCGGGTGAGGGTATTGTCATTGGCGACAATATCACCATCAAGATCATCGAGACCAAGGGAAACAGTATCCGGATAGGTATTGATGCTCCCCGCACGACCAAGATCTATCGTCAGGAAGTCTACGACAAGATCCGGAGCGAGAATATCGGGGCAGCGCAGTGGGATATTACCGATCTGGAGGCTCTCAGCGATACTCTTGCCGGCAGGACAGTAAAAAAATGAAAAAAATCATGACTCGTTTCGGCGAGATCGAGTATGACCCGGAAAAGACGATCCACTTTCCGGAAGGGTTGATCGGCCTGGAGAACCTGCGCGACTTCATCGTCATGCCCAACAGAAAGCAGGGACCCCTCTTCTGGATCCAGAGTGTGGACGATCCGGATCTCGCCTTCGTGGTCACCGATCCGACCAACTTTTTTCTCGATTACCGCGTCCTTCCCAGCGAGGAGGAACGCCGCAAACTCCGAATCAGTGAATCAGACGACTGCTTTGTTCTCTCCATTGTCACGGTTCCTCCGTCCAGAGAGATCACCCTCAACCTGGCCGCTCCCCTGCTGTTTGCCCCCAAAACCAGCAGGGCCCTCCAGGTTATCCTGGAAAATACTCCCTACGATACCAAAACACCTCTGCCCGAGACGGTAACGCCCATGACCGCCTCGTCAGGCGCCTAGAAAAACCGCATCTTCACCCGAAAACAAGGTTTCTGTTCCACCCGGGAGGTATCGGGCAGATGACGAAGGGAATCTGCCCGATATCCAGCAGGTACCAGCTCTCCGCATAGACAGGGATCGACCGAAAAGCCGATCTTCGAGGCATGCGGCATGCGTTCAGGTTCGCCAGTATCCCGGATGCAGGCACTGGTCGAACAGCGCCGCATCCCCGGCTGCGGCCAGCCAGGTTCCGGCCCTGACCGTGTTGCGGATGGCCCAGCATCACGCCTGCCACATCCTCCCGCAAATGGCCGGCCAGGAAAACAGGACGACAGCGGGCCGGCTACCAGAAGGCAGCCGGCCCGCTGTCCGGTCCGTTCCAGGCGATGGCTGGAATTACGGCAGGGTGGTCGGATCGGTCCAGATGAATCCCCGGTCGGTCAATCCCTGAATGACCCTTCTGAAATCCTGAAACCCGGGAACGCCAAGGTCCGCTTCCAGCCAGAACGGATGGAAGAAGAAGGAGCCAAAACCATCCCGCACGGTCAGAGCATAGTCGGCATTGGTCAGAATATCCTCTGCCGTGTAGTTGTAGTTGGAGGATGGATCGATCTCGCTGATGTCGTATTCGATGTTGCCGAGGTTTTCCGGGATAATGGTCTGACCATAGTAATCGTTGTAGATGATGTAGGGATAGAACTGGCCTACCGCCACATCCCGGTCTGCACCGATAGCGTTGAGATCGGGATGATCGGACGTATAGTAGACGGCGCGCTGGTAGGTCACGGGAAAACGGTTGGCAAATACCCGGTAAGCGAGCGGCGAGGCATGATAATGGGGTGTCTCCCAGGCAAACCAGGTATATCCCACTGACTGGAATTCCGCCTGCGCGCTGGTGATGCGGCCGTCGGCCCAGGCCGTTGAATCCTCTGCCACCGGCGCATTTTCCATGATATTCCAGAACTCATAATCATCGCCTGTTATCCCGGTATGGGGATTGATGGTCTCGTCGTACTGATGGGTATACCCATGCATGACCAGCGAGCCTCCCCGGGCAAGGGCATAATCGATGGACCAGCGAAGATCGGCGGCCTCGGGGTCGGCCAGGTGGATCTCCTGGGGAACACCGCCGTTATAGAGGCCGAAGGGATCCCGGTAAAATGGCATCAGGGCCAGGGAAAAGGGGATGTTGCGGCTATGGAGATAGTTGCTCAGACGCCGGATGGTATCCCGGTCCACCAGGGCACCCACATCCTCCAAACGGACAAGGGCCCGGTGCTGTTCACCATGCTGGATATCGAGCATATCGTGGAGAATATCGCAGATAACCAGGTAGCGATCGCGCGGACCTATGTAGGAAAAGGGGATATCGGCAACATACCAGAAATTGCCCGACCGGAGGACATACGGCAGCTCCTCGCCGGTCACTGCGTTGCGGATAGGCACCAGGGAAACGGCCCGGGCAGGATCGAAAATTGCCGTGGCCCCCATCTCGGGATCGGCATACACGGAATCACTGGCCGCATCGTAGATATAGTACTTGACCATGGACATGTTCTTGTACACGACAGTATCGAAGAAACCCGGTTCCGGATTCTCCGGACTGGGATCACTGTTGAGACCACGCACTCCCCAGAAACCGAACCCGTACCGCTGGGCAAAATTGTATTGCGGGTCCCAGGCCAGTTTCCAGAGATTGTACTTGAACCAGACAACCCGGTTGCCGGTATTCACCACGTCCTGAAGGAAAACAGCCGGCAGGGGGTTGTCGTAATAGGAACCGAGATAAAAGGTGATGTCATGACTGTTCACCCCGCCGCCGGTATAATCCTGGACCGGCATCATGTCCACGTCCAGTCCCTGGAAATGGCCCAGAAGGTTGCGGAGCATAATGGCATAGGCAAAACCGAGTTTGCCGTACAGCTCCTCAGGGCGATAATCATACAGGACAAGAGCTGTCCGGGCAGGATCGGCCAGAACGGGAGCCGGCCGGATCAGGCCGGTGGCCAACAACGCAACAAACACAAAACATATGCAGATCTTTTTCATGGCAGCCTCCTCTGCACTATCCGTCTGAATCCATCCTGTCCTGACGGTCCTGAAATCGATTCTCCTGCAAGGAAAATATCCCGTTCCAGCCGCCAGAACAAGAAAATTATCATTTCCCTATTAGCAAAAAAGGTGCCAAGAGAATCACCCACAACCTCAAATTATAATCTTCTGAAAATTCAAACAAATAAAACGAATCCATTCAGAAAACAACAAACTGTGCAACATGTCCATAGCAAATATTTTGAAAAATCGGATTGTTTATTCCGTAAATAAGAAAAAATTAATCCAGACTGTACGGTATTCGGTTTTTTTCTTCTTAACGATGTGACTTCAGGAAAGTTATTAGTGTCTCCAGACAAGAAAAAAATAGAGTGCAACAAGAAGTGCAAGCAGGAGGGTTCCCAGGCCGAACATGAAAAAGGGAAACAGGGGAAACCTGGTCTTGGTTTCCTGCAGGGAGGGATTCACCGCTTCACCGGAAGCAGACCTTCCGGCAACCGGGAAGAAGATGAATGGAGGAAAGTAGCTCAGGTCATGCTTGGCGACAGGCTGCCGGCCGGCAAGACCGGGAACCGGACGGTCCTGAGAAACATCTGCGGCAGGTCCGCTTTCCTGAAAAGCGGTCTGGAGGGACTCATGACCGGCAGAAGGACAGGAATCTGTCCGCCCGGAACCAGCGACATTCAGGGTTGGCGCCCCTGAGGCAGCCAGGGGTGCTGTTTCACTGGTCTCCTCTTCCGTTCCTCGGGAGACAGCCGCTTCCCCACCCTGAAGAGGGATAAAGACCTCGGTGATGTCACTCTGCCCGGCAGTGGCATCGGTCGAGGCAATGGACGGCCTGGGCGCTGCCGGCCGAGGCTGTCTCTTCTTGCGGCCAGTGGTTTTCTTCTCCTCCTTGAGCCGGTACTTTCCACTGCCGAGCAGCCGATCGATCTGGGCCTTGACCGTTGCCTCCCGGGCTATGTCGTTCTTGAGCAGGGTTCGGATGGCGTGCTGCAACGGTTTGACCGAGTAGGGAATATTGTTGGTTCGGCAGAAGTGGATGAGATCCTCCTTTGCCTCTCCCATGTGCTGATACCGCTCCTCTGGATCACGGGCTAGAAATTTCTTCAGGATTCTACCGAGCTCTGTGTCGATGTCCAGCCGGTCGATCTCGGCAACGATATCGGTATCCATGAGGGCCCGGAGAATGTCCATCTCTTTCTTTCCGGGAAAGAGGCGGCGGCCGGCCAGCATCTCGTAGAGAACAATGCCGGTGGCGAAAATATCGGTCCGCCGGTCGATGCGTTTGCCCTCCATCTGTTCCGGTGACAGGTAG
>Ga0256914_1002916_pt1 | contig 13924 bp, 11 predicted proteins | sample HulkmetaG_FD_191571 | JGI IMG/M metagenome (GOLD analysis project Ga0256914, IMG submission 191571) | Hydrothermal chimney microbial communities from Main Endeavour vent field at the Juan de Fuca Ridge, Pacific Ocean - Hulk | ecosystem: Environmental > Aquatic > Marine > Hydrothermal vents ... | reverse complement strand
TCGTAGGTTCCTGGGCATGAATAGATAAGAAAACTCCCAACAATATGGTGATAAAAATTGCTTTTATGGTTTTCATCTTGCCTCCGAAAAAATAATTAGGGTTTCCTTAAAAAGTCAGCAATCTAAGTTTTATTATTCCGGCATGTGGTAAGGCTCTCCAATCCCAGATGCCTTTTCTTAACTTTTCATACGCTATAGAGCCCTTTTTCAATAAAGACCAAAAAATCACCCGCATAAACCGGGCAATATTCATTACCAATTTTTCCCGCGCTTCATTGAGTAAATCCAAATCTGTAGGATATTTGATATCCGACGGTCAACGGTGGCGTCTACGAGCAGATGCCCTCTATTCTTTGAACCTTCCTCCGGCCCGTCCCCATCCATCTTGTCGCCTGAGCCGGATTTCTGTTCCTTTGGCGCTATGTTATGTTCTATTTTCCGTACATGCGCCATTAACTTATCCATAAGCTCCTTTAGTTGTTCTATCCCTAAACGGCGGCGAATGCTCATAAATAGGGACGAAGTGAAGGGCTGCTCATATCTGTATTCAGCATAACCAAGAAAGTACTGAAGGTAGGGATTCTCTTTGATAAATTCGATAGTGTCCTCGTCCGTGGCCTGTAATATATGCTTGATGATTAACGCCCCAACGGCTACTCTGGGGTCAACGGCTTTGCGGCCCATTTTCCGAGACAGGCTTTTTACATAAACCGAAACCATCTCATCCCAGAGTAATAAGTTGGCCAGCTTTACCCAACGGTTCTCTTTGCTGAGTGTCCCGCCGAACGGTTGAATGAAATCTTCAATCGAAATCTGTTTGCTGCTGGTGTATTTTATCATAACGTCTGCAAGGTTTTTTGGGGATACTTACTGTTTTTCTTGCACTAATATACAAATAGCGCCCAATAATTCCATTATATATAATATGTTAAGACTTTTTAAGGAAGCCCTAAATATTGATTTAGAATATTTTAAAAACATCGTTAGGCCTCCTTTTCATTGATGGTATGTCCCTTTTATCTAATAAACCGAAGTCCATTGAAATATTCTCTCATGTTATAACATTGTAAAAATTCAAAAAGATGAAATCTATTGCATCAGTATCATCTTGCGCATCTGCACAAAACGTTCATCCTGAAGTGGTTTGGCTTTAATCTGTCCACATCCCCCCGCTGGCCACGGGATTACCCTGCGCATCCCGGCCGTCCCATTGCGCCTGGTACTGCCCGGCGGGTTGGTACGTGTTAACCAATGTACGCACCTTTTGGCCGAGCAGGTTGTAAATGGCTAGTTCTATGTCCCCAGCCTTGGGTATGGCATAGTCAGGGTTACAGGGGTTAGAATAGCTCTGGTGCAAGGGAAATCGTTCGGTATGTTTGAAGTAATTTCCTTAATATCCGTAGCACCGCTAAATTTTAAAATATATAGTCCACCATAAAGATAGGCACCATTTTCATAGATAATATAGGCATAGGTGCCAGAAACATAAACACCACAGGTAAGAGCTCCCGTATGATAATACGTATCATAATAGCCCGCTTCTTTGGGTGCGCCCGGTTCGCGAACATCGATGATACGCAATCCACTCACTGCAGTCGTCACATAAGCATAGCCGCCGGAAACATAAACGTCCTCTGCATCACCTCTCGTATAACAATACCCCACTTCTTTAGGCTTGGCCGGATCGCTAACATCGATGATGCGCAAGCCATAACTACCATCGGCCACATAGGCGTAGGCGCCGGAGACGTAAATGCCTCTTGCCCGACTTCTCGTATTATAATAACCCACTTCTTTGGGCGCGCTTGGATCGCGAACATCGATGACGCTCAAACCACCTTCATCGGCCACATAAGCATAACCGCTGGAGACGTAAACGTCTTCTGCATCACCTCTCGTATAACAATACCCCACTTCTTTAGGCTTGGCCGGATCGCGAACATCGATAATACGCAGACCATGATATGAATTGGCCACATAGGCATAGCCGCCGGAGACGTAAATGCCCCTTGCCCGACTTCTCGTATTATAGTAACCCACTTCTTTGGGCGCGCTTGGATCGCGAACATCGATGATGCGCAGACCATGATATGAATTGGCCACATAGGCATAGTCGCCGGAAACATAAACACTTTTTTTTTCACCTTTCGTATAATAAAAACCCACTTCTTTGGGCGCGCTTGGATCGCGAACATCGATGATGCGCAGACCATGATAAGTAGCCACATAGGCATAGCCGCCGGAAACATAAACACTTTTTGCATAATCTATCGTATAATAATGCCCCACTTCTTTAGGCTTGGCTGGATCGCGAACATCGATGATGCGCAAGCCATAATCCCAAACGGCCACAAAGGCATAACCGCCGGAAATATAAACGTCTTTTGTATAGCTTCCCGTATTATAATGTCCTATTTTTTTTGGCGTGGCCGGATCGCTAACATCGATAATAAGCAATTCCCTCCCACCAAAAGCATAGGCATAGCCGCCGGAGACATAAATGTATTTTCCACTTCCTGCACCATATCCCACATCTTTAGGCGCGCTTGGATCGCGAACATCGATGACGCAAAAGCCCTTCATATTGGTAATATAAGCATAGCCGCCGGAGACATAAACGCTTCCTACCTTACCATCCTTATTATACGAGCCCACTTCTTTGGGCGCACCCGGATCACGAACATCGATAATAAGCAATCCAGCCCCAGTGGCCACATAGGCATAGCCGCCGGAAACACAAACGTCTTCTGCCACAATCCTCGTATCATAATACCACACTTTCTTAGGCGCACCCGGGTCACGAACATCGATGATAAGCATTCCCCGGGTGCCAAGCACATAGGCATAACCGCCGAAGACATAAACGTTTTTTATCGTCCTCCCCGTATTATAAGAGCCCACCTCTTTGGGCGCACCCGGATCGCGAACATTGATGATGTGCAATCCAACCCAATCGATAACATAAGCATAGCCGTCTTTAATAAATATACCTTCTACACGGGAAGGTAAAACTATTTTGCCTAATTCAATGGGATGCGCGGGGTCGGAAATATCGGCAATTTCTAAACCCACTCCATTGCCAAAATAGGCGATTTTCCCTTGCACCGCTACGGCAGAACAGGGCCCATAGGGCCAACGTCCAATCAGGGTAACATTGGAATCGCTTCGGGCAGTCTGCTTGGTTCTGCTCTTTTTTGCCACGGGCCTTTCCACAGGAAAAGTTTTTTCACCTTTTAGCAATACATCAAACGCATTCCTGTAGGATTGAGAAAAAAATAAAGGCAGCGCAATAAGAATTAATATTATAAATATTATTTTAAAAAATCTTGAAAACATCGTTTGGCCTCCCATATTAATAGAAGTAGCCGTTTTTATCTAATCTAAATAAACCAAAGTACATTGAATTATTAATTGATAGTAATAACATTGTAAAAATTCAAAAAGATGAAATCTATTGCATCAGTATCATCTTGCGCATCTGCACAAAACGTTCATCCTAAAGTGGTTTGGCTTTAATCTGTCCACATCCCCCGCTGGCCACGGGATTACCCTGCGCATCCCAACCACCCCATTGCACCTGAAATTGTCCGGCGGGTTGGTACGTGTTAACCAATGTACGCACCTTCTGGCCGAGAAGGCTGTAAATGGTTAGTTCTATAGTCTCGCCCTGGCTAGGGGGGAAGAAAAGGGATTGAGTTTGAATCTAAATAGATTCAACAAATTACAATATACTACCCAGTTTTCTCCTCCAAATTTTTATTATCTGCCACAAAAAAGGCGTCTATTCTGAATTTTTTTCTTCATCAGAGTTATTTTCATAAATTTCCTCGTTGCCACTGCTAACCATTTCCTTTATTTGAGAAAAATTATTTATTACCAAATAAATTGCTAAAAATATCAATATGAATACCGTCACAGTAAACACGAATTGCCAACTATTCCATAAGAAGCTAAGAAGTGCTATAATCGAATCCACTACATCTCCTTGAAAAAAAGTAATGGTAAATTCAAAAGCAGACAAGAATATACCGATCATGATCCCTGATGTTACCCCTATAACAATTCCCTGTAAAAACGTCCATTTTTTGTATTTATTCCACTTGGAAAACAATTTTTTACTTACCAAAAAAGAAATGATTGCAAACCAAATAGGCTTAGCAGTATGAATAAATTTTACTACTTCACCAACACGATGCCCTTGTAATTTTCCCGTATGAATAAAATTCAAAATAATTTCAAAAATAGTTGGTATGGCGGCATATAAAAAGATTAAGAGCCAGAACTCACGGACATACTCAAAAAGGGGCTTTTGAAAAATTAAAGTTGGCATTTTAGATTTTGGTTTAATTGGATTCTGATGTGTCATTGTTCCTCCTTCAATTATTTAATTAATAAATTTTAAATATTTTATAAAAAATCGCTACCAAAAAAAAATAGTGAATAAATAAATTCGGAAATAAAAAAATTATTCCTAATAAGGGGACAATACGGGCAACCAGTTTTAATGTCGAAAAAACAGAAAAAAAACCTGCGATCACGAAAATATGTTCTGGGAAAAAACCAAACAGGCCGATGGTTTCGTTACCATATTGGTAAGTTATATTAAAAAATATCCCTAAAAAAGCAACAGCAACAACAGGAGTTTGTGATAACAGCCCATAGTATAAACGCTCAGTAAACTTTGCATAACGTTTTTTTATAAAAAAGGTAGTAATTAATGCTATAATCAATACAAATGCCAATGCAAATGTAAAGGAACGTATCCATAGAAATAATTTATCTCCACTAGATTCAATTACTTGATAAGCAAAAATAACTTGCGTAAACGCATAAGCCCATGCTAATGCAATGCAACCCAAGAGTACTAATATTTTTTCTAACCGAATTTCTTCTGTTTTCGAATCCAGCACTTTATCTATATTTAATGTAGATGCATAAATTAAATCTTTCATAGTTAGCATTCTCCCAATTAAATTAATAAAAATATTAGTACAATTGATAAATAAGGTAAAAGTGACTTCACCTTCTCCTGCGAAGGTATCGTCTTAAGCATCATCTGACGCATCTTGTTCTTTAATTGAGCAGGGTCTTCCGCTTTAAAAAAATAACCGCTACCTTGATTAGCCAATCTTTGCAATGTTGCATTATCTACGCCTTGCCCAAGAGATATCGTAGAAACTGTTGCAGGTAACCCCGTTGCTCCTATATAAAGATCAATATTCTGTTTAAACTGTTGAAATACTTTTTCTCCTAATACTGCTTGCAATGTGCTATCATATTCTGATACTGAATTAAAAACTTTTCCTTTTAAGTTGGACAATTTATCAATCAATTCCGGGGGGACATTTGTATTTTGGGATAACGACTGTAATGTTTTTGCGGTTATTTTAAGCTTACCATATATCCCATATTTTTTAATAATAATATTCTTTAAAGCTGGATTTCTTTCAGGTTTAGGGCAATTTTGCTGCCCATCACATAATAAATATATATGACCTTTTTCCCCTTCTGGAATTGAACTTGCCATTTTAAATGCTGTTAACAAACCTGCTTCCATAGGGGTACCACCCGCAGCGGTTAAGTTATTTACGGCATTCACTAGTTTACTTTTATTCATCGTAAAAGAAAGTATTATTTTACCACTATTACACCCAAATCTCTCGGAATAAACAATTAAAGCATAGTAATTATTTTTTGGGGGGAAATTAGCTATTAATTGAGGTACAACTTTTTTCACTTGTTCTAGTTTACCATTATCATTCATTGATTCTGATACATCAATAACAAAAACATAATAACTTGCTTTCTTGGGACAATTTACACTATACGAAAACTCAATTTTATTATTCAACATCAAACTTTCTAAATTATAAAGAGGTTTTTCTACAGCTATTTCGTATAAATTAAATGAACTTGAAATATACCCATCCCATTTTTTCTCCATACCACCTAACATTCTTCCTACGGCTGAAGTTAAACCTTTTCCTATAACGTTTTCCTTTAATATCTTTACTGCTGTGATGTAAGCAATATTTGCAAGATATATAGCATCACCATTTCTAATATTTTTTTCTTGAAACCTGACACTTAGCGTTAATAGGGCAGTTGAAATATCAAAATATAAGCTAAATTCATTACTTTGTGATATGAGTTCGAAAGCAACCAATGAAATAATAGCCCCACTAATTGCTCCTATAAGTGTTCCAGGTCCAGGCAACACAGATCCAATTGTTGCTCCTACACTTGCACCTGATGCTACAATTTTTGCACCTGCCAATAATAAAACACTGTTCAGCATAATATTTTTTATCATTTCATGGTTAAAAATATAGGGTGTATTCTCAAAGTTATCTATTGCTTGTTTAAGAGAACTATTATTATCAAATAAATAATTTGTTCGAATAATATTGGCAATTTTATACAAATATATATTGGCTAAACTCCCCTCTAACAATATTTCACTTACTTTCTCATTTAAGTCACCTAATTTTGCCAGACCTTCAATACCGGATAACACCATTAATATTCCACTTACTGTATTGGAAAATCTTTTAATACTATAATCTATGCGAGCATATTCTGACTCATAATAATAATTGCGAATTAATCGTGCTATTGGTTTGACAATTTTTTTGAGCTCTTTATTTCCTCCACCTAATTTTACTACATCTTTTTTATTATACCCCGCTTCTAGCACACTTGAGAATATGTCTAAATAATTTCCATGTGCTTTCAAAATACTAGAAATTTCTTTCACAACCTTTAACCAATCATTTGTCTTTTTTCTTTTAATAAGGTCCCTCTCTGCAAATTTATAAGCTAATGCACCTAAAGCCATCATCCATATCTCTGCAGCATACGCCTTTGGGTTATCCGATTTAAGATACAAACTTATATAAAAAATGCCAGGTGCATAAAATTCTTCCCCTTCTACAGGTAATATATCTATCATATTTTTCTTTTTAATATATTTTATTTGCTGAAAAACTTGTTTCTGCAAAAAACATAGATCTGATTTAATATCATTTTCACTAACAGTCTGCTCAACAGGATAATTTTGAGAATAAAGCATGTTAAAAAACAAAATCACAAATATTAATAAATGTTTCCCCATAGATTTTCCCCATGTCAAGTCCAATATTTTATGTAAATTCCTTCCTAACCAGAAAGTAACCGGAAATGAATGCCATAAGTAAAGTTGCAGTCTTCTGATGTAAAAAACAGAGACAGCAAGCTTTCCAATAGCGATATTGCTGTCTCTATTTTTAGGGGGAACCATATTACTTTAACAAAATCATTCTTTTTACGCTTTCAAACTTTCCGGCTTTTATCTTATAAAAATAAATTCCGCTGGCCACTTTTTTGCCCCGATCATTTTGCCCGTTCCATTTAATCACATATCCCCCTGGAGGCTGTTCTTTATTCACCAATGTCTTTATCTTCTGACCTAAGAAATTGAAGATTTCCAATTTAACCAATTCTCTTTTGGGAAGATCATATCGAATTGTTGTAGAAGGGTTAAATGGATTCGGAAAATTAGGATAGAGCATAAAAGAAGTAGGAAAATCCGCACTTGCAAATAGACCCGTTACAGGTATTTCACTCCACTTGAATTTTTGCCAATGGCCTAAGATATTATTTGTCCTTAAACGGATAAATAACGTATCAATTTCATCCGTGGATGTAATCGCTTCGTCCGACAACGCGGTATAGAACGCTAATGTAGGATCGTTATGGGCCTGTATAGTCATGGCTTTTATTTCAGAGATTGTTCCACTCCTATATTTCAATTTATATTCCGCTGCAATTATATCCTGATAACGATATTCAAAATACCTGGCCGGGCTCCAACGTCCATAACTGTCTTTATAACGTAAATAAAATCGATCGTTGCGACTTAACGCCAACTTTGGAATCTCCACATTACCATAGGTATCAACTTTCAAAGGAATGCCATTACCGACACCGGGGTCATGATTAATAAAATATTCCGCACTTATTAAGGTCGCTCCACGATTAACAGATTCCTCATGATATTGGATCATTCGGGGCATGCTCCAGCGACCATACGAATCTTTTAATCGCAAATAAACCACGTCATTTTCGGCTAAATTGTCAATAGTAAAATTTATATTTCCGGCATAGTCAACGGATACAGGTTTACCAGACCCTACTCCAGGATCTTTGTTAATAAAATATTCTCCGGCAACCAAAGTTGCGTATTTATTAGGCAAAGGATTTTTATAAAGAATGGGTCTGGGCGGGCTCCATTGTCCGTTGCTACTTTTAAATCGAACATAGATAACCGTGTTTTCAGGAATATTTAAGGAAAAACTTACATCAACGGTTGCATAATTATATATTCCATTGATCGGGATGCCATTCCCTTCACCGGGATCTTTATTTAAAAAGTATTCCCCGGCAACAATATTTTGATCACGGGGAAAAGTATCCGCATAAACCATGCTATTTAGAAATAAGCCCAAAAATATGAATAAAACACCTATCAATTTCATGGCAAAATTCCCCTGTTAAATTTTTAATTTCCATTAATAATTGGCCCTTCCGGTTGCTTCTACTTTTACTCCACCATCACTTAGAGGTACTAGTTTAATAGAAGTCACAACCGGATAAATAGGACAATGTGGTCCCCCAAAATATCCCATATCGCTGCGAGAGCCATCAGGGTCCGATAGCGATGGATTACCTGAATCCCAGGCCGGAGAATTATTACCAATATGATAATTATCTTCAGAAGTAAATTGAGGATCTTTATTTATTACATTTTGGTTATTTTGTGTACAGCATATAGATCCAATACTATAAGAAACATTAACATACCCCCCATAATAACCTTCTCTAGTATTTTCCCAAGAAATGCAGTTTACAACATATATATAACCAGGCCTGTCTGCATATATTCCCCGACTTCCGCTATTAATAATATTACAATTTTTAACATATCCCACTCCGGAATTAGAATAAATCCCATATTGGGCACTTCCACGAATTACACAATTCCGGATTATACCACCACCCATTTTAACCCCGTTTCCTCCTAAAGAGCTTATTAGAAACCATTGCAAAACACCTGCTTTAATTTCCACGGTTGGATTAAAACTCCCGGTTATCGACGTACTCTCATAGCCCGAACCCATTACAAGAATATCTTTATTTAATATTACCTGTTCCTCATAAGTGCCTGGACGTACTTCCACCGTGTCACCATTGGCGGCCAAATTAATTGCCGTTTGGATAGATTTAATATCACCATGAGGATCAACAACAATTACTCGTCCCAAAAGATTTGATGAAAGTGAAATAAAAATAATCGCAATTCCTAAAAATAACTTACGCATAATATTACCTCCTTTTTAGATTTGTTTAACATGTCTTCTCAAACATTTTTTTATAAATACGATTTTTTATAATATCACAAATCTAATTTCTTTTTAATTGTTTTAAAAAATCTTAAAATTACCTAATTCAGTGACGTTACTGTCAAATTGTTCTTTGAAAATTTCTGTTATTTATTAAATTATTGGCGTTAAGCAGATGCTTTTACTCATCTGTTCCTTCACCATTGAGGTGCACAATGCCATTTCGGATCAAACTACTATCAGCCTTTAACAAGTCAAAGCGGTTTAGCTTTAGTTGGCGCTCTATTAGATGGATAATCCGGGCTTATCCTTCACAGCCATCGACGGCAGTAGGATAGCTGCATTTAACATAATGGATTTTGGTACTTTTGAAGCTATTTTAAAGACAAGGCCTTTTTCAAAACAACAGAAATTTTCAAAGAACAAGATAAATTAACATAAAATGACTTCCGAAAGAAAGATGTTTTCCCTTTAAAATAAGGAATCACGTATAAATTATTCATTCCATCAATTATTTCGCTTTGTTAAACTTTCTTAAAATATTATGAAATATTGAAGTTTTATCACCAGCCGTTTTCATGATACAAATTATTTATCTCACTATCTGAGAGTACGTAATTATAAATTCGAATATCATCAATGGTACCTTTCATAAAAGAGGTATTGTTATCTACTTTCCCTATAAGTACTTTCCTGTATTTATTTGGGACAGTACGATTTCTTTCTGCTTGAGAATCCAAACGTCCGTTGATGTATATTTTCCAATAATTTCCATCCCAAGTTACGACTACATGGTACCAGGTATTTTTATTAAATACGGTATTGGAATAGAGTCGAAGACTTTCGCCATAGTGCACATCGATATTTACACGTAACCTATTGTTGGAATGAACAATAATTTGCAAATAATTTGTAGCATAAGTCTCTGTTTTATCAATAATTGCACTTTGCCGATTCAATTCATCCAGTTTAATCCAGGCCGAAAACGATCCTTCCGGCAGGTCATTTATCACGGCGTTTGGTATCTCCAAATAATCATTGTAACCGTCAAAATGATAGGCACTATTGGCTCTGTCAAATCGATCACTAATTAAGAATGCCCCATGAACGGTTCCGTTATTTCCGAAACCACTTTCGTCATTAGCATTACCGTTAAATGGATAATAAGCCACTAATTTTTTTGAAGGGGTATGACCCGTGCTACTAACACAGACTTTTTTTACTTCTGTCACAGCCTCAAAATGCGATGTATTAAGGGGCAAACCTGCCCACCCTAAATTTGCCCAGGTATTTATTCTTAAAGGACACGGATGATTAGGTACGACTGTTTCGTGTGCCACAATAAATACATCATCAATATAGAATTCCACCTTGCTTTTGGTCCATTTAAAAGAATATTTATGAAATTCTTGAGTATATCTCTCATCTAAAACGATATAATTGGTTTCATGCTGCCTATCATTCCATTTTTCATTATTCCACCTACAAGGAATCCCATCTTTTCCCCATGCATTCCTCGCTCTTGTCCATGTAGTGAAGTAAACTCTTAACTCCCCATTATTCATTTTTATTACTTCTATGTCTATTTCATGATTGTTTTTGCAAGTAGTTGGATTACGAGTGTTGCCATCAATATAATGGACAAAAAAAGCAGAAACAACTCCGGCTTGAGATGTAGGTTTCATAATTATGCTGTAAGTATATTCTTCATCAGGATGGAAATATTCCAATTTATAAGTTATTTGACCACCATATTCGTATTTACATTCCCCATCGTATCCCCCATATTTGGCTTTTAGCTTAAGAACATTATTGTCAATCCATACATTTTTTGATTCAAACGCTGCATTCTCATAAAGTTCTCTAAAAGCTGTTTCCCGTTTTTCCCATTTATTCCAGACATTACTCTTAAAACTTTCCACTAGTGCGTCACCCTGGCAATAAAGAACAGGCTTATGATAGAAAACTTCATTTTCGAATCCTTCAACAGGATTTTCACCATTTTCAGGTTGCGCTCTGCCTGCATGAATATGTTCACACATTGTTTCATTATCAATTTCCCATGGCCATTTACACCCATTAAGAGATAGAAGAAAAATTCCAACCAATAATAAGATGTAAATCTTATTTTTCCCCATTATTACCTCCTATTTTTAATTAGGGTTTCCTTAAAAACTCAGCAATCTAAGTTTTATTATTCCGGCATGTGGTAGGGCTCTCCAATCCCAAATGCCTTTTCTCAACTGTTATGTTAAAAGTCAAGTAAGAATTTAATTCTCTTAGTTTTTGGGCAGAGGTACCCTTTCTTTTTTCTTCATCTAAAACAATCTTATCCCAATTTTTCTTTAATAATAAATATCCGATCAAACTGTTATTAATGGTCTTTACCATATTTGAATAAAGCCACAAGATGTTTGTTTTGGATAATAAAGCGCAGCCGCAGTCTTTTAAAAGCAATTTACAGTTCTCTGCAAATGCAGGTTGAAAAATGCGGTCTGCGCATAACAAGATCGGTTTTTTTTAAACTTTTTCTATACCAGTCTCCCTAATTTATATTCCTCTTGATTTATCCAAACACTACGCATTCTATTTAAGAGTTTCCGGGCTATTTTGATAATCGCTTTTTGATGCGGCATTCTCTTTGCATAGCCCAGGTAACTACGCGTTAAGGCCGGATCATGCTTTACCGCTATCCAGGCCGATTCGATAAGGCGGTACTTCAAATACTTATTCTGACGATGATTCAGCCCCCGAACCCTATCTCTGCATAAAATGTAAATGCCGTGAGTAATCCAATCCCCGGGACTGTGCGCAAGAGTTTGATTACTCTATGGTTCCCATAGGTGTCCTTTATTAATCTTAATGTGGATAAAATATCTTTCCGTTTCGCTTTCATATTTTTGATTAACTGATTCAAATAATAACGATCTCCTTCATTGGCTAATTCCAGCTCATCTAACCAATTAATTAATCGGTTAGACCATCAGCTGCCTACTTCCATCGGAATCTCAATTCCCAGATAATTTAAAAAGGATTTTATACGCAGTTTTATTTTCTTATTCTCATTACTCTGTAGTGCATACAGCCTTAATAATTGACGGGTCGCGCTTTGAAGTGCCGTAGGTACATAAATCGCTTCGAGCGAGTTGTTCTCTAACTCTCTGGCTAACTTGCGCGAATCAATACGATCATCTTTGTAGTTTTTTTCTTTGTTGCTAATAGGTACATCACCAGGGCTGACGACCATGTTCTTGATCCCCAATTCGATCAATTGATAGTCAAATTGTATAATAGTCAATCCCTGACGCAACGCACGCTAAAGCCGGCTTGCTTCCTGATGTTGCCGCGGTAGACTTCTGAATGATTGTAACACAGGAAGCGGTGCAAGGCGACCGCTGAGCTATATTCGGTAGCAGACCACCAGTAGCCTTCGCTACCGATACCACCGAACGAACCATAACTGCAAGAACGGAAACCGCCCGGAAGAGCCGTAAAACCGCTTTCATTAGTAGCGCCGGTATTGGGCGCATACCACAAGCCGTCGCCGTTTTCTATGGTACCTGTTGCTTTCATTTTACCGCCTTCATCGGTACCCCGGTAACATCCTATACCACCCGCTTCGCTCTGGCTCATACCAAGGTGCATTTCCAGCTCTTTCCACTCTTCATCCGTGGGCACGTGCCAGCCGGCCGGCGCTATGTTGCGGCTGTCATTAATAGCGTACCAGTTATATAACAGGCCATAGGTTTCTATGTTATTATCGTCGTTTTTATAGGCGCACCAGGCGCCGGTGGTAAGGTTTTTCCATTCCGTATTATCGGTTACATTAGGGATGGGGTCGCCCGTTGCGTAATGGGTTACCCGTAAATTTTCAGCCATCCACCACTGGTTGCCTATTTTAACGGTTTTATACACATTGCCGTCTATATCGGTTACGGTGCCGGTTTCAAATCCGCTGTAATTATCATCGGCTATAGTTTTTATTTGTATCTGGTCGCTGTAGGTTTGCGGATGTTCGGCGCCAAAATCCCAAACAATGTGCTTGCCCGTACCGGAAAGAATATTGGTGCCCACATCGCTGCTAATCTGTTCACAGGGAAAATCCCAGGTAGCCCCGGCGTCGGCGGAAACCTGCATGGTTACGGTCATGGTGTCTCCGTCGGCGTCGTAAAGATCGTAGTAAATATCCACTATAAAGCTGCTGTCCGTGCGCTGGGTAAATGTAACATTGGATACTTCCGGTGTTTGGTTTTGAGCAAAAAGTATGGAAATGTTAAAAAAAACCAGTATGGTAAAAAGTATTGTTTTCATATACGCACTCCTATATTTAGTAACAATTAAGACTTCTGCACCAGGGCTTATGTCCTTTGATATTCAACTTACTCTGTTTTATGATCTCCAATACTTTATTCAAACCTCGCCTCTTCATCGCAAATACTATCTTATCTTTAAAGCGCTTGACGATTCTGAATTCCAAAAATTTAATACCGGCATCGGCAGAAACGGTTATCCTAAACATGCCTTCCTGCGCGCTTTTATTGTCA
>Ga0256914_1002915_pt1 | contig 13925 bp, 10 predicted proteins | sample HulkmetaG_FD_191571 | JGI IMG/M metagenome (GOLD analysis project Ga0256914, IMG submission 191571) | Hydrothermal chimney microbial communities from Main Endeavour vent field at the Juan de Fuca Ridge, Pacific Ocean - Hulk | ecosystem: Environmental > Aquatic > Marine > Hydrothermal vents ... | reverse complement strand
CGGTAGGTGGACCCTTCCTTCCGGGCGAGGCCGTCGGGAATCACGGAGCCGCCGGAGGTGACGGCGATGGAGCCCAGGTAGGGCCTGCGGTCCTTGGCGGTCACCGTGACCAGCATGGTGCCCTGGGTGGCGGGGTTGACCTGGAGGGTGACCCTCCCAAGGGACGAGCAGTACCCCCTGGCGAAGACCTCGTTCTTCTTGTAGAGGCAGACCCGTGCGCCGGGAGGGGCCGTGACGGTCACGCTTCCGGGGCCCGTGGCGATCCGGGTGGGGTGGGTGACCCTCATGGAGAGGGGGGCTCGGTACCAGAGGTTGGTGCAGGTGTCACCCATCCAGCAGAAGAGGTAGGCCGCTTTCTTTCCTCCGTATCCACCAACTGCCAGGGCCTTGGAGATCCCCTTGAAGTAGAACCCGTAGATGTTGGTCGTCTTGTCCTGGAAGATGGCCCGGAAGAACTCGATGGCCATGGGGGTGTTGCCCGAGGTATAGGAGACGCTCGTTGCGCCGATGCAGGCCACGGCTCCCGCCTGGACCCGCAGCCACTTCTCGGTGAAGCACGTGGGGTAGGAGAATTTTCCCGTGGTGCAACAGATGCTGAAGACCACGGGGGTCATCTTCCCGTTCCTGAGGGCGCCGACGTTGTAGGTGGTGAAGGAGGAAGGGCTCCCGTTGCACCAGGCCGCCCAGCTCGTGGTCCCGCCGTGGCCTCTGTAGAGGACCAGGCCGGCTCCGGCGTCGATGTAGCGGGTGAGGGTCGTGTCGTTCACCCCGGACTGGTAGCCGTACTGCTTGATGGTGGTCCAACCGCTGGTCTTCAGGGGACCGTTGGCGATGGTCTCGGCGCACCGTGTGAAGCGGCCCGTCGCCCCTCCTTCCTTGTGGGCCGCCAGGATGGTCTTGGTGAACCACGACCCCGAGGGGGGATTCTTCTCGTAGGCCAGGATCTTCTGGACCTGGAGGGAGACCTGGGCCTGGGTGGTGCCCGAGAGACGGCCCAGGCCGACGTCGGGATAGAGGTCCGGGTTGGAGCCTCCCGTGAGGCAGGCGTACCAGGAGTCGGAGGGATTTCCGTTCCAGACATACCAGGGGATCTGGGCGTAATCTCCGACGAGAACCACGAACTTCAGCTTTCCCGAGTTGAACCGGGACTGGATGTAGCTCTTGATCACCGATGGGTTTGTGGAGGTCGTGGAAACCAGCTCTGTGGCGTAGCCCTGGCGCCGCCGCCATTCCAGGAGAGGGGTCGCGGCCGATGCCAGGGAGGAGTTGGCGATCACCAGGTACTCCGTGGCGGGTCCGTCCGTGGCCGGTGTCCTGGTGGGGACGGAACGGCCGTTGACGAAGGCCGACCGGAGAAGGGGCCGGAACTCGCCGGGAAGGGGGGCGGGAGGCCAGGTCGCCGGGGCCCCCGGGTGGTCGACCTGGACGATCATGTGCCTGGCCACGGCCAGGAGGGTCCCGTCTCCCTGGGCACGGCAGGGATGAATCCGGATCGTCGCCAGGGGAACCGACCTCCACCGGCCCGTTGCGGCGACTTCGAGAGGTGAGGGAGGGTAGGGGACCCCCGGCGCCTTGGGCGGGCCGGGCGTGAAGCTTTGGCCTTCCGGTTCGGCCTTGGGGGCCATGCGGACCCGGAAGTTCCCGGGACGGACGAAGGCGGCGGACTTCAAGGTGAGGGTGGGCCGGCCTTCCCGGGGAAGGGCCAGGGTGCATCCCAGGAAGGGAAGCTCGGGGCGGCCCTCTTCGGTGGTGCGGAGCCTGCCGGGGAAGCGGAGCTTCCAGCCTGCCCGGGTCTTCTCGGCCCAGAAGCCGGGGACGCTGACCTCCAGGAGAGTGGCCGATGCCGTGCAGGACTTGACCTGGATGGTGGGAGGGGTGCCCGGGGCGGCACCGGGATCGAGAGGGACCCATTGCTGGGAGATGGCCGGGGAAGCGGCCAGGAGGAGGGCCCAAAGGAGATGTGCGCGGAAGACGGCCATGGGAACACCTCTTCTCTAAGTTGGAATGGAAAAAGAACCTGGAACAGGTCCAGGAGGCGGGAAATGGAACGAAGACGAGGGTAACAGGTCGTGGGAGTTGGGGAAGCCCCCTTTCCTGGACTTTTCTTGGAAGTTTCTTTTTTCCTTTTCTTTCCCCGGTGGAGGTGGTTGGAAACAGGGCGTTCCGGAACTTCGGTAACTTTCCTCTCGGGGAAAGAAAGATCGGCCCCCCAAGGGGGCTTTAGAAAGGCAAGGTTGAGTGTATCTCCAGGTCCCCTGGCCCAAGGAGGCGGTGCTTTGACGGAAACCAAGGGCAAGAAGATCCTGGTCATCGACGCGGACCAGGAATTCTCCGACCACCTGAAGGAAGTGCTGGAAGGGGCGGGTTACGTCGTGGACCAGGCCTACACCTCCAAGCAAGGCATGACCAAGCTGGAGTTCTTCCAGCCCGATCTCCTCGTCCTGGAGGTCCTCCTGGAGGAAAACGACTCGGGATTCTTCCTGGCAAGGGAGGTCAGGAAGCACCCCATCTTCGGGGCGATCCCCATCTTCATGCTCACCGCCGTGGCGGAGAAGACGGGCGGGAGGTTCTCCCTCGAGGAGGACGGTTACTGGATGAAGGTGGACGATTTCGCCGACAAGCCCCTCCCCGACGAGGAGATCCTGGCCCGGGTGGAGAGGCTCCTGGCGAAGAAAGGGGAGGCTGCGAAATGAAGGCCCAGACGTTCATGGAAAACCAGGTCCTGGAGAGAAAGGTCCTCTCCCCGGACATCCACTTCTTCAAGGTCTATTGCCCCGACCTGGCGGGGGCCTGCAAGGCGGGCCAGTTCGTGGTGGTGCGGACGGACGAATTCTCCGAGCGGATTCCTCTCACCATCGCCGACTTCCACCGGGAGGAGGGCTGGATCACCCTGATCGTCCAGACCCTGGGGGCATCCACCCTCAAGATGGCCGGCCTGCAGGAGGGGGACCGCTTCGCCGACGTGGTGGGTCCCCTGGGCAAGCCTTCGGAGATCGAGAAGTTCGGCACGGTGGTCTGCATCGGCGGCGGTGTCGGAATCGCACCGGTCTTCCCGATCGCGAGGGAACTAAAGGAGGCGGGCAACAAGGTGATCTCCATCATCGGCGCCCGCTCCAAGGATCTCCTCTTCTGGGAGGAGGAGATGAGGGCCGTGAGCGACGAGCTCCTGGTCTCCACCGACGACGGGAGTTACGGCCACAAGGGGTTCGTCACGGACCTGCTCATGCAGGTCATCGAAAGGGACGGAGCTCCCGACCGGGTGGTGGCCATCGGCCCGGTGGTGATGATGCGGGCCGTCTCCAAGGTGACCACCCCCAGGAAGATCTCCTGCATCGTGAGCCTCAACTCGGTCATGGTGGACGGCACCGGGATGTGCGGCGGTTGCCGGGTCTCGGTGGGGAACAAGGCCAAGTTCGTCTGCGTGGACGGCCCGGAGTTCATGGCCGACCAGGTGGACTTCGACGAACTGATGCGCCGCCAGGGGATCTTCAAGCGGGAGGAGAACCTGGCCCTCTGGGAGCACAAGTGCCGCCTCGAGGACCAGATCTCCAAGATCAAGAAGGCCAAGAAGCGGGTGGAGATGCCCCGCCAGGATCCCAAGGCCAGGGCAAGGAACTTCGACGAAGTGGCCCTGGGCTACACCAAGGAGATGGCTGTGGCCGAGGCGCTGAGGTGCCTGCACTGCAAGAAGCCCCTCTGCGTGGAAGGCTGTCCCGTGGAGATCGACATCCCGGCCTTCATCGGATTCATCCAGGTGGGGGATTTCGCCTCGGCCGTCAAGAAGATCAAGGAGAAGAACAGCCTGCCCGCCGTCTGCGGCCGGGTCTGCCCCCAGGAGACCCAGTGCGAGGAGCGGTGCATCGTGGGCCGCAAGGGCGAGCCCGTGGCCATCGGCAGGTTGGAGCGTTTCGTGGCCGACTGGGAGGCCGAGCAGGGCAAGGCCGTCCCTCCCGTCATCAAGGAGAAGAAGGGCAAGAAGGTGGCCGTCATCGGTTCCGGCCCGGCGGGTCTCACCTGCGCAGGCGACCTGGCCCTCATGGGCTACGACGTGACGGTCTTCGAGGCCCTTCACAAGGCCGGAGGGGTGCTGGTCTACGGGATCCCGGAATTCCGCCTCCCCAAGGCCATCGTCCAGCGGGAGTGCGACTACATCTCCGACCTCGGGGTGAAGTTCAAGACGAGCAAGGTGATCGGCCTGGTCCACACCCTGGAGGACCTCCGCAAGCAGGGCTTCGAGGCCTTCTTCATCGCCACCGGGGCGGGCCTTCCCTACTTCATGAACATCCCCGGCGAGGACTTGAACGGCGTGTATTCGGCCAACGAGTTCCTCACCAGGACCAACCTGATGAAGGCCTACCTCTTCCCCAAGTACGATACTCCATTGAGGATCGGGAGGAAGGTGGCCGTCGTGGGCGGCGGAAACGTGGCCATGGACGCTGCCAGGTCTTCCCTGCGTCTCGGCGCCGAGGAGGTGTCCATCGTCTACCGTCGTTCCCGGGTTGAGATGCCCGCCAGGGAGGAGGAGATCGAGAACGCCGAGGAGGAAGGGGTCATCTTCCGCAACCTCTGCAACCCCATCGAGATCCTGGGAGATGAGAACGGTTGGGTCCGTGCCCTGCGGCTCATCCGGATGGAACTGGGAGAGCCCGACTCCTCCGGGCGGAGGAGACCCGTGCCCGTCGAAGGGTCGGAGTTCGAGCTGGAGATGGACACGGTGGTCATGGCCATCGGCCAGGGTCCGAATCCTCTTCTCATCAAGCGGGTCCCCGGCCTGGAACTCAACAAGTGGGGCAACATCGTCGCCGACGAGGAGACGGGAAAGACCTCTCTCGAGGGGGTCTTCGCCGGGGGGGACATCGTCACCGGCGCCGCCACGGTGATCCTCGCCATGGGGGCGGGCAAGAAGGCCGCCCGGGGCATCGACGAGTATCTCCGAACCGGAAAGTGGTGACCCGGGGATTCCCCGGACACGGGCCGGCGGGACACCGCCCTTCGTGGCTGCCGCCCGCCGGCCCGTGCTACATCGTTCCCTCCGCCCAGGCCGCCTTCTCCTTCCGGTGGATCTCGCCGGCCCAGGACCGGAACCGATCCATGAGACTCTTCGTGGCCGGGCCGGGTCGGCCCGAGCCCACGGGCCTTCCGTCCAGGGCCGTGATGGGGAGGATGTCCCTCGTGGTGGAAGTGAGGAAGAGCTCTTCCGCCCGGAGAAGACGCTCCAAGGGAATCGGCTCTTCTTGGACGGGAAGTCCTTCGGCGGCCGCCTTCTCCAGGATCAGGGCCCTGGTGATGCCCGAGAGGATGCCTTCCTCCAGGGGGGGCGTCAGGTAGCGGCCCTTCTCCACGAGGAAGATGTTTGCCGTCGTGGCCTCGGTGACGTGGCCGTCCTTGTTCAGGAGGATGGCCTCCTGGGCGCCCCTCTCGATGGCTTCCTTGAGGGCCAGGATGTTGTTGAGGTAGTTGCCGCTCTTGATGGCCGGGTCCAGGGCCTGCCTGTCGTTCCGGCGCACCTGGGGGATCGCCGCGTGTATGCCTTTTTCGTATTCCTCCCTGGTCGGAACGTGGAGTTCCAGGAACATGAGGATCCAGGAGGGACCCTTTCGGACCAGCCGTGGGTCGATGTTGGGCGGACCGAAGCCCCGGGAGACGATGATCCGGATGTATGCGTCGGTGAATCCCGCCTCCCCCAGGCCCCTCCGGACCTGCCCGGCCAGGCTTTGGGCGTCGAAGGGAAGGTCGAAGCCGAGCCGGCCCGCCGAGGCGCAAAGCCTCTGGAAGTGCCTCTCCATCAGGAAGGGCACCCCGTCCCGGGTCCGGATCACTTCGTAGACCGAGTCCCCGAAGAGGAATCCCCGGTCCAGGGCGGGCACGCGGGCCTCTTCGAGAGGCAGGAGGGTTCCGTTCACGATGGCCAGGTCGGGCATGGGCGTCACCTCGGATCGGGGGAAGGCAAAGGGATACCCCAAGGGCTAGGAGGATGCCAGTTTCCGGGCCATGAGAAGGGCCCCTCGGGCAGGGTCCTCCCTGGGTTCCACCACCTGGAAAGGTGGAGGCTGGTTCAGGGCGTCCTGGAAGGCCCGGCGCACCCTGGGAAACTTGTGGAGGACGGAGCCTATGGGGGCCACGGCCAGGCCGGGAGGCGGGGCGGCGCCGAAGAGCCTGAAGGCGGCGTCCCGGGCCAGGCGGGCCAGCTCCTTCCCGGCTTGGTCAAGGATCTCCTCGGCCCAGGGATCGCCTTTCCGGGCTCTTTCCAGGACCAGGGGGGCCAGGGCGGCGATCTCCGTCGGCCTGGCCCGGGCGAAGAACTGGGGCCAGGAGAGGCCGGCAGGTTTCCCTCCTTCCAGGTGGAGCTCCAGGGGCGAGGGCGTTCCGGTCCGGTCCTTGGCCTTGAGGCAGAGGCTCACGGCGGTCCTGGCGATCCAGTAGCCCCCGCCCTCGTCGCCGAGGAAAGGGCCGTGCCCCCCGGCCTGGGCCAGGTTTCCCGCACCGTCCCTGCCCAGGGCGGAAGAGCCCGTGCCGGCGACGACGATGATTCCCGGCCCGGGAGGGAGGCTTCCTTCCAGGGCGACTCTCAGGTCCGTTGTGACCTGGACCTTCCTGGCCCCGGTGATCTCCTCCAGGATCTTACCCACTCTGCGCTGGACCTGGGCGGCGCTTCCTCCGGCAAGGCCCGCCACGAGGGCGGCACAGCGGGCCTGGGGAGGAATCCGGGCCTCCTGGCAGGCCCGGAAGAAGGCCTCTTCCAGGGAGCAACGGGTCTCTTCCATCCCGGCCGAGAGAGGATTGGAGGGGCCGCCCAGCCCCTCACCCAGAGGTTTCCCTTCCAGGTCCGCCAGGAGGCAACGGGTCTTGGTGCCTCCCCCGTCGATTCCGGCGATGTACTCCATGGATTCCTGCCGTTCCCTCCCTTTCCTTCCTTCGCCCCGGCGGAACGGAGGCCTAACATAACAACCTGCTTCGGGGGGGGAGGAACTTCTTTTTCCAGCCCTTCAGGAGGGTGGTGGTGGGTTTCGGAACAGTGGACGCCGTGATCGTGGGGGGCTACCTCTTGGGGGTGACCCTGGCGGGGAGTCTGGCCGGCAGGAAACTCCGGTCCACCCAGGACTACTTCCTGGCGGGACGGCGGGCCCCCTGGTGGCTCGCCGCCTTCTCCATAGTGGCCACCGAGACGAGCACCCTCACCTTCGTGGCCGTTCCGGGCATCGCCTATGGGGGTAACTTCACCTTCCTCCAGGTGGCGGCCGGGTTTCTCCTGGGCCGGATTCTGGTGGCCTGGTGGATGGTTCCGGCCTACCTGGAGGGGAAGCTCCAGACTTCGTACGAGCTCCTCCAATCCAGGCTCGGCACCGGGGCCAGGCGGGGGGCGTCGGGGGTCTTCTGCGTGACCCGGCTCCTGGGGGACGGGGTGCGCCTCTTTTCGGCCTGTGTGGTCTTCAAGGAGGTCCTGGCCTGGATGCTGGGGCCTTGGGGAGGAAACGAGCTCGTCGCCGTGGCCGTCGTGGGGGGCCTGACCTTGATCTATACCTTCGCCGGGGGGATGCGGGCCGTCCTCTGGACGGACCTGGTTCAGCTCTTCCTCTACCTGGGCGGTGCCCTTGCGGCGGTCCTGGTGGCCCTGGCCGCCGTGCCGGGGGGGCTGGGAGGGGTGGTGGACGCGGGCCTCCAGGCGGGAAAACTCCGATTTTTGAATGCCGACCCGGGGAAGACCTTCTTCGACGGATATTCTCTCCTGGGTGGGCTCGTTGGAGGGGCCTTTCTTTCCCTTGCCACCCACGGAACGGACCAGCTCATCGTCCAACGGCTCCTTTCCTGCCGGGGAGTGCGGTCCGCCAGGGCGGCCGTCGTGGCCAGCGGCGTCCTGGTGCTCTTCCAGATGACCTTTTTCCTCTTCCTGGGGCTCACCCTTTGGGCCTTCTACAAGGCCGCGCCGGGAGGTCCGCCGACCTTCGCCAGGCCCGACGACGTCTTTCCTCATTTCCTCGTGACGAATCTACCCTCGGGCCTCTCGGGCGTGATCGTTGCGGCGGCCTTCGCAGCGGCCATGTCCACCCTGTCGGGCTCCTTGAACTCCCTGGCTTCGGCCACGGTCAACGACTTCTATCGGCCCATGACCGGGAACCGTCATCCGGAGAAGATGTATCTCCGGGCCGGGCGGTGGGCCACTTTCGCCTGGGGGCTCCTGCTCATGGGGGTGGCCGTTCCGGCCCGGGGAATCCAGGGGTTGCTGGATGCGGGCCTGGGAATCGCAGGGATCACCTCGGGGGGCGTCTTGGGCCTCTTCCTCCTCTCCAAGTGGAAGGGAAGGGCACCAGGGGGGGTGGCGGGGATGTGGACGGCCATCCTGGTCTGCGGACTCCTCTGGGCCGGGCCGAGGCTCCACTGGGAGTGGGTGCCCCCCTTCCACTGGACCTGGTTCACACCCATTGGAACGGCCGTGGTCTTCCTGGTCTCAGCCGCCGCCCGTTCGTTATAAAACTACTCCCGGCAGACTTTTACATTATAAAACTACTCCCGGCAGGATTTTATAAGATGAGGGTTGCTGTTTATTGTGGGTCTAGTGACGAGGTGCCGGTCTCTTATCTGGAGGCGGCAGAGGAGATGGGCCGTCTCCTGGCCGCCCGGGGCCATGTGGTGGTCTTCGGCGGTGGACGGGTGGGCTTGATGGGCGCCTTGGCACGGGGGGCCCGGGCCGGCGGAGGGAAGATCGAAGGGGTGATCCTGGACAAGTTCCTGGAGATGGGCGTGGGAGACCCGGAGGTGAAGGAGATGGCCGTCGTGGGGGACATGAGCTCCCGAAAGAGAGGCCTCCGGGAGAGGGCCCAGGCCCACCTGGTCCTTCCGGGAGGGGTGGGGACCCTGGACGAGCTCTTCGAGGTCCTTTCCCTCAAGTATATCGGCCTGGCCGGGGATCCTGTGGTGGTCCTGGACCATGGAGGGTTCTACGCACCTCTTCTCGCCCTCCTGGAAAGGATGGTGGGAGAAGGTTTCCTGAAATCCCCCCTGGGGGATCTCCTTTCGGTGGCGGCTTCGCCGGAGGAGGTAGTCCGGATCCTGGAATGAGGGCCTGGGCAGGCGTCCTTTTCTCCTTGGGCGACTTTCCAGGGGAGGGGCTCCGGAAAGAAGGTTGTCCTCGATGTCCTGCAAGGAACAAGGGGCGGGGATCCCTCGATGGGGAGAGGCCCGATTCCCATGGTCGCTGAAGGGGCGGTGAGCCGCCTGGGGGCGAAAAAGAAGAAGCCCCCGGGACGGGGGGGCCCGGCGGGCCTCTTTCGCTGCGGGGTATGGGGGCGTCAGTCGATGAACTTGACGTCCTTGTAGTCTTCCAGGATGTTCACGCCCTTCATGTAGTCCCGGTCCACGACTGGCTCGACGGCGGCCATGGCCCAGATGAAGCCGATCTTGCATCCCGGCGAGCCGACGTTTGGATGGTAGCCCTTGGGGATGGCCACGGCGTCGCCGTCCCTTACGGGGACGACGAGCTCCATCTCCTTGGGGTCGGTGAAGACGAACTGGATCCCGAAGTGGGGGGAGGGCATGTCGAAGAAGATGTAGATCTCCTCCCTCGTCGTGGCGTGCTCATGGGGAGGCCAGGAGGTCCAGTTGCCGGACTCGCCGTAGGTGAAGCCGAGAACGATCCGCTCGGCCTTCACATTGTGGCCGATTGTGGTGTAGACCTCCCGCCTGGTGCTCAAGGCCTCTTCTCCCACGGAGAAGTGGAGGGATTTGTCGTCCTTCACCGATTCGAAGGGGACGAACTGGACGGGTGCCTCGAGATTGGAAGGGGCCTCCAGGTAACAGAGGTCGCATCCCTCCTTTGTAGAAATACGAAACTCCGTATCTTTTGGGATATAGAGGGAGTCGTGCTTGTTCAAGGTGAAGGTCTCGCCGCCGGCCTCCACCCGGGCGGATCCGGAGAGGCCGAGGAGGGCGGCTTCCTTGCCCGAGAGGTCTCTTCCGGCGGCGCCCTCTCCGGGGCCCAGGATGGCCCGGCCGTAGGAAAGGAAACGGAGATCGTTCTTCTCCTCGGGGGCAACGGCGATGTAGAGGCCTTTGCCTGTGTTCGTGGCGGGGTAGAACCATTTTTCCTTGAAGTCGGTCATCTTCTTCTCTCCTGGAGAATCAGGGGATGGGCCAGGCGCCGGGCGATCCTCTCCGTCTCGACGAGGAAGGCCGCCCGGTTCCTGATGGGGTCGGGTTCTCCGGACCAGGCTGCCAGGGCCCACCAGGTGGGCAGGCCCGCCGGGCCCGTTTTCTTCTTGAAGACGAAGACGTCCTCCTCTGGGAGGGTGCGGATGGCTTCGATTTCGGATTTTCGGGCCAGGATGGCCATGCCCAGTCCCTGGTAGGGGGGCTTGGCCAGGGCCTGGGCGCCGTACGAGGCGACCCAGACCATGGAGGGTTCTCCCGGGACGGGCCCCCGGGAGACCTCCTTCAGGTGGCGGACCAGGCCGGCGCAGAAGGGGGGGATGGGGCCGGCCTTCCGGGTGACCCGGAAGGCCTGGATCCTGTATTCGGAATATCGGTTGTGGGCGAAGGTGGTGATCCCCCAGGTCAGGTCGGCCTTGGATCCGCCGGGAAGCTCCAGGCCGTGGAAGACCAGGATGATCCTTGCGAAGACCGGGCCGTCGGCGGCGACGACGCACTCCAGGGAGTCGGCCTTGGAGAAGTGCAGGGCCTTCTGGTCCGCCCAGAATCCGCCGCCGCCCACGCCCAGGGCGTTCCCCACCTTGAGGACGTCCTGGCCCCAGTCGTTGAGCTCGTGGTAGGAAGGGGCGCCGTCCCGGCCGATCCTGGGAAGGACGTTGTCGGGGATCCGTTTTCCGAAGAGGTCCGTGGCGCACCGCCAATCCAGGTAGAGCCGCCAGGCCAGGAGGTCCGATTCCCATCCCGGGCCTTCGAAACGGTAGAGGTCGTCGTGGTCGGTGTGCCTGGGAGGGACCAGGACCTCCTTCTTGGGAATCCAGGGACCGCCCGTCTTGAGTTTGCCTCGGCCCCGGTCCACTACGAGGGAGCGCTGGGAGATCTCGGCGTGGGCCCAGCGGGGCCAGGAGGTCGCCCGGGAAGAAGGGCCCGCCAGGCGAAGGGGGAGTTTCCCCGAAGGGGGGACGTCCACCAGGACCACCAGGCCGGCACCGGGATCCCACTGGGAAGGAACCTCCCGGCCGGAGATCCAGCAGGAGACTCCTCTGCGAGCTGCGCCGGGAACGAACTTTTCCACCAGCCCGGCAGGAATCTTCAGGATCTCTCCCTTTCGGGGGATGGGAAGGGGGTTGACCAGTTCCAGGGGGGCGGGAGGTCTTTGCCTTCCGGGTTTTCCCCTCTCCTCGCCGGTCCTTCCGCCCATGCCGGTGAGGCCGCCGCAGGCGGGAAGGGTGAGCAAGAGGGCGAGGGTGGCGGCCGGCAGGGGGGTGGAGGCGCTTGGTTTCTGCATTCCCTCGGTCCTTTCCGGCTCAGCGGGCGAGCCAACCGCCGTCTACATTGAGGACGGCGCCGTTCACGTAGTCCGATGCCTTGGAGGCCAGGAAGACCACGGCTCCGGCCAGGTCCCTGGGTTCGCCCCACCGTCCGGCGGGGATCCGCTCCAGGATCTGGCGGTTCCTCGTGGGGTTCTCTCTCAAGGCCCGGGTGTTCTCCGTGGCGATGTAGCCCGGGGCGATGGCGTTCACGCAGATTCCCTTGGAGGCCCACTCGTTCGCCAGGGCCTTGGTGAGCTGGGCCACGGCGCCCTTGGAAGCTGCATAGGCTGGCACGGTGATTCCCCCCTGGAAGGAGAGGAGGGAGGCGATGTTGATGATCTTGCCTCCGCCCCGCTCCAGGAAGACCTTCCCTGCCTCCCGGCAGAGCAGGAAGACCGCTGTGGCGTTGACCTGCATGACCTGGTTCCAGTCCTCCAGGGAGTAATCCTCCGCCGGGGCGCGGCGGATGATCCCGGCGTTGTTGACCAGGATGTCCAGGCCGCCGAACTCTTCCAGGGCCCGGTCCACCACCTTCCGGGGCGCAGTGGGATCGGAGAGGTCCACCAGGAGGGAGGCGGCCCGGCGGCCTTGGTCCTCAACCGCCTGGAGGGTCTCATCCAGGGGGGACTTGTGGCCTACAAGGAGGAGGTCCGCCCCTGCCTCGGCCAGGGCCAGGGCCAGGGCCTTTCCGATTCCCGTTCCCGCCCCGGTGACGGCGGCGATCCTGCCGGAAAGGTCGAAGAGATCCTGTGTCGCGCTCATGCATACCTCCCAAGAGGGCCTCCCACCAAGCAGCAAGAGTAGGCTTGCAGGCCGGGAAAGGGCAAGAGCGGGGACCGGGCTTTCCCTTCAGCTCCCCAGGTAGAAGCCTTTCAGGACATCCACCACTCTTTCCATCTGGGATCGGGTGAGCTCCGGGTAGACGGGAAGGCTGATCACCTCCCGGGATGCTCTTTCCGCCACGGGGAAATCCCCTTCCTTGTATCCCAGGTAGGCGAAGCAGGGTTGGAGGTGGAGGGGGAGGGGGTAGTAGACGGCGTGGCCGATCCCTTCCTTCTTCAGGTGCTCCATCAGGGCGTCCCTGCGCCGGGCCCTCAGGGTGAACTGGTTGTAGACGTGCTCCGCCTCCGCAGCCACGTAGGGCGGGGCGAGATGATCCAGCAGGCCTTCTCTCTCAAGGGCCCGGACATACCAGGCGGCGTGGTCCGCCCTGGCCCTGCTCCAGTCACGGAGCCGGCGGAGTTTGACTCTCAGGGCGGCGGCCTGGAGGGCGTCCAGGCGGAAGTTGCCTCCCACGAAGCCGTGACGGTAGGCGTCGACCTGCCCGTGATGGCGGAGGAGGCGGACCTTCCGGGCCAGTTCTTCGTCGGTGGTCACAACCATGCCGCCGTCACCGATCCCTCCCAGGTTCTTGCTGGGAAAGAAACTGAAGCACCCTCCCTTGCCGAGGGTGCCGGCCTTCTTGCCCTTCCAGGCGGCCCCGATGGCCTGGGCCGCGTCTTCCACTACGGGGATCCCCCTGGGGTCGGTGATCTCGCGGATCCTGTCGATCTCGGCGCACTGGCCGAAGAGGTGGACCGGGAGAACGGCCTTGGTCCTCTCCGTCAGGGCTCCTTCCAGGAGATCCGGGTCCAGGTTGAAGGTCTCGGGCCGGATGTCCACGAAGACCGGTCTGGCTCCAAGGCGGTGAATGGAGCCCGCCGTGGCGAAGAAGGTGAAGGGCGAAGTGACCACCTCGTCTCCCGGCCCCACTCCAAGGGCCATGAGGGTCACCAGGAGAGCATCGGTGCCGCTGGAGACGCCCACGGCGTGAGGGGCGCCGCAAAAGGCGGCCACCTCCTTCTCCAGGGCCTCCACTTCGGGGCCGAAGATGAAGCGCTGGCTTTCCAGGACCTCCAGGACGGCCTGGGTCAACTCTTCCCGGATTTCCCGGTATTGGGCCTTGAGGTCGAGGAGAGGGACTGGGTCGTTCATAGGTTTCACCCGGCCGGCCCCCTGGGGATCGGCCTTTCCTGGTCGTTCTCGGGCACCCTTCTTGCCTGGGGATGGGCGGAATTTTTTTGTGCCGGGAAGGTACCATCCCGTGCCGTGCCGTCCAAGGAACGTGGGGGAAGGAGGGTTTCTTTCCGGCCGCCGAGGGGGACGAAAGGGGGAGGATTTCTCCAGGGTCGGTGTCGGCGGCGCGGGTGTTTTGGCGGCATGTGTCTGGAATCCGGACGGGTCGGCCGGGTTCGGGGCGGTGCCGGGCCCTTTCTGCGGTCTCCATCCCATTCCGGTGATCCGAAAAAGGAGGATCCTTCCGGGGGTTTCCCTTTCCCCGCTGTCCATTTCTTCCACACCTTTTCGGGGCCTTCTTTTTCCCCGGAATCCCCCTCTTTCTCCCTGGGTCGGAAGGGGCCTGAAGAGACCAGAGGAGTCGGGTTTTTTCGTAAAGGGAAGGGGCGGAACGGGCCGAGAGAGTCCGGGAAAGGT
>Ga0256914_1002914_pt1 | contig 13934 bp, 13 predicted proteins | sample HulkmetaG_FD_191571 | JGI IMG/M metagenome (GOLD analysis project Ga0256914, IMG submission 191571) | Hydrothermal chimney microbial communities from Main Endeavour vent field at the Juan de Fuca Ridge, Pacific Ocean - Hulk | ecosystem: Environmental > Aquatic > Marine > Hydrothermal vents ... | reverse complement strand
CGACGCCAAAGATCCGCACACCTTTCTTCACTCCAAGCGCGTCACCGCCATCGCGGCCGCCCTGGCCCGCGCCTACGGCCTGGATGCCGCGCAGGTCAATACCATTGAAAAAGGCTCTAGTATCCACGACATTGGTAAGATAGGCATTCCCGACGTAATTCTCTTCAAACCAGGCTCTTTGAGCGAGGAGGAATACAACACCATCAAGAAACACCCCGAGTACGGTGTTCGTTTGCTGGAACCTGCTCAAGACTACCTGAGCGAAACCTTCGACATCATCAAGTATCACCACGAGCGCTGGGATGGTCGCGGTTATCCGGAGGGCCTGGCCGGGCACGAGATTCCGCTGTTCGCCCGTATAGTCGGCATCGCCGACGCCTATGAGGCCATGACCGCCGGCCGCCCCTACCAGAAAGCCAAGACACCCGAAGAAGCAATGCAAGAGCTTGAGGACCTGGCGGGAATCCAGTTCGATCCGCGGCTGGTTGAAACCTTCCGCGAGGTCTGGGAAACAAACCCCGCCTGGCGCGACAGGGAGGTGTTCCTACGTCTTTATTCCTCGCAAGTGCCCTCGCTGGAATCGTCCTCGCCGTCATCTTCGGCGCCCGAGGTCGAGACTTCGCAGAAATCGAGCTGAAGGGTTACTGGGCCTTTTTGCTGGCCGCCGGCATCGAGGGAGGTCTGGCGTGGTCTACGGCCCAGGGCTGGATCTCCCCCAGCGTTGCGGCTCCGCTGGCCAATACCGCGGTGGTGCTGCTGGCTGGCTATGGCTTCTGGCAAAACCGGCACCTGCGCTCTATCTGGCTGGCAGTTTTTGGGCTGGTGCTCAACACACTCGTCATCTGGGCTAACGGCGGGCATATGCCGGTATCGGCCCAGGCGCTGAAGGACGCCGGCCTGGAGGACTTCCTGCGGTTCATGCAAAACTCCAGCGACGCCGTGCACAACCTTATAGGTCCGCATACCCGGCTCTGGTTCCTTAGCGACGTCATTCCGCTGCGGTTCATGAAAAAGGTAATCAGTCCGGGCGACGCCTTTATAATTCTTGCGGTGATCTTCTTTTTCCTGGAAACCACCCAGCAGGTAATGCGGGAGCGCAAGGCCAGTGAGTAAACGGCGCCGGCCGTACGGGGAGAAACCAATGCAAAAGAAGCCCTACAGGATTTTGCTCATCGAAGGCGACGGGATAGGCCACGAGGTAATTCCAGCGGCAAAGCTGGTAATCGACGCCACCGGCCTGAATATTGAATATGACCACGCCGAGGCCGGCTGGGAGACCTTCGAGAAAACGGGCATCTCGGTTCCCGAGGAAACGGTGCGCAAGGTCCGGCAGGCCGACGCCACCCTCTTCGGCGCAGCAACCAGCCCGACCCGGAAGGTGGAGGGGTTCTTCGGGGCTATCCGCTACCTGCGCCGGCAACTCGACCTCTACGCGAACATCAGGCCGGCCAAGTACCACCCGGTGCCGGGGGCCACCCCGGGAACCGACCTGATGGTGGTTCGCGAAAATACCGAGGGGCTGTACGTCGAAGGCGAGCGTCGCTACGCCCGCGGCCGGGTGGCCATTGCCGACCGGGTCATTACCTACGACGCCTCTTACAGGATTGCCGGGTTCGCGCTCGAGCTGGCCCGAAGGCGCAGGGGCAAACTGGCCCTGGTTCACAAGGCCAATGTTCTGCCGCTTTCCGACGGGCTCTTTCTCGAGGCCGCCTACGACGCCGCCAAGAAGTATCCGGAGGTCGAGATAGAAGAGGTAATTGTCGACGCCTGCGCCATGCGCCTGGTGCGTGACCCGGCCCAGTTTGACGTGCTGGTGATGGAAAACCTTTTCGGCGACATAATCTCCGACCTGACCGCCGGCCTGGTGGGTGGCCTGGGCATCGCCCCCTCCGGCAACATCGGCGAGGAGGCGGCCATTTTCGAGCCCGTGCACGGCTCCGCTCCCGATATCGCCGGCAGGGGCCTGGCCAACCCGACCGCCGCTATCCTTTCGGCGGCAATGATGTTTGACCACCTTGGCGAATACCAGGTAGCGAAAGCCATGGAAAAGGCTGTAGACTTAACACTGGAACAGGGTCCGCGAACGGCAGACCTGGGCGGCAACGCCAAAACCATGGAGTTTGCCGAAGCCGTGGCCGCAAATTTAAATGCAATATTGGACTAATGGCAGATGATTTCTTTAGGTCGAAGTGAAATTGTCCTACTGGGCGTGAAAACTGTGATAAACTGAAGGCCAGTAAACTTCCTAACGTCCTGAAGGGGGGAAGCGTGCGAAACTTATTAAACCGATGGTTGCAGCCGCGCATCGAGGCTCTGGGCCTCGAGATAGGCGCGGCCAACCTAAAGCTCGTGGAGATCAGCGGGTCTCCCCCATCGCTGCGCAGTTACGCCATGCGGCCAACTCCGCACGGCGCCATCCGGGGCGGCAACATAGTTGAGCCAAGCATCATCGCCTCGGAGCTACGCGAGATGTTGGCGGAAATGCAAACCCGCAAGAGGTATGTCGTCGCCGGGGTTTCCAACCTGGCGGTCATCACCAGGATCATCCAGATTCCCAAGATGGGCGAAAGGGAGCTGGAAGAAGCCATCCACTGGGAAGCGGAGCGGTACATCCCCTTCCCGATCGACGAGGTCGTGCTCGACTACGCACCCCTGGACCCCCCTTCCGAGGTGCCCGACGACGCACAGCTCGACGTGGTGATCGCCGCCGCCCGCCTGGAAACCATCACTCAGCTGGTGGAAACCCTCAAAGAAGCCCAGCTTGAGCCCGTCGTTCTCGACGTAAAACCCTTCGCCGGCATGCGCACCGTCGAGAGCTATCTCAGCGGCGGCGGCGACGAGGGCAACGAACCGGTAACCGTCTTCCTGGAAATCGGGGCCGAGTCGTCGTCGCTGGTACTGACCCGCGGGACCAGGCTGCTAATGCACCGCAACCTGAACATCTCTGGCAACGACTTTACAGAAGCCATCGCCAAGTCCTTCGGTCTCGACTTCTCCAGCGCCGAAGAGGTCAAGCGCGACTACGGTCTGGCGACCATCCCCACCGAGGACGAAGAGTCGTTGCTCGATTTCGACGCCGAGCGCGAGCGCTTCAACCCGGCGCGAATGTACGACGCCATCCGGCCGGTTCTGGTCGACGCGACCACCGAGCTGCGCCGCAGCCTCGAATTCTTCCGCGTACAAATCGGCGACATCCACATCGACAAGGGTTTCATCACCGGCGGCGGCAGCAAGCTCCGCGGCCTGCCCGGCATCCTTGGCGAAGCGCTCGGCCTGCAGCTCAGCCCGGTCGACCCCTGGGACGCGCTGCAGATCAACGAGTCGCATTTCGAGACCTCCGAACTGCACAGGGTGGCGCCGGAGTTCGCCGTCCCCGTCGGCCTGGGTTTGAGGGGGGTGAATCCGCTTGATTAAGCTCAACCTTCTCCCAAAAACCCTGCGCAAGCGGGTCGAGCCCGGCTGGTGGCGGCTGACGGCGATTATCTTCCCGCTGGTCATCTTCGGCATCATCGCCCTGATTCACGTGAGCACCCTTTCCAGGATCAGCCAGCTCGAAAGCGAGCGCAACCAGCTCCAGGCCGAGGTAGCGGTCTTGCAGCCCTACATAAAACGCCAGCGTGAGCTCAAGCAGCGCAAGGCCGAGCTGGAGCAGATAATCAGGGTCGACCAGGAAATCAAGGCCAACTTCGTTGCCTGGTCCGATAACATCGCCAAGTTCATCAACCAGATCCCGCGCCGCGACGGCCGCTTCGAGGTCTTCCTGCGCTCCATCAACACCAAGCTGGTACCGCCGGACACCCGTGCCCGGCTGGCCGAGCAGGGCATGTACGACCGCAAGAAGATAGCGGTGGAGTTTACGGTCCAGGGCGAGGCCAGGAGCGCCGACGCGCTGGTGCGCTTCGTCAAGGCCTTCGAAGACAGCCCCGACTTCGGCATAAACTTCCAGCAGGGGAGCCGCACCGAAGACGGCGGCTACACGTTTACGGCCACTATCGGCCTGACCGAGCAGGGCGCCGCCGGGGAAGGGGGTGAAGCGAATGCTCGCTAAAATAGGCCAGCGCGAGATCGCCATCATCGTCATCATCCTCACCCTCGTCGCGGCGGCCGGCTGGTACTTCACCTGGTACACGCACGCGCAGGACCGAATCGAACAGATTCAGGCCGAGATCGACCGCCTGACCATCGAGCGCAACCGCGGCCGCGCCGCCAAGCGGGCCCTTCCCGAGCTCGAGGCAACCATCGCCGATTACGAGCGCCAGATAGCCGAGTTCCTCAAGGAGCTGCCGCCGCGCGAGGAGTTCGCCAGCGTCCTGCAAGGCCTTTCCGACCGCGCCAAGGCGACCGGTGTGACCGTCAAATCCATCGGCCGCTCGCCGGCTGAGTCGAAGGTTGAGGACGTGCGGGCGATCAACGTATCCCTGACCCTCGAGTCGCCATTCCCCGAGCTGTTCGTCTATCTCAAGAAGCTAGAAGACATGAAGCGCTTCAGCACCATAGACGGGTTGACCATGTCTCTCGCCGAGGCCAACAGCTACAACCCCATGCTGAGCACCAACATGACGATGACCTTCTACGTCTACGAGGGGACGCCGCCCCCGCTCGAGGGTGAAGAAGGGGGGACGGGCCAATGAAGATCAGTCAAAGCACCCGCATCCTCATCCTGCTGGCGCTGATCGTCGCGGCCGTGGCCGTCTGGTACTCGCTCTTCTTCGCCGGCAGCCAGCCGCAACCGGCCACGGCGACCACCGTGACCATTCCCCACAAGGCCAAGAAAACCGAGGCGGCCAAGCCGGTGGCGGTGACCACCAGCGCCCGCGCTCTGCAGGTGCTGCCGATCCCCTTCCTGGTGACCGAAGCACCCGAAGAGGTTCCGCTCGAGACCGCCAAAACCCAAACGGTGGCCGCCGTCGCCAACGTCGGCGTTCCGCCAAACCCCTTCGTACCGCTCAAGGTAGAGGTCGCCGCTCCGCCCAAGAAACCCGAACAGGTGCCGGAAAGCGAAAAGCCGGTTCTGGTGACCCCCGAAGCGGAGCTGACGCCAAACATACCGGTGCCCAAGACCATCGCCCCCGAAGACAGCGGCGTCACCCCGCCGCCGGTCTCCCTGGGCAAGGGAACGCTGCCCATCAAACTCAGCCCCCTGGCCCAGGAGGTGAGCGGCGTAGCGCCGCTAGCCGAGGCGGTGGCCGAAAACCAGCCCCAGGAAGAACCGGCCGAACAGGAACCTGCGGAAGCCCGGCAGGAGCCGCAGGCCCAGGAAGAGCAGCAAACAACCGAACCGGCCACCGAGCCCCAGGAGCCGCCGCCCCCGCCGCCGCCCAACCCCCTCGAGGTCTGGGCCCAGCAGCAGCGTCTGCGCCTGGACGGCGTGGCCCTCGGGCCGGTAGGCGTCGCCATTTTCGAAACGGCCAGCGGCTACCTGGCCCTACCGGTAGGACAGACCTTCCCGGACAAGAACGTCCTGGTCAAGACGATTACGGCTGAGAGGGTGCTGCTCGTAGACAGCAGCGGCACCAACACGCTAACCCTGGAACTCGGAGGCGGTGAGTAAGTATGAAACGTTTGTTGGCCCTTGTTGTTCTCGTGCTCGGCCTGGCCCTGGCCGGCACCCTTCCTCAGGATCCACGCTTCGACGTGCCCGTAACGCTGCGCACGGGGCCCGCCGGCATGAGCCTGCCAGCGGTGCTGGAAGGCGCCGCCCGCAGCGTCAACCTGACCCCGCTGCTCAAAGACGTTCCCGACGTAACCATCAAGATCGACTGGGTAGACAAGCCCTTCCGCCAGCTCTGGGATCTCCTCATCACCACTTACGGCGAGGGTAATCTCGATTACGCGCTGCTCGATAACGACGTGATTCTCGTCGCGCCGCCGGAGGTGGTCCAGCAGGCGCTGGGCAAACCGGCGGAAGCCCCACCGGCTGAAGCCGCTGAAGAGCAGCCCGCAGAGCCGGTCGTCCGCAAGTTTTACCAGATTCCCACCGGCGACCCCGCCAAGGTGGCCGAGTTCCTCAACAACGAGGTGGAGGGAATAGTCGCAACCGTCGTTCCCGGCCAGCGGGTCATCGCCGTCCGCGGCACCGAAGCCCAGCAGGAGGAAGTGCAGCGGATTCTGGCCCAGATAATAGCGCCGCCGCAAGCCGGCCCGCCCATCTACCAGAAGACCTTCCGCCTCTCCAACGCCAAGGCCACCGAGGTGGCCAAGGTGATCGCCGAAGCCCTGAAGGCCCGCCAGGCGGCGGCGCAGGCGGGCGGCGAAGGTCAGGAGGGCGGCAACCAGGCCGCGGCGGCCGCCCCGGCCGTCAACAGCGAGCTGAGCATCACCGCCGACGAGCGGACCAACACCCTGATCGTCACCGGCACCGCCAAGCAAATCGAGATGGTCGAGGATCTGGTCAAGAAGCTCGACTTCCCGGTTCAGCAGGTCAACGTTCAGGTCCGCATCCAGGAGGTTTCGCAAACCCTGGTGCAGAACCTGGGGCTCAAGTGGAACACCATCTCCGGCGGCAATCTGGTGGCCAGCATCGTTGACGAGGGGCTCTCGCTCATCTTCGACGCCACTCGCAGCCTGGCCTCGCTGAACATCGTCGCCACCCTCGAGGCCCTCGAGAAGCAAGGTCTCTCGCGCACCGTTAACGACTCCAACATCACCGTCCTCAACAACGGCGAGGGCATGATTCAGTCGGGCGCCACCATCTTCATCACCCGGGTCGTCGGCGACAAGGTGGAGCGCGTTCCCTACGACGTCGGCGTCATCGTCAAGGTAACCCCGCAGATTACCGCCGACGGCGAAATCGTTCTCCACGTCAGCAGCGAGGTCTCCGACATCAAAGAGCGCAATCCGGTAACCGGCGACATCGACGTAGTCTCCAAGCAAAGCTCGGATACCACCCTGCGCCTCAAGGACGGCGATACCGCGGTGCTCGGCGGTCTGATCCAGACCAAGCGCAACGAAACCACCCAGGGCGTGCCGGTTCTGATGCACATCCCCATCCTGGGCAACCTCTTCAAGCAGACCTCGGTCGACAACACCGACACCGAGCTGATCATGGTCATCACCGCCAACATCCTCAACGACCAGAACATGCCGCGTCCCAAGGCCAGCGGCGGCAAGTAAGCATACTTCCGCCTCCGGACCGCCCTGGCTTGTAGCCGGGGCGGTTTCCTTTTAAGCTGGGTAACGTGAACCTGCGATTTTTGAGCGCCGGAGAGTCGCACGGGCCGCAGCTTACGGCGGTCGTCGACGGCCTGCCGGCGGGCCTGCCGCTGAGCGCCGACGATGTAAACCCCTGGCTGAAAAAACGCCAGGGCGGCTACGGGCGCGGACGGCGTATGGCCATCGAGGCCGACCGCGTCTTCTTTGCCGCCGGCGTCCGCGGCGGGCGGACCACCGGCGCGCCGCTGGCGCTGGTAATCGAGAACCGCGACTGGAAAAACTGGCGCGAAATCATGGACCCGGCAGCGGGAAACTGGCCCCGCAAGAAGGCGCTGACCACGCCCCGGCCCGGGCACGCCGACCTGACCGGCGGCATCAAGTACGGCCACAAGGACCTGCGCGACGTGCTCGAGCGCGCCTCCGCCCGCGAGACCGCCATGCGCGTCGCCGTCGGCGCGATAGCCCACAAACTGCTGAGCGAGCTCGGCGTCGAAAGTATCGGCTACGTTCCCGAGTTCGCCGGAATCGCCTCGACGGTTCCCTTTTCCTGGGAGCTGCGGGAGACGATCGAAACCAGCCAGGTTCGCATGACCGACCCGGAGGCCGAGAAGCGGGTCATCGAGGCCATTGACCGCGCCCGGGAGGCCGGCGACACCCTGGGCGGCCTGCTCGAGGCCCGTTTTCGCGGACTGGTGCCCGGACTGGGCAGCTACACCCAGTACGACCGCAAGCTCGACGGCCGCATCGCTCAGATGGTCATGTCGATTCCGGCGGTCAAGGGCGTGGAAATCGGCGAGGGCTTCAAGAACGCCGCCCTGCCGGGCTCACAGGTTCACGACGCCATCTACCGCGACGACGAGCGGGGCTGGTACCGGAGCAGCAACCGCGCCGGCGGCCTGGAAGCGGGTATGACCAACGGCGAGGAGCTGGTAGTGCGCGCCGCCCTCAAGCCCATCGCCACGCTGATGAAACCGCTCCACTCGGTCGACGTGGTCAGCCACCAGGAGGCCGACGCCGCCCGCGAGCGCTCCGACGTGACCGCCGTTCCCGCCGCCAGCGTCATCCTGGAAGCGCTCACGGCGATAGTCCTGGCCGACGCATACCTGGAAAAGTTCGGCGGCGACACGCTGGACGAGATAAAAGAGCGGGTCTCCGCCTACCGTCGCCGGGCGCGTGAATACTGATGAAGCGACTGGAGGTTTCCCGCCCCAGCACCTGGGTCGCCCTGACCGGCTTCATGGGCGTCGGCAAGACGCGCATCGGCCGGGAGCTGGCCCAGGAGCTGATGCTCCACTTTATCGACCTGGACCGCTACATCGAACGGGCCACCGGTCTGAGCGTGGCCGACATCTTCCGCTACATCGGCGAGGACGCCTTTCGCAGGATGGAAGCCGAGGCGGTCCGCGAGCTGGTCGGCCGTGACAACCTGGTCCTTTCGCTGGGCGGCGGCACCTATACCAACCCGGCCAACCGGCGCCTGCTGCTGGAGCGGGGGCCGGTGGTCGCCCTCTGGGCCAGCCCCGAAACCATTCACACCCGCGTTCAGCGCCGGCCCGGCCAGCGGCCGCTGCTGGCGGGCGACGACGCGCTGGAGCGCATCCGCCGCCTGATGTCGCAGCGCGAGGCGATCTACAAGGAAGCCCACGTTCACGTTTCCACCGACGGCCGCCCGGCCCGCGAGGTGGTGCGCGAGGTAATCGAAAAGCTGTGGCGACTGGGAGAAGACGAGTGACCGAAGTACACGTTGCACCGCCGCACGATCACCCGGTATTCATCGGCGCGGACCTGCCGCCGGCAGAGGCGCGCGGACCGGTGGTCATCATCTACGACCCCAAGGTCGGCTACCTGGCCGAAAAGCTGCGCAGCACCGCCGAACCGCTGCTATACGAGGCCGTCGCCGGGGGCGAGGGGGCAAAGAGCCTGAGCGTGTACGAAGACCTGCTGCGCCGGCTGGCGCGCCGGGGCGTCCCCCGCGACGCCGAGGTCTGGGCGGTGGGAGGCGGCACCATCACCGACCTGGCCGGTTTCGTGGCGGCCAGCTACCTGCGCGGGGTGGCCTGGCGAGCCTGGCCGACCACCACCCTGGCCATGGTAGACGCCGCCGTCGGCGGCAAGACCGGCGTCAACCTGCCCGAAGGCAAGAACCTGGTGGGGGCCTTTCATCCGCCCCGCTCGGTCAGCGCCGATCTGCAAACGCTGCGGACCCTCCCCGACGGGCGCTTTCGCGAGGGACTGGTCGAGGCCTTCAAGCACGGGCTGATCAGCGGCGACGAGCGCCTGCTGGCCCCCTGGGGCCTCTCTGCGGGCGCGCCGCAGCTGGAAGCCTACGTTGCCCGCGCGGTCGCCGTCAAAGCGGCGGTGGTCGCCCGCGACTACAGGGAGAGCGGCGAGCGGATGAAGCTCAACCTCGGCCACACCCTGGCCCACGCCCTGGAGGCCGTAAGCAATCACCAGCTCAGCCACGGCCACGCCGTGGCCTACGGCCTGCTCTACGCGGCCCTGCTCGGCCGTCGTCGCGGCGGCGCCGACCTGACCGGGCCGGTGCTCGAGCTGCTCGAGTGGACCGCCGCCCCGCCGCCGCCCGCGGCGAGCTGGGAGGAGCTGGCGGTCTATACCGGCCGCGACAAGAAAAACCGCGCCGAGAAGCTGATCTGGGTCATCCCCTACGCGGCTGGCGACCTGCGCCTGGAAACCCCGACCGCAGAAGAGCTGCGCGCCACCTACGAAGAGTGGCGGGGTATGCTGAGCAGGAGGCTGCGATGATACTGGTACTCAACGGCCCCAACCTGAACCTGCTGGGAACGCGCGAACCGGAGGTCTACGGCCGGCTGACGCTGGAGCAGCTGGAAGAGCAGGTGGAGGCGTGGGCGGCCGAGCTCAACACGGCGGTCATCCTGCGCCAGTCCAATTACGAGGGGCAGCTTATCGAGTGGGTGCAGCAGGCCCGGGCCGAGGGTTTTACCGGAATCGTCATCAACCCCGGGGCGCTGACCCATTACAGCTACGCCCTTTACGACGCCCTCCTGGCCCAGCCCCTGCCGGTGGTCGAGGTGCACATTTCCAACGTTCACGCCCGCGAAGAGTTCAGACGCCGCAGCGTTACCGCCCCGGCCGCCGAGGGGGTAATCGCCGGCCTGGGGCCGCTCGGATACAAGTACGCCCTGGCCTTTTTGAGCGAGAATTCGCGTTGACAGCGGGCATTCTGGCCGCCTATACTGCTTGAGGCAGGGCCCCGTGGTGTAGTTGGTTAACACACCCGCCTGTCACGTGGGAGATCGCGGGTTCGAGTCCCGTCGGGGCCGCCAGCCGGCCGCCGCTATCGCGGCGGCCCTTCGTTTTCGGCCCGCTCCATCGCCTCGAGCACCACCTCGGCTATGTGGCGAACGGCCACCGGCGGCCCGTAGCGACGCGAGCCCAGATCGAGCTGCAGCAGGCAGCCGGGGTTCTCGACGGTCAACACCTCGGCGCCGGTCCTGGCGACGCTGGCCATCTTGCGCTCGAGAATCCGCATGCTCTCCTCGGTGTGGGTCAGGTTGTAGACGCCGGCCGAACCGCAGCAGTCGGTGCTGCCCTCGAGGGGGTGGTAGTCGGTGGCGAAGCTGAGCACCCGTTCCGGCTGCTCCTTGACCCCCTGGGCGTGGCAGGCGTGGCAGGCGTGCTGGTGGGTGGTGGCGAAGGGAAAACGGGCCGAACCGGGCAGCCCCTCGCGGTCTACGAACTCGCTGAACATCAGCATCTTCGCCGCCACCCGCTCGGCCAGCGGTCCGTAGACCGGGTCTCCGGCGAAGTGTTTGACGTAGCCCTTCAGCTCGGCCCCGCAAGCGGCGCAGTCGGTGAGAATGTAGTCGACCTCGAGGCGGCCGTAGTAGTCGAGGTTTTTCTTGGCCAGCTTCTCGAAGCCATACCAGTCGCCCTCCTCGATGTGGGGCGCGCCGCAGCAGGTGGTCTCACGGGGGATTATCACCCGCCAGCCGCTGCGCCGGATAACCTCCACCGCCGCCGTCGATGACTCGGAAAAAATAAGGTTCATCACGCAGCCGAGAAAGAAGGCGACCGTGCCCTTGGGTTCGCCCGCCGGCGGCTCCACCTGACGCGGGTAGAAGAGGCGCATCGCCGGCTTGATGCGCCGCCCCGGCAAAAGCGACTCGGCAAACTGCAACTTGCCCAGGCCGATCCGCTCCAGCAGCCGGGTCTTGCGAATCAGCCACTGCAATCCGGAACGCTGGTAGGCCACCAGCAACAGGTTGGCCAGGTCGATCAGGGTGGGGTGGTGGAAGAGCGCCAGGGCCATCTTGACGGCCAGGTTCTGCGGCCTGCCGCCCTGCAGCGTCACCTTGGCGTCCACCGCCGCCTCGCCGGGCCTGACGCCGTTTGGGCAGATGGTCTGGCAGGCGCGGCACTCCAGGCAGTCGTAGGCGGCCTGGAGCACCCTCAACGGGTCGTCGACCAGCCCCTGGGCGTAGTCGGCGTAGAGGAGCACCCGCCCGCGCGGGCTCTGAATCTCGGTCTGGTAGTCGCGATAGGTCGGGCAGACCGACAAACACAGCCCGCAGCGCACGCACTGCTCGGCGTCGGCGATCAGTTTTTCGACGTCCAGTTTCTCCACGGTCAAGCAGCAGTTCCCTTCGAGCCGCGCCCAGCGGGCGCTTTCATGCCCCCAGTCTACGCTAGAATCAAGGGGATGTTGGAACGCCTGGAGGTTCGTAACCTGGCGACCATCGCCGCCGCCGAGATGGAACCGGGGCCGGGTCTGACCGTCCTGACCGGCGAAACCGGCACCGGCAAGTCGATACTGGTTGGCGCGCTGGGGCTGCTGCTGGGCGCCAGGGCCGAGCCCTCGCTCATCCGCCCCGGCGCCGAGGCGCTGCTGGTAACCGCCTGGGTAGACGGCCGCTCCTACAGCCGCCGGGTGTCCCCGCACCGCAGCGTGCCGCGGATAGACGGCGAGGTGGTCACCCTGGCCGAGCTGGCCGGGGCGCTCGCCGGGGCGCTGACCATCCACACCCAGCACGCCGCGCTGGCCCTGGGCAGGCGCAGCCAGCACCGGCGGATGCTCGACCGCCTGGTCGAGCAGGAGGCGCTCGCCGAGTACCGCGCCGCCTATGCCAGCTGGAAGGCGCTGTCGGAAGAGCACGGCCGCCTGAGCGAGCAGATGGCCGAGCGCGAGCGGCAGCTCGACCTGCTGCGCTTCCAGTTGGGCGAGATAGAGGCCGTCAACCCCCGCGCCGGCGAGCTGGAAGAACTGGAAGAAGAAGCCCGCCAGCTCGGCCACGTAGACGAGATACTGCGCCACCTGGGAGCGGCGCTGGAACTGCTGCGCCTGGGCGAGGCCAACGCCGCCGACGCCGTCGCCGCCGCCCTGAAGGAAGTCCAGGGGGCCGCCCGCCTGAGCAATGCCCTCTCCCCGCTGGCCGCCGACCTGGAAGGCGTCAGCGAGGGGCTGGCGGCGGTGGTCGGCGAGCTTGAGGCTTTCGCCGGCCGCCTCGAGGCCGACCCGGAACGCCTCGACGAGGTTCAGCGCCGCCTGGCCGAGCTGCAAAGGCTGCTGCGCAAATACGGCGGCAGCATACCCGAGGTTCTGAGCTTCGCCGAGGGTTTGCGCCGTCAGATTAGCGAGCTGGAAGAGGCCGGGTTCCGGCTGGAACGGGTGGAGGCGGAGCTCGCCCGGGCCCGCGACAGGCTTTCCCGCGCCGCCAGCGCCCTGCACCAGGCCCGCGAGGAAGCAGCCCGCAAGCTGGAACCGCTGGTGACCGCCGAGTTGCGAGAGCTGGGCATGCCGGAGGCCAGGTTTCTGGTCGCGGTCGAACCGCTAGAAGAGCCCGCCCCCCACGGCGCCGACGAAATTGGCTTCTCCTTCGCCGCCAGCAACGACCTGGAGCCGGCGCCACTCGAAAAGGCGGCCAGCGGCGGTGAGCTCAGCCGGATCATGCTGGCGCTGGCCCTGCACACCGGCGCCGACGCTCCCACCCTGGTTTTCGACGAGGTGGACGTCGGCATCGGCGGCGAGGTGGCCGCCCGGCTGGCCGAACGCCTGGAGCGGCTGGCGGCCGGGAGGCAGGTGCTGGTGGTAACCCACCTCCCCCAGATCGCAGCGCGGGCAGGCACCCACTTCCGGGTCGTCCGCCGCGGCGAGGCGGCGGAACTGGAGCGGCTGGAAGGCGAGGAGCGGGTCCGCGAACTGGCTCGGATGCTCTCCGGCTCCTACACAAAAACCGCCATGCAGCACGCCCGCGAGCTGCTCGCCGGCGGCCGGGAGTCTGCTTGACCCGCCGCACCCCGTGGGCTAAACTTGCCTTTGGAACGCCGCGCGGCGGTGTAGCTCAGCTGGTTAGAGCACACGACTCATAATCGTGGAGTCGGCGGTTCAAGTCCGCCCACCGCCACCAAAAAGAAGCCGTCCACGACGGCATGTTAAAGGGGCCGGCGCCGGCCCCTTTAACTTTGGCGCCCGTTTGACATCTAAACGACAGCTGCTCACCCGCTCATTCACTTCTGAACCTGCGCCACGTCTTCCGCGCCGCGGTGCGTCCGCCGGATCCCGCGATGCCCGCGATTGAGGGTGAGGTACCCGCCGCCCGCCCACCACGCATAAGCATTGAGGTCCGAATAGACGAGCTGCCCGCGGCGGGCAGCTCCCTGCACGTGGCGCCAGCTCTTGGACGCCTGCGGTGATATGGCAAACACCGCAGCGGCTACAGGCATGGCGGGCGGGTAAATCACCTCGCGTGCTGATACAGACGGCACCATCACGGCCCCCAGGTGAGCGTCCACGGGTCGAAGGC
>Ga0256914_1002913_pt1 | contig 13939 bp, 19 predicted proteins | sample HulkmetaG_FD_191571 | JGI IMG/M metagenome (GOLD analysis project Ga0256914, IMG submission 191571) | Hydrothermal chimney microbial communities from Main Endeavour vent field at the Juan de Fuca Ridge, Pacific Ocean - Hulk | ecosystem: Environmental > Aquatic > Marine > Hydrothermal vents ... | reverse complement strand
TACTTTTGTCTCAATATAGTCTCAATTACGAGTTTATTATTTTCCAATAACTTACAAATTTTGTCATCAAATTTTTACCCTCTATTTCTGACAGATTTTAAAATCTCATTTTCTGTTTGATTTTTTAAGACTTTTATGTAGAAAAATATTTAAAATCAATAAGTTGCAAAAAACATTTTTGAATTCAAAACGTTAGAGATGAGGGGCAAAAAAGCCCCTGTGATATTTTACTCGTTGAGAGCTTCATATACATGACCTACAAGTTCTTCAGAAGGCTTGAGCGTTTTCTTTCCGGGCTCCCATTTTGCCGGACAAGCCTCGTCTGGATGACCAATTAGATAAGCGTTAGCTTCCATTTTTCTGAGAAGTTCATCAGCATTTCTACCAACGTTGTAGAAATTAACCTCAGAACCTACAAGCTTTCCTTCAGGGGATATTATAAACGTTCCTCTTAGCGCAAGTCCTGTAGATTCATCATAAACACCAAACATTCTTGAAACCTTACCTGTAGGATCTGCACCCATTGGATATTTAACGTTTTCAAGTAGTTTTTCATCTCTATGCCATGCAAGGTGAACAAACTTTGTGTCTGTTGAAACAGAAACTACCTCTGCCCCGAGTTCTTTAAGCTTTGGATAAACTTCTGCAAGATCTGCAAGCTCAGTTGGACAGACGAATGTAAAATCTGCTGGATAGAAGAAAAGTATTGTCCATTTACCCTCGTCTTTTGCCTTCTTTAAAGAAAATGTACCAAACTTTCCTGTTTCCGGCTCATAAGTTTCCATTTCAAAATCAGGAACTTCTTGTCCTACTAAAATTACTTCTGACATCTTAGGCAACCTCCTTAAGTTATATTTTATTATTTTAATAGTAACTGTTCTTAATAAGGTTCAAAATGATATCTGTCATATTTAATTAATTTTTATGTCTTCTACGATAAATTCCACTCCTAAATCTCCATTCCATGTAGATAGCTTTGGAGTATATATTACGTCAACATTCATCCCAACAGAAAGCTTTTTGAAAAAACCCACAGATCCCCACCACAATGCAGGATATGCTTTTCCACTATTATCTTTAAACCAGAATTTTAAATGCTGATTACCTGCTCCTACCGTCATAAAATCATCAATTCTTAAACCTCTTGCTATAAATTTAGGATAAGGGTTACCCTCTCCAAAAGGTTCAAGTATCTTCAGCTTTTCAACATTTTCAGGCGTCCAGTGAGACAGTGGAACCTCCATATCAACCTCTATAAAGGATATTTTATCCTCTTCCCTTAATGAAGATACATAATCAATAAGTATTTCCCTGAACTTTTCTATATTTTTAGAAGGCATCGTCAATCCCGCGGCAAGTGTATGCCCTCCAAATCTATCGAAAAGCTCTGCGTTTTCTTCCATTACCTTGTATATATTTATATTTCCAGTACTTCTAACAGAACCTATAGCTGTACCGTTCTTTACTGAAAGAACTACAGCGGGTACTTTATACTGATGTGCAAGTCTTCCAGCCACTATCCCTACTATCCCTGGATGCCAGTTTTCATCAGCAACAACTATGCTTTTTATATCTTTCTCTTTTTTTAGTTTTACTTGACATTCTTTAAACGCAAGTTCCGTAAGCTTTTGCCTTTTCTTGTTAAGAACCTCTAATTCTACAGAAAGCTGTCTCCCTTTAGCCTCATTATTTGTTGTAAGAAGCTTTACAGCCTTTTTTGCGTCATCAAGTCTTCCTGCAGCATTCAGTCTTGGAGCAAGAACAAAACCAACATCAAATGACGAAACTCTTTCAATAGAAAGATATTCCAATAGGGCTTTTAATCCTGTTCTCCTTCTTTTATTAATCTCCTCTATCCCTTTTTGAACAAGTATTCTATTTATAAGAGAAAGAGGAACAACATCGGCAACAGTTCCGAGCGCAACTATATCAAGATAAGGCTTAAGTTTGATCTCCAGATTCAGCAATTTTCTCAGCATAATGATCACATAAAAAGTTATGCCAACAGAAGCAAGATGTTTAAATAAAATATCTATATCGTCATGAAGCTTAGGATTGAGGATCTGTACCTGATCATCTTCCAGTATTCTTTCTTTAGCTTCGTGATGGTCAAGAACAAATACTTTTAATCCAAGTTTTTTTGCATAAATAAGCTCCTCGTAAGCGTTTGTTCCACTGTCAACAACTATCAGAACATCCGCCATCTGCGATATCTTCTTTATGGCAGATCTATTTAGACCGTAGCCTTCATAAAATCTGCTTGGAATGTAATACCTTACATCAGCTTTAATATCCTTAAAAAAATTCACAAGAAGCGCCGTACTTGTTATACCATCGGCATCGTAATCTCCATATATAACAATCTTTTTCCTATCTTTTATATCTCTGGCAAGTTCATAGGATATCTTATCAAGCTTATTAAAAAGATAAGGATCTATAAGTCTTTTTAACGTTGGGTATATATTTTCTTCATCAAAGTTGTTATTGAAGATCTCTTTCCTGTTGTAGAGAAGCTGTCCTATTACTTTTCCATACTTCGTTAGAAGTTCTTGAGGGGCTTTATTCCTTTCTTCAAGTACTACCCATTTATAACCGGTTAATCCTGAACCCATATTTATTTTCCTTATTATTATATTTTTATGTTTTATCAGATAGAAAATTATATTATATTATATGTATAATTAATTATTTATTGTTTGTTTAATAGGTGCAATATGGGAAAAATTGTAAAATTCGGCCAAACAAACGAGAAAGAACAGATTGAAGATCTTGAAGAAAGCCAATCAAAAAAGATCAGAACAATATTTTCAAAAAAAACAATGTATCAGAAAATATGGGAAGGTCTTGAAAATTACATTCTCTACAATTTCGCTGTAAAAAATGTTCTTGGAATGGATTTCACATATAAAGAAAATAACCATAAAGAAGTTGGTGTTCTGGGAGTTCTTGCATATGAGCACAAAAGAAGGAATGGAACTTTTGTTGCCGATTTTGTGGGAAGAGGTTATATTGATCCAAGAGAAGATAAAGTCATTATAGATCTGGTAGTTTTCAAAGCAGGAGAAAGAGAACTTTATAATTCAACAATTAAAATACTGAAGGCAAAGAAAATATATCCAGAGCTAACATTTCATGAAGGAGATTAAAGATGAGTTTACCGCCTCTTAGAATCGGACAGTATGAGGTACAGTATCCTATTATACAGGGGGGAATGGGAGTAGGGATCTCATGGGAAAATCTCGCAGGGACTGTCAGTAAATATGGAGGGTTAGGCGTAGTATCTTCTGTAGGTACAGGATACAGACACCCAAATTATATTAAACTCAAAGATGGAAGACCTATAGGAAGCAAATATATACATAACCGGGAGTCTCTTCAAAAAATTATAAGAGATGCCAAAGAGATAGCTGGCGGTGAGAAGGCTGTTATCGGTGTTAACATACTGTATGCAATAACAGATTATGGAAGAGTTGTTAGAGATTCTATTGAGGCAGGAGCCAACATAATAATAACCGGTGCAGGACTTCCCTTAAGACTTCCCGAATATGCTCCGGAACCAGAAATCGCCCTTGTTCCTATAGTCTCGTCTGCAAGAGCACTTAGAGTTATATGTAAACACTGGAAAAAGAAATATAACAGACTTCCGGATGCTGTTGTTGTTGAGGGTCCAAAATCTGGTGGACATCAGGGTATTCCCTACGAAGACTGCTTCAAACCAGAATTTCAGCTTGAGAATATAGTACCGGAAGTTATAAAAGAAAGAGATAAATGGGGTGACTTTCCTGTAATAGCTGCAGGCGGAATATGGGATAAAAATGATATTGAATTTTACCTGTCCCTTGGAGCTGCCGGTGTCCAGATGGGAACGAGATTTGTAGGAACATTTGAATGTGATGCGGCACCTGAATTTAAAAAGGTTATAATAGAGTCTAAAAAAGAGGATATACAGCTTATAAAATCCCCTGTAGGATATCCGGCAAGAGGAATTATAACACAGCTTATAAAAGATATAGAAAAAGGAACGGCACCGGAGGTAAAATGCACATCAAACTGTGTAGTTCCGTGCAATCATGGTGAAGAGGCTAAAAAAGTAGGCTTTTGTATTGCAGACAGGCTCGGCGATGCTTATCTTGGAAAGGTACAAACGGGTCTTTTCTTTAGTGGATCTAACGGATACAGGATAAAAAGACTTGTTTCTGTAAAAGATCTTATGAGAGAACTTGTAGAGGGAATTCCTTCAGGACAGGAAATACCCGAAGGAGAACCTGTAGAATCTGGAAAACAACTATGACTGTGATCAGATTGAATTTATCTTAGAATTCATATAATATATATGTTTTTGATATCCCTGTTGTGAGGTGGTTAGATGTCTTTTCAGTTTACAGAAGAACAGATAAAAAGGTACAGTCGCCATATAATTCTCCCAGAAGTAGGAGGAAAAGGACAGCAGAAGCTTTTAGATGCAAAAGTTCTTGTGATAGGTGCCGGAGGACTTGGATCACCTTCTTTATATTATCTTGCCGCTGCAGGGGTTGGGACAATTGGAATAGTTGATTTTGATGTAGTTGATTTTTCTAACTTACAAAGGCAGATACTACATAGTACAGAAAGAGTAGGAAAACCAAAAGTTGAATCTGCAAAGATGACCCTTGAAGCATTAAATCCAGATGTCAAAATTACTGCCTATAATGAAAGAATACATAAAGGAAATGTTATAGATATAGTAAAAGATTATGATGTTATACTTGACGGCTCAGATAACTTTCCAACAAGATTCCTTATAAACGATGCATGTTTTTTCCTTGGAAAACCGCTCGTATCAGCGGCAATTTTAAGATTTGAAGGACAGCTTACAACATTTGATTACAGGAATAAGGACGTATCTCCATGTTACAGATGTCTTTTCCCAGAACCACCACCACCGGGGCTTGTTCCAAGCTGTCAGGAAGCAGGACTACTTGGCGTTGTTGGCGGTATAATGGGAACTCTTCAAGCCAATGAGGCATTAAAACTTATTCTTGAAATTGGAGAACCTCTTATAGGAAAACTTCTCGTTTTTGATGCATTAACAACAGAGTTTAATGTAGTAAAACTGAGAAAAGATAAAAAATGTCCGCTATGTGGTGAAAAGCCTGTGATAAAAGAACTTATAGAATATGAACAGGCTTGCGATGTACATTTTTAAGAGGTGAGGAATGGAAAAAGTTAAAGTTGATAGAGAACTTGATCTGAGAGGTGAGGTCTGCCCATTTACTTTTGTGAAAAGTAAGCTTATCATAGAACAGATGGAACCTGGACAGGTTCTGAAGGTAATACTTGATTATAAGCCTTCTGTTGAGAATGTACCAAAGAGCATGAGAGAAGAAGGGCAGGAAGTTCTTGAAGTCAAACAGATTGATAAAAATCTGTGGGAAGTAATTGTAAGGAAGGTAAGATGAACCTATTAATTATAATGGCAAGCAACCCTTACTCGCATGATTTTAATACAGCTATAAAGCTTGCAGAAGCTTCCTTAAACAGAAATCATACAACAAAGATGTTTTTTATGGGAAATGGATTATTCTCTATCCTTAGAGACGAGATAAAAAATCTTAATGAGAAAGGCCTAAAGGTTTATTACTGTGCTCACAACGCGGAACAGAGAAAAATAAAACCTGAAAGCTGGGCAGAGAGCAGCAGCATGTATGGTCTTGCAAAACTTATAACGGAAGCAGACAAAGTTATAATGCTTTCTTAGGAGAGTACCGTGGCTAAAAAAAATTTGATTTTCGTCGTAAAATCAAACCCTTTCAGCTGGAAAGCTTTTGAGGCTCTCAGACAGGCCGTTGGATGCTCTATGGAACACAAAGTTACAGTTATCTTTATAAAAGACGGCATATATACGCTTACAGACTGGAAACCTCAGATGATAGGAATAGAACCCATTGATAAATCAATAGATGCTCTCGGCATGATGGACGCAACAATTTTAGTTGAGGAGGAAGCCTTAAGGGAAAGAGGCGTAAAACTGAAAAAATGGTCAACCCCTGTTCATATAAAAAGTAAAGATGATATCTGCGAAATCATAAAAGAATCAGAGGTAGTAATTACATGGTAAATACAGTATGGCTTATAAAAAGACCAGCAGATTTTCCTGAAGCAGATATGATAGAGAAAGAAGATATGATAATACTTATACAGGACGCAGTTATAAGAGTTCCTATTATTGAAAACTGGGCAGCATGTAAAGAAGACGCGATTGCAAGAAATATAAAGATACCTGAAGACAAGCTTCTTAATTATGAGGATATTATAGATATAATAGAAAAAGCAGAGAAGGTTATTGTCTGGTAATTAATGAAAAAGATAGGCATAACGCTCGGCGATCCATCTGGTATATCTCCTGAAATACTTATTAGATCAATAAATAGACTTCCAAGAGAGAAATACATAATCTACGGTGGCAAAAAAATCCTTGAAAAAACAAGAAAAATATTAGATATCAAGTTAGACTTAGAGTTAATAAATGATCCTGAAGATGCAAAAAAGAAAGGAATATACCTCATAAATATATATGATAGTGATTTTCAGCCTGGAAAACCAAATGTAGAAACTGGAAAAGCAGCAGTCCTTTATCTTAAAAAAGCTGTAAAAGATATTCTTTCCAAAAAATTAGATGCTCTCGTAACCCTTCCTATATCTAAAGAGTTTGTAATGAAATCAGGTTTCAGATACGCAGGACATACTGATTATCTTGCTGAGGCATCAGGAACAAAAAACTTCCTTATGGCACTAATCTGTAGGAAATTGAAAGTCGCCCTTGTTACAACACATATACCTTTAAAAGATGTTCCTAAAAAAATAAATGCTGAGATATTAGAATCAAAAATAAGAATTCTTGACAAAGAGTTAAGAGAAAAATTTGGTATAAAAAAACCGAAAATAGCAGTTCTCGGTCTAAATCCACACGCCGGAGACGGCGGGAATATAGGCGATGAAGAGATCTATATTATAAATCCAGTATTAGATAGATTAAGAAAAGAAGGTATAAAACTGGAAGGTACATTATCAGCTGACACAGCCTTCATCAGATATAAGGAGTTTGACGCCTACCTTGCTATGTACCACGATCAAGGATTGATACCTCTAAAACTTTTATGTTTCAAAAGAGCTGTAAATATAACCCTTGGTCTTCCATTTATAAGAACATCTCCAGATCACGGAACAGGGTTTGATATAGCAGGCAAAGGTATTGCCGATCCTTCATCTTTCATTGAAGCTGTAAAGCTGGCTGTAAAGCTTTCTAAACAATATTAACATCCTCAAACCAGGCATAAGCCTGAACCTGAGCAGCCATGATATCATCAATAGATAATTTCATATCCTCAAGAATATGACTTACCTCCTGAAGATTCCCTTCTTCTATCTTTTCAACAATAAGTAAAACCTTTCCAAGTTTTCCTTCATACCTGACAAGAGCTTCATTTATCTCTTCATCAAGATTTAATTCCTTAACAAATTCTTCCTTGGGTGTTTTTAGGAGTTTATCCATTAGAGATAAAACCCCAACCAGAAAGGCTTTTTCTATCTCTTCTTTTGGAAGTTTTAATTTCTCAAAGATTATTTCCATGGTTTTTCCTCTTTCAGCAGCAAGTTCTAAAAGAGTTTCTGCATAAGAAGCATCATCAGATGTTCTGTACATATACAGAAGAAGCCACTGTAAAAGGTTTTTCTGCCCAAGTATAGATATAGCGTGTCTTATTGACGTTATCTTCTCACGAAAACTAAAAACGGCAGAATTTATATACTTCAGAAGACTTACACTCAGATCAGGATTCTTTTTAATAATATCTTCTATCTTTTTCGGATCAAACTCTTCATTAATCTGGTTAAAAAGCTGTATAATAGCAGCTTTTGAAGGCTCTATAGTTTTGCCAACAATAGTCTGAGGTCTCAGTATAAAATCACCTCTGAAAAACTTAAAACCAAGTGATATGTAATACTCAAACTCTTCTTCATCTTTTATTCCTTCAAGAACAAACTCAAAAGGAAATTTTAAATTGACAAGCTTTTTAATAATTTCCTCTTTCAATTTTGATACATCAAAAAAAACAAAATCCGCAAGATTTTTTGTCGTTTCAAAATCTTTATTGAGAGGAAATGCAAACTTAAAACCTATGCTTTTAAGCTGTTTTATAATAGGCACTATATCTGTACTTACCTTTGTTATATACAGAATAGTTCTATCTTCAGGAATGTAATCAAGGATTTCCTGGTCAAGTATGTGTGGATAAACCTTAACGAATAAAAGGTGATGGCCTGCTATTTTTTCAAGACTTATATTTGCAAGTATCTCGGCAAAATCTTCAACAGGTATTGGATTTTCTTCCCTATCTTTAAGAGTAAGTTCGTATGCAAATATCCGTTTATTTTTATCAAGCAGAGGTATCTTAGATAAATAAACCTCCCCACTGATTGACATTAAATTACTCCTTCTTCATTTTTATTCTTCTAATTTCAGTCTTTTCATCATTTTTTTCAACTATGATTCCATGGAAAAGATAACCACCTGTAGCAACCTCATATTTAACAGGCATACCTGTCAGAAATTTATAAATAGGCTGATCCACCTTCATACCTATAACAGAATGCACTGCTCCTGTAAGACCCACATCCGTAATATAGGCTGTTCCTTTAGGGAGTATCTGCTCATCAGCTGTAGGAACATGAGAATGTGTACCAAAAACTATATCAGCCTTTCCATCAACATAATATCCAAAAGCCATTTTTTCAGACGTTGCTTCTGCGTGAAAATCAACAACTATATAATCCGAACTATCCTTTATCCTTTCGTAAATAACATCAAATGTTCTAAATGGACAGTCCAGAGGAATACCCATGAACACTCTACCCATAATATTTATTACAGCGATTTTTTTATTCCCTTTTTTATATATACCGTAGCCCCTTCCAAGAGCAGACGGCGGATAATTTGCAGGTCTGAGAAGCCTTTCCTCCTGATCAATAAACTGAACTATCTCTTTTTTATCCCATATATGGTTCCCGGAGGTTACAACATCAATACCTAAAGATAAAAGTTCGTTATACACTTTCTTGGTTATTCCAAACCCACCAGCAGCATTTTCTCCATTTGCAATAATAAAATCAGGCTTCTCTTTTTCAATAATAGAAGGGAGAAACTCCTTTAAAGCGTTTCTCCCTGTCCTTCCTATAACATCTCCAATAATAAGAAATTTCATCTTATCTCCAATTAAAAGATTTCATTATAGGCTTTTTCACCATGTGTAATCTCATCTATCCCTTGTTGTTCCTCATCTTTACTTATTCTTAATCCTGTCAACATATCAACTATCTTGAATATTAAGAAAGTTGCTACGGCTGTGTAAATCCCAACTGCGACAACACCTACAATCTGAGGTATTAGTTGAGATCCGCTTCCATCTCTTTCCCTTTGAAAGCCCAGAGTAGAATAAAGCAAGTCATGGTATTGACATTAAAAAAACAAGAGCTGTAGCAGTCAGGATCCACACGTTATCTGCCGGAACAATACTCATTCCTCCAAAGCCTCCTAAAATTTTTAAGGTTAAAACAATAAATTATACTTTAAGAGGAGGGGCTATTGACAGATCTTTTGAAGATAAAGAACAGTGAATAAAGAGAGGAGGGGGAACCCTCCGGGTTTTAATGGGGATGTTTCTTTATAAACTCTTCCCACGTTTCATCAAACCTTCTATAGAGCCATATAGCTACGGCTTCTTTATCTTCCTCCTTCATATTTTTACCTATTGCAGGCATAACGCCAAAAAGTTTATAAGCCATAGGAAGACATACACCCTTCTTCTTTGAAGGATTCGTTATATAATCTTTAACAAAATTTACAAAAGCCTCCTCATCTGGATAGAACTTTTTTACCCTTGCCGAAACCTCCGACATGGGAGGCGCTTTGAATGGCGGTTTTTTTCCAGCTTTTACACTCTCGCGTATTTTTGCCATTTCCTCAGGTGTAACGCTTTCAAGATGACATGCTGCGCATATTTTCTGATATATATGGTATCCTTTCTGGAACTCCTCTTCTGCTGAATAAGCGGAAAGAACTGTAAGCATCCCCATACCTAAAATTAATCCAAAAAACTTTCCCATGACGCCCTCCAAAGTAATAATTTTATAACTAATTTTACGGCAACAGAACTCTATAAGTCAATCCTGCTTCAATCTGCCCTATCACACCACTTATCACTAAATATAGGATAATTGCAACAATAATAAACTGGAAATTCTTTGATTCCTCAGAAGGTATTTTTAAAACTTTCTCTGCCCCAATAAATACAAGATAAAATGTATAAAACGTACCAAGAAACAGCATAAACATAGTTATTGGTGAATTAACAACATAAAAAGACCCTGCCGCCCAGCTTGGAACAAGAGCGAAGACAGCTACCGTAAATGACTTTTCAGGATCTTTAATCCCTTTAAATGCAGGCGAAAGAAAGAGTATTATCGTTGCGAGAACAACAGGTTTAAATAGTTCAAAACCGTAGGTTATTAACATTATTGAAAGTTCTTTTGTCAAATCATTATCAAGTAGAGCCTGTTTTAACGCTTTCATATACTCTATCGTCCTTTGAGACTGTTCTTTATCTTGCTGTGCCATCTTTAGAAACTCGTTAATGGCAGCAATATACATATTTTTAAAAAGTGTAAAGCCTATAAAATGACTCACAGCAGGGATAAAAGCAAAAATAAGGACGATCTTAAGATATAGATCTTTTATTGTAAATTTTTCTTTTCCAAGCTCCTCCCAACCCTGTTTAGGTTTAAAATAAAGATCAAGAAAATTTTTAAACATAACTCCTCCTGATAATTAAATATTTATTTTGGTATAAAATTATATATGAATTTAATTAAAATGGAGATTATATGGAATTTGCAAAACTCAGTGAAGATGAGCTTAAAGCTTTTATAGGTAAAAATGCCGATTACTACATAAAAAGATTTAAAAAGTTTGAAAAGGGAGGAAGTTTAAGCTGGAACTGGTATGCTTTTCTGTTTGGTGTTTTATGGATGTTCTACAGAAAGATGTATCTATATGGTTTTTCAGCATTGGCTGTTATTTTTTCCATCAATCTTTTTATATCCATACTAAAGATAGATCAAGTAATAAGCACAGGTATATCACTCTGGCTGTGGATAGGTTTTGGCATGTTCGGCAATTACTTGTATTACTTGCATGTAAAAAACAGTATTTCAAAAATAAAAAAGAGTACATACCATTCTGATGTTATACTAACCATCTCTAAAAAAGGTGGCGTTAATAAATTTGTCTTATATTTTTTTTCAGGCATTACTATTGTATATTTCTTATTCTTAACATTATCCATTTTTCTGATTAAAAACTAATCCAGACATAAAGGAGGAAAGAATGGAAGAACTAAAAAAACTTATTACAGAGGTATGGAAAAATAGAGATTTACTAAAGGAAAAACAGTATGTGGAAGCTGTAAAGGAAACTGTAGATCTTTTAGATAAAGGAAAGATAAGGGTTGCTGAAAAGAAAGATGGAAACTGGGTAGTAAATGAATGGGTTAAACAGGCTATCCTTTTATATTTTCCTATTCAGGATATGGAAGTAATGGAAGCTGGACCTTTTGAGTATTATGACAAGATACCATTAAAGAAAAATTGGAAGGAAGCAGGGGTCAGGGTTGTTCCTCCTGCAACAGCAAGATACGGTTCATTCATTGAAAAAGGTGCTATTCTCATGCCTTCCTATGTAAATATAGGAGCATACGTTGGAAGTGGAACCCTTGTTGATACATGGGCTACTGTTGGATCCTGTGCACAAATTGGTAAAAATGTCCACCTTTCAGGTGGAGTTGGCATCGGTGGGGTTTTAGAACCTCCATCTGCGAAACCTGTAATTATTGAGGACAACTGTTTTATAGGATCAAGATGCATCATTGTTGAAGGTGCTGTTATTGAAGAAGAGGCTGTTCTTGGTGCAGGTGTTGTTATAACAGGATCAACAAGAATAATAGATGTTTCAGGTGAAGAACCTATTGAATATAGAGGAAGAGTTCCTGCAAGAAGTGTTGTTATTCCAGGAGTAATAAATAAAAAATTTCCAGCTGGAGAGTACGGTGTTCCCGTTGCTCTTATAATAGGAAAGCGAAAAGAATCAACAGACAAGAAAGTTTCCTTAAATGAAGCATTAAGAGAATTCAATATAGAAGGGTAACGGCATGAAGATACCTTTTTTTGATGGAATCAAGGCTTTTAAAGAGCTAAAATTTCCTGAGTATAAAGATAAATTTCTCGAGCTTATTGAAAAAGGTCAAAGCCCTAAAGCATTATTTATAACTTGCAGTGATTCAAGAATTCACCCTGATGAGATAACTGGAGCTGATATAGGCGATCTTTTTATAGTTAGGAATATAGGAAATATGGTTCCTCCTTTTAAACCTGATGATGACTACCACGGAACCGCAGCAGCTATTGAATACGCTGTATCTGTTTTAGAAGTACCTCATATTATAGTTTGCGGTCATTCATTCTGTGGTGCCTGTGAAAGTCTTTATAAGGATCTTGGTGAGAGCGAAGATCTCATACACGTAAGAAGATGGCTTGAAATAGATAAGGAAGTGAGGGAAATAGCTCTAAAACAGATACCAGAATTAGGGAGAGATCTGTATGAACTTACAGAGAGGCTGAATATTATAAAACAACTTGAAAATCTTCTCACATATCCAGCCGTTAAAAGAAGAGTTGATAAAGGAGACCTCACTCTACACGGATGGTATTACAGAATAGATAAGGGGGAAATAGAGTATTACAATTTTGAGAAAAATGAGTTCCTAACAATATAAAGAATTGACAGATATAAAAATTATATTTAATTTAATATTAATAACTGTTATTGTTTAAGCCGGCAGTGGAGGAGCTGGGAGAGTCTAAATAAATAAATTTAAGATAAAAACAGGAGATATAAACAGGGAGTGGGGTTTTTTCTACTCGCTGAATGTTTTTGTTCTATATCTATAAACTTTAATAGGGTATTTTAGCCAGCAATCAGGAGGCATTCCAGCTTTAGAACAAAGATTTGAAAGAAACAGCTGTCTATCAGAAATCTGCTGCCATACTTCAGGTAAAAATGTACCTTGACGATCTCCATACTTTATTATCAGACCGTCTTTAAACGGTTCTATCTTTTTTAAAAGATCTGAAGGATCTTCGAAATCCAAAGGTTCAGGATAAGAAAGAACTGATACTTTTACCCTTAACTGGGGAAGTTCATCAACAGTTACAGGGGGAAATCTCGGATCCTGTGTAGCAGCTGATATAGCATTATGTATAACATCTTTATAAAGAGGTCTAACAGGCACTATAGATCCTATACATCCCCTTAATGCTCCTGTTATTCTATTTTCAAGAGTTACAAATGAAGCTCCTTTCTTTTTCCAGTTCTCATAAGGTATCTCTTTAAGATCAACTGTTATTCCCGTTATTAAGTATTCTTCTATAGCCTTCCTTGCAAGATAAACGAGCGCTTCTCCTTCTTCATCGGAAATCTGTTCAACAGACCTTATAAGGTCTTCCATCGTCATCCCCTGTAGAATATGTAACTTCCATATCCAACAACAGAAGCTCTATCCCCCGCTGTATCACCTGATGTTTTATAATCAAGAACTTTTGATCTCCAGCCCTTCTTTAAAGAGTAACTTATAATAGCTTCTATTCCTGCCTTCCCACAGGCTTCACATTCTTCCATATAAGAAAGGTCAAGCATCTCAACAGCAAGATTACAGTGTCTGTCTATTCCTTTTGCAACATCATCAGGATAGTAATGGCTCAGATCAGAACTTATCACCACTATAACATCTTTATTATTGTCTTTTATAAAATCTATAACCTTTTCTAAAACTGGATAGTCAACATGTCCATA
>Ga0256914_1002912_pt1 | contig 13947 bp, 11 predicted proteins | sample HulkmetaG_FD_191571 | JGI IMG/M metagenome (GOLD analysis project Ga0256914, IMG submission 191571) | Hydrothermal chimney microbial communities from Main Endeavour vent field at the Juan de Fuca Ridge, Pacific Ocean - Hulk | ecosystem: Environmental > Aquatic > Marine > Hydrothermal vents ... | reverse complement strand
AAGTACCCTGGATGACATACCATCCCCCAGGGTAATGGTCTTCTTTCCCCCCCGATATGCCTCCTCCAGGGTAAGCTCCAGGGTGGCCTCCATATCCTGTCCCTTCACATCTGAGGCATTGTAAAAGTCCTGACCATAGAACTGCGCGGAAGAAAAAGGACCAGAGGCAGAACGACCACACCTCTTTCCCCTAAAGGAACGTCCCTCTCCTCCCCCAAAAAGATTCCCAAAGAGGAGTTCAAAAAAGTCACTGAACTCTCCAAAACCCTCTCCTGGCGAGGAGGAAAAGGTAAACCTCACATTTTCAAAACCTGGAGGAGGTTCAAAGTTCTGACCATGTTCCCAGTTGGCACCTAGCATGTCATATCTCTTGCGCTTCTCCGGATCCTTTAGCACCTCATATGCCTCATTCACCTCCTTAAACTTCTCCTCTGCGGAGGGGTCATTAGGGTTTAGATCGGGATGATATTTCTTGGCGAGCTTTTTATACGCCTTGGTTATCTCCTCCTGTGTTGCATCTCTGGAGACCCCTAAGATCTTATAGTAATCTTTATATGTTACTCCCATATTGCTTGCTCCTGAAAAGGAATTCAAAAAAATAAGGGGAAATCTATAGATTCCACCCCCTTATGCCCTTTAATCCGTCAACTTACCCATAAATAAGGGTAAGTTCTAACTGACCATAGTCAAGAAAAGGAAGACAAAAATCAATTTTTTTGCTATTTATTCCCTTGCCTTTTTTAATGGGTGGAGATACAAATCTCTTTCTCAGGTTCTGCTTCAAGAGGAAAGGTTAATCCAACTGGAAAGAAAGGGGGATAAAAAAATGGCCAGAGTATGCGAGATATGTGGAAAACGGACAAGGGTGGGGAACCGCATAAGCCACGCCCATAATAAAAACAAGAGGGTATTTAAACCCAATCTACAAAAGATAAGGGTCCAGCTACCAAATGGCGAGGTAAGACGGATGAAGGTATGCACAAGATGTATAAGAAGTGGCGCCATCCAGAAGCCAGCTGTGGATTAGTCCAAAAGACAGGGGAGAGAAGACCTCTCCCTGTCCCCTCTATCCCTTAACACCCTTCCCTCATAGCTATGTACCTTTTTTAAAATTCAGAGCAAACACATGTGGCAGGAGAAAAGAGATGTCGTAGTGATAGTATTTTCCCTCCTTCTCCTCACATGTGTATCTTCCTCTCTCCTGCCCATCCTTCCCAGGGACGAGACCCGGTATCTCTCTGTGGCGTGGGAGATGTATATCCACAAAAGTCTTCTAATCCCCCTTATAAATGGTAAATTCTATACCCACAAACCCCCCCTTCTTTTCTGGCTCATTATCCTCCTCTGGAAAGTGGTGGGGATATGCGGTGGGTGTGTGCGTATAATTCCCCTGTTATTTTCCCTCGCCAGCCTCTTCCTCATAAAAAAAATGGCCTCTCTCCTTTGGGGAGGGGAGAGAGAAGGTGTTGTGGCCATGTATCTTGCCTCAGGTACCATCCTGTGGATGCTGTGGTCATTCCTAATAATGTTTGACATGCTCCTTACCTTCTGGGTCCTCCTGGCCATATACGGGGGGTTGGTCTGGAGACTCAGACACAAAAAAGAGGCCCTTGTACTGGTAATGGTGGGCACCTGGGGGGGAATACTCACAAAGGGACCTGTAACACTGTTGCATATCATCTCGGCATCTATTGCCCTTGAGTTCTCCTTTCCTCCTGGACCCCTCTCCAGAAAAAAATGGTGGACATTGATGCTTTCTTCACTACTTCTGGGGATCCTCCTCTGTGGAAGCTGGCTGATTCCTGCATGTATTAAGGGAGGAGAAGGCTATTGCCACAACATCCTATGGACCCAGACACTAGAGCGTATCCACCATTCCTTTGCCCATAAAAGACCTCTCTGGTGGTATATTCCACTCCTGCCTGTGCTCTTTTTCCCCTGGAGCCTCTATCTAGGGATATGGAAACATGCCTTTTCCCTAAGAAGAGAGCCAGGGGTTAAATGGTGTCTGCTCTGGTTCTCCCTAACCTTTGGGTTATTTTCCATCATAAGCTGCAAACAGATACATTATCTCCTTCCCCTCATCCCCTGCATCTCCCTTATAGGGGCAAAGGCCATTGTAAGTTATAAGGAAAACAGAGGACCATCCCTTCCCCCTGCTGTGTTTGCAACAATGGGGATGGGCGTAATTCTCTTGCCTTTATTAAAGAAAATCTTCCCCCATCTCTCCCTTATCCCCACCTCTATGTGCCTTCCCCTGGGGCTAATCCTGGTGTGTGGAGGGATTACTCTGTTTATCCTGAGGAGAAAGGAACAGAGTTTCCTGATAAGGGCCCAGACACTCTTTATCTTTTTTATTGCCCTTTCAAACATATTTTTGTTTTCCCACTCATCCCTCTACAGAAGATTTGACCTTACCCCGATGGCAAAAGCAGTGCATGATCTTCAAAAAAAGGGGAAAGAAGTTACTTTTGTAGGGGACTATGAGGATGAACTGGGCTTTCTGGGAAGACTCACTGGAAAAATAAAGGAGATCTCTTTTTCCAAACTCCCTCACTTCATAAGGACCCACCCCCACTCCTTTCTAATAATCAAGACCTCTCCCTCCACTACCCTTCCCCCTCAACTAACAAATAGGGTGGTTATGAGACAACCATATGACAGAAAGATATTACTACTCATAAGGGAGTAGAACTTCCCAGAAAAGTGGGAATAAAAGGATATAATCCCATTCAGGTATATCGTTAAAAGCAGATATTTTACAGATGCAGATTTTTGGGGGCAAGGTCAAGAGGGAATCCAGGTAGGGATCCAGCAGGGAATTCAGCAAGGGATTGAACGAGGTCTATTGCTAGATTCTCAAGAGATGTTGTTAGAGGCACTTGAGAAACGTTTTGAGATTGTCCCAAGATCCATTGCTCAGAAGATTAAGCAGATTGACACTAGAGAGGTGATAAAGGGGTTGTTTAAGGTGGCCTTGCGTGTTAATTCCCTAGAGGTATTTGAGAAGAGATTGGATAGAGTAATGGAGTGAGCCTGTGACATAATTTGTGTAACTCCTTTTTTGGGCTTAATTTTGTTTAAGGGCATTTTCAATCCTATCCTCAAAGAATATAACAGAGCTTGAGGATAGATTTTTGTCCTGCCCCCCTAAGGGGGCAGGACAGGATGGGCTTTCCAAAGAGCTTCCATTTTTAGACTTATAAAAAAAGGAGAAGATAGCAACCTAGCTCTTCCCACAATTACATTAGTGCTTCTTATCCTTAGCCATTCTTCCTCAGGAAAAGAGTAAAAGGAGGGATTATCTCCCTATTGTATTTACTTAAAATCTCCCTTTCTCCTAGGGATCCCAAGATAATAAAGAGGGGGGTAGATCAAAAAGATATTAAAAGGAGAGGCTTAACGGGCAATGCAGGACTTGAACCTGCGACCTCCAGCTCCGGAGGCTGGCGCTCTATCCACCTGAGCTAATTGCCCGTATCTAAATTTACTTTATCCAAGAGATTAACCACTTGTCAACCTAACTACCTTTAGTTACCCTGAGAGAGGGAGATGATTTATGGAGAAAAAACGTATAATCGTGGGTATCTCTGGAGCCAGTGGCGTTATATATGGAGTAGAACTAATAAAGCACCTAAAAAGGCTACATATTGAGGTTCATCTCATACTCACCTCAGCAGGGGAAAAGGTGTTATCTCTAGAAATGTCAATGGAGGGAAGGGAACTCAAGGAGTATGTGGACGTGTTATATGGTGCATCTGAGATTGGTGCACCCCCAGCAAGTGGGTCCTATCCCCACCACGGCATGGTCATCTGTCCCTGCACCATGGCAAGCCTTGGATGTATAGCCAACGGGATTGGAGACGACCTGTTAACCAGGGCCGCAGATGTAACTTTAAAAGAGGGGAAAAAACTTATTCTGGTTACACGAGAGACACCTCTAAACCTTATTCACCTTGAAAACATGGTAAAAGCAGCACGGGCAGGGGCCACAATAATGCCTGCTTCCCCTGGCTTTTATCATCATCCCTCCACCATTGGGGACCTGGTGCATCATCTGGTGGGGAGGGTTATGGACCAATTGGGAATAAAGCATCATTTGATATCCCCTTGGGAAGGGGAAAATGCCCTCTTGAAGGGGGCAAGATATCTGAAGAAGTAAGGGGGAGTTAAAATAAAAAAATCCATAAGTCCAAGGAGGTGTGGTCATGGCTATAGAGGTAATATGGCACGGACATGCAAATTTTCAAATAAATAGCAAGTGGGGCAATATCCTCATAGACCCATGGTTTGAGGAAAATCCCTCATGCTCCACAGAGATAGAGGCGTGTGGAGATATAGATGTGGTCCTTGTGACCCATGACCATTTTGATCACATTGGAGATGCAGTGGCAGTATGTGAAAAAACAGGTGCAAAACTGGGGGCAGTAGTTGAGACTGCCTTAAAATTAAAAGACATGGGAGTGGCAGAGGAGCAGATAATAAATGGCATTGGTTTCAATGTAGGAGGCACTGTAGAGGTAGATAACATCAGGATAACCATGGTAGAGGCTCATCACTCCACTGCATCAGGCACCCCTGTGGGATATATAATCACCTTTCCAAATAATTATACTATATATCACGCAGGAGATACAGCCATATTTGCCTCCATGCAGGTTTATGGTAACATATATCCAATAGACCTGGCCCTCCTTCCCATTGGGGGGGTCTTTACCATGGATCCAAAACAGGCGGCACACGCGTGTAAACTTCTGGGATGTAAGGCGGTGATACCAATGCACTGGGGGTCTTTCCCTGTACTGGAACAAAATACCCACCGATTTGAAGAAGAAATAAAGTCCCTGGGCATTGAGGTAAAAGTCATCTCTCTAACCCCGGGAGAAAAAAGTGAGGTTGCCTAAAGATGAGGGGGATATTATTCTCCCCCCTCACAGGCTACTTCCCCCCCAGCGGTGTAAGATTATCTATGATTTCCCCTTGTTTTTTGAATTCTTCACCCCCCCGAGATGGCGCCTGCTTCTCTCACTGATACTTCTGGCCCTAGAGGAAGACGGTGAAGACCTCACCTCCAGGGCCATATTTTCCTCTACTGACCATATAGAGGCCCATGTGGTGGTGAAGGAGGAGGCAGTGTTGAGCGGACTGCCTGTGGCGGACATAATAATGTCCATGCTATCTCCAAATTATTCTATAACATATCTCTCAGGCGAGGGGGAAAAGGTGAAAGGGGGAAGAGAGGTCCTCTATATCCAGGGAAGGGCCCGTGATGTGCTAAAGGCAGAGAGGGTAATACTCAATATATTGTCTCATAGCTGTGGGGTATCCACCTACACACACAAGTTTGTCACCATCCTAAAACACGCTGGATCCTCAACTACCCTGCTGGATACCAGAAAGACCCTTCCTGGACTCAGGTACCTGGACAAATACAGTGTAGGGGTAGGGGGAGGGAAAAATCATCGCATGAACCTAGAAGAGATGCTCATGCTCAAGGATACCCACATAGACAGGGCAGGTTCCATTGTAAAATGTGTAAAGGAGATGAGAGAGAGATATAGCCCATGCCCCCCGATTATTGTGGAATGTAGGGATGTGGAAGAGGTATTAGAGGCTGTCTCATGTGGAGTGGACCGCATCCTACTGGACAACATGGAACCCGCCAAGATAAAAGAGGCCCTCTCCCTCATTCCCCCCTCTATTGAAACAGAAATAAGCGGTGGGATTACCCTTGAAAACATATCCCAATACGCCCAGATAGGTGCAAATTATATATCAGTAGGGGCCCTCACAAAGTCTGCCCCCCCCATAGACATAAGTATGAAGATAACTGGCCTCTCTCATGAGTAGGAGACAAGGAGATGTTTAAAGGAGACATAAGATATTACACCCAGGTGCTCATCCTGGGTTCAGGCATAGCGGGATGTAGTGCGGCCCTTACCCTGGCAGACCAGGGGATAGAGGTGATCCTGGTATCCTCTGGAAGTGGGCTAGATGCTGGGAACACCCCTCTTGCCCAGGGAGGGATAGTTTACAGGGGAGAAAAGGATTCTCCCCTCCTCCTGAAAAAGGATATCCTCACTGCGGGATGGAACCACAATTATCAAAAGGCCGTAAATTTTTTAAGCACCCGGGGACCAGAGGTGGTGGAAAAGATCTTGATAGAAAAGTTGAAGATCCCCTTTGAGAGGGATGAAAAAAATAAACTAAGGCTCACTAGAGAGGGGGGACATGGATGTGCCAGGATCCTCTATTGCGGAGATTATACAGGAAGGGCCATTATGGATGGCCTAATATCCGCCATAGAGACCCACCCAAACATTACCGTATTCCCCCATAGAATGGGCATTGACCTCATTACCTCCCATCACCACTCCACACGTCTGGAATTTAAGTATCACCTTACCAACCAATGCCTTGGGGCCTATCTCTATAATGAAGAAAAAGGATATGTGGAGACAGTAATGGCAGATTTTACCATCCTGGCCACAGGGGGAATAGGCCAGATATATTTACACACCACAAATTCTCCCAGTGCAACAGGCTCAGGACTGGTGATGGCCTATCGCAGTGGGGCCAGGGTCTTTAATTGCGAGTTTATCCAGTTCCATCCCACTGCTCTATATGAGAGAGGAGGACAAAAATTCTTGATAAGCGAAGCAGTAAGGGGAGAAGGGGCCAGGTTCGTTCGCATAGATGGAAGCCCCTTTATGGAGGAATATGACCCAAGAGGGGACCTTGCCCCCAGAGATATAGTTACCAGGGCAATAGTGGAAGAGATGTTAAAGAGGGGAGATGAATTTGTATACCTGGATGCGGCAGACTATGTAAAAAAAGATATTCCCAAACGCTTCCCCACCATCTATAAGAGATGTCTGGAGGCAGGCTACGACATCACCCGTCAGCCCATACCTGTGGTCCCTGCGGCACATTTCTTCTGCGGGGGAGTCCTGGTGGATATAGAAGGAAGGACCACCCTCAACAGGCTATATGCAGTGGGAGAATGCTCGTGTACAGGGGTACACGGGGCAAATCGCCTTGCAAGTACCTCCCTGTTAGAAGGACTGTTGTGGGGCAAAAGTGCAGGAGATTCCATATATAAACAGATTGCGAAAAACAGAAAGGTCTCAAGAAGGCTCATGGATAGTATCCCAGATTGGTCAAATCCAGGAAACAACAATAACGAGGACCCTGCCCTTATTGCCCAGGACTGGTCCACTATCAAACATACCATGTGGAATTATGTGGGGATAATAAGGACCCCTTCCCGACTCAAGAGGGCCAGGGAAGACCTAAACAACCTCAGTAAAAGACTATATGAATTTTACAGGAATACTCCCATAAGCAAACCCCTTATAGAACTATTTCATGGATGTAAGTCTGCCATGATAGTAACAGACGCCGCTCTTAGAAATCCTAAAAGCATTGGGTGCCATTTTAGAATAAACAACTAAGAGCTAAACCCACCTTTTCCCATATTTAATACACATATATCTACCAAAGAGGCATGTCTTTTATATGCAATATATGCAATGCTCCTATTTTATGTATTTAGCAGATCTATTGGTTGCTCTTTCAACAGTAAATATATCCCTCCTTAAAAAGGATTATATCTTAACCAGTAGAGAACTAATAACTTATTGACCTAAATTTGCATCCCCTTAAAACTTGGTATAACATGTATCTATCTCTAAATGGGCAACTCATGGTACTCATGTAAAAAACACATGGTAACAACAAGATGAAGAGGAATTTCCTTATTCTCCTCTTGTGCTGGATAATGGTGGTAGGGGCATCTCTTTCCTGGAATATATGGAAGGATAGGGAAGAGGACACAAGGGTAGCGTATAGGACCATAAAGACATTCTTTGATTTTATCTGTCTTACGCGACGCTGGAATGCCCAACATGGAGGGGTATATGTAAGGGTAACTAACAATACTCGCCCCAATCCATATCTCAAGGATCCTTTACGGGATATTAGGGTAAACAAACACCTTATGCTCACAAAGGAAAACCCAGCATATATGACACGGGAGTTGTCCAATCTTTCTCAAAGAGAAAGCTCTGTGAGTTTTCACATGGCCGGTCTTCATCCACTAAATCCAGCTAATACTCCCACTCCCCTGGAAAAAAAGGCATTCAATGCATTTTCCCATGGGAAAAAGGACTTTTTTCTAACAAAAAAGAACTTTTATTTCTATATGTCCCCTCTCATTACCAGAAGCTCCTGTTTAAGGTGTCACAGGAGCCAGGGATATAGGGTCGGAGAGGTAATAGGGGGAATCAGTGTAAGGATGTTTCATCTCTACAGAACATCTCTTTTTTCCCTAATCCTTGGACACCTTGTGATTGGTATCCTTGGGATATTCGTAATAATCTGTTTCTGGAAAAAACTAGAGAGCGCCTATAAGAAGATAGAAAGACAGGCCATAAGGGACCCCCTTACAGGGCTCTATAACCGCCGGGAGTTTGATAGGAGACTTGGAGAGGAATTTAAAAGGGCAAAGAGATATAAGATGCCCCTCTCTGTGATGATGTGTGATATAGATTGGTTCAAATCCTACAATGATACCTATGGGCACCAGAAAGGGGATGTATGTCTAAAAGAGGTAGCAGTTACCATAGACAGTTTTCTGAAGAGGGGAGGAGATTTCTGTGCCAGATATGGAGGAGAAGAGTTTGTAGTGGTACTCCCCCAGACAGATGAAGAAGGGGCAAGGGATCTGGCTCTCTGCATAAAAAAGGCCATTGAGGAACTGGGGATCCACCACCAGGCATCCCCCTTTGGGGTGGTTACCCTGAGTATTGGCATCACCACAGAGAAGGAATTTTCCGTGAGCTCTCCTCATATTATTATAAAAAGAGCAGATATGGCCCTCTATCTTGCCAAAAAGAATGGTCGCAACAGGATAGAGAGCCTTTAAAGGAAGAAAGAAGAATATATTCCATCTCGTGTCATATATTATTTTAGAAGTTTTTTATGTCCTTATTAACAGTCTCCTACATCACTTTTTTATAGACTATAAAATTAACTTTTCTCTAATGTCCCACCATTGTATTTGGGAGATAAAATACTATCTGAGGGAATATAGTCAATATAACGACCATAATTATCATTATACAAAAAAATGGAAATGTAGCTTTAAGGATTCTTCCAATTTTTTCATTTGATATACCCTGGATAACAAATAGACTAAATCCTACAGGAGGTGTAATTTGGGCAAGTTCTACCATAATAACCAGGAATATACCAAACCATAGAGGTTTAAATCCTGCATTTATTACAATAGGTAATACAATAGGAAGAGTCATAACAACAATAGATATACCATCTAAAAGCATTCCCAAAAATAAATACATAACTCCAAGTACAAATATGAGAACATAAGGAGATAAATGAAGAGATGCAATATACATACTAAGTGCCCTGGCTATACCTGTAAAGCCAACAACCTGTGACAAAAATGCAGCCCCACATATTATAAAACATATCATACAGGTGGTCATAACTGCATTTAGCAGAGAATCAACAAAGATACGCCAGGTGAGATTTTTAAACATAAGGGCAAGAAGATATGCACCAATCACTCCGATGGCAGCTGCCTCAGTTGGGGTGGTAAAGCCAAGGTATATCCCTCCAAGTACAATGAGGATCAAAAATAGTACAGGGAAGAGTTCTCTGGAACTCCTTATCTTGTCTTTGAGACGGTAGTGGATATTCTCCTCAAGGGGGACTACCTCTGGATGGATGAGGCTTTTTATAATAATAAAACCTGAATACATTCCACCCAGGATAAGGCCCGGTATAATCCCTGCTATAAACAGCTTTCCAATGGAGGTATCTGAGAGCACCCCATATATTATCATGATAAGGCTAGGGGGAATGAGGAATCCCAGGGTGCCTGCACCTGCAAGGGACCCCAGGGCAAGGTCCCTATCATATCCCCGTCTGGAGAGTTCATCCAGGGTTATTTTTCCCACAGTGGCGGTAGTAGCCGCACTTGAACCTGATACAGCGGCAAAGAGGGAACATGCCACCACATTTATATGAAGGAGTCTCCCTGGGATCCTGGAAAACCAGGGAAGAAGGCCATTTAGAAGTTTTGTAGAGATTGCAGTACGATAGAGTATTTCTCCCATCAATACAAACAAGGGGAGGGCAGTAAGTGACCACGAGTCCATACTATTCCACACGGAGTTGGCAATAAGGCTCCCTATCTTGGTCCAGATTGAAAGGGTGGGAGGGAGGTTAAATGAATACAAAAGCATCCCACACATGGCCGCGGCAATAAGGGAAAAGCCTATCCAGAGGCCAGAGAGCAAGAAAAGGAACATAATAGAAAACATCACAATAGATAGGGTAAGGGGATTGCTGATAATATCACACCTCCCTGCTCTTTTTTATAATTTGTCCAATCTTTTGTATATTCTGTAAGATCATAGCCACCAGTTGAAGGGATAAAAATAAAAACCCAAGGGGAACCCCCAGCTCTGGTATCCACAATGGAGTCTCTGCAATGGAATCTGCCCTCATATCCAGGGAACGGGTCTCATACACCATGGAGGTGGCATGGTAGAGGATAAAGAGAGAGAGCCCCAGGGCAACAAAAAGTACTATAGTATCCCATATGCAGGCAATAAGGGGGTCCTTTATCCTGGAGGTAAGAAGGGTTATTTTTATGTGATTTTCCTCTTTAAGGGTATAGGCAAGTCCCAAAAATACAGAAAATACCATAAAATATGCACTGTATTCATCAGATATCATGGTGGAGGTCTTAAAAAAGGTCCTCAAGAATATCTCCAGGGAGATAAGGCCAACTATCAAGAGCATGAAAAGGCCCGCAAGATAGGCAGCCCACCTGGATAGGACCTCTATTGTCTCAATTATCCTTTTCATATTATTTCCCATGAAAGGGGAGGGACCAGCCCTCCCCGCAGGGTTATCTTACATAAGACTCTATTATGCGCTTTGCCCTTCCCCTGCATCTTGCAAGAAATTCATCAATTATCTTCTTTGCCGCCCTGTCCATAGCCTTATTAAGGGAAGTGGAAGGCTCATACACCTTCATACCATGCTGCTTAATTATCTCAAGGGCAGTCTTATTTCTGTTTTCAGAGTTGGCCCACTGTCTCTGTTCTATCTCCTTGGCCGCCTTTAACATGGCCCTCTGCTGGGAGGGGGATAGGGCCTTCCAATAGTCTAGATTTATAGTCATCATATTGAGAGGAAAGGCATAATTTATCTTTGTGAAGCAGTTTAACACCTCCCAGAACTTCCCATTCTTTGCAGACTCTGCGCTGGTCAACACAGAATCTATCACCCCTGTGCGCAGAGAGGAATACACCTCCCCCCACGGCATGGATACAGGACTGGCCCCCAATTCCCTGAGAAATTTGGCCCCATTTTTATCATAGGTCCTGGTCTTAAGTCCTTTTAGATCCGCCACACTATAGATGGGTTTCTTGGTGACAAGTCCACTTGGAGGCCATGGGGCCGCATATAAAAACTTCTGGTTCCAGCGCAGGGCCGCCCTCTTATAATATGGCTTTAATTGCTCATATAGGGAACGGGCATCCTTATAAGACTTAACCAATCTAGGTAGGGAACTCACCCCAAAGATATGTTCACTCCCTGCTACCACCCCCATGAGTATATCGCTCATGGGCACCTCTGCATCCCTAACGGCCTTAAGGAGTTCAGGCCCTTTAAAACCCAGGCTCCCCCCTGGATGCACACTTATTATTACTGTGCCCCCAGAGTACTTTTTCACCAGGGCCGCAAACTCCATCGCCCCCTGGGTGTGAAAGCTGGTTGGCCCATAGATGGCATTACAGTCCAGCTTGATCACCTTGGCCAGGGATGGAGATGCCATCATCACCAGGCCAAAAATAAGCCCCCATACAATAGTCCTAAATTTCATAAACCCCTCCTTTTGTTAAATTGATTAAACTAGTTGTCCCTTCCATATCCTCCTCCCCCTGGAGTCTCTATCCTCACCACACTTCCTTTTTTTAAAAAGGTATTGAACTTACCAGGCATCTCTTTTATTTCTCCGTCCACTATTATCAAATTTCTTCCCCTCTCTCCCTCTTCTCCTCCCTCAAGACCATAGGGACCACGCCTCCTTCTCTCGGATAATACCGTTACCTCTGCATCTGAGAGGAGCTTTATCTCCCTGACAATACCACTTCCTCCTTTAAATCTTCCCCTTCCCCCTGATCCCTTCCTTATAGAATATTCCGTTACCATAAATGGATAGCTAAACTCCAGGGCCTCAACTGGCGTATTCAGGGTATTGGTCATGTGGGAATGCACTGCACTCTCACCATCTCCACCTTCCCAGGCCCCCATCCCCCCTCCAATGGTCTCATAATAGGCAAAGGGCAGATGAGTGCGTTCATCTATTCCACCAATGGAGATGTTGTTCATGGTGCCCTGGCTTGCGGCAGGTATCCTGTGAGGCATGGCCCTAGATAACGCCCCCAGGATCACATCCACAATCCGTTGAGATGTCTCCACATTTCCTCCTGCCACTGCCGCAGGAAAGCATGCATCCACCACCGTTCCCTTTTTTGTAATGACTTCAATAGGCCTCAATAGACCTGCGTTGGTTGGAATATCATCTTCTATAAGAGATCTAAAAACATACAATACTGCAGAAAGTGTTATAGAATATACGGCATTTATACTTCCCATAACCTGATTATCACTTTTTGAAAAGTCTAATATAGCTCTATCACCATCTATAACAAGTTTAAGATGGATTTTTATATCTGTTGCGCTAATCCCATCATCATCTAAAAAATCTTCAAATTCATATTCACCATCTTTTATATTTAAAAGTAAATTTCTCAAGATCTTCTCTGAATAATCCATCATTGCATTACAATAAAATTTTACTGTATCTATTCCATATTTTTCAATAAGTTCCTTTATCCTCCTCACCCCTGTTATATTTGCCATAATCTGGGCTGAAAAATCACCCTCCCTTTCTGCTGGAGTCCTGACGTTGCTTAAAAAGAATCTTAACATCTCTTCATCTAGCCTATCCTTCTTCATGATCTTAAGGGGGGGAATAATTATCCCCTCCTGATAGATGGAGCGCGAAAGGGGCATGGAACCAGAAGACATGCCCCCCACATCTGCATGATGCGCCCTGTTTGCCACAAAGAAGTCTGGTGTATCTTGGGAGGATACAAATACAGGGGCCACAATGGTAATATCGGGGAGATGGGTCCCCCCCTGAAAAGGGTCATTTAATACCACCATGTCCCCCTGGCTTATCCCCATATTTTCAATGGCACTCCTAACGCTAAGGGGCATGGAACCCAGGTGTACAGGGATATGGGCGGCCTGAGATATCATATCCCCTGTTTCATTAAAAATGGCGCAGGAAAAGTCCCTCCTCTCCTTTATATTGGGACTAAAGGCGGTCCTGTTTAAGGTAACACCCATCTCTTCTGCAATAGAGGAGAAACGATTCTTAAAGACCTCCAAGAGTATTGGATTTATCTCCATAATTATCTCCTATCCCACATGGATGAGAATATTTTCAAATGCATCCACCTCCATTTCACATGCTGGTGGAATCACAATAGTAGAGGAATATTCCACCACTATTGCAGGTCCCTTTATCCTGTTGCCAGGGAGGAGAAGGTCCCTTTCATATATGGTAGTTGGATATTTTTCCCCAAAAAAGATTACATCCCTTTCCCCTAAAAGGGCAGAAGGAGGAATGCGAGAGGAGAGCCTTTCTGCCTTTTTGAATTCAGGTTTTGAGAGTCTCCCCTTTGCCCTTAACCTCACATTCACCACCTCCACTCCCTTGTTACGATTACAATAGCCATAGGTCTTTTCATGTAAGAGGTGAAATCTCTCCACAAAGTCCTCTCCAAAGGGAACCACTATCTCATAGGACTGACCCACATATCTCATATCCAGGTA
>Ga0256914_1002911_pt1 | contig 13965 bp, 13 predicted proteins | sample HulkmetaG_FD_191571 | JGI IMG/M metagenome (GOLD analysis project Ga0256914, IMG submission 191571) | Hydrothermal chimney microbial communities from Main Endeavour vent field at the Juan de Fuca Ridge, Pacific Ocean - Hulk | ecosystem: Environmental > Aquatic > Marine > Hydrothermal vents ... | reverse complement strand
CTCGAAGAACTCGAAAAGGTGCTGGAAAGGTTGGAGGCGGATCACGTAACCTTCGCCGGCGAAGGGGAGCCTACGCTGTGCGGGGATCTGGGCTGGTTGATAGGGAGGATAAAGGAGATAACCGACATCCCCGTGGCGGTGATAACGAACGGATCCCTGCTCTACAGAAGGGACGTGAGAGAAGATTTGGCCTCGGCGGACGTGGTAATTCCGTCGCTCGACGCAGCCGACGGGAGGACGTTCAGGAGGATCAACCGCCCCCACAAGGACTTGAGCGTCGATATGGTGATAGAGGGACTTGAGGAGTTCGGCGAGGAGTTCGAAGGGAAGTTCTACGTAGAGATTATGCTCGTCAAAGGTTACAACGACGACGAAGATGCTCTTAGGAACATAAGATCCGCTCTGGAAAGAATAGAGCCCGACGGCGTGTACCTCCTCACTCCGATAAGGCCTCCGACCCTCAACGTCGAGCCCGCGGATGAAATGGGAATCGTCAGAGCCCACGCAATTTTGGGAGATGTCGTGGACGTAATCGATCCGGAAGTGGGCGAGTTTTCGACCGAGTGCTTCTCCTCCGTCGAAGAGGCGGTTAGGGCGATTCTAAGCAGACATCCAATGAGGGAGGATCAGCTTAAGGAATTTCTCAAGAAGTTTGGAGAAGACACGAGCGTCCTCGATGGTATGGAGGGGATAAGGAGGGTGGAATATTTGGGAAAGGTATTTTACGTGTCGTTCAAAGGTCGATCGTGGATGCGAGGAACGTGAAGGATTACGCCAGATTCGCTGACGTTATAGTGACATCATCGCCATACTATGCCAAGCCCTTGGACTTCACGACGAAGATCGAGCCGATTTGATTTGGGGTTTAACTATCTGACGACGAACTGGTATCGATCAATAAAATTAAATCCGACCGCTTCAAATTATTTCAATGTTCCACGATAGAGAGAATGAGATCAAAAAGATATTGGGAATTCTAAATACACGCCCCGATCTGATCATATTTATCTATGGTCCGATAAACTCTGGAAAAACTGAGCTTTTTCAATATCTGATCGACCACAGACTTTCGAACGATTTCGTGGTGTTTTACATAAACCTCAGGGGAAGATTTATCTCAGGCTATGAGGATTTCATTCGAATTCTTTTTAAATTTGAGAAAGACGGGCAGAAAAAACTACTAAAAGCGATAGCTGATCAATCAATTAAGCTTTTGAAATTTAAGGGAATACCAGTTTCTGAAAGTGTTGTAGATTTAATCTTCAGGAGGGAAAAAACGGAAGATGTTTTTGAATTTTTGGAGGATTATCTGTGCAAGATAGCGGAGAAAAAAGTTCCAATTCTCATCATTGATGAACTGCAAGTTATTGGGGATATCAAACTTGACGATCTTCTGATTTACAGGTTGTTCAACTTCTTCATTAGACTTACGAAGGAATTGCATATTTGTCACGTTTTTGCAATTACGAGCGATTCGTTGTTCATTGAAAAGGTTTACACTGAGGCTATGCTCCATGGAAGGGCTGAATACCTTTTGATCGATGACTTCGATCGACCTACGGCAGAATCATTTCTAAGAAAACACGGATTTGACAATGACGAGATCGAACTCATCTGGCGATATTTTGGCGGAAAACCCATCTATCTGGTTAGGGCCGTTCAGGCCAAGAAGATCGGAGAAGACCTGAAAGAACTTGTAGATAGATTTTACCAGATGAGACTGAGCCAGATCAAGAATGCAATATACGAGCTTGAAGAGCAAGATAAAGCATTATTTAATCGCGTTCTCGATCTGTTCAAGATCTTCAAGGATCGCGAGATCCTAAGCTATGAAAAACTTAGCAAAGAGATTTTATTTTGCGTTAAAAACAACATACTGTTCGTAGATCCTGTTAGAAGAATTGCAAAGCCTCAATCTCGCCTGGATTTACTTGCGATGCGAGAGATAGTCTAATCCACCTCAACCTTGTCAGCTTCGCTGTATGGAGTGGTCATGAGCGTTCTTATCCTTCTTGCTATCTTCTTACCTATTTTAGGTACCTTCATCAACTCCTCTTCGCTCGCGGTGGCTATCCTCTCTATGGTCTGAAAGTGTTCGAGCAGATTCCTCGCCAAAACCGGCCCTATCTCGGATATCGCGGAAACCACGTATTCCTGTTGCTCCTTCAGAGTCATCTTAGTCTTCCCGACGTGAGGGCTGACGCTCCTATCCTTTCCCTCCTGCTCCCTCCTCGCTATCGCGACGAGCATTTCGGCGGTTTCTTCGGCGTTCGCGGTTTGAATAACGGGAATTCCGAAGTCCACAGCTATAGTCGCCAGCGCACCTCTTATCGCGTTCGGATTTAGCCTACCGTAAAGCCCGTTACCCTCTACGATGAGAACGGGTCTTAAGTAGTACCTCTTGAGTTTAAGCAGTTGTTCGAACAGCCTCCTGTCGGTTATGCTCTCCACGAAGTCCTCAACTGTTTTTCTCTCCACCGCCACCCTGTCGCTCAAAACGTAGTCCCCTGCCTCGAGATTTTGAACCCTAACACCCACTCCCATGTCGTACAGCCTCTTCACGACCTCGGACTTCATCTCCCTCGAGTCCACGTAGATGATCGGAAATCCAACCCTCTCCACGAAATTCGTTAGAGTCGGACGTTTCCTCCTCTTCAAACTCTCCTTGAGCTCGTAAAGCCTTTCGAACATCATCCTCTCCTTCCTAAGGCTTATCCAGTAGTAAGCCTCGTCCCTCGTTCCCTTCGTAACGAGAACGACTATCCTACCCTCCCTCGCCCTCCCAGTTCTACCCTTCCTCTGAATAGCCCTTATCTCCGACGGTACGGCTTCGTAAAAGACGACGAGGTCGGTTTCGGGTATGTCCAGACCCTCCTCCCCAACGGATGTGGCGACGAGAACCTTCACGTCCCCCCTCCTGAACCTCTCCACGATCTCCATCTGCTCCCTCTGCTTCAGCCCCCTGTCATCTGCTCTATTCGCCTGCCCCACGAATCTGACCGCCTCTATTCCCATTTTCCTGAGCTCCCTCGCCAAAACTTCCGCCGTATCCCTGAAGTTCGTGAAGACCATTATCCTCGAATCGGGATTCCTTCTGAGCTGTTCCCAAACAACCTCCTTCAACTTCTCGAGCTTTGGATGATCGACCTCGCACTTGAGAGCCTTGATTACCGCCTTCCTGAACGTAGGATCAGATATTATGCTCTTCGCAGCCTTGCTCCCTCCCTTGGACTTCGCCTCCATCACGAGCCTCTTCAGGTAGTGTTTGAGAGCGTTCAACCCCTGCGTCTCTATGAGCTCTATCCCGTGTTGGATCTTCAGAACCTCTGCCAAAACGGATATAGCTTCGAACAACCTCTGATCCCTCGTCTCCACCGCCTCGCTCTGCAGAGCCTCCTGCAAGGCCAAGAGCTCCTTCTTCGTCGCTCCCCCAACCGCGATTCCAAGACCCTCGAGCCTCTTCAGCCTCATCTCCAAGCACCTTCTGAAAGCCTCCCTAACCTCCTTGAGATCCTTGGGCATGTCCACCTTGATCCACTCTATCTTTCTCTCGTGAACGTACGGCCTAACGTCCGGATCGAGCTCGGTTCTGATCTCTATCTCCTCTATGCCCAAGTTCTCTATTACCTCCCTTATCCTCTCCACGTCGCTCCCGGGAGACGCGGTGAGGGCGAGGACGAGGGGTTTCTTAGCCTGTCTGAAGTACGCCTTGGCTATGAAAACGTAGGAGTAATTTCCCACCGCCCTGTGAGCCTCGTCGAACGTGATGTGAACGACGTCATCGAGCGATATCCTCCCCGCTATGAGATCGTTCTCCACAACCTGAGGCGTCGAAACTATAACCTTGGCGTTTTTCCAAAGCTGAACCCTCCTATCCGGGGAGATCTCACCGCTCAAGGCGACTATTCTATCCGGAGGTATCTTCAGCGTCCTCCTGAGAAACTCGGCGTGCTGTTCGACGAGGGGTTTGGTTGGAGCCAGCATCAGCGCCTTTCCGTCCTCGTTGTGCAAACGCGAGGCGATTACGAGGAGGGCGATGACGGTCTTGCCCAGACCCGTGGGCAGTATAACGAGGGTGTTGTGCATCAAAGCTGTTGCCGCTATGGCTATCTGATAACTCCTTCTCTCAACCGTCCTCTCCTTGATCAGCGGATGGTGAACGAACTCCATTCTCAAAGAGCTTGAATTGGGCTGTATAAAACGTTTAAGTTCAGAGAGGTGGTAGAGACACGATGATAGATCCCCGGGATCTGATACCTTGGAGGGTGGCGGAGAGATGGGAGTGTAGGAGATGTGGATGGTGCTGCTGCAACTACGACGTTCCCGTTACGGTATACGATGAGGAGAGGTTGAGGAAGTACGGGGACATGTTCCGAAGGGGGAAGATAGGGCTCTATCTGAAGAGGGTGGAAGGGAGGTGCGTGTTCTACGAGGACGGGAGGTGTCTCATATACGACGAAAGACCTCTGGCGTGTAGGCGGTATCCGTTCTACGTTAGGAAGAAGGGAGACGAGCTCGCGAGGTTCGGGAACGTTTACGTTTACTTAGACAAAAACTGCAGGGGGATCGGGAAGGGTAAGAGGATAGAGGAGATACTCAAACGAAGTCCTTTCTTCTCTCCTTGTCCTCCCTGTCCACCGCTGTGAGAATAGCGTATATCCTTTCCGCCAAAGCTATGGTCTTCCTAAGCTCCTGATAGAACAGCGTGAACGTAGCGTAGGGATGACCGCAGGGGTAATCGTAGTTGGTGACGGGGCACCCCTTGCACTCGAACTTCTGGTGCTTTACGCAGAAGGACGTTATCTGAATCGCCACCTCCTCTATCGCCCTCAGGGCGTTCAGAATCGATTCCCACTTCTTCAAAGCGACTTCGGATTCGCTCGCACCCTCCTCAAGATCCCTCTCCGCGTCCTCGAACGTGTAGAGTTCTATTTCCTTCATACAAAAATTTATGACGATATTTGCTTAAATCTCTTTTTGACCCAATCGATTCCGAGCATCTTTATGAAGTATCCCGCCCTCGGCCCGTAACTCTTGCCCAGAATGGCCTTGTATATCGCTTGGAATGCCTTTGCCGGCTTCATTCCGACCTCTTTTGCTACATCGTATACGAGGTTGTGAACGTCTTCTGGCTTCATGCCCTCGTCGAGCCTCTCGGCAAAAGCCCTGAGGAAATCCTTCTCCTTGTCGCCGAACTTCGATGGATCGACGCTTTCGGCTATCTCGAACTTCAGCCTTTCGGGAGCGAACTTCTCGAGCCAATTCTTGGCGTACCTAAGCCTCCTCGCAACATCCCTCCTCGCCCTCTCGTCGATTTCGTATCCCGTTCTCTCCAAGATCTCAAGAACCTTCTCAAGATCCCACTTCGCTATCTGTCCCACCACTACAAGATGCCTGAACGGAATGTCCGAGTATTCGACATCACCGACCAGAGAAAGCTCTACGGCTCTATCCTTTTTCTTTATTCCTTCCTCGAACTCATCCACCAATTCGAGCAGATTGGCCGGATCGAAGTCTATGTGCTTCTTCGGCTTGACCCTGATTATGATGTATCGAACTATCTCCGGCGGAAGGACGTCCAAAAACTCCTTGACCGGAATCACTATGCCCTTCGAAGAGCTCATCGCCCCGACGCCCTTCAGGTTTATCCACTCATACGGAATTGGATAAGGTGGCTCGATTCCGAATATCTCCCTTGCCAACCTTTTGCCGGTATCGTAGCTTCCTCCAGCTGCTGCATGATCCTTGCCGAAAGGTTCACATGTTATTCCCAATATCTTCCACCTCGCCGCCCAGTCCACCCTCCAAGTGAGCTTTCCTCCACCTCTGTAGCTCGCCTTCCCCTCGTGTCCGCACGAGCATCTGTAGTATATCCATCTATCGTCGAAGCCCGTCACCTTTGCGGAGTTTATCCTTCCGCAGTTCTCGCACAAAGGCATGAATGGATACCAATCGGATTCGAGCTTCCTTCCCGTCACCTCCTCTATTATCCTCGCTATATCGTCCCTTCTCCGCAGAGCGATCCTTATCTCCTCCTCATACTGCCCCTCCTTGTACATCCGATCCGCTTTCTTCACCGTAACGGGAATTCCTAAGATTTCGAGCGATTCCAAGAAGGGCTCCAAGAAGTGGTCGGCGTAGTTGTCGTGACAACCTTCGGGATCGGGAATCTCGCTCAACGGCATGCCGACGTATTCCTCGTACTCCTTAGGCAAAAAAGGATACCTCTTTCGCAATGGATCGAACGTGTCGGCGATGTAAAGCATCTCAGCCTCTCCGCCCTTGTCTATAACCGCCCTCCTGACGGCATCAGCGGTAAGCATCTCCCTCAAATTGCCCAAGTGGATGGGGCCCGATGGCGTTATGCCCGTCGCTATCCTGTGCCTCCTTCCCCTCCTTAGCAAATCCTCCGCGATAACGTCCGCCCAATGGATCTCTTCCATCGCTCAAAGACGGGAGGAAGGTTTTAAAAAAGTTATCAGGACATCCAAGCGGGTGGCCTGTAATCGCCCGTCGCAACGTTCTTCGGCCATATTATTACGATCTTTCCATCCTGCCACTGGCATATCCAGTTTCTGATGTAGTCGTTACCCCAAAGCGGATCGTGGCGCTTGGTGAAGGCGAAGTTGCCCCTCACGGTCTTGAACGGGTGGGTGGCGTTTATCCACTCGAGGTACTTCACGACCAAGCTCGAGTTGAACGGATCCTTCGCCCCATGTCTGTAAGCCTGCTCGACCGCCCACTTGTACATGAAGAGGGCGTCGAACATGTCGTAAGCGGTGTTCGCATCCGGATATCCCCCATACTCCTCCTTCCAAAGCTTCAGGAACCACCTCGCCCTGTCGTTGAGAGGTATCGGTATGGCCCCGCCCGTTGCGATGAACACCTCACCATCGATCTTTCCGTCGCTGGCGTTCCAAGCGTAGGGGTTTATCGCTGAAAGATCGTGTCCGAGTAGGGGAATCTTTATCCTCATGTCCGTCCACTGCTTCACCAACGGAATCCCGCTAACGTGGGCGAGCAACGTAATTATAACGTCCGCGTGCTTTCTCTTTGCTTCGAGCAGTATCGAGGAGAAGTCCTCCGTCCCCTTCGGAACCTTCGCCTCCATGACTATCTCGTATCCGTGATCCCTGAGCATCTTCTTGAGCACCTTAGAAACGCCCTCCGCCCACTTCGCATCGTCCCTGACTATCGCAACCCTCCTCCAGTTCTTGTGAAGCTCGCCGTTGAAGTAATTGTTGAGAGCGTCGAATATGTCGTAGGCGAAAGTAGTTCCGTTCAGGGTTCCCGCTCGGAAGAAGTACTTGTAGTGTTCGTAATCCTTAACCACGCAATCCGTCAGCGAAGGTGCAGCACCGTCCGCGAGCCAAACCGTCTTCGTTTCTGCTATTATGGGTTGAACGGCCATCGTAACGCCGCTCGCGAATCCTCCTATTATCACCTTGCACCCCTGATCCTGAATGAGCCATCTCAAGGACGTGGCGGCCTTGTTCGGATCCATTCCGGTATCTGCGGAAACCACGACCACCTTCCTACCCAAAATCCCACCGTGCTCGTTTATTATTTTAGCTGCAAGCTCCACCGCCTTCTTCTCCGCCACGCCGAATCTCGTCTGCATTGGGCCGATCACGCCGACCTTTACCGTTTCACCAGCCTTCTTCTGAGCGCATCCCGCGATAAGCAGGGCGAGGACGAGCAAGATCGCAAGCTTCTTCATCATATCACCTCATCGAGCCTTACAAGCCTCTTCGCCTTCCCCTCAAACCTCTCCAAGCTTCCAGAAGGAACCGCAACGAGCTTTGGCTTGAATCCCAAGAACTCCTTAATGTCCCTCGCAATCGACGGAATCAGGCTTTCGTCCCCCTCGAAAACGATCCTTATTCCCTCCCCAACCTCTATCCTGTAGTGAACTATTCCGTAGCTCGCGAGAATCTCCTCCACATCGGAGGGGTAGAACTTCACACCCTTGTATATCACCATATCATCAGTCCTTCCCTTTATCCTCTTCATAGTCATGTGCTCAATCCCGCACTCACACTTGTCTCTATACGCGATAGCGCTTACCTCACCGCTCCTATAGCGGATCAACGGCATTGCTTCCCTGTTCAGAGATGTATAGACCACCTCTCCCTCCTTCCCATCCTCCAAAACCTCCCCCGTCTCCGGATCCACTATCTCCACGATGTAGTTATCTTCCCACATGTGCAACCCGTTCCTCTCCGGACATTCGAAGCCCACCGTTCCAACCCCGCCCATCTCCGTAAGCCCGGGGATGTCGAACGTTCTGACCTCGAATATCTCCTCTATCCTCTTCCTCATCTCGTCGCTCCAAGGCTCCGCTCCCAACAACATCTTCTGAAGGCTTAGAGATTTGACGTCGATTCCCATCTCCGCCGCAACTTCGGCGAGTCTTAGGGGGTAGCTTGCGGTAGCGCAGAGAACCGTCGTTCCGAAGTCCTTCATGAACCTGAGTTGGTTTCGAGTGTTTCCGGGGCCTATCGGAATTACGAAAGCGTTTATAGCGTCGGCGGCGAAGTGGAAACCGAAACCACCATTCCAGAGCCCGAAGGCGGGGGTGATCTGAATCACGTCTTTGGATGTTATTCCGGCTATGTAAAAGGCTCGAAGCATCATCTCCTTCCACTGCTCGACATCCTTCCTCGTGTACGGGATTATTACAGGCTGTCCCGTGGTTCCTCCGCTCATCTGAATCCTCACGACCTCCTCCTTCGGAACGCAGCACATCTTTAGCGGATAGGCGTTTCTGAGATCCTGCTTGGTCGTGAAAGGAAGTTTCTCGATGTCCTCAACCTTCCTTATCTTGTCCACATCTATCCCGCACTCCTTGAACTTCTTCCGATAGAACGGGCACCTCCAAAAAGCGTAACGGACTATGCTTTTGAACCTCCTCTCCTTTATCGCTTCGATCTCCCTCCTCGACATGTATATGCCTTCCCTAATCCCCTCCATCATCGATGCGTGCTCGATCTTACGTATTTAAACCTTTCTCATTTCGCGGGTCTGATTCCGTAAGATAAGATTTGTCCAATTTTATGGGATTAATGTTATAAATAATTTCGATTTTCGTTTTTTAATTTTTATTATTAAAAATTATTTAATTTGAACGATCTTTCTGAACGTGCCCAAGGCGTCCTGCCCATGTGCCTTACCGCGTACGAATCCTTCGAAGACTAAAAATCCCCCACGCACGGCGGGAACGCTAAACTTCAGTTCGATCTCCCTCACCGACCCGCTCGGAATACGTTCGTCCACGACCACCTTTCTCATGCATACGGGATTCCCGTTCTCGTCGCTTACGAAAACGTCTATCGATTTCAGGGAAACGTCGTAATCGTTAGGATTCGCAACGTTCAGAACTATCTCGCATTCGTAGCGTCCATCGAAGCCTACGACGCTGAAGTTCTCGACCTCAACGTCCAAAATCGGAGGTAGGTTCCTTTTGAATACGTCAAACGTATCCCAAGGCTTTTCGGATTCCTCCACGAACGCCAAGCATAACAACGCTCCCATAACGACGATCAATAAGATTAAAATCCTCCTACCCATTGAAACGAACTCCCTTTCGAACGTATTTAACGTTATCCCGAACGGGACGTCGGTCAGACAGCCCCTAAGTCATCACCCATCAGCGCTCAGGGGGCGTCATCATCCCCGAAGGTTTTAACCCCGGAAGGTATAATATACCTGCCCTCCCGCTCGATTCGATGGGAGAAGTGATCGTCGTAGGAACCGCTCACGTTTCGAAGAGGAGCATCGAAGAGGTTATCAAGACTATAGAGGAGGTTAAACCACAAGCAGTTGCCGTGGAGCTCGATTTTAAGCGTTTCATGGCGTTACAGGGAAAGCATCAGGATGTGTCCGTAGCGGACGTTATAAGGAGGGGGGACGTTTTCCTCGTTCTCTTTCAACTCCTCCTCTCCTACTTCCAGAGGAAGGTGGGCGAGGAGTACGGAGTGAAACCCGGACAGGAGATGCTCGTGGCAATAGAGAAGGCGAGAGAAATAGGTGCGGACGTCTTGCTGATCGACAGGGACATAGCGATAACGTTCAAAAGGTTCTGGCAGTCCCTATCACTTCTGGAGAAGATCAAGCTCGCATACCACATTATCAAGAGCGTTTTCGGGGACGAGGAAATCGAAGTGGACGAGATGCTTAAGGAGGACGTGCTCGAAGCTCTCGTGAGGGAGTTCAGGAAAATAGCCCCATCGGCGGCGAGGGTTCTCATAGACGAAAGGGACGCTTACATAGCGGCGAAGCTCATCGAAGCGTCCTCGCGTTACGACAAGATCGTCGCCGTCGTCGGTGCTGGGCACAAAAAGGGAATCGAGAAGTATCTTAAGAATCCCGAGCTTCTCCCCGATCCAAACGAGCTCGAGAGGGTGAGGGAGAGGAGGTTCGGGATACTGAAGCTTCTGAGCTTCGCCGTGATGGGTTTCGTCCTCCTCACGTTCATCGCGGTTCTTTCGACTATGAACTCCGCGATAATCGAGAAGGCATTTCTATACTGGTTTCTGATAAACGGCGTTCTATCCGCTCTTGGAGCACTCGTCGCGGGAGGCCATCCGCTTTCAGCCTTGGCCGCTTTCCTTTCCGCTTGGCTGACGTCCCTGAATCCCACTATCGCGGCGGGTTGGGTTTCGGGACTCGTTGAGGCGAAGATAAGAAGGCCGTCCTCCAAGGATCTGGAGGATCTCGTCAGAGCCGAAAGCCTGAGGGATCTAATGCGAAACAAGATCTTCAGGGTTCTGCTCGTCGCGGCGTTGACCAACGTCGGGAGTATGATCGGAACGATATACGGAGCCTACGTAGTCATGAACGTTACGGGCGTAGACGTTCCGAAGGTGGTTAAGGGCGCTCTCGCGAGGTTGTTCGGATTTCGATGAAAAACTATATTACCGTCCCCGCATAGCCCATTACGATGTGGAAGAAGATCAGGGAAAAGTTCGAAAGGTATCCCTCCCAGATAGTCGTGGCAAAAGAGTTTCTGAGGCTCGGCATATCCGTCAAGAACGGAAAGGCATACTGCGGTGACATAGAGCTCGTTCCCACCAAGATCGCGGAAGCCCTCGACGTGGATAGGAAGGTCGTGGTTTCGGCAATTCAGAACATAGAGAGCGACGAAGAGCTTAGAAGGGTGTTTTCGTCCCTAAAACCTGTGGCGAACATAGCGGAGGTTGCGAGGCTGTTGGGATTCGGGGTTCTCGAGGTTTACGCGGAAAGCCACAAGGTCGGAATTGTTGCTGGGATAACCTCCATCCTCGCGAGGGAGGGGATATCGATAAGGTTCATCTTGGCCGAGGATCCCGAACTCAGCGTCGAATCCAAGCTGACGGTCGTCACGGACACGAAGATTCCGGGAAGGCTCGTCGACGAATTTCTAAAGGTCGACGGAGTGCAGAAGATCGTCATAAGTTGACCCTCCTAAACCCCTTACCGACGAAGTATATCTCCGCGCTGCTCTTCCTCGACGCCTTCGGGCTGTGGAACTTCTTGAATCTGAAATACGGCTTAAACTCGTCGAAGAGGTTTCTGATCTCCTCACCCTGAAAAACCTTTACGACGAAGCACCCTCCCTCCTTCAAAAACCTCCTCGCCATGCCGAACGCGGCCCTCGCAAGATCCACGGAAAGAAGGTGATCGATAGTCCATTTTCCGGTTATCTTGGGAGAAGCATCGCTCAAAACGACGTCGAATTCTTTCCTTACTTCCTCTATCCTTTTCGCCGTTTCCTCGTCGGTTATATCACCCCTCACGAACTCCACTCCCTCTATGGGTTTCATGGGGTTGACGTCCACCGCAACCACCCTCGCCCCAAGCTCCACGGCCACCTGACTCCATCCTCCCGGCGAAGCACCCAAGTCCAGAACCCAATCCCCTTCTCTGATCAACTTGAACGTTCTGTTCATCTGAAGTAGCTTGAACGCCGCCCTGCTCCTGTATCCCAGTTTCTTCGCCTGCCAGTAATAGTAGTCCTGCCTGTCCCTCTTTCTCCTCATCGAACCGATGTAGGGATTTAGGGATATATTAAGGTAGTTCACGAAAACTCGTGCGGACGGTATAAAATCAAAAAATTTATATACTAACGGCGACGTTGGGAAATCAATGATTATTATCGATATCATGATAGATCCTCCCGATGGTCGTGATCCTTTGATGAAAAAAGATTTTACGAATTTAAATAAAAGTGTTTTTATTCCTCATAATAATTACAATTACTTTATATATTTAGTCAAATATAAATATCAGCAACCCCTATTTCCTTATCGGAGGTGACGTGAGATGGAGAAGAAGGTCGAGGTAAGGAAGGAGAAGGAGGAGGCCGAGAAGGCGTTTAAGGGCATAAAGCTGTTCATAGGCGCTTAAAGGAATTGACTTTTTATTAGTTAAATAACAAATTTATATTTTAAAATTTTAGGATCTCAAATGTCGGTTGGGGATGTAGTTGAGATACTCAAGCTATCAGCTAGTCCTCCCAACATAATATATCCCATCCCCCTACTTCCAATACTCGTGTTCGTTGAGTCGTCTAAGGGAGACCTATTCAAACTTGGATTGCTGATACTATTTTCTTCCATATTCTACGCTGGCATAAACCTCTGGAATCACGTTAACGACGTTGAAGAAGACATACTCGCCGGGAGAAGGACGGTTCTTACTGAAAATCCGAAAATAAGGTTTTGTATAGCCGTGGCATCTATAACGATGTACGTGATATCGGCGATAATCGTTCTTAGCAATCTCGTGGATTACAGGGGCGTGGTATTCTTCCTCGTAGTCGTCGCACTTACATGGATGTACTCGGACAGGATCATATTTGGAAGAATCGTAAGAAGACTAAAGGATCATTACGTCACCGAGCTCATGGCCTTTTCGGCGTCAATCCCCTCCTTCACTTTGACGTTGTGGTGTATGGTAGACGAAATTTCACCAAAGGCCGTCATAATATCGATCGCAATAACATTCTTCATGCTCGTCGGTATATTTCCCAAAGATCTCAAAGACGCTACGGGGGACGAACTCGCTGGACTGAAAACACTTGCAGCTGTTTTCAGACCGAGCACGCTCATCAAACTCTCATTTCTGATGGCATGGTTATACTACGCTACCATAGTATTGGGATCGTTCACGTATTTACCGAGAACCTCCCTTCTGGCGACGATACCCATGTCGGTTCTGATATACACTACATACAGAATGTGGAAGAACGGTTGGAGCGTAAACGTGTATACGGTCAATTACATTAGGGTAACGGCCTATTCGAACATAGTATCTTTAATCCTGCTGATCATCTCAGCTCCTTTATCTCGATCATTGCCGACGTTCCCGTTAGGTTTATGAACGTATCATCGTACACCTGACTCAAGTATCTCCTATTTTCGGATGTTTTCCTACATGACGGAAATGATGTTATAAGTAGAAGAAATTCATTAGAAAAATCTTTTATTTGTTTCATGATGGTGTGGATTCTCTTTCCGAACATGGGTATGACGTTGTGATCTATCATTATGATGTCGAACGAATCGTCGAACTTCTTTTTATCGAACAATTCCATATACCTTCTAAAACCGTCTTTGTAAAACTCTCCAAGAAATAGGCATTTATCGTAAAAATCTTCGAGCGTGAATATGGAAGGATACAGGTTAACGGGATAGGACATTAAACCGAGCATCGATGCCCCGTAGGTTTCTCTGCTAACGAACGCGAGTCCGTAAGGTGTCACGGTCTGCAACTTACCTTTGACGAGTTTATCGAGCACGACTTCCTGACCCATCACCCTGTACGCTCTCACCTTACTCTCCAAGAACTTCACCGGTGCCATCCCGTCGATCTCCCCTATCACGACCCCACCCTTAACCACGTTAACCTCCTCTACGTTCGGATAACAACCCTTGAGGATTTCCAAAGTCTCCTCGAAGCTGTTTCCCCTTTCCGGATGGACAT
>Ga0256914_1002910_pt1 | contig 13970 bp, 11 predicted proteins | sample HulkmetaG_FD_191571 | JGI IMG/M metagenome (GOLD analysis project Ga0256914, IMG submission 191571) | Hydrothermal chimney microbial communities from Main Endeavour vent field at the Juan de Fuca Ridge, Pacific Ocean - Hulk | ecosystem: Environmental > Aquatic > Marine > Hydrothermal vents ... | reverse complement strand
TTAATTATTAATTTTTGATGATGCAAAAATTATTTAGGGACAAAAAAATTCAGGGGACAGAGGGAGGATGGTTGAACCGTGTATTTGATGGCATTTGGTTACGGGTGTAAGGGTGAAAGGTTAAGGGAAATCAGTGCCAATCTGTGCAGATCGATGGCCGGGGAAAGTTGAATTGTGCCACCACGAAGTGGTAGGCATTCCTTCGGATTGAATGGTTCAGGGGGGCAGCTTCATTCTGCGCGCAGATCACGCGGATTAGCGCGGATTTTTTTCTGCGAACATCTGCGAAATCTGCGTGAGAGCAATAATCTGGATTTTTCGGTGGTTTGTTGCGGTGTTTACCCCCCGTAGCCCCCCTTTGAGGGGGGCTCTTTGTGTGTGGCCGTTTGCAGCCCTGCGGCCTTTTCCCCTTTCCTTTTTCTTTTTTCCTTTATCATTCTTCCTGTGTAGATCGGTGGCCGGGGAAAGGGTTAAGAGTAAAGGGTTAAGGGTTATCAGGGGTAATCTGTGTGGATCAGTGGCCCAAATTCGTAATTCGTAATTTTTGCCAGGGCATCCTACGGATAATTCGTAATTCTCTCGGGCGCGGCGCTACCCGGCAACCGGCGGTTTTCCTCCTTTTTCATTTTTCATTTTTCCTTTTTCATCTTGTTCTGTGCAGATCAGTGCTGAATTTTCACCTAGGGCCACGGGTCCGAGATCGAATGTAAGGAATTTTTTATTTCTCTTTCATCCCATAAAGTTTGTTGTCACGAATGTATTGCCACACGCCAAACGGTAGCAAGGTTTGCACGGCGTGTCCTTGTCCAATGCGTTCCCGAATAAGGGTAGAGGAAATCTCGATTAGCGGGGTTTTCAAAAAAAGGATGCGCTCTGCCGGCAAGTCAGACGGCAAATGTCCTTCTTTGCGATCGTAAACCACCAATTGCACTTTTTCAAGGATGTCCCGGTAGCGATGCCAGCGATGAAATTCCGGCAAATTGTCCGCGCCGATGAAATAATACAATGGGCTTGCAGGAAAGGTGGTTTGAAAATACTCGATGGTATCGATGGAATACGAGACGCCGCCCTTTTTGATTTCATAATCGCACACCTCAAATTGTGCAAACGGCTGCAAAGCCAAATTTAACATGTGCAGACGTTTCTCCGGAGAGGTAATATTTTTTCGTTTGCCAAAAGGATGCATATAATTGGGGATAAAAAAAACCTTGTGCAAATTCAGAGCATCCTGCACCCATTCGGCCACAATCAAATGCCCGATATGCACCGGATCAAACGTTCCGCCAAACAAGCCTATTTTGTCGGTTTCAGGTTTGTTCATAAAATTTTTGGGGAATCTTTTTTGCTAATTTTTCCACTTTTTTCATCAGTTCACTGTTGGGAAACTGTGCTTTAAATTTTTCGACTTCTTTGGCGGCAGAAGCGTAATCGTCCATTTGCAAGTAGGTTTCAATTTTACCCAATTGGGCGTCATCGGCCCAACTGGTGTCGTAATATTTCTGCAAAACCTGATCGTAGTAAATAATAGCCGCACGAAATTCGTGCATTTTACGATAAATGTCGGCGTTTTTAAACTCTTTTTCCGCCAGTTTGTCGCGTAGTTCGGCGATTTTTTTCAATGCATCTTCTTTTAAGGGATGCGTGGGATTTTCTTCAATAAAATACTGAAACTGACGAATCGCCTTCAGGGTGTATTCCTGATCCAGTTCGGGGCGGGGAGAAAGCTTGTAATACGAAAGGGCCAGCTTGTACTGCGCCAGAGGTACCAACTTACTGTGAGGCATGTTGTTAATCAATTTCTCGAATTCGGCAGCGGCAATCAAATACTCTTTCATTTTAAAATGCGCTTCGGCCAAATAATATTGCGCACTGTCGGCAATGGTACTTCCCGGATAACGCAAAGTCACCACGGTAAGCTGATCGGCTGCCTCGTAATAATCTTCATCATCAAACAGTTTTTTGGCATAATGAAAATACTGCTCGGCGGTCCAATCCGGCTGGGGCCGCGTGCCCGCACAAGCCATGATTAAAATTGCAATCAGTAAAAGTAGTCCTTTTCTAATCAATCTTTGCTCCTCCATCTGTGGCATAATTGCAATTTAACGACGATAATTGCAACAAGTTCAAGATTTTTTATTAAATCGCGAAATTATGTTCGCAAAGTGTAAAACAAATAAATCAAAGCACTTAACGAGCCGAATAAAATAGCTGGCTGTAAAAATCGTGTCCAGCGCGAAAAACTTACCCATTTGCCCCGCACAAAAACATAAGGGCTCTCTTCCAATCGGGGAATTTGAGCCTTGCTTACCGTGTCGGAGTGCCGGCGGCTCCCTTGCAAATAAATTTGTTTGCCGGTGCCATTGCGCTGCACCCAGCCTTTTATCGTCAGGGAAATACGCCGGTTAACCTTTGCACGCAAACCCAGAACGGCCGTAGGCGTTTCTCCGTAAGTTACCCGCACCCGCATTTCCTCGATAGCCAGTATTCCTTTTGCGCCGTGCTGAAGCACAGGAATTTCGTGCTTTGTCAAATAGGCCAGCAAGCGCGTTTTGCAATAGGCCTGTTTTTCGGGATTCAAATGCTCCAGTTGCAGCACAACCCCGGCAGAATCGAAGGCATTTGCCACCCGCAACGAATCTAACATGCGGTTAAACAGTGTGTCCACCACCGCCTCATTGCCCGGCAGTGAATCCTGTGCCGCAGCAAAAGCTACCAGGATCAGCCCGATTAATAAATGACTTATTCGTTTCACAGTAGCCAAAGTTAGGGATCAGAGAGATTGGATGCAACTACAAACGCAGCGAATTCATCGGCGCAGCGAAACCCGCAAGAGAATGTCTGCCAAATATGTGCTTATTTTCCGTAATTTGCAACCGATTTTAAAATAATGTAAGTTTTATGCATAAAAATACGGAATTAAAAATACATGAAAAATAGAGAAAAAGAACTTCGAGAAATACTTTCCCGGCGCATCCTGCTCATGGATGGCGCCATGGGCACCATGATTCAGCGCTACCGGCTAAGCGAGGAACAGTTCCGGGGCGAACGCTTCAAAAACTGGGAAAAAGACGTGCGGGGCAACAATGATTTGCTCAACCTGACCCAACCGCAAATCATCCGGGAAATTCATCGCGAATATTTGAACGCCGGAGCCGACATTATTGAGACCAACACTTTTAACGCCAATGCCATTTCGCAAAAAGACTACGAAATGCAGGCTTTGGCTTACGAGATGAACTTACAGGCTGCCCGGCTGGCCCGCGAAGAAGCCGACCGCAAAACTGCCGAGACACCCGATCGCCCGCGCTTTGTGGCCGGTTCGATGGGACCAACTAACCGCACCCTTTCCATTTCTCCCAAGGTCGAAGATCCCGGCTACCGGGAAGTTACCTTCGATCAGGTGGCGGCCGCCTATTACGAGCAGGCCAAGGGTTTGATCGAAGGCGGGGTGGATTTGCTTCTTATCGAGACTATTTTCGACACGCTCAATGCCAAGGCCGCCTTGTACGGCATTCAGCAGTGCTTTGACGAATTGGGAGAAACACGCCCCATTATGATTTCGGTAACCATTGTGGACAAAAGCGGACGCACCCTTTCCGGACAAACTCTGGAAGCTTTCTGGATTTCCGTAAAATCGTATCCCTTGTTCAGCATCGGGCTAAACTGCGCCATGGGACCGGAAGAAATGCGTCCGTTCATTGAAGAATTAAGCGGCATGGCACCTATTTACACGACCCTTTACCCCAATGCCGGTTTCCCCAATCAATTCGGAGAATACGAAGCCACTCCCGAACAAATGGCGCCGGTACTGCAAGATTACGCCCGTTCCGGGTGGGTCAATATTGTGGGCGGATGCTGCGGTACCACTCCGCAACATATTCGGGCGTTTGCCGAGGCCATCCAGGGCTTGCCGCCGCGTTCCCTTCCCAAAATTCCGCGGCGCACGCAGTTTAGCGGTCTGGAGCCTTTGACCATTTTGCCAACCAGCAATTTTATTAACATCGGCGAACGCTGCAACGTGGCCGGTTCCCGTAAATTTGGACGCATTGTGCGGGAAGGCAAATTCGAAGAAGGCATCGAAATTGCCCGCAAACAAGTGGAAAACGGTGCCCAGATTCTGGACATAAACATGGATGAAGGGCTCATCGATTCGGTTGCCGCCATGACCCGCTTTCTGAACTTGCTGGCTGCCGAACCGGATATCGCCCGCGTGCCCGTTATGGTGGATTCTTCCCGCTGGGATGTAATCGTGGCCGGGTTAAAAAGTTTGCAAGGGAAATCCATTATTAATTCCCTCAGCTTAAAAGAAGGTGAGGAAGTTTTTCTGGAACATGCCCGGGAGGCCCTGCGTTTTGGCGCCGCTGTTTTAGTGATGGCATTCGATGAACAGGGACAGGCCGACACCCTGGAACGACGCATCGAAGTGTGTACGCGTGCCTACAAACTTCTTACCGAAGTGGTTCACTTCCCCCCCGAAGACATCATTCTTGACCCTAACATTTTCGCCATCGGTACGGGCATTAAAGAGCACAACACCTATGCCATCGATTACCTGGAGGCCGTCAAATACATTAAAACCCATTTGCCTTACGCCAAGGTAAGCGGCGGAGTGAGCAATCTTTCGTTTTCTTTCCGCGGGAACAACGTCATCCGTCAGGCCATTCATTCCGTATTTTTGTACCATGCCATTCAGGCCGGAATGGATATGGGTATTGTGAATGCCGGACAAATCACTTTGTACGAAGACATCCCCGAAGATTTGCGCGAACTGGTAGAAGATGTGCTGTTCAACCGCCGTGAAGATGCCACCGAACGCTTGATCGCCTTTGCCCAAACCGTTGCCGACAAAAAGCTTGACGCCGAAAAAGAACAAAAATGGCGTTCCGAACCGGTGGAAGAACGCCTGAAATACGCTCTGGTCAAAGGCATCGTCGAATTTATTGAGGACGATACCGAAGAAGCGCGGCAGAAACTGGGCGATCCGTTAAAAGTAATCGAAGGTCCGCTTATGGATGGCATGCGACTGGTGGGAGATTTGTTTGGCTCGGGAAAGATGTTCCTGCCTCAGGTAGTCAAAAGTGCCCGCGTCATGAAAAAAGCTGTGGCCTATTTGACGCCCTATCTGGATGCCTTAAAACTGGACGCGGTCAATTCCAGCAATGGAAAAATCCTTTTGGCCACGGTTAAGGGTGATGTGCACGACATCGGCAAAAACATTGTGGGCGTGGTTCTTGGCTGTAACAATTACGAGATTATCGATCTCGGCGTTATGGTTCCCGCAGAAAAAATTTTGGAAACCGCCCGAGAAAAACAAGTGGACATTATTGGTCTGAGCGGATTAATTACTCCCTCTCTGGATGAGATGGTACACGTGGCCCGGGAAATGGATCGTCTTGATTTTCGTGTACCGTTGCTCATTGGCGGAGCGACCACATCACGTAAACACACGGCCGTAAAAATCAGATCGGCTTACCACAAAGGCGTTAGCGTATACGTTCCCGATGCCTCTCAGGCCGTTTCGGTAGTAAGTGCCCTGCTCAATCCCAAAACACGGGAATCGTACATTCAAAAAATCAACAGAGAATACGAACGCATTCGCAAAGAATTCGAGAAGGCTTCGGCCGCACGTACGCTAACTTCTATTGAAGAAGCCCGTCGCAATCGTTTAAAACTTTCTTTTTCGCCGGAGGAAGTAGCTTCTCCCAGGCAACCCGGTCTTCACGTGTTAAGCAATTTCCCTCTGGATGAATTGCGCGATCGCATCGACTGGACCCCGTTTTTTGCGGCCTGGGAATTGAAGGGCACCTATCCGGCCATTTTTGACGATCCGACGTACGGTAAAGAAGCCCGGCAACTGTTCCGGGATGCTAATCGTTTGCTCGATCGGGTCATTAAGGAACGCTGGCTAAAGGCCCGGGCTGTATTCGGCATTTTCCCTGCCAATAGCGAAGGCGACGACATCGAGATTTATGCGGACGAGAAACGGCGTTCTCTGCTGGCTACGGTGCACACCCTGCGCCAGCAAATGCGACGTAACGGCCAACGGCCCAATCTGGCTCTGGCCGACTACATTGCGCCCAAGGAAAGTGGCGTGGCCGATTATCTGGGTTTTTTTGTGGTGACGGCCGGCCTGGGATTGGAAGAAGCTTTGCAAAAAGTACAGGCCGATCAAAACGATTTTCAGGGAATTTTGCTCAAGGCCCTGGCCGATCGCCTGGCCGAGGCGTTTGCCGAACGCCTGCACGAACTGGTGCGCAAACAATATTGGGGCTACGCACCGGATGAAAACCTGAGCAATGAAGAGATTATCGCCGAAAAATATCGTGGCATTCGCCCGGCTCCCGGCTATCCGGCCTGCCCTGACCACACTGAGAAAGAAACCATCTTTAAATTACTTGACGCCACCGAAAACATTGGCGTGCGTTTGACCGAATCGATGGCCATGCATCCCACAGCATCGGTATCCGGGTATTATTTCGCTCATCCCAAAGCCCGCTATTTTGGCGTGGGCAAAATCGGCATCGATCAATTGACCGACTACGCCCGACGCAAAGGGAAAGACGTGCAAAGTGTTCTGCGTTGGTTGTCTTCCATTGTCATTTCCGACTCGAACTAATCCCCGTCCGTTTTTTACCGAATATTTAGGCAAACGAGAAACGGTTCACTAAAACCAAACGGAGCACATACACGAAACGGAAAGAGAAAAGCCAACAATGGTCCATGAAAGCCCTTTTATCCAGTACATCTACCGATTTTTATTCAATGACGGACGCACGCTAAATTTTACCATCAAATTGGATGCGGAAACTTTAAACATTTTACCTGAAAATCATTTCAAACCGGGCCAGATGTCACGGCTTACATTCCACCAATGCCCCAACTGCCCGTTTACCGAAAAAGATCATCGCTACTGTCCGGTTGCCAAAAATCTGGAACAAATTTTAGTAAAATTTAAAGACATCATCTCCTACGAGCGAGTTACCGTCATTGTCGAAAACACCAATCGCACCTATTCTTCACAAACGTCGGTGCAACACGGGCTTAGTTCGATGATGGGGATCTTCATGGCTACCAGCGGCTGTCCCATTCTGGGACAATTAAAGCCTATGGTGCGCTTCCATTTGCCGTTTTCTGACCTCACGGAAACTATTTTCCGTTCGGCCAGCATGTATTTGATTAAGCAATTTATACTTTTTCGAAAAGGTAAAACGCCGGATTGGAACATGGAAGGCTTAAAAAAACTGTATCAGGAAATTGAATTGGTCAATGCTTCGTTGGCCAACCGCGTCCGCTCTTTAGTAGGCAAAGATGCCCACATCAATGCCCTGATTGCTCTGGATATTTTCGCCAAAGAAATGCCCCAAACCATCCGTGAGAGTCTCCAGGAATTTGAATATCTCTTCCACGAAGAACCGACCAGACAGGTGCTTTGACCGTAATTGTCTTTTTACTTCATCCAAGGTGAAACATGTGGATGCACCGGCGAGGAAATGAAGATTAAAAATTAGCCATTGATCGGCACAGAGGGAATGAAAAAAGAAAAATGAAAAAGGAAAAAGGAGAGGGGGAAAAGAGCGCCGGTTGCCCGCCAGGGAGGAAATTAAAAATTACGAATTACGAATTACGAATTTGGGCCACTGATCCACACAGATTGGCACTGATTTCCCTTAACCCTTTACCCTCAACCCTTAACTTAATCCAGCCACCGAACCACACCGAAAAAGCACCGAATAGCCATTCAACGATTTAACCAATCTATCGGCCAAAATCCCGGAGGAATTGGTGCGTACCCGCCAATGGCGGAATAGTCTCGGTGCATCCCTGCGGAATGCGAGTAAAGGCTGTTCATCGATTGCATTGTTGAATGGTGCCTGCCGGCCACCTGTGCCAATCGCTCTACTTTTTTCTTGCATTTTGCTTATTTTTTTGTAACTTTTGACTGACTGGTCAGTTCTAATAAATAAAACTCGTTAGTTTTAAAGGAGAAAAAAATGATCGGAGAATTAACACCTTTGCAAAAAGAACGGCAAAATAAAATCCTACAGGCAGCTGCCAAATACTTTGCCCGTGTCCATTTCCACGAGGCCGACATGGAAACCATTGCCAAAGAAGCCGGCGTGGGTAAGGGCACACTGTACCGCTATTTTAAAAACAAAGACGATCTTTATCTCAAAACCATCGAATTTCTAAGCCAGCAGGCGTTTGAGCACCTGCATCAACAGGCGGCCGGCGCTTCCTCTTTTAAAGAATACGTGGAAATCATCATCGACACAGCCATCGATTATTTTATTCAGCGGCCGGAAACTTTCTCCATGGTGCTCATGCTCAATTTAACGCGCCTGCAAACGGTTATCGATGCCATGCAAGGCATTACCGATCATTACCGGCAAAATTTCAGGGAACGCATGCAAAAAGCCATTGCTGCCGGTCAGGTGCGCCCACTCGACCCGGAAATTGTGTACAGTTCCCTATTCGCTTTGGTCATCGAAGCCGTACACAGCATTTTACTGCGCAAAACCGGTACGGCCGAAGCGTTCAAGCAAAATATTAAAGCCCTGTTACTGAACGGATTGATAAAATAAACTTTGCTGCTCGTTAAGGAGGAATGGACAATGAAACGCAAAATAATACACACTTTAGGCATTGCCTTTGTTCTGGTCTGCGCCATGCCAATTGGCGCCCAACCCCTGCATCTGGATGAGGCAATTCAAATTGCGCTAAAAAACAATCAACGCTTAAAACAGGCGCAGGAAAAAGTACAACAAAAAACCTACGCGAATCACGCCGCCTGGGGAAATTTTTTACCTTCGATTACGTTACAAGGCGGCTACACCCATTTAAATGATCCGCTGCAAATCGATTTATCGCCGTTGCGACAAGCCATTATTCAACTACAAACCCGGGACCAGGTGAGCATGGCCAACCTGCAAAGCCTGATCGTCAACCATCGCCCGTTAACGGCCGCGGAATTGCTGTTAACCGAACAAACGGCTTACAATGCTCTGGATCGGGCGCTTCCCTCGTTCAAAGAAACCTTCAAGGCGCAAGATTACAAGACCGCAACCATAACCGCCGTCCAACCGCTGTTTTTGGGTGGAAAGCTCATTGCGGCCAAAAACTTTGCCAATGCCGAAGAAAAAGCAGCTAAAGCGGAATGGCTCAAAACCAAGAATGAAGTCATCCAGGAAGTCATCGACAATTATCTGGGTGTCATCTTATTACAGCAGGTTGTGCAAACCCGGCAAGATGTTTTAACGGGAATGAAACGCCATCTCCATCAGGCGCAAGTTTTGTTCAAACAAGGACTCATCGCCAAAACCGACGTTTTGCGGGCCAAAGTAGCCGTAGCCGAAGCCGAGCGTCATCTGTTTGACGATCAGAATCAATTGCAACTGGCCTATCTGGCCCTGCGACACAGCCTGGGCCTGAACGAAAATACGCATCTTATCGTTGCCGATACGTTGCGCTACCACGCGTTCAACGATTCGTTGCAAACCATTTTAAGGCAGGCACAGGCCATGCAGCCCATCTTGCATTTGATCGCCGCGAAACGCAGCGAGGCCAAACAAAAACTTTTGGCCGAGGCCTCCGACTTTTTGCCGCACGTTGCCGTTTTTGGCAAATACGAAATGTACCCGCAGTATCTCTCGTCGCTGGAGCCACGCTGGGCCGTAGGGGTTAACGTGCAAATTAATTTGTTTAACGGCTTCAAGAAATATAACCGGGTGCAGGAGGCCCGTCATCTGAATAAAGAGGTAAGCTACCTGCAAAAGGACGCCACCGAGAAAATCAACCTGTGGGTTCATCAAGCCTACCGGCAAATGCGCAATGCAGAACAACGCTACCTAAAGCTACAGGCCAACATAGCCCTGGCCAAAGAGAATTTAAAATCTCAGGAAAAACGCTTCCAAACAGGCATGGGCACTTCGCTGGATGTGATTGATGCCCGTTTGCTTCTGGAAAAAGATCGCATCGACCAACTAAAAGCACTGTACGATTACTATGCGGCCATGACCCGTTTATTTGTGGCCAAGGGTCGTGCCGAAGAAGCCCGGTACATTATTGCAGGAAAGCCCTAACAAAAAGACGAAACGGGTCCGTTACCACGTTGGCAAAAAACAAAAACAGGAGAGGTATCTCATGAAAACGATAAAAAACAAAAGTATTTTGATTATCCCGGTCGTACTGATTGTCGTGGCAGTCATCGTTTTGTGGTGGCAAACAGCCAGGCCTTCCCCCCTTATTCTGACCGGTATGGTAGAAGTCAAAGAAATTGACGTCGCCTCCAAAATTCCGGGACGCATCGATACGCTGTACGTGCAAAAAGGAGACAGCGTGCACAAGGGGCAAGTATTGGCCCGTCTGGAGAGTAAAGAAATCGAAGCCAAAGTTGCCCAGGCCAGGGCCGTAATGGAAGCGGCCAGGGCCAAATGGGATATGGCCAAACGCGGTGCCCGCCCCGAAGAAAAAGAGGCGGTAGAAAAGCTCTATTTGCAGGCAAAGCACCAGTTCGAATTTGCCAAAAAAACTTACGAACGCGTGCAAAAGGTCTATCGGGATAGTGTCATTTCCGCACAACAATTAGACGAAGTTACCTTTAAATACAATGCGGCCAAAGAACAAATGGAAGCGGCCAAAGCAAAATACGAAATGGTTCTAAAAGGCGCCCGTAAAGAACAAATTCGCGCAGCCGAGGCCTTGTTCCATCAGGCCGAGGGGGCTTACCGCGAAGCTTTGGCCTATTTGCAGGAAACCCGGTTAACCAGCCCGGTAAACGGCCGGGTGCAGGACCTGGTTGCGGATCAAGGGGAAATTGTGGCTGCCGGGTACCCCATCATTACTCTGATCCGCCCCCGGGATGTGTGGGTAGTGCTGCAATTGCGGGAAGACCAGCTGCACGGACTGAAACTCGGTCAGACGTTTGAAGGCGCTATCCCGGCATTGGGAAACAAGCAAGTACGTTTTCGGGTGGATTACATCGCTCCGATGGCTGATTTTGCCACATGGAAGGCTACCAACCAAAAAGGAGATTTCGATCTGAAAACGTTTGAAATTCATTTGCGTCCCATTAAACCCGTTGGTGGTTTACGGGCAGGGATGACCGTGCGTATCGTCTTCGATCAAAAATAAAAAAGCCGGATGCCGGATTGCAAACAGGTGGACTGCCGTATTTCATCCGGCATCTTTCCTAACGCTTTGAGCAGGAGAAACAAAAATGCGAAGAAATAAACGATTTTGGCTTATTGTGCGACGTGAATTCGAACGCATTCGCACACGCAAAACTTTGTGGATGCTAATGATCATCATGCCCTGGATCATATTTGGCACCATTGCGCTTATTTACCGTCCGGGAGTGGTTGACCATTTGCCTCTGGCCGTGTACGATCAAGACCACAGCACCCTGTCCCGGCTTATTGTGCGCAGTCTGGCGGCCAATCGTTCCTTTAGAATCGTGCACTACGTCGAGAGCGCCGAGCAAATCGAACAGGCATTTAAACGGGGCGAAATTCAGGCCGCCATTGCGATTCCCCGGGGATTGGAAAACACCATCAAAAAAGGCAAAACCGCCCATGTGGTTCTGTACAAAAACTCGTCTAATATTATCATTGGCAATATTGCGCTCAAAGCAGCCATGACGACCCTGCGCACCATTTCTGCCGGAATCGAGATGCGCAAATGGCAAAGTTTGGGCAATATGCCGTCCCAGGCAATTAGCAGGACTCTGCCCATTGAAGTGCACACCCAATCGCTTTTTAACCCCGGTTACAATTACGAAAATTACCTGGTAGCGGGCCTGCTGCCCATTTTGTACCAAATGATCGTAATGATTTCGGCCGTGCTGGTCATTAGTGTGGAACTCGAAGAGCGTACCATTGAAGAAGTGTACCGTTTGGCAGAAGGCAGCCTGCCCATCATGTTAGGCGGCAAGGCGCTTCCCCATTTGTCGATTCATCTTTCGGGTGTGCTGCTTTTAATCGGCATTGTATTTCCTTTATTTCACATCCCTGTCCACGGCTCGGTTTGGTCGCTCATTCTCTTTACGTTCTACTTTGTTTTGGTCGCCTTTGCTCTGGGAGTGCTTCTTTCCTGCTTATTTACAGACATGATGTTAGCCACCGAGGCCGCAATTTTTCTCAGCACGCCTGCTTTTATTTTCACAGGGTACACCTTTCCCCTGCAGGCTATGCCGCATTTTCACCAATGGTACGCCCAAATCCTGCCTTCCACTCATTTCATGAGCGGCTTCATTAAATTGTACCAAATGGGGGAACCGTTAAAATTTGTTCTGCCGGAAATCCGTAGTCTCGCTCTGTTTTTGCTCATTTCGTTGGCCGGCATTTCCGGGCTGATGCTCTGGCGCAAAAATCGCTGGTGTGAATCCCAAACGCAGGAGAGCGCATCATGAAACACAAAATCAAAGGTTGGTGGAATGTTTTCCAACGCGAACTGCAAATTATGATTAAAGACCTGGACATTCTGGTCATTATTCTGCTGTCTCCTTTGTTTTACGGATTATTTTACGGTTCGGCATACGTGCACAAAACCGAAAGCAATGTGCCTATTGTCATTGTCGATCAAGACCATTCTTCGCTTTCACGGCAATTGGTGCGCTATCTTGACGCACACCAACTGCTTGCCGTAAAGGCCGTGGAACCGACCCTTCAAGAGGCCAAACATGATGTGGACACCTGGCAGGCCCAAGGCGTTGTCTGGATTCCTCGTGATTTTGAACGACGCATCAAACGGGGGCAGCAAAGCGATCTGAAAGTGTACCTTAATACGAGCCGTTTTTTGCCGGCCAATGATATTAATCGTGCCGTGCAGGAAGTAGCTGCTACGTTAAATGCCGGGATTCGCATCCGGCATTTCGAGGCCCACGGGCTGAACAAAGGGCAGGCCTTTGAACAATTTGAGCCGTTACAAATCGACAATCGCAATCTTTTTAATTACCGGCAAACCTATGGTGATTTTCTCATTCCCGGGATTCTGGTTCTCATTTTACAGCAAACTCTGCTTTTTGGTCTGGCCATGTCCATTGCCCGGGAAAGTGAAACAAAAGGCTGGCAAACGCTCTACCAACAAGCCAACGGCAGTATCTGGGCGGTAATAGGGGGCAAATCATTGGGCTATCTTCTGCTGTACCTGGGCTATGCCTCTTTCTTTTTTACCGTTTACTTCACATTGTTTAAAATTCCCTTCCGCGGAAACTTGCTTGCATTTTTGGCCGTTACGTTTTTATTCCTGATTGCCGTAGCCTATTTAAGTGTATTTGTCGGCACATTGTTCGAACGGAAAATTATTGCGTTACAGTTTCTGGTTTTCACCAGCTATCCGGTGTTTCTGCTTTCGGGATTTAGCTGGCCTTTGAGTGCCATGCCACCGGCCGTGCGCTGGCTGGCCGAATGCTTACCGACCACGCCCTATTTACAGGCCCTGAATCGCATGGCAGCCATGGGCGCGGGCTGGAATGATGTTTGGCCCGAAACTTTCCACCTGCTACTCTTAATTTTCATCGGTCTGCTACTAACGCGTTTGCGCATTAAACATTTCTTAAATCGTACGATCAAGGCGGGTTTGCGTTCGCCTGTCTGGCGCTGGGTAAATTAGACAATGCGGTACAACACTCCAAACCGCATTTTAACTTTAATCGCAGAGCGGCGCAAAAAGCTGCTCTGCAAACCACCTGCAGATGACGGCAAAATTATTTGTCCTTTTGTGAAATATTTCTTAAAATTCCTAAAAAACAAACAAGGAGCGCCGCATGTCCATTTTAGTCCTTAGTGCCATTACCATCGCCTTTACGCACACGCTGATGGGCCCCGATCACTATTTACCATTCATCATGATTTCCAAAGCAAAAAAATGGTCGCTGCAAAAAACCATGTCCGTTACAGCTCTGTGCGGTGTGGGGCATGTGTTGAGTTCGGTTGTATTGGGATTTTTAGGCATTGCCTTTGGTATTGCATTAA
>Ga0256914_1002909_pt1 | contig 13973 bp, 11 predicted proteins | sample HulkmetaG_FD_191571 | JGI IMG/M metagenome (GOLD analysis project Ga0256914, IMG submission 191571) | Hydrothermal chimney microbial communities from Main Endeavour vent field at the Juan de Fuca Ridge, Pacific Ocean - Hulk | ecosystem: Environmental > Aquatic > Marine > Hydrothermal vents ... | reverse complement strand
GCCTCCCGTTTCGCCGACAATACGGGGATATGTTTTGTATTTGGAGATGTTTGTTCCTATTGTTTTCCAAATGTACTGGAATACGCCGGTGGAACCAGTAAAATGGAACCCTGCGAAATCGGGGTGGTCCATAACAACTTTTCCGGCAACAGGTCCCGAAACAAAAACAAGATTGATAACCCCTGCCGGCAGTCCTGCTTCTTCGAATATGTCCATGATAACTTTTGCGGAATAGACTTGAGTGTTTGAGCATTTCCAAACCACAACGTTACCCATTAAAGCGGGAGCCGAAGGGAGGTTTCCTGCTATTGAGGTAAAATTGAAAGGTGTAAGTGCATAAACAAAACCTTCGAGGGGACGGTATTCCAGACGGTTCCAAGTACCTTTTGCCGAGTCGGGTTGCTGCGAATAAATTTCGGTCATGTACTGTACGTTAAACCTGAAAAAGTCGGCAAGTTCGCAGGCGGCGTCAATCTCGGCCTGAAAAACGGTTTTCGACTGGCAAAGCATGGTAGCTGCATTAATTTTGGCGCGATAAGGACCCGAAAGCAAATCGGCAGCACGCAAAAATATTGCCGCACGTTGCTCCCAAGGCATATGTTGCCAGGTTTCGCGGGCTTTTAATGCTTCGTCAATAGCCATTTTAACATGCTCTTCGCCACCTTTGTAGTAATATCCGAGGGTATGTTTCAATTCGTGCGGAGGGTGTATGGCAACTTTTTCGCCTGTTGTCACACGTTTTCCGCCGATAACCATGGGGATATCAATTTGTTTGGATTTCATTTCAGCAATCATTGCCTTTAATTCGGCACGCTCGGGCGAACCCGGACGGTATTCCTTAACGGGTTCGTTGTATGCTTTGGGCACACTTTCAAGATTTTTATACATAGTTCTATGTTTTTATATTATTATTCAAATACAGGGCAAAAGTAAAATAAATTAACCAATTAGATGAACTTTTATGCAGTATAAATTAGCAAGTTGAATATATTGTTTTTATAGTAAATTTGTAATTGAAATAAAGCGCAAAAACTTTGGAAAAACATATAGCACACATACTGGATTTGGCAAACTCTACAGGTATTAATGCCATAGAAATTGTTTCGTTGCCTCCTTCGGGCTCGCCACGTAAATATTTCAGAATATTAACGGATGAATCAAAGAGTTTTATAGGGGTTTTTCATCCTCACCAAAAAGAGAATATTGCACATTACCGCTTTACCAAGCATTTTAAAAGCAAAAATTTGCCGGTACCCGAAATTTATGCCCGCTCGGCCGATTTCAAATACTTCATTTTACAAGATTTGGGAGATACCACTCTTTTGAAATACATTGAAGAGAACAGGAATAAATTAAACGGCGACGAAATTGTGTCCCTTTTTAAAAGAGCCGTTGACGATTTGTTGCTTTTTCAAACGGAAGGGATAAAAGGTTTAAATTTAAGTTATGCCTTTCCCGTATCGCAATTCGACAAACGTTCTATACTATGGGATTTGAATTATTTTAAATATTCGTTTGTAAAAACCAATGAGATAGAGACAGACGAAAACAGACTTGAAGATGATTTCGAAACGTTTGCGTCGGTCTTGTTAGGCGCAAAAGCGGAATACTTTCAGTATCGCGACTTTCAATCGCGTAACATAATGATTCATGATAACAGGTATTGGTATATCGACTTTCAGGGAGGCAGAAAAGGTCCTTTGGAGTATGACCTTGTTTCGCTTATATACCAGGCAAAAGCAGGATTAACACCTGACCAGCGCGACGAGCTGTATTCATATTACTTAAAAAAATTGCAGACCATTGAACCCGGCGCCACAGAAAGTTTTAAAAAGCATTACAAATATTTTGTATATTTCAGATTAATGCAGGTATTGGGAGCATACGGTTTCAGGGGGCTTTTTCAACGGAAACCCCACTTCCTGGAAAGCATATATCCTGCCATATCGGCTTTGGAACAACAACTGCAGCGATGTGAATTTCCCGGCAACATGCCCGAATTGAGAAACATTTTGTTAAAGATAAAGGAGATAAAAGAGAGGTATCGTCCCGTTAGCAACACCAACGATATTTTGACGGTGGAAATAAACAGTTTTTCGTACAAAAAAGGCGGAATACCATACGATATAAGTCCCAACGGGGGAGGCTTTGTTTTCGATTGCCGCGCTTTGCCGAATCCCGGACGGTTGCCTCAACTGAGAGATTACACGGGTAAAGACAAACCCGTTGTTGAGTATTTGGAAAATTTCGAAGAGATATCATTTTATAAAAAAAATGTATTCGGCATAGTCACTCAAAGCATAAACAATTATCTGAAACGGGGGTTCAGCCGTTTGCAGGTTAATTTCGGTTGTACCGGCGGGAAACACCGTTCGGTATATATGGCCGAGGCTTTAAGGTCGTATTTGAGCAAAAAAGAGGGGATTCGCATTGTCGTAAACCATAAAGAACAAACGCAAGCATGAAAGCAATGATATTAGCAGCCGGAAAAGGTACACGGCTAAAACACCTCACAAATAACAGACCCAAAGCTCTTGTGGAACTGAACGGTAAACCCTTGCTGGGTATCCTAATAGAAAAATTAAAAAAAGAGGGATTTGACCATATATTGATAAACATTCATCATTTCGGCGAATTAATTGTAAATTACATAACAAAAAACAACAATTTCGGCATAAAAGTAGAATTTTCGGACGAAAGGGATAGACTTCTCGATACGGGAGGAGCAATATTAAAAGCAGCAAACTTTTTCGAAGGAGACCAACCTGTTTTGATACACAATGTCGATATTTTTTCGGATATAAAATTAAAACCCTTATTGGAATCTTTTAAAAGAGGTGACGATATTGCCAATTTGTTGGTTCGCAAACGGAACACAAAACGATACCTTCTTTTCGACGAAAAGATGTATCTGGCAGGGTGGACAGATAAAAGAACAAATAGTTTTAAACATGTAAAAGGTGTTGCGACACAACATTACAACGAATATGCCTTTAGCGGAATTTGGTTCGCAAAACCGCAGTTTGTAAAACTTATCCCTTACAAAGGAGCCTTTTCGATTGTTGATGCATGGCTGGAAATAGCAAGACAAAATAAAATAAAAGGCATTGTCGATAATTCAGCTTTATGGCGCGATGCCGGAACACCCGAAAATCTTTCGTCCCTGGAAATATTACTGAAGAAACAAAACATTTAATATTGTTGGCTTTAATAACTTTCACATCAGTGAAACCGCCGGGGTTACGGAGCACTTTACAATTTGGGGATAAAAACAAAAAGAGCCGCTGAAAATATAATCCGCGGCTCTATTAAAATAACCCAAACCCTACGGAGATAAATTCATTTTAATAATATGTGGGTCTTAAAACTTTTGCAATCATCTTTGCCACTCTAATTACCTGGACGGTATAACCGAATTCGTTGTCGTACCAGACATAAAGAACAACGCTTTTGTTATCCTTAGAAATTTTGGTAGCCGGGCCGTCGAATATAGCAGTGGCAGGTTCTCCTATAAAATCGGACGAAACGGCATCGTTGGAAGTTGAATATTTGATTTGTTGTACCAATCCGCCTTCGAGCGAAGCTTTACGCATTGTTTCGTTTACCTCTTCAACCGAAGTCTCTTTTTTCAGGGTAAGCGAAAGTATTGCCAATGAAACATTAGGTGTTGGAACACGAATGGCATTTCCGGTAAGTTTGCCTTTGAGCGAGGGTATTGCTTTGGCTACGGCATTGGCGGCACCCGTTTCGGTAATAACGAGATTGAGTGGTGCAGCGCGTCCCCTGCGGTATTTTTTGTGAAAGTTATCCAAAAGGTTTTGGTCGTTGGTATATGAATGAACCGTTTCCAAATGCCCTTTTTCAATACCGAAAACATTTTCCATGAGATACAATATGGGAGTAACGGCATTTGTGGTACACGAGGCGGCGGAAAAGACATTTTCCTTATCCACATTAACGGTTTTTTCGTTAACTCCGAAAACGATATTGGGAATATCGCCTTTGCCGGGAGCCGTTAACAACACTTTGGTAATTCCTTTTGCTTTAAGGTGTTTGGAGAGCCCTTCCCTGTCGCGGTAAACTCCCGTATTATCAATCAGCAAGGCATTTTCAATTCCGTATTCGGTATAATCGATATCTTCGGGATTGTTGGCAGCGAGCATCAAAACTTTATGCCCGTTTATGTATATTGTTTTATCGTCGAGATTTTCAATGGCAACCCCTCTGAAGGGTCCGTGAACCGAATCGTGACGGAAAAGGGATGCACGTTTAATAATATGCAAATCGTCGTTACCCCTTGTAACGATAGCCCTTACCCGGAGTTGTGTCCCCGTACCTAAAACTATTAACTGACGTGCCAACAAACGTCCAATACGTCCGAAACCGTAAAGTACCACATCGCGCGGTTCACAAGGTTTATTGTTTTTTCTGAGTAGTTTTTTCAACTTGAAGTTAACGAAATCGTCCTCGTCGGTAAAATTGTTCCGTTCTTCGGTCCACTCCCTGTTTAGCCTTCCTATATCGATACGTGCGGGTCCTATATCGGCATGCAAAATAGCTTTGGCAAGCTTCAAAGAGTCTTTAATACGTAAGGGCTTGTCGATAATGTTTTCGGCATAGGAGTGCCTGTAAAGGATAACACTGGAACTACGGTCGATAAGTTGATTCCTGAACAAAACCAACTCAATGGATTTGTCGTAAAAGAGTTTATAAACAACACTGATAAATTCATTAGCGAGTTTCTCTTGATACGACCAATCATTCAGGGAGGTAATATACTTCCCGTTCATGTTTTTTTCATTTGCCATTGTCCATTAATTTTTAATATTGTGTGAAATAAAATAATAAGCTGTGTGGCAAATATAAAAAAAGAAGGTTATTACATTATCTGCAACAACCTTCTTTATACTAAATTTAAATAAACCCTTAAAACCATGAACTTTACTGTCCGAGGTAGGCTTTCAGGAGTCTGCTTCTGGACGAGTGTCTCAAACGGCGTATTGCTTTTTCTTTGATTTGCCGTACTCTTTCGCGTGTCAAATCGAATTTTGCCCCTATCTCTTCCATTGTAAGGCCATGACTCATCCCTATTCCGTAATAAAGATTAATGACGTCACGCTCTTTTTCGCTTAAAGTAGCCAGCGAACGTTGAATCTCTTTGCCGAGCGACTCGCGCATAAGAGGTTGGTCGGTATCGGGTGTGTCATTAGGAACATACACGTCCAAAAAACTTGTCTCTTCGTCGGAAACAAGCGGAGCATCCATCGATACGTATCTCGTGTTTATTTTTTGAGCATTATCGATTTTATCTTCACTCATCTCCATGGCTTTGGCAATCTCTTCGTTGGAGGGAGCACGCTCAAATTCCTGTTCCAGTTTCGAACTTACCTTCTTTATCTTGTTAAGGGAACCTACCTGGTTAAGAGGCAGTCTGACAATCCGCGACTGTTCGGCCAATGCTTGTAAAATCGATTGCCTTATCCACCATACGGCATAGGATATGAATTTAAATCCTCTCGTCTCGTCAAAACGTTGTGCGGCTTTTATAAGTCCAACATTCCCCTCATTAATCAAATCGGGTAAACTTAACCCTTGATTCTGGTATTGTTTTGCAACGGAAACCACAAACCTTAAATTTGCTTTGGTAAGTTTCTCCAATGCCTTTTTATCTCCCGCCTTTATCCGGCGTGCCAATTCAACCTCCTCTTCAGCAGTAATAAGTTCTTCCTTGCCAATCTCCTGAAGATACTTGTCAAGAGAGGCAATGTTTCTGTTAGTAATTGATTTTGTTATTTTTAGCTGTCTCATGTTTGTTATTACGTTTTTTTTATTAATTTGTTACAAAAATACAAAAACCTTTTTATTTATAATTATTCTAAATAGTTTTTTTACAACATAAATTCATACGACACTCTCATGCCGTTAGGATAGACGCCTTTGAGGCGAATTACCCTGTTTTTCGATTTTGCAAGAGCATTGTTCAAATCCTCTTTATTGTTTACATCCACTCCGTTTACTTTGGTAATTATAAAACCTTTAACGATACCTCCCCGTTTCAAAATACCGTCGTTAACGTCAACCACCGTCAATCCTGAGTTTAAGCCCAAATTTTCAAGGTCTTCGCTTTTAGCCGTACGCAACGACACGTTTAAATCGTTATTGTAAAAGACATCTCCAACCTTAACAATGGTTGTAGTACCGTTTTTGTTTTTCAGGGTAACTTTAAAAGTTTTTTCTTTTCCGTCGCGGTGGATAACCACATTTACCACGTCTCCGGGGCTGTATTGACCAACGGTACCCGTAAGTTCCGAAATAGTATTTATGGGAGTATTGTTTATTTTAATGATAACGTCACCCTCTTTAATTCCCGCATCGGAAGCACCGCTACCGTCAACCACACCGGCCACATAAACCCCTTCCATTTCGGGCAATCCTATTTGGTTTGCAAAATCGGCGTCAATATCACGGATTTGAACACCGAGGTAGGCACGTTGTATTTCGCCGTATTTCATAAGGTCGTCAACAACTTTTTTAACGATATTAACCGGAATTGCAAACGAGTAACCTTCGTAAACACCGGTATGCGAAGCTATAGCGGCATTTATCCCCACAAGTTCGCCTTTTGTATTTACCAAGGCGCCACCGCTGTTTCCTCTGTTCACCGCCGCGTCGGTTTGAATAAACGACTCTATCGACGATCTGCTTCCGAGTATGTTTATGTTTCGTGCTTTGGCGCTAACTATTCCCGCTGTAACGGTTGATGTCAGATTAAAAGGATTGCCGACCGCCAGCACCCATTCTCCCACCTTCAAGTCGTCGGAATTGCCGTAAACGAGGTAGGGCAAATCTTTGGCATCAACCTTTATCAAAGCCAAATCGGTGGAAGGTGCCGTACCGATGACTTTAGCCTCCATTTTCCTTTTGTCGTTGAAAGTAACAGTTATTCTGTCGGCTCCTTCAACCACGTGATTATTGGTAACTATATATCCGTCGGGCGAAATCACCACTCCGGAACCATATGCTATTATTGCGCTCTGTTGGTGAGGATATCCGTAAAAATAGTCTCTGAAAGGACCGAAAAAATCGTCATAAGCCTCGGTTTTGACACCAATTTCGGTTTTTATGTGAACCACGGCATTTACCGATTTTTGTGCCGCTTCGGTAAAATCAACATTCTTTTGAGGTATGTATGAACTTTTTACTATGGGAATGGTATTTTGCGCTACAATATTATTCGACTTCCCAATATTTTTTTCGTTACGGTTTTTTACCGTTAAAAACATTATAACAAATACCAATGCTGTCCCGAGCATTGCCCCCAAAAAACTTTTTACAAAATTTTTCATAACTTTATATTTTTAAGTTTACCGTTTAAACGTTTTATTATCTTTTTAGTTTTGCAACTGTTGTTAATCTTTGTTAATTCACAATCAGAACTTTTAAGGTTAATCAACAATCAAACCGTTCTTATTTAGAATATTTTTATTTTAACAATATTTAATGAATAAAAGATGACTATCGAATTTTACAAATACCACGGCAACGGCAACGATTTTATAATAATAGACGAATGGGAAAAAAGTTACGATTTCGACAAAAAACGGATTTCGCTGTTGTGCGACAGACACTTTGGAATTGGCGCCGACGGTCTTATCAGGTTGTCGAAATCGGAAACAGCGGATTTTGTAATGAGATATTACAATTCGGACGGCAACCTTGCAAGCATGTGCGGTAACGGAGGCAGATGCATTGCCTCTTTTGCTTTCGAACACGGATACGGCGGCAAAGAGATGCGGTTTGAGGCTTACGATGGTATTCATAAAGCATCGGTAATAAAAGTACTGAAGCCGGGCAAAGAAAATTATATATCTCTTCGCATGAACGATGTAACAAATATTTCCAAAAAAGGGAAATACTATTTCCTCGATACCGGCTCGCCGCACTATGTGGAATTTGTGAAAGACGTTGAAAATACCGATGTGGTAAACAGGGGCAAATCGATACGTTACGACAAACGTTTTGCGCCCGGCGGTACCAATGTCAACTTTGTAGAGATAAAAGACAAACGACTTTTTGTCAGAACGTACGAGCGCGGTGTAGAAAACGAAACCCTTTCGTGCGGCACGGGTGTAACGGCAGCAAACATTGCCGCATATTTGGAAACGGGAATGAAAAATTTTGAAACAATAACCAAAGGAGGTTCTTTTTCAGTGAATTTCGAAACGGTTAATAATGTATTTGAAAATGTATTTTTAACGGGAGCCGCAACCTTTGTTTTCAAAGGTGTAATAAACATATAGAGACTATCTGCGGTGTTTTCTGAATATCCTTCTCTGTTTTGCCGAATATCCGTATTCACCGTTTTGACATGCGCTATTCCTGCGCGACCTGCAAACACCTTTTTCGCCAAGGTTTATTTTTACCGATGCATAGATATCCAATCCGTTCAAGTCGGCAAGTCCCAACCAAGTTCCGAGGCGTTCGGTACCTATTGTAAAAAACCAAAGCCTCGCCGATAATCCTATGCGGGGATATTTATAATCGTAAATGCTAACGGGAATATTCACCTCAAAATATCTTGTCTCGTAGCGCGGAACAACGGCAATTTGCGCCGCCCTGCGCATGGCATTTCCGGTAATTTTTAAAGGGTGTATCCAAAAACCGCCTATGTATAGGTTTTTTGCCGTATGGAAATCCATCTGTACACTCAATGCCGTTGGCAAACCCACACTAAACGATGATGCTTTCAACGAAGATGCAGGATCGCCGTAAAACACCTCGCTCAACGAGCGCATAACCCCGTTTATACTGTTAAAGTTAACGGTATCGACATTATCCCAGTACGAACTTACATCGTCGTATGTATGCCATTGGGCATTGTTCTTAAAACGCAAACTACCCAAATCCAAAACCGAAACTCCTATCCGGTAAAAATAATCTTCGTACGGTTGCGAACATAACGAATACTTGTCCCAACGCTTGTATCCCCTTTTTTTCTTTATGTAAACAATACCCAAATCGGCAGAAATTCCGCTGCCTTTAAAAAAGGGGTCATGATTAATGTCGTTTGTATTATAATCGACAGGTAACGAAAACCCCAATCCGGCATTAGCATTTCTAATGTTTACGGTAGTGTCGTTAACTATTATGTAATCTATATTATCAACAGACATTGTAAGCCCGGCATAACCCCACAGTTTGCGCAGGGTTATTCCCAAGGTTAGTTGCGTATCGAAATATTTGTATATGTTATATGCATAACTGAAGCCCACTTCCATCCACGCCGAAGTTGATAAATCAATATTGTAATCGATAAAGTTAATATTGTGAAGCGAGTCGTCTTTTATGCCGATATATCCTATTGCCGGCATTTCCCACGGTATATTGTCGGCCGACATAAAATAGCGTGTTCCCGTGGTAAACGCAAAACCGTGATCGCCCCATTGAAACGAAGCCGACGGACCCGCCACCCTGATACTGGAATGTAAAAATTTTGTCTCCTTACCGTTATAAATTTTCACATTAACACTGTCTTCCCCGTATTTGGGAGGCTCTTCCAGTCGCATAGCTTTGTATATGGAATAGTCGCCCTTGGGTATATAGTACATATCTTGCCTGAAAAAAACGTCGGCCGATACTATGTTAATATCAAGATAGGTTTTATTATTTGTAAGCATTGCAGGATTGTACAAAGTGCTCATCACTCCGCTGTAATTCCCCAAACCTACACCCAACATTTCCTGTGCATATCCCCTGTTTTGCAGATATGTTATCATGAAAATCACAGGCATTAAATAAAATAAAAGAGATTCCTTCTTCCCCATTGTGTCAATTCATTCGATTATAAAAAATAAACGGCAAAAATAGTTTTTTCATATACATACGTTTTAAAACTTGACATAACCAAGCCGAAATAGTTGCATTCGTTTAAAACATTATACTGTTGTGTTACAAAAAAACAATATATTTGTTGGAGCAGGGAGAACGGACGTGTTTTGTGTTAAACTTTTGATTTATAACATACTGTACGGGTTTTTAAAATTTAATAATTTCTTAACACAAAAACGGATATGTTATTACGACTTTTAATTCACTTTGCGGCGTAATTTTAAAATCATAAAAAGTGGAAACAATTTACCTTATTTTAATTATCATTTTGTTTGCTCTTGCAGTCACCGATTTGATAGTGGGAGTAAGCAACGATGCCGTAAACTTTTTAAATGCGGCGGTAGGTTCAAAAGTAGCCAAATTCAGAGTAATAATGATTATTGCCGCTCTCGGTATTCTTGCCGGTACGGTTTTTTCGAGCGGCATGATGGAAGTGGCACGAAAAGGGATTTTTCACCCTCAGATGTTTTATTTCAAAGAGATAATGATAATATTTCTTGCCGTCATGATTGCCGATGTGTTAATGCTTGACATTTTCAACACTTTCGGTTTGCCCACATCCACAACCGTTTCCATAGTTTTCGATTTGCTTGGTGCGGCAGTGGGAATGGCATCGATAAAACTCATGAGTTCGCCCGAAAACCTCCAACAATTCAAACAATATCTTTATGACAACCGGTTAATAGAGAGTGTAAACCAATCGTTAAACCTTGGAGATTTCATTAATTCGTCAAAAGCCCTGGCAATAATTTCGGGGATACTCGTGTCGGTAGCCATTGCTTTTACTGTAGGCGCCATAATTCAATATATCGTCAGAATAGCATTTTCGTTCGATTATAAAAAGCGTATAAGCAAATTCGGAGCTTTGTGGGGTGGCATTGCCATTACCTTTATCACCTATTTTATTTTTATCAAAGGTATTAGCGGGGCAAGCTTCGTAACCGAAGATATTCAAGAGTGGATTAAAAGTAACAGCGGGTTATTGCTTTTATACAGTTTTTTGGGGTGGACAATAATTTTACAAATATTGTATTGGCTGTTTAAAGTCAACATATTGAAAATAATAGTGCTTGTTGGAACATTTTCGTTGGCAATGGCTTTTGCGGGCAACGATTTGGTAAACTTTATCGGTGTTCCCATTGCCGGATACAATTCGTACGAAATATATGCCCAATCGCCGGGAGCAAATCCCGACACGCTGGCAATGACTCAACTCGGGGGCAAGGTGGCCATTCCGGTATATTTCCTTCTCGGCGCAGGACTAATAATGGTTGTAACCCTGTTTACCTCGAAAAAAGCCAAATCCGTAATAAAAACCTCGCTTGATTTGGCAAGACAAAATACCGGCGACGAACGTTTCAAGTCGAACAAAGTATCCAAAATTCTGGTACGGTCATCCATAGAGGCCGTTTCGGGAATAAAGAAAATTATCCCCGGGAAAGTATCACGAGCCATTGAAAAACAGTTTGAACCATTGCCGCCGTCAAAACAGGAAAAAGACCCGCCCTCGTTCGATTTGATACGTGCTTCGGTAATTTTAACGGTCAGCAGCGCATTGATTGCACTGGGAACATCTTTGAAACTCCCATTGTCAACAACATATGTTACTTTTATGGTTGCCATGGGCTCGTCGCTTGCCGATAAAGCCTGGGGACGCGAAAGCGCGGTTTACCGTATTGCCGGAGTATTCAACGTTATCGGCGGTTGGTTTTTAACAGCCTTGGCGGCTTTTACCACGGCTTTTATTATGGCATACATTTTCTATTACGGCGGGTTTATTGCTGTGTTTGTCATGGTTGGTGTTGCCGTATTCGTATTTATTAAAACAAAAAAAATACATGCCGAAAGAAGCAAAAAACAAGACGATAACATAAATGCCATTCTCGACCTTACCGATGAAAACATGTCGGAAAAAGCAAAAGCCTCCATTATTAACAACCTGAAAACCATAAATGAAGAATACGGATATTTGATAGAAGGTCTTAAAACCGAAAATATCAAAACGCTGAAAAAAGCAAGAAAAAAGATAAAAAAGATTACCGCCGATACAAAATACATGAAAGATCATATTAACCTGATAATAGAAAAACTGCACGAAGAATCGGTGGAAACGGCACACTACATTGTTACCGTTTTAGATTATATGCGCGAAATGTTGCACAGTATCAATTTTACTATTGAACCGGCTTTGGAACATGTGGATAACAACCATAAACCTTTGCTGAAAGAGCAAATCAAAGAGCTTAAACAGATTCACGACACCTTGTCGGAGATGTTTGAAACAATATCAAACCATATCGAAAACAAGGATTTCAGCAAACAGCAAACCGTATTGGATTTGGAAGAAAAAGTATTAAAACAGATAGAAAGCTTCAACAAATCGCAAATAAAAAGAATTAAAAACGGTACTGTAGGAACCCGAAACAGCATTTTATATTTGAACATTTTGAATGAAACAAAAAATTTATCTTTGCAAGCAATTAATCTCTACAAAGCACAACGCGACTTTGTGGATTTTAAAAAAGGCAAATGATAACAAAACTTAAAATAGTCACCGGAGGGCAGACGGGCGTTGACCGTGCTGCCCTCGACTTTGCTTTGGAAAACAATATTGAATGCGGGGGGTGGTGCCCTAAAAACAGAATAGCCGAAGACGGGACAATAAACGATAAATACCCCCTTGTGGAAACTCCTTCTACCGACAGCAAGGAAAGAACATTCCGCAACGTTAAGGATTCGGACGGAACAATAGTATTCATTAAAAACAAAATAGATGAAGGTACGGGTGTTACCATCGACTTTGCCGAACAAATGAACAAACCTCTCTACGTAGTTCACCTTAATATGAACATTGAAGACCAGGAATCCGGAGTGTTTAACTGGTTTGTCGAAAACAAAATAAAAACCTTGAATGTAGCGGGTGCAAAGGAGAGTTTTTGTCCGGGAATTTATAACGAAACAAAAGAATTTTTAAACAAATTTTTAAAACTGTTTTTAAAAAGGGAATCTCGATAAAAAAATCATCTTTTCGTTCCGGTTGCAAACCTCGGTTTTCCTCTAAAATCCTTAAACACTTCCACCTTCTCGAATCCCGTTAACCGCAACAAGTTAAAAATTTCGCCGCCAAAAGCTTCGTTTATCTCAAAATACAACCTTCCTCCCCCGCTTAAACGGCTTTTTGCATAAACACATATTTTTTCGTAAAACAGCAACGGATTTCCTTCGGGCACAAAAAGCGCCTGACGGGGTTCATAATCAAGAACGTTGGCTCTCATGTCAGCTCTATCGTTTTGGGTTACATAGGGCGGATTACTCACTATCAAATCGTATTCCCCCGTTTTGTCCCACTGTTCAGAATCGAGAATATCAATTTTCAAAAACTCCACATCCAACATGTTTTTGGCAGCGTTTTTTCTTGCAACCTCAAGAGCGTCGTCCGAAATATCCACGGCGGTAACTTTTGCTTCGCCAAATACATTTTTCAATGCTAAAGCAATGCAGCCGCTACCCGTACCAATATCCAAAACAGATGTAGGAGAGCTGCCTTTTTCCCTTGACACTATTTCAGCCACAAGTTCCTCGGTTTCGGGACGCGGTATCAAAACACTTTCGTTAACAATTAAATCCAGACCCGAAAACTCAACCTCACCTGTAATGTATTGCAAAGGCTTGTTACGCAATAAATCTTTTACGGCAAAATGAAGTTTTAACATTTCCGACTCCGACAACCTGTATCCCGGATTTAGTGCTTGTTCAGCCTTCGACAGTCCGAAAAAGTGTTCAATCAATATATTTACCATTTCCATAGCCTCGCCGTATCCGTAATCAGCCGATAGCTGCGAATGTATCCTGTTTTTTATCTCCTTTAAATTGTTAGTGCCGTATTTCATAAGGGTTTGAATATGGTGCGATTAACATTTAAACGCTCTGAATTTTCAATTTACCGCTATATTTCTTCATTTCTATTCCCCTACATTTAACAGTTCTATATTTAACAATATCTCCTGTAAGTTCTGCAACTTTATCCATGCTATTATCATTTTTACCATCATAAATAACTATAACCTCAGCAGGTTATAAGGCGC
>Ga0256914_1002908_pt1 | contig 13977 bp, 11 predicted proteins | sample HulkmetaG_FD_191571 | JGI IMG/M metagenome (GOLD analysis project Ga0256914, IMG submission 191571) | Hydrothermal chimney microbial communities from Main Endeavour vent field at the Juan de Fuca Ridge, Pacific Ocean - Hulk | ecosystem: Environmental > Aquatic > Marine > Hydrothermal vents ... | reverse complement strand
CTGTAGGGTCTAGGGCGGAAAGATCGCGTGCTGTCGGCAAATTTCATTTTTCCCTCCTTGTTGACGGATAAAAAACGTTTCCTTGTTGCAATTCCGCCGGGAGTGTTGGTCGGGGACAGCAGGAGCCGTCCGGCGACCCGTGATTGACAAACGAGTATCCATCACATATCGAAAGCGCAGGAAGAACAGATGCGATGTGTGGTCGGCCAAACTCCCTTTGGTCTCAATGATTGTCCTGAATTCCATTCTCTTTGTACTCAGTATAACCAAATCTTCAGTGTGGGAATAATTTTTTATCATAAAAAACATAATGTTATTTTAACTTAGGGCAGTAATTTCATTCTGAAAGAAGAAAAGAAAGAAATGCTAAAGCTCAAACCAAAGGGAAGATGTCGAGTTTGAGGGAGAGTGGAAGCAGAGGGTCAGTTTGTTTCGTAACCGGTGCGATTGACGTATCCTGACGACCCTTTGTAGGAGATGACCCTGCCGGGTACTCCCACCACCACGGCATTATCCGGGACATCTCGGGTCACCACGCAGTTGGCGCCGATGGCGGCGTTGTTTCCCACTTTCACCTTGCCGATGATCTTGGCGCCGGGACCAATGTAAACATTGTCCCCGATGACAGGGACCCCCTGGCGCTCACCTCGGTTGGTCTGGGCGATGGTGACCACATGATTTAGATTGCAGTTCTTGCCGATCACTGCATCGGTGTTGACCACGATACCACCAAAATGGGCAATGTAGAATCCACTGTCGATAGGTGTGGCAGGGGAGATGGAGATGCCGTATTTGAAGGTATAGTGACTGTGCAGAAGTCTGGCCAGGGGATAGAGCGTGTATCTCAGCAATGGTTTGCTACGCAGGTAACGGCAGCTGCGTAACAGAAAGCAGTAGCGGAAACCGGGTTCCCCAAGCAGGGTGCGCAGGAAGTCTCTCGCTCCGGGATTTTCTATGATTCGGTAGAGATCTGAATAAACGAGAAACTTGTATCGCTGAAAGTCCATATTCCAGGTTCTCCTTCAGTGATCCCCTTGCCTTTTGCCTATGTCTCCAGGAACAGGTCTTCGAGCTCTGCCGCCAGTTTTTTCCGATCGATCTTGCCATTGGCGTTGCGGGGAAGGGTGGCTTGGTAGATCACTTCAGCCGGCACCATGTAGGAGGGAAGCTTGCCTTTGCAAACTGCAACAAGACTCTTGGGGCAGGGTTCGATTCCCTTCGCGGGGGTGGCAACCACCACGATCCCCTGGCCAAGAACAGGATGTGGGACGCCAATGGCCACCGCTTCGCCTACCAGACCGGAGTCGTACACGACCTCTTCGATCTCTGTAGGGCTGATTCGGTAACCGGAGCTTTTCAGCATGTCATCCTGGCGTCCGACAAAATAGAAATAGCCATCCTCATCCATGTAAGCGGTATCCCCTGACCAAACTGCGATTTCCGGTAGCGGCAGGCCATTTATCTGCGATGGAACCGGCCTGAAGCGTCGGGCGGTTTTCTCCGGATTGTTCCAGTAGCCGAGTGCAACCAGAGAACCCCGATGTACCAGCTCCCCCGGCTCGTGGGGAGCGCAGGGGGTCCCATCCTCCCTGACCACCATTACCTCGGCATTGGGGATCGCTTTGCCGATGGAGCCAGGGCGAAGATCAATCTCATCAGGGGGGAGCCAGGTGGAGCGGAATGCTTCTGTGAGGCCGTACATCAGATAGATCTCGGTGTGCGGCAGTGCCTTGCGCAGGGTGTCGAGGGTTGTCTTGGGCATGGCGCCACCGGAATTGGTGATGTAGCGCAAATGCTTGGTGATCTCCGCAGGCCAGGTGAACTGCGCCAGCTGGGTCCACAACGGAGGAACACCGGCGAGGCCGGTTATCTGCTGCCGCTCCAGCTGGTTGATCACCTCTTTCGGGAAGAGGTAGTTCATCAGCACCACGGTGGCCCCCTTCAAGAAGGGGGTGGTGATCTGGTTCAGGCCGTAGTCGAAACTCAGCGGCAGTACCGAGAGGATGCGATCCTTCGCCTGAACCTTCAGGTATTCTGCCACGCTGTAGGCGCCGGTTACGATGTTCCGGTGAGAGATCACTACTCCTTTGGGTTTTCCGGTGCTGCCAGAGGTGTAAAGCAGGGTTACCATGTCGGTATCGATGACCCGGTATGGGGGAGTGGGGGATGCTTCCAGCAGTTCTTGCCATGGCAGGAGCTGCTGGTGCGAAGCCGGCATGGACAGTTCTTCCACCTTCTCTCTATCGACCAGGATGATGGTGCGAAGGTCGTTGCTCTCCTCCAGAATCGGCGTCAGCATCTTGAGCCGATCGGATGAGGTGATCAGTATGCTGATGTTGCAGTCACAGAGAATGTGACGGACCTGATCCACCTTGAGAAGGGGATTGATGGGGACAAACACTCCCCCCGCCTGGGCGGTGGCGAAGAAGGCGGTTACGGTGCGGATCGACTTGGGGAGATAGATGCCCACACGGCCATGCCGTTTCAGCCCGGCATGTAGCAGGCCGTTTGCAACCCGCTCGGCGTTCTCTGCCAAACTGCCATAACTGATATTCTGAGCTTTTTCCACCAGCGCCGTGGCATCCGGGGTCAGCTCTGCACGTTGTGTGAGGATATGATGAAATAGCATGGTCGTGGACCGGTTGAACGGGTGGTTAACCCGGAATAAGTCCCTGTATCAGGTGGTATTGTTCATCTGTCGCCTCTCCCAATCCAGGGAGGTCTTTACAATAAAATCCAGATCATCATATCTGGGTTTCCAGCCGAACAGCTTCCTGATTCGTTCCGCCCCAGCGATTAGTTGAGGGGGATCTCCGGCGCGGCGCGGTTGCTCAACGACCTTGAGCGGTTTCCCGTTGACCCGTTGCACTGCATCAAGCACTTCGCGCACGCTGTAACCGTGACCATATCCGCAGTTGACCAGGGTGGACTCCCCGCCTTGGCGTAGATAGGTCAGCGCATCCAGATGTGCTCGGGCAAGGTCTTCCACATGGATATAGTCGCGCACTCCGGTGCCGTCCTTGGTCGGATAGTCGGTGCCAAAGATGGAAATGGCGTCCCGTTTGCCAACAGCTGTTTCGCAGGCCACCTTGATCAGCAGGGTAGCATTGGGAGTCCGCTGCCCAATACGCCCTTCGGGATCGGAACCTGCGACATTGAAGTAACGCAGGATAACGTGCTTCAGATCGGTGACGGCGGAGAGATCGCGTAGCATCCACTCTGACATCAGCTTCGAGGTTCCATAGGGATTGATGGGGGCGGTAGGGGTCTCCTCGGTTGCCACCCCTCCTTCGGGGATGCCGTAGGTAGCTGCGGTGGAGGAAAAAATGAAGTGCTTGACTCCCGCGTTTGCGCAGCACTCCAGCAGGTTCCGGGTGTTGCACGTATTGTTGCCGTAATACTTGAGCGGTTTTTCCACCGACTCGGGGACCACCAGATGGGCCGCGAAGTGCATCACGGTATCAACGTCATGCTCGGAGAGCAGTCGGCTTACCAGTTCTCGGTCACCTGAGTCACCGATCACCAGTTCTCCATAGAGAACCGCATCTGCAAAGCCGGTGCTGAGATTGTCCAGGACTACAAGGCGTTCTCCGGCTTCTCCTAGCTGACGAACCACATGACTGCCGATATAGCCAGCACCCCCGGTTACCAGAATTCTCTTTTGGCTCATTTTCCCCCCAACTCATAAGTTTTGTTGCAAAAGCGGAAGGATACCACAACTCGGGGGTGCCGGAAGTCTATTCGGTATTCGGCAACGTTTTGATATACAGAACGATCTCCTCGATTTTGTCTTGGAAATCGTCTTCAAATACCGGCATCTCCCTTTGTCCCCGGCGCTCCTGTTCGATGAGGTAATGCTTGACGCTTTCCACGCTGAGACGGGCCACTACCTTCGGATCATCCAGTGCGGCAGGTGGGTGCGACAGGTGTTTTGCTCCTTCCCCGTCACCGTGTCCCGTTTTCCCGTGGCAGCCGGAGCAATAACGAAGATAGTAGATTCGCCCCCTCTCCAGGGGATCGGAGCGGAACCGTTTCTCCCGTTCCTTTGGAGAAGCGGTGGTCAACGGTCCTTTGTCCACCTCCAGGGTGCGAATATAGGCCACCACGCTCCAGATCTCTCCGTCGCTCAGGCTGGAGCGCCAACCAGGCATCTGTAGATAGGGGAATTTTTCCTCTCCCCAGGCGATGCGGTCGTGCAATTCCTGGTCAGAGAGTTGGGACATATAGGCCTTATTGGAGAGATCCCCGGTGGGGACACCGGAGAGGGAACCTGCCGGTCCGTCGCCTTCCCCCTTGACCCCGTGGCAATATACGCAGAGTCGCTCATAGACTTTCTTGCCTTGGGCAATATCGGTGTCCGAGGGGGTTCCAGCGTTCACCAAGCCGGCGGAAAAGAGGAGGGTCATCAGTGCCCAGGTGAACATGTTGTTGGCTTTTTCCATCGAGCAGGCTCCCGTTATTCATCAAACTCCGGTGCAAATGCTTCCCTTCTAGTCTAGCAAACCCTATGCAGGGTCCGTCTGCTGTTTTTGCAGCCACTTCTCGATTCCTACCACTGTATAAATCGCGGCCCCTACCAGCAGAATCGGTCCCCATGCGGAGAGTGCCAGGGGAGTGCTGGAGAAGGCGATATTCATGAACGGAGCGTAGGTAAACAACAACTGGAGTGCAATCATCAACAGGACGCCTCCGATCAGCCATCGGTTGCTGAATACTCCGAGGGTGAACATGGAGCGGGTGAGAGAGCGGCAGTTGAAGAGATAAAACAGTTCACCGCAAACAAAGACGTTGACGGCGATGGTACGCGCTTCAGCTTCGCTGGCGCCGTTGGCCAGTGCCCATTCGAACAGCCCGAATGCACCAGCCAGTAGCAGGGTTCCCACGATGCCGATACGTAGTAGCAGTCGGCGGGAGAGGATGGGCCTGTGGGGATCGCGGGGCGGCCGCTGCATGATATCCGGCTCTTTGGGCTCGAATGCTAGCATCAGCCCCAGAAGGACGGCGGTGGTCATGTTGATCCAGAGAATCTGCACCGGCAGGATGGGGAGTGCGACGCCGGTGAATACCGCTGCCATGATAACCAGTCCCTCTCCAAGGTTGGTGGGCAGCGTCCAGGTGATGAACTTGATCAAGTTATCGTAGACTCCACGCCCTTCTTCCACGGCTGCCCGGATAGAGGCAAAGTTGTCGTCGGTCAGGATCATGTCTGCCGCCTCCTTGGCTACCTCGGTGCCAGCGATTCCCATTGCCACGCCGATATCGGCCCGTCGCAGGGCGGGAGCGTCGTTGACCCCATCCCCGGTCATCGCTACTACGTGGTCTCGTCGTTGCAATGCCTCTACCAGGCGAAGCTTTTGCTCTGGGCTGACCCGGGCAAACACTACGGTGTTTTCGGCAGTTTCGACCAGCTCCTCTGGAGAGAGTCCGGCCAGGGCGGCGCCGGTGATTACCGGGACCTCCTCCCGGCCTTGCTGGAAGCCGTCCAGGCCGATCTGGTCCGCGATGGCAGCGGCCGTGCCCGGATGGTCGCCAGTGATCATCTTGACGCGAATCCCGGCATTCCGGCAGGCTCGAACGGAAGCGGTCGCTTCCGGCCGGGGCGGGTCGATCATCCCCTGAAGGCCCAGAAAGGTGAGGCCACTTTCCACATTCTCGTGGCACAACATCTCCATTTCAGCCGGAAACTCAATCTGGGCAAACGCCAGCACTCGCAGCCCCCGCAATGCCATGTTCTGGACCTGATCCTCTATTTCTCCGGCATTCAGCTCCACGAGACTGCCATCGGAGCCCAAGGCATTTATACAGCGCGGCAACAGGCTCTCAACAGAACCCTTCAGATAGACCAGATGTGGTTTGTTCGGTCCTTGGTCGTGCAGTGTGGCCATGTATTGAAATTGAGACTCAAAAGGGATGGCATCCAGGCGGGGCCATGTTTCACGGAGCTGTTTGATGGATTGCCCTCCCTTGTGGGCCGCTACCAGCAAGGCTCCTTCAGTGGGGTCCCCCTCGATGATCCATCCCTCTGGGCCTTTTTTCCATTGTGAGTCGTTGCAGAGCACACCGGCACGGAGTATTGCCTCCAGGGCGGGCCAGGCGCCGGCCTCAACCCTCTGATCATCGTGGAGGATTTCACCATGTGGGTCATAACCCAGCCCCGTCACCTGAAACCGCTCATTTCCGGCCAGGATTTCTTGCACTGTCATCTGGTTCTGGGTGAGGGTGCCGGTCTTGTCGGAACAGATGACCGTGGTGCTGCCCAGTGTCTCCACAGCGGGGAGGTGACGGATGATGGCATTGCGACGCGCCATCCGAGCCACGCCAATGGCCAAGGTGATAGTGACGGCAGCGGGGAGTCCTTCCGGGATGGCACCTACCGCCAATGCTACCGATGCCATGAACATGTTGAACCAGGACTCCCCCCGCAGGGTGCCTACCAGGAAGGTCACGGCAGCCATGATGAGGATGACATAGAGCAGCAGGTGACTGAAGCGGTTGATCTTGCGGGTCAGTGGGGTTGCTAGCACCTCGGTAGTGGAGATCAGTTCGGAGATGCGTCCCAGTTCGGTATGGTCGCCAGTGGCAACGACTACGCCCCGCGCCGTACCTTGGGTAACCAGGGTCGAGGAGTAGACCATATTGCTACGGTCCGCCAACGGAGTGTCCGCTGGCACGGTGCCGGCTTCTTTTTCCACCGGGATGGATTCTCCGGTGAGTGCCGATTCATCCACTTGCAGGTTGCGTACCTGCAGCAGACGCAGGTCGGCAGGAACGCGGTCACCCGCTTCCAGGAGCACGATATCACCGGGTACCAGCTGGGTTGCCGGAATTCGACGCTTTTCCCCATCCCGGATCACCGTCGCGGTGGTGGTCATCTCCCGGGCCAGTGCTTCAATGGCCTGGAGTGCCTTGGCCTCCTGGAGATAGCCGATCAGCGTGTTTACCACCACCACACCGAGGATGACACTGGCATCCACCCACTCCTCGAGCAGAGCGGTGATCAGGGTGGAAGCGAGCAGGATATAGATCAGCGGCTGGTGGATCTGGCGGAACAGTCGCTGCAGAGGACCCTCTTTTCTTGGCGGGGTCAGGCTGTTGGGGCCATACTTTCCAAGTCTTTTGCCGGCCTCGTCCTCACTGAGCCCGGCCGAGGAGCAGTGCAGGAACCGCAGCAATTCCCTTTCATCGGTGGCATGTGGTTTTTGGGGCACTTTGTCGGGGTTGCTCATTTGATTTACCGCAGGGTATTCCGGTTTCAACCCTTTTCCCCACACGCTTTGATTAGTGATATTGTAGAACATTCCCAACAGGAGGATGGAGGAGAAGGGGAAATACCCGCTGGTCGTATGGAGCTGGAGTACGGCTATGTCAATGAGATTCTGATTCTGCTCGCTGTGTCGTTGGCGGTGGGGGTGGCCTTTTTGCGTCTGCGCCTGCCGCCCATCCTCGGTTACCTGACCGTTGGCATCCTCGTGGGCCCCTATGGTTTTGCCTGGATTCATGATACTGCCCACACCCGGGCGCTGGCGGAATTTGGAGTTGTGTTCCTGCTCTTTACTATCGGCCTGGAATTCTCCCTTCCTCAACTCATCCGTATGAAGCAGATTGTGCTGTGGTTGGGAGGGGCACAGGTTTTTCTGACTACCGCGATAACTGCGGTGGTTGGTGTTTCGCTAGGACTTCCCCTGGAGAGTGCACTGGTGCTTGGCGGGGTGGTGGCGATGTCCTCCACGGCCCTGGTGATTCGACAATTGACGGATCAGGTGGAATTGCACACCCGTCACGGCAGAAATGCGGTGGGTATTCTGTTGTTCCAGGATGTCATGGTGATCCCTTTCCTGATCCTGGTCTCCCAATCAACCGGGGTGGAGACGGATACCTCGCTGCTTAGTGTCGTTACAGCCTTGGTAAAGGGTTTCGCGGCCCTGGTGGCCATTCTGGCCTTTGGGCGTTGGGCACTGAGACCGCTGTTTCAGTTGATTGCCAGGTTTCGGTCCACAGAGCTGTTTACCCTTACCGTATTGCTGGTGACGCTGGGGGCCGCATCGATTACCCATGAGATGGGGCTATCGTTTGCTCTGGGAGCATTTGTAGCCGGTATGATGCTTAGCGAGACCGAATTTCGCCATGAGGTGGAGGCGGAGATTAGACCGTTCCGTGATCTGCTGCTGGGTCTCTTTTTCATCACCGTGGGTATGTTGCTCAATATCCGCCTGCTCCCGGAGATCTGGCTTCCGGTGTTGTCGCTGTTGTTGATGTTGATCACTTTCAAGCTGTTGTTGATCGTTTTGCTTTGTCGCCTGATGGGATGGGACAACGCAGTGGCATTACGGACGGGGCTGGTACTTGCTCACGGGGGGGAGTTTGGCTTTGCTATCCTTTCCATGGCGTTGTCTGGGGGAATGTTGCCCGTCGAGCAGGGACAGATCATGCTTGCGGCATTGTTGATAAGCATGGGCATCGCCCCGCTGTTGATTCGTTATAACGGGCAGCTGCTGTGGTGGCTGATGCCTGCCAGGGCCACCTCGAGCCAGCAGGTGATCAAAGAGCAGATCGAGGATTCATGCCGCGGTCTGAGTAGTCATGTCATCATCTGTGGGTTCGGTCGGGTGGGGCAAAACATTGCCCGTTTTCTGGAGGACGAAGGGTTACGCTTCGTCGCAACCGATCTGGATCCGGTGCTGGTGCAGAACGCCATCAAGGCAAAAGAACCGGTGGTCTATGGTGATGCCGCCAACGTGGAGATACTTAAAGCAGCCGGGTTGGAGTGCGCCGTCGCCCTGGTCATCAGTATGAACGATGATGCCACGGCCCTGAAGATTCTCCACCGGGTGCGCAAGTTTGATGACCGGATTCCGATACTGGTGCGTACTCGCGATGATACTAATCTGGAACGGTTACAGGAAGCGGGGGCGACTGAGGTGGTGCCTGAGACCATGGAAGCCAGTTTGATGCTCTCCTCCTTGTTGCTCATGATGCTCAAGGTTCCGGTATCGCGCGTTTTCTACAAGATGCGACAGGTGCGAAAAGAGCGTTATGCTTTGCTCCATCGGATTTTGCCCGGTGAAGAGGCTATTGCCACCACACCCAGAGGTGGAGTGGAAGAGCACTGGACCATCGATCTGACGGAAGGGATGTGGGCTGCGGGACACTCCTTGGCGGAACTGAATCTGGAAGAGCTGGGGGTCAAGGTGACCGCCATGCAACGAGAGGAACGACGTATCCCCAATCCGGCCGCGAATACCCGGCTTCAGGTCGGGGATACCCTGATTCTGTTTGGTACCCCCGCTGCACTGGAGCGGGCGGAAAAGCGACTGCGCAGGGGGTTCAAGAGTCGGAAATAGAGGCGGAGGAGGGGCTTCCTTCCTCGTTATGAGAGCTGGGCCTTTACCTTGCTGCTAACAGCACCCAGATCGGCGCGTCCCTGCAGCTTTGGTTTGAGGATCCCCATTACCTTTCCCATATCGCGCATCGAGCTCGCGCCCGTATCGGCCATGGCTTCCGCAATCAGCGCATCAATCTCTGCCTCACTGAGCGCGCTCGGGAGATACGCCTGGATGATCTCCAGCTCGAACTGCTCTTGCTCCACCAGGTCTTGGCGATCAGCATTGCGATATTGCTCGATGGATTCACGGCGCTGCTTGGCCATCTTGTTCAGCAGTGCGACCAGTTCACTGTCATCCAGGTCACGCCGCTCGTCCACCTCCCGCTGCTTGATAGCGGCGAGAATCAGGCGGATGGCTTGCAATCGCTGCTTCTCCTTGTTGCGCATGGCGGCTTTCATATCCGCCGTGATGCGCTCCTTCAGCGGGGAGGATTGGGTCATGGGTTGTCAATCAGTAGAGGCGGCGCTGTTTGGCCGCTTCCCGGAACAGCTTTTTCTGATGGCGTTTGATTGCAGCCGCTTTCTTCCGTTTCCGCTCGGCAGTGGGTTTTTCATAATATTCGCGGCTGCGGACCTCGGAAAGAATTCCGGCCTTTTCACAGGCGCGCTTGAAACGCCGCAGGGCGATGTCGAAGGGCTCGTTCTCTCTAACTCGGACGGATGGCATCTATACTCCTCTGTATTCTCAATGATCTTCGGCCAAGGAAACTGCAAACGGAGAATTCTAACCCTGGAAAGGGGGAATTGCAAAGCGGGACGTATTTTCCGCTAAAATGGGTCCATGCGTGTACTGGGAATCGAGACCTCGTGTGATGAGACCGGCGTTGCCATCTATGACAGCGAACAAGGGCTGCTGGGCCATGTGCTGCACAGCCAGGTGGCGCTGCATGCCGAACATGGCGGTGTGGTGCCAGAGTTGGCCTCCCGCGATCATGTTCAGAAGCTGATCCCGCTGTTGCGCGAGCTGGATTTTGAACCAGGTGATATCGACGGCATTGCATGTACCTTGGGGCCGGGGCTGGTGGGGGCGCTGCTGGTGGGGGTTTCCGTGGGTCGTGCCCTGGCCTGGAGCTGGGGGGTGCCGATAATCGGTGTGCACCACATGGAGGGCCATCTGTTGGCGCCGATGCTGGAAGAGCACAGCCCCGATTTCCCTTTTGTTGCTTTACTGGTTTCGGGGGGACACACTCTGCTGGTGCGTGTAGATGGTCCGGGGCGTTATCTGCTGCTTGGCGAATCTGTGGACGATGCCGCTGGTGAGGCCTTTGACAAGACGGCCAAATTGCTGGGACTGGGTTATCCGGGTGGGCCAGCGCTGGCCAGGCTGGCGCAGGAAGGGGATCCCGAACGATTCCGGTTTCCGCGACCGATGACCAACCGGCCGGGATTGGATTTCAGCTTTAGTGGCCTAAAGACCTTTGCCCTGAATACCTTCCAGGAACACCGCGATGAGCCCGGTATTCGGGCCCACATCGCCCGAGCCTTTCAGGATGCGGTGATCGATACGTTGATCATCAAATGTCGCCGGGCCCTGAAGGAGACCGGATTGCGTCGTCTGGTGGTGGCCGGAGGGGTGAGTGCCAATAGGATGCTGCGTGATCGCCTTCGCAGAGAGGTAGAGGACCAAGGAGGGGAAGTGTGGTACCCCCGCCCCGAGTTTTGTACCGACAACGGAGCGATGATTGCCTATGCTGGATGCCAGCGCCTGCTCGCTGGAGAACGGGAATCGGCCACGCTGGAAGTGAGACCGCGTTGGCCGTTGGCCGCAAGTGGTGAATCCTGAACGTTGCTCAGCGGTTGCTTCCTTTTGTTCCTCTAACCGGCAGCAAGGAAGTTGCGCAACAGGTCGTGCCCGTGGCGGGTGAGGATCGACTCGGGATGGAACTGTACTCCCTCGATGGCGTATTCCCGATGTTTCACCCCCATGATCTCATCCAGTTCTCCCGTCTCATCCTTCGTCCAGGCGGTAATCTCCAGACACTCCGGCAGGCTTTCTTTTTCGATTACCAATGAGTGGTAGCGGGTTGCCTGAAAAGGATTCTCCAACCCTTCGAATACCCCGATGTCACGATGATGGATCGCAGAGGTTTTGCCGTGCATGACCTGCCTGGCATGGATGATCCGGCCGCCGAACGCCTGCCCGATGCTCTGATGCCCCAGACAAACTCCCAAAATGGGAATGCGTCCGGCAAAGTGCCGGATGGCCTCGAGGGAGATTCCCGCTTCGTTGGGCGTGCAGGGGCCTGGTGAAATCACCAACCGTTCCGGTCGCAGTTTCTCCATTTCCTCAATGGAGACGCGATCGTTGCGATACACCTTCACATCGGCTCCCAGTTCGCCGAAGTACTGCACCAGGTTGTAGGTGAAGGAATCGTAATTGTCGATCATCAAAAGCATGTTCTGACCCGCTTGCAGACGTTTTGTCGGGGATATTCGATGGGTTCGGTGTGCATGGTGGCATCCGTCCCTGATTTGCCGAAATGGCGGTTTGGCGATTCTATCATGGAATTGATATAGCGGGTTCCAGCCGGGTGGCCCTGTCACCCTGGTCAAGGTTGACCGTTTTGTGACCTCCGGGTTCTCAAGTATGCAGCGGTAGCTACCGATAGTGAAGGCAAGAAGATGAAAAGAAACGGGTAATTGCGTGCCGGGCCAGATGAATTTGATTCCATTGCAGCGAAAACAGCGTGGTGCAGTGCTCATCATGAGTCTTCTGTTCGTGCTCATACTGGCATTTATCGGAGTTGCTTCTACCCAGACTACCTCCTTGGAGCTGAAGATGGCAGCCAACAGCCGGGACAGGGATCTGGCCTTCCAGGCGGCGGAGGCAGCCTTGACGGATGCCGAGAACTTTCTGAAAAACACGGAACCTTTGCCCTCCTTCGACGGTGCAGAACCCGGGCTGATCCAGCCCGCTGAAGTCGATTCTGCACCTCGCTGGCTGTCATTGGATTGGGCTTCGGAAAGCCGGGTCTATTCCGGGGCGTTGGACGGCATTGCAGAACCACCCCGCTATATCATCGAGGAACTTCCACCGATGCCGATGCCGGGAGGTTCATTGCAGTCCAATATGCCGTTGACCGAGAAGGGGTGGTATCGAATCACTGCGCGGGGGAGTGGCAGCAGCGCTACGTCGATGGTTCTGCTGCAGAGTATCTACAAGCGGTAAAGGCCATAGGTGTGATTATGAATGGCAGAAACAAGATGATATGTGTTTTCATGGGGATCGCCCTGTTTTCCATGGTGGCCCCATCTGCCGGATGGGCAGCGATCTCCAATGTACCGCTGTTTGTCTCCAGCAGTGTTGATCCCAACGTGCTTCTGAACATGTCGGTGGAGACCCCTATGGGCGGTGCTGCCTACAACGATGAGGCAGAGAGTCAGCCGGATGAGTTTGGTAACCAGTGCGCCGGACGGAAATCGGTCTCCCATGACTGGCGTGGCGGCGTAGGGGTCTGCTATTTCAAGGAGCGGGAATACCAGGGATATTTCAATCCAAACCGCTGCTACGTATACAAGAACGGAAAGTTTGTCCCGAAAGGAAAAACCGGCAGCGATCATGAGTGCAGTGGCAAGTTCAGCGGAAACTTTCTTAATTGGTCCACCATGACGGCCATCGACATGTTTATCTGGACCATGACCGGTGGAAACCGGGTGGTGGATACCAAAGGCAACACGGTAATCAAGCTGGCGCGGAGAGAGGACTGGTTCCATACCAAGGTGATCAGTGCCTCTGACAACGTGGCGCCTTCTACGGTCACTCCCTGGAATGAGAGCGAGGTTCGGATCGTCAATGATCCCGGTGATACCGGCAATGCATTCAAGATTCGCTTTGAGCGGGCGGATGGAAGCAAGCTCGCGGTCTACAAGGCGAAGGTCAAGGTCTGCATGAAAAACAAGCCGGAGCCTAATTGCGTACCCTATACCAAAAGCGACGGGACCCTCTACTACAAACCCGAGGGGCTGATCCAGCAGAATGCGGAGAAGATGCGTTTTGCGGTGACCAGCTATACGCTGGATAACTCCCAGAAGCGAGATGGTGGTGTACTGCGCGCCAATATGAAATATGTGGGACCGTTGATGCCGGACGGTTCCGGAAAGATGGTGGACAATCCTAACAAGGAGTTTGGCAGCGATGGATTACTCATCAGCGATCCGGACAACATGAGTGGTGGCTGTAGCTGCATGAGCGGGGGCAGTGCAAGTTACAGCGGTGTGATCAATTACATCAACCGTTTCAGCGAATTCGGCTACAAATCCTTTGATCCGGTCAGTGAACTTTTCTACGAGTCGCTGCGTTATTTCAAGAATCTCGGCCCGACGCCGGAGTATTCCGCTGGCTTGACCAGCAAACAGATGGGCGGATTTCCTGTACTGACTACCTGGGAAGATCCCATCCAGTACTCTTGCCAGAAAAATTTTATAGTTGGTATCAACGACGCCTATCCCTGGCTGGACAAGCGGCTGCCGGGAACCCATTTCACCGCTTCCACCTATCGTGGGATCCCTCTCAAGGGGCAGGACTATGGCGAACCTTCCAACGCCGATCCGGATATCGATGTCACCGCTCTCACCAATGAAGTGGGAGCACTGGA
>Ga0256914_1002907_pt1 | contig 13979 bp, 14 predicted proteins | sample HulkmetaG_FD_191571 | JGI IMG/M metagenome (GOLD analysis project Ga0256914, IMG submission 191571) | Hydrothermal chimney microbial communities from Main Endeavour vent field at the Juan de Fuca Ridge, Pacific Ocean - Hulk | ecosystem: Environmental > Aquatic > Marine > Hydrothermal vents ... | reverse complement strand
TTGTATACAGGAAAAGCAAATGAAAAAAGAAGAGCTCCAAAAGCAGATAGAGCAGTTAAAAAAGCAGCTACAAGAGGAAAGAAAAAAAGAGCGGATAAAGAAAATAAACGAGTATAGAAAACAAAAATACAAACAGAAGGTTTTTTATGTGCCAAAAGAGGAAGAAAACCCTGAAATGTATATCTTTTTGAAGTTAGCAAAAAAACTTGGGATAAAAACTTTCAAGAAGGAGGGCGATTATAAAATCTATTTTGTAGAGGAACTCTTAAAAGAAAAGAAAAAATGAAGAAGTTATTATTTCTTTTCTTCTTTACAGCATTTTTAATAAGTTGTGATATAGAAAAAGCAACAAAAGCTCCAGAGGATTTACACACATTAGTTTCATATTTTGAAAAACTCAACCAAGAAGATTTATCAAAAATTATAGATGGATATGGATTAGAAGCAGCTGTAATATACAAAGATAGGAAAGACAATATACATAAACTAACATTTAGAAATTGCTATTATGCTGTAAAAAGGGACTATAAAGACTCCAAATTTGCAAAGCAGTTTTGTAATTATCTGCTTCATACAGCATTAAGGAAAGTATTAGAAAACAGGCAAGATTATTTAAAAGATGAAATAGAGTTGTTCATAAATGAATACAGAAAGCATTTAGAGATAATAAATCAAAGGAACTATTTAATAATTAAGTATTTTAAATATGCTGCTTTTATAACTGCTTTATTAGTAGGTTTTTTTATAAGTATTTTTGCTTATAAACTCTTTGGCATTAGTGAAAAAGAAAAAGAAGCAGAGCAAAAATTGAAACAGGTAGCATCAAAGGCTAAAAAGATGTTGATAGAAGCAGAAAAACAAAAAGAGCAACTGATAGAAGATGCAAAAAAAGAATCTCAAAATATAATCACACAAGCAGAGCAACGAGCCCAGAGTATATTAGAAACAGTAAAAAGAGAATTTATAAGATTGAAAGAAGAAGGTTATCAGCAAGGTTATAAAGAAGGTAAAGAAAAACACAAACAAGAACTAAAAAGTTTAAGAAAAGAATTAGCTGCAACAAAACAAATTTTTAAAGATAATTTGCAGTTGCAAGAGATATTTAAAAAGATAACAGGCTGGGATTATGAAACTTGGCTAAGAAAGATTAAAAAAGGGTGAAGTTATGGCAAAGGTAAATTCTCAGGATTTTAATATTGAATTTTCAGGGTTTGTTTTAACAGGAAAAGTTGATTTTTACTATGGAAATAGCACAGTTTATTTAGAAATTAATACTTTACCACTGGCTCATACATTTATAGAACTCTTTGAGGTAATAGCTATCTTTGAATCTTTCTTAGCAGGACAACTTCCTACGAAAAAACTTATTGAGGCTTACTCAGGAAATTTCTTTTATAAAGTTGTTCAAAAGGATAAAGAGGTATTCTTATTGATAGATTTAAATTCTGATGATTCTTCCATGCATACATATTTGTCAAAGTTAGATGTTAGGTTTTATCTAAAATTTTTGAAAAAGGTTGAAAGTTTGGTTCCTGTTTCGTGTATATAAATTTTTTTAGGATAATTTACGCTTTTAATCTTTCTCACTTTAGTGAGGAGATACAAAAGTGGTCTTTAAGAAGTAAACAACAATAAATTATCGTTCGGTTATAATACTTTAAATGGGTAAAAAAATGATAGTAGTATATACATACAGATTTCGTCTTTATCCAGATGAAAAACAACAGCAGTTTTTAAATATACAGTTTGGACATTGCAGAAATGTCTTCCAATGGGCAGTTTACGAGACATTCAACTGTGAAGCAGGAATATCTCCAACTTTATTGGAGAGTGGTTCACTAATAGGATTTTTGTATAAAATTTTGTATTCGCTCTGCATTAGCTTTTCAGGCAATGTAAAGATAATATCAGGTCCGCCTACATCTGGTAATGATCTGACAGCAGGAGTTACAAAAATATGGATTGTTGAAGTAACAAACAACTCAAATGTACAGGGCATTAAAGCATCATCGGTACCTACATTCCCTGTACTAAAAGAATAATTATCGCAAGGGAATAATAATGAGGGAGAAGTGGATCATAAATATAGTAGCCTTCTCCCTTTTTCCTTTACTTTTCTATTTTAGTATAGCAATGGGATATTTACTAAAAATTGTACCGTATGAAGCTCTATACCCAGTACTAGGAGTAAAATTACGCGATTCAGTAGCATCAGCTCCCATTTTATCTATAATTATATTCCTAATTTTTATGATTACTTCAATTTTTATCACATGGAAATATAAAAATTTAAAGTCTGTGAAATTATCTGTTTTGGGAGGTCTAATAGTAGTACTTGTCGAAATCTTTGTGTTATACATCAGATGATTTTTAAAAGACTTGTAAAAGTCATGGCTAATCGCCTCTACTAAAGTAGTCTAATTCGCAGTATATTTTTATTACAAGCATTTTGGAAACCTCCAGTTTTTGGCTTTTATTTTGACCTGACTGGAGGCTTTTTTATCTTCGAACTCTCGTTAATATATCTTCCATATCTTCTTCACTGTATGGCAGATTTAATTTTTTTTAGGGTTTGTTTTTATTTTTAGTTTTACACAGTTTTTTTTATTACTCCTCAGTTGATACTTATAGACAGCTTGAGAATCATATAAAAGAAAATGGTGTGTTTAAGGTTGATAAGGATGCTTATAGGGCTGATTTAAAAGCCGCATCTGAAAAAAGTGGGCAGGAGTATACAGGTTCTCATGGACTTGGATGGAATTTTGCTCAGAAGAGGTTTAACGAGCTTCAGGAAAATGAAAATTTAACTTACAAGCAGGCTTTGAAACAGGTTTCGGAAGAGATGGGGCATCATAGGGCTGATATTACGGAGCATTATTTGAGGGCAAAAAACTAAAGAAAAGTTTTTTATATGGGGTATAATTTGAACTGACGACTGATTTAGGGGGGGTGTGGAAATTAAAAATGAAGAAACTGATGCTATTGATGAGTAAAATATACGCGTAATTTATGAAGTAAAGATGTAGCAATTTTTGTTTTTGTTTGAGATAATACTTGGATATTCTTGCTGTAAATGCAATGAATATGGAAGGGGGAATATAAAAGATGAAGAGGTTTTTATCTTCTGTTTTTTTAGTTTTCCTTTCTATTTTTAGTAGTTTTGCTCAAGATAATTTTGATAAAGCTATGAAGGCTTTCAAGCAGAAAAATTATGATTTAATGAAAAAATTATTTGAAGAAGATTGTTATAAAAATATTGGTAAATCTTGTTGGGGATTAGGGGTGATATATGAAGAGGGATATGGTGTTAAAAAGGACTATAAAAAAGCAGCATATTACTATGAGAAAGCCTGTAAACTAAATTATGGTTCGGGTTGTTATAACCTAGGGTTTTTATATCATAAAGGTCAAGGAGTAGAGCAAGACTATAAAAAAGCAGCATATTACTGGGAAAAAGCCTGTAAACTAAATAATGGTTTAGGTTGTAATAATCTAGGGGTTTTATATTATGAAGGTCAAGGAGTAGAGCAAGACTATAAAAAAGCAGTATATTACTATGAAAAAGCCTGTAAACTAGATTATGGTTTAGGTTGTAATAATCTAGGGTCTTTGTATTATGAAGGTCAAGGAGTAAAGCAAGACTATAAAAAAGCAGTATATTACTATGAAAAAGCCTGTAAACTTAATGGTGGTCCAGGTTGTTATAATCTAGGGCTTTTATATGAAAAAGGAGCAGGTGTCCCTACAGATTATAAAAAGGCTCTTTCTTTTTATAAAAAATCTTGTGATTTGGGATATAAAGCAGCTTGTGATGAGTATACAAAGCTCAAAAATATAAATAATATTCCAAAACCTTTTGGATTAGTTGTTGGTATTACTACACAAGATGAATTTTTATCAATTGCTAAGCAAAAAAATTGGAATATAGCAAAAAAAGGAAACAGAATAATAAAAGATGATATTTCCAATCCAAATGTTTATGGATATTTTGTAGATAATATAAATTTAAATAGTCTGTCTACTGCTAAATTCTGGTTCTATAAAGGGAAGTTAATGAGTATTGAATATGTTCTTTATGAAGATATTAATAAGAGTACATTTAAATCATACTATGACAAGCTGAAAGCTAAATATGGAGCTCCTGTAAGATATAGAGAACCTTATTTGGCACAAGGGCTAGCTGAATGGGATTTTGGAAATGTAAAAATAGAATTAAGTGTTCCTTGGGTGTCTAGACATACCTATTTAGAATACAAAGATATAAATCTTGTAAAAGCTGCTGATAAGGATGATGAGGACTATTATGAATCTTATATCCAAAAAACCTCTAAAGATATAGAAGGGTTGTAATAGGTAATTTTATACCTAAACTCTAGTGTTTTATTTATAATACTGGTACTTCCAATAGTTTTTAAATTTTTGACTATCAATGCTATAAAATAAATAACCGTTTTTTATATTATTTATTTTACAATAAAATTATTGCTTTTTTATGTTATAATAATTAACATTTATAAATGATATGAACATTTGTAATGTAAGTGAATGAAAATATGAGCAAAACATACGCATATATCAGAGTGTCCACAGACAAACAAGATTTAGAAAATCAAAAATTTACAATACTCCAGTATGCGAATAATAAAAAACTTGGAAATGTAGAGTTTATAGAAGAAACTGTAAGTGGAAAAGTAAGTTGGAAAAACAGAAAACTAAAAGAAGTAATAGCCAATCTGGGGGAAGGAGATAGCTTGATAGTCGCTGAGCTTTCAAGGTTAGGTCGGTCTATGCTTGAGATAATGGAACTGCTTAATCTTTTACTTCAAAAAGGAGTAAACATATATGTTGTAAAAGGAAACTATGAGCTTAAAGATGATATACAGAGTAAGGTTTTAGCTTTTGCTTTTTCTTTAGCAAGTGAGATTGAAAGAGAATTAATCAGTCAAAGAACTAAAGAAGCATTAGCTAAAAAGAAAGCAGAAGGAAAGAAACTTGGTAGGCCTAAGGGTTCTTACAACTCCAAACTGGACGAAAAGAAAGAGTATATAAAGGAACTATTGGAAAAAGGAGTATCTATTTCAAGTATAGCTAAAATATTAGGTGTTCATTACAATACAATGAGGAACTATATTATAAGTAGGAAATTGAAAAGGTAGTATTATGAAATGCATAGAGCGAATTAAGTATCCTGAATTTGACTTTAAAGAATATAAGGCTTCAGAAGGTAGGCATTCAGTACATGATTATCCAGCTATGCTTCATTATCTTCTGGTTAATCATTTAATAAAAAACTATTCAAGTGAAAACAACCTTGTTTACGACCCTTTCTGTGGCAGTGGAGTTTCTATTGTTGAAAGTTTAAAGCTCAATAGAAAAGCATTTGGAACTGATATTAATCCTCTTGCTTTGTTGATTGCGGATGTAAGAACTTCTAATTTTGAAGCAGATAGAATAAGGGATGTTTTAAATAGGTTTAATATCGAATGGAATAATTTGACTCCTGATATTCCTGAAGTAAAAAATATAAGTTATTGGTTTAAGGACTATGTTATAAAAGATTTAGGCAAGATAAGAACTTTTTTAAGAACTATAAAAAACAATGAAATTTTTAAATTTCTTTTGGTGGTATTTTCTCAAACTGTTAGAGCTGTATCTAATAACAGAAAAGGTGAGTTTAAAAGATATAGATTGTCAGAAGAAAAACTTAAGCAATTTACTCCAAATGTGAGAAATACTTTTATTTCTTTGGCTGAAAAGTATCTAAAAATAGTTGAGACCGATATTATACCCTTTACAAATTTTAAATTGTTTTTACAAGATGTAAGAGGGTCTATACCCATAAAAAATGTTGATTTAATTATTACTTCCCCTCCTTATGGTGATAGTAAGACTACAGTTGCTTATGGTCAGTTTTCAAGTTTTAGTTTTGATTGGTTGAAAGGCTTAAATCCTTATGGAGACAGTGATTTAAAGCTTGATAGTCTTTGTCTTGGTGGCAAAAAGATTAAAGATAATAAGCAGCTACCATCTGACAGCTTATATAAAGCTTTAAATGAAATTGAAAATATAGATCCTAAAAGGGCTTTAGAGGTTTATTCTTTCTTTTATGATTATTATCTTTCTATTGAACAAATAGTTAAAACTTTAAACAAAAATGCTTATGTTTGTTTTGTTGTAGGTAATAGAACTGTAAAAGGTATTCAAATTGAAATGGATTTTATAACTGCTGAATTTTTTGAAAGTTTTGGCTTAACCCTTGAAAATATTTTTGTTCGTGAAATTTCAAACAAGAGAATGCCTTCAAAAAATTCACCTTCTAACAGAACTGGTAAAACTTCTAATACTATGCTAAATGAATATATAGTAATTATGAGAAATTAAGCCTATAAGATGTCTTCTACATGGCTAAATATTTTGGGTAGATTTTCTTCATAACATCTGAAGGCAGTTCCATGATTTCTAGCTCGTGTTCCTTTGTCATGCAGTCTTAAATCTATAACGATGTTTTCTTCTTTGAATTGCGAGATAAGAACTTCTTTGGATGTATCTTTTAAAAGTTGTGCTCTAATATAATAAAAATACTCACTACCATTTCTTTCTTCTACCTCTGCTGTTACATAAAGCATAGCAGGAATTTTTTCTTTAAACCTATTTACAAGATTATCTATAGACCATTCAGCTATAACAGTTCCATCTAAGTGTCTTAGTTGAATATGCTCTTGTGTAATATAAATAAATAAACCAACACTGTTTGGTTTTTGGGACATTGTAAAATAAAGACCTAATCTTCCATTCTTGTCTGGAACTCCATATTTTTTAATAGCTTCTAAAGGATCAATTTTCCATACTTTTTTATTAAATGTAAAAAGTGTAATAAGATTATTACTTCCTATCCTATGAGTTTTTATTTCAATTCCCTGTATATCAGGAGTAGCTAAGTTGTTTTCTTTTATTCCTAATAAACTCTCAAAAGTATATCCTATACCAGTAGGACCCTTCCTTAAAGATCTAACAAATCCTTTATTTTTAATCTCAATAAATTTTTGCTTGAATTCTTCTAAATTCATCGTTAACCAAAAAGATTATTTAAGTCATCTATAATTGAACTTAGTTTTTTTATTGGGGGTTGAACTTCAATATTTTTAGCGATATAAGAATAATCAAAAAACTCAAGCATTCCTTTTTGCTGAGGTTGCATTATTTCATTATAAAAATTTGTAGTTATAAACCCTGTCAAAACCTTTCTTTTTTCTGGGTATTCTAACTTATATTTTTCCACTAATGCTGGACAATATTTAGTTATATCAACAAGTAGTTTCCATCTGTAAGTTTGACCAGCTCTTTCTCTAAGAGATGTTTTACAGCTGTAAATGATTATAGGCTTTTTTTCTTCCTCTGAAAAAGCGATCAAATCCAAATCTGGTTTTTGTGTTTCATCTGCAACCTTTATAGTTGCATACTTATCAACAATTTTATGTTTTTTAGTTTTCAATACAATTAAATCATTAGCTAAATTTCCTTTTTCTATATTCAATATTAAAAGATACAAAACTAAAAACTGAAAGTTATTTCCGGCTATAGTTTTTCGTGCTTGGTCTTTATCGTAATTTGGATTTACCTTTTTCCTTAATTCTAATAATTCCTCTACAAATGGCTGACTTTTTTTCATTATATCGTAAAGAAAATCAAAACTTTTTATTTCTCCATATTTTCTTATATAATCATTTAATATTCCCAAAGATTTTTGGATGTTTTCATTTTTTTCTATTTTTAATTTTTCTTTTTGTAGTTCTTTTCTCAATTAAGTGTTCCTTGTTCTTTGTATTATATTAATAATAATATACAGAATACAGAAAAATAAATCTTTATTAAAATTAAAATAAAAATGAGGGATTATCAAATGAAGCCAACAACACAAAATATTCAAAATCTTTTAAATCAAATTTCGCAAAAAATCTCAACAATAAAAAATAAAATAGAAAAAGGTGAGATAAGAGGAGATATTTCCTATCAAGAATTAACCTTAAAAGAGGCAGTTGATAATCTAATTCAATATTTAGATATTTTAAATCAAACTATTGATTATATAGATAAGCTTCCATTTCCACAGAGAAACAGCATTTTACAGTATTTAACACAAATTAATAATAATATTGTTAACTCTATGATTAATAATCCCACTCAATTTATTCAAAATGTTGAATATTTAAATAATCACATTTGCATTTGTTCTTTAGAAGAAATTGCTCCAGATTATCCAAATTTTAGTAACAAATTATCGCAATTAAATCAATTAATTGAAAAGGAAAAAGAACTAATAACATTATTTGAACAATATCAAGAAAAATTTAAAGTATTTGATGAAGAATATAAAAAGACTATCAACTATATAAAAGAAATAGAAGATAGTTCTCGAAGAATTACAAATCTATTAGACCAAGCAAGAACAAATTTAAATGAGATTAATACTAATAAAACAAATATAGATAATATTTTCGAGGAAATAAGAGAAATTAAAACGACATCACAAAACTATTTAGATGAAGTAGAAAGTCAAAAGAATAAAATAAATAAATTTAAAGAAGAAATTGATATCTACATAGCTCGAATGGAAGAAACTGAAAAGGGTTTTAAACAAAAAGTTAAAGATTTTGAGAGTGAAATAGAAAAATTTAAACAAGATACACAAGAAATAATTAAACGAAATCAAGAATATCAAAACCAAATTGAAGAAATATTGACTTCTGCTGTTGGAACTAACTTATTTAAATCTTTTGAAATAAGAAAGGATGAACTTCAAAAAGGTCTCAAATTATGGCTTGGGGGTGTTATAGCTTTTTCATTATTACTTGCTTGTTTGGGTTGGTGGATATATGAAGATATTAAAAGCGAACATATAGAGTGGACAAGAACTTTATTAAAAATAGCTGTATCTTTTCCTATTCTATATCTACTTGTATTTTTTACAAATAGGTATTCGAAGGATAAGCAATTATTAGAAGAGTATGTATTTAAATCTGCATTATCATTGGCTTTAAAGCCTTATGCAGAATTAGTTGATGAAGTTGAGAAAAATAAAGTAGATAGTAAATATAGAGATTTCTTGATAACTTCTATTTTACAAATATTTTCTTCTCCAACAGATAAACTTTATAAACATTATAAATCTGAAGGGTTGGATATAAAAGAGATTATTAAGAGTTTAAATATTTTTGGTGGCAGAAATTCAGATAATTAAAAACAATAATTTCTCAAGTATTCATTAGAATATGTTGATAAAACTTTTGCGTCTGTAATTGTAATATAAAGTAATATAAAAATATTACGAAATATTATAAAAAGTAATAAAGTGTAATATGTAGAATAACAATATGAAAAAGGTTAAGAGTTATAGGCTTTTAGAAGAAACTATAGAAATAATAGAAAAATTATCAAAAAAAACAGGTAAACCACAAAGCCAAATAATAGATGAAGCTGTAAAATTTTTATTGGAAAGTGAAAATAAAACAAGTAACGAAATAGAGCTTTATAAAAGAGAAAATGAACAACTGAAAATGGTAATAAAAGTATTTCAAGAAAGGGAAAAAGCAATTCAGAAAGTAGAAGAAAGCTATGAAAGACTTGTGAAGGAAAAGGATGCAAGAATTAAAGAACTACAAGATATGATAGATACCTTAAAGAATATTCAAGAGAAAAATAGGAAAAGATGGTGGAATTTTTGGAAATAAGATAGTGAAAGGAATGAATGTATACTTTTTGTACCTGTTGTGAGGTTATATGAATGTTTAAGTTTTTGTTGCAAGATTATAGGAAGCTATATTGAAGACGAAAGATAAAAAAATTGGGTAAAAAAATGAATCTCGAGAAATCTTTTGATGAATTTCTATCAAAGAATGAAGAGCAAATAAAACTATTTTTAAAAGTGTATGAAAGTGGAGAATCTCTTGGAAGTTTAAAAGAATCTTTTCACGCTCCAATATATATATATCCAAATGAGTTTGAAGAAATATTACAAAAAGTCATAATAAAAATAGGAGAGATAGAAGGAACAAAAGATAAAAAAAGAAAGACTCTTCAAATAATAAAATCCTCTATAGAGGAAATAAAAGAAACTACAGAATTTTTATCTTATCTTGCTAATATTAGTAAATCTATTAGTGAATTTTTTGAAAAAAAGAACTATATAACATATAAACAACAATTGGTGGAGCAATTTATTAAAAACTCGATGTATATTATTGAAGAATCTATGTTTATGATATGGAGCTACTACAATTTCGATGATTTTTCAGTAGAAGCTCTTGAAGAATTCTTAAAGCCAGTATTTATAGAAAAAAAATTGACTTCTGAAATTATAAGAGAGATTAGAGAAGAATTATATGGAGAAAAAGAAAAATTAGTTAAAGAAATAAGAGAGGACAAAAAACTACCTGAAGAGACGAAAATACAAGTAATAAAATCAATAGAAGAAAGCTATAGAACAAGAGATGGATTTGTTAAAAATTTAACCTCAAAGAAAGTTTATGCTTTTTATTTTAAACATAATCAGAGACTAAGAAGATCAAAATTATATTCGTTTCATCTTTTGGATTTTATTGATAGTCTTATAAAGACATATATTGAGAAAAGCTTGAAAGTAAAACCTGAATCTGTATATCCACTTTTTGATAGAGCTATAGTAATAGAAGAGGAGTTAGCCGATATACCATTAGAGGATCATAAAAAAGTTTCAATTTATGAGATTATTTTAGATAAACTTCAACTTGAAGTAATACAAAAATTAGAGGAAAAGAAAAGAAAAGAGAAAAACACGGAAGCTTTTTATAAGAACTATAATACAGATAGGACACAAATTCCTGTTCCTTATCTGATTTCACGGAATAATCCTTGTTTGTTAAATTCAGAGAAAATAAAAGGGGAAGAAAGAATAAAAATAGATTCTTATTGGAGTAGTTTTATTATCCAAGCTACAAAAGATAGTGAGTTATTTGACGTTGTTGATATAAAAAATATTCTAAGTATATTGGCTATAAAAACTGCTTATATAGAACATTTAAAGGAAAATGGAGTAGATAATGAAGAAATTATTAAAGCTTTAGTGTTAGATGGGGTTTATATTCCTTTACCACTGATTGCAGAGATAAGAGATATATCAAAGCAGAAAAAGAATTATTTGAAAATAATAGAAACTGTGGATAAGGCTCAAAATTTACAAATTAAAGGTTTTATTTCCGTTGATGTAAAGGGAAAACCTTTAGAGATAAAAAAGGCATTTTCTTTAATAAGTGAATATGAAGAGATTACTTTCAAGAACAAAAAAACTCTTAATATAAAGTTAACTCCAACTGTAGCTAAATTATTACTTGAAAAGAGAGGTAAATTTTATAATCGTAAACTTATCAATAATATACCTGATAATATACTACCTTTGTATTTTTTCTTAGATAATATAAGACTGAACCATAATATAAAGGAAAAAATAATTAGCAAAAAAAATCTTTTGATAAATTCAAGACTTGCATATGGAAAAACAGCAAAAGAGAGACCCGATAAAGTAGATATTTATTTAAAGAACAAGTTAGATAAGTTAAAAAGTGGGATAAGGATAGATAAAGATATAAATGTAAAAATATTAAAAAATTGGGAAGAAATGGAAATGTACAATGGAGAAATTGGTATAAAAATCATTTTTGAGGAAAATTAAAACCCTATACTCTCAATCCAAAAACCCTATACTCTCAATCCAAAAACCCTATACTCTCAATCCAAAAATGGGCTTCAAGACCTTGAAAATCAATAGTTTAATTTTGTCTTAATATTTTTAATAGCCTTAAGGCTATATTTTCTTCTCTCAGAAAAAGAAAATAAAAAAACAAAAAAATCGGGGGGTTTAAGGGGATAAAATGGCAACACAAGTTTTAGAAAAAACAAAATACGGAAGAAGATTAGAAGAAAGGAAACCAACAAACTATCCTTTCTTTCTAAGGAACGATAAAAGAAGTTATCCAGACACCTATAAAGAAGATTTTAATTACTGCATAATCCTTGTAGACCCAAGACAGCAAAAGCCTATTGATTGTAGAATAGTCAAAACAACAGAAACTTTAGAAAACTTCATAAAGGATAAACACGGCAGGCATAAGTTAGACATTTTATTTCACCCTAATCCTGTGAAGCTAACAGCTGATTTTTGGGAAAAATACAGGAAAACCGAAAATGGAGCTGAAAGACTAAAGCTATTTGCAGACCAAAAAGTATTAGCTGATAGTAATATGCTATTCATAGATACAATAACAATAGATATAGACAGTTCAATAGAAGAATCTATAAAAGTATTAAATGAACTTACAAAGGAACTTGATATACCAGCTGAAATATTAGAAGTAAGAAAAACCAAGTCTGGTAATCTAAGATTTAGCTTTTATATCTATCCTATGAAACCAAACACAGTAAATAAAAATGGAAAAACTAACCTACAAAATGTAAAAGAATTCGTAAGCATAATAAATAAATATTTTAAGAAGTATGGCTTGAAGGCAGATGATAGCTTTAAAAGAATAAATCACCCAGTATGGATAACAAAACCAGAACAGCTTATATTACAAGCAATAGAAGAAATAGACTTTTATACTTTATACAGGAAAGCTAAAAAGCTAAATAGAAAGCTAAAACAGCAGCAGAAAGCAAAAGACAATAGAGAAAGACAGAATAAGACAAAAAGGAGGTTAGCATACTTGCCAGCCTTCATAGCAAATAAGTTTAGACACATAGAATATAAAACAGCAATAGAAAAAGCGGTAGAAACCTTAGCAAGAAGAAACAAAAAAGGTAGATATATACACTTTTTACAACCAGTAGCAGGCTGGTGTAAATATTTAGGATTAAACTATCAAGAGTATTATGATCTCGTTTATCCATATGTAAGGGATAAACAAGAAGATATAAAGAAGGCTTGGAGATATGCAAGGCCTATAGAATTCAAAGAATACACACAAGAAAGAAAATACGATTTAGTGAAATATGCAGAAAAGGCGATAAGCTATTTAAAAGAAAACGGGGCAACAGCAAGACAACAACTTTTAAAAGAAGTATTTGACAATCAAAGCTGGTTAGAACAGATAATAATGCTTGAATTAAAACAACAAGGTTTAATAACTGAAACTTTTGAAAAAAACCCAGCAGGAGTAGGCAGACCCATAAAGGTTTATAGCCTTGATAAATCAATGTTTAAAGATGATATTTCTGAAAATATTGAAAATAAAGGTTTTGAGAAAACAATCTCCTATAAACCTTGTCATTTAAAATTTAGGCAAACATATACCTCTCTCTTTAGAGAGAGTATACTGGAGGTGGTTGGTAACTTATATCCTAACTTTTCTTTTCCCGATTTTTCTGTTGATTTTGTTGAATTTTTAGGGGATTTTTGTGGAAGGATGTTAGATTTTGTGGATTTTGTGATGTTTGGTAAGGATTATGCTGTGGATATTGTTTTGGAGAATGGAAATTTAAGTTTAGGTGATAGGAAGAAGTGGTTAATCTTTTTGTTTGGTGGTGATAGTATTGATAATTGTTTGTGGATTGTTTTTAAAAAGTTTGATTGTTTGGAGGGTTTGTTGAATGGAAAAGAAAGGACAAAAACAACAGGGCAAGTCTGGGAGAATAGACAATTATTTGATGAGTTTGGATAGACAGCTTGTAGAAGTGCATATAGCTTATGGGAATACAGTTTTACAAATGCGAGGAACTTTAAAGGCAAAGGCAAGATATGATTTTGTTTTAGAATTTCCTGATGATAATGGCAGATTACAAAGAGTGATAATTAATAAAGCATACCTGATAATGGTTAAGCCTTTACCACATTAGGAGGGTATAGCTATGCAATATATAAGACAGATGAAATGCCCAAAATAATGGCGATAGAAAAATATTATTATCACAGCACATTTTTATAGAGATAAAAGGTTATGAAGATAAGCTAT